>Ga0209189_1000012_pt1 | contig 187553 bp, 268 predicted proteins | sample C_130820_EF_Meta_FD_187308 | JGI IMG/M metagenome (GOLD analysis project Ga0209189, IMG submission 187308) | Freshwater microbial communities from Lake Croche, Canada to study carbon cycling - C_130820_EF_MetaG (SPAdes) (version 3) | ecosystem: Environmental > Aquatic > Freshwater > Lake... | reverse complement strand
AATTCGCCTGAATTACGTGCTAATGCCGCTCTCAATCCAGGCCCTATATCATTAACACTATCACCATTGATTATATCTCCAACGGATTCAAGATTCTGATTATTATTATAACCAACCGAAGTATTATCTCTAAGATCTACAGGTAGTGGGAAATAGATAATCTTCTTTGTTTTAAATTCAGAGCTTGTAAATGGTGCAGGTCTACTATACTCACCAAGTGTCAACTGGGTATAATACTTACCGAGATATGAATCGGTTGGGCTATTAATTTGAATTGTATCAACCATTATACGGCCGCCAAGATTTCAATATTAGAATCTGATTTCTTACTTGAAATCTTGGTTTCTGGGTTAATCTTTTGCAGATATGTCTTAATATCAGTGATAGATTTACTTCTGAGATCCGCCATGTTAGTAGCTCCTATCTTAGAAGGTTCCTTTCCTGCCAATCCGAAGAATTCATTTGAAGCACCAGTAATAATTGTATCAGTTTTCAAAGCAGCAAATGCTTCTACACTCTGATATGATGCACCAATATTAAACATAGATTCTGCTACATTTTTAGCAGGGAGTCTAGAATTGGATGCTAGATTGCTGACAACATTACCGATGATATTATCTACTGCACTTCCAATAATAGACTTTGCAGAATCTTTAATAAAACTTCCGACATTAAATGCCATGAATGTTTCCTTTTGTTTTTATAAATATATCTTTATTTATATTGGATTTTAGATGGCATACAAAGGAAAATTCACACCCAAGAATCCGAATAAATACAAAGGTAATCCCACTAACATTGTTTACAGATCTCATTGGGAATTAAAATGTATGTTACACTTTGATTCTCATCCAGATGTAATAGAGTGGTCTTCAGAGGAAATAGTAATACCATACAGATCACCAATAGATAACAGGATACACAGATATTTCCCTGACTTTTTCATCAGACGAAAAGATAAAGAAGGAAATATCAAAGCATTTTTAATTGAGGTAAAACCCAAAGCTCAAACCAAACCACCAAAGTTACAGACTAAAGCAACAAAGCGCTATATTAATGAAGTTGCTACTTGGGGTGTAAATTCAGCTAAATGGGAACAAGCCGAGCAATACTGTAAAGACCGAAACTGGGAATTTATAAAAATTACTGAGGACGAACTATTTTAATGGCAAATGTATTTGACGAACTTATCACAAAAGGTATCCGTGCAGGGCATGTTCCTGCACGAACTGAAGAAGCACGTAAATGGTACCGCGAAATGGCTTCAAAGCAAGGTCGGATCAACGAACGACAGTTGATTAATTCAGATCCAGATCGAGGCAAAACTGTCATTAAACCTGGATCAATGTATATGTATCTCTACGATCCAAAACATAAAGATACGCTACCTTACTACGATAGAGCACCTCTTATATTTCCATTTAGAGTAGAAAGTAATAGATTTTGGGGTATCAATTTGCACTATCTTCCATTGGAACTTAGAGCAAAACTTATGGATGCTTTATATGAAACTCGAATAAATAGTAGGTATGATGAATCGACCAAACTTAGAATTAGTTATCAGGTGCTTACTAGTGCATCAAAGTATAGATATTTTGAACCTTGTGTGAAGCAATATCTAGTTAATCATGTACAGTCTAAGTTTATGTATATTTACCCTTCTGAATGGGATGTGGCAATTTGGCTACCGACTGAACGTTTTGCTAAAGCCACAAAGACTCAAGTGTGGGCAGAGTCCAAAAAGAAAGTAATGAGTAACTAAGATGATAGTTAAGATAAATGATTTTATTGCAGAGATTAATAAAGCAGGCGTACTTAGAGACAATAAATATGTAGCAAATTTTGGTGTTCCTCCTTATCTTAATCGGCCAGACTCTCCGATATCAAAATATAAGACAATCTATAATGGTGGCCAATTAGCACTACGTTGTGAAACAGCATCAATACCTGGGCTTCAATTTGCAGGTATTGAAGGACCACCAAGAATAGGCTATGGTCCAATCGAATTTAATCCTTATAATGTAGTATATGAGGATATTAATTTAACTTTTGTATTGGATACTAAAGCAGGTGTTCATAAATTCTTTTATGACTGGATGAATACTATAGTAAACTTTCATGCGGCAGGTCAGTCACAATTGCGAAATGCACGAGGTTCTGTTGCAGGCATGGTTCCGTACGAAGTAGGTTATAAGGATTATTATAGTACTAATTTAACAATTTATGTTTATAATGATAATACAGACCCAACTGAATCTAATGCATCAATGATCTTTAATGCTTATAAGGCATTTCCTAAAGCAATCACACCTCTAACTCTTAATTGGGCTGATGGTCAACCATTAAAGTTACAAGTAACTATAGCTTATACCGATTTTGAAATTACTTATGGATCATTCCCTATTAAATAATGGAGCTAACTTATGACACTACCTAAACTTGACAAGCCGCTATTTGAACTTACAATTCCTTCAACCAAACAGCCGATTCTATTCAGACCATTTACAGTCAAGGAAGAAAAAATTCTTCTCATGGGTCAACAGAGCGGTACTGAAAAAGATATTATTCTTGCAATCAAGCAAGTTATCCAGAATTGTTGCCAAGCTGATCGTGATCTAAATGTTGATAGGCTTGCTACATTTGATCTCGAGTTCATCTTCCTCAAGCTTAGATCAATGTCGGTAAATAACGTCATTAATGTATCTTATAGAGATAATGAAGATGATAAGATTTATGACTTTGAGATTGATCTAGACCAGGTTATTGTAACTAATCTTGAAACTGTAATCTCCAATCGGATTGAAATCACGGATACTATTGGTATGCTTATGTCATATCCATCAGTCAAGATTCTTGAGAATGTGCCAGAAAATAGTACAGTAACTGAACTAACTGAATATCTCATTCGTTCATGTATTGAATCTGTATATGATGAGAACACCGTATATCCTGCAAATGAAGTCGACTCTGATGAACTTGCAGCATGGCTAGATGATCTTAATGTAGAGACATTTGACAAAATCAAAGCATTCTTTGATAATATTCCTCAGATGTATTATAAGATCGAATATACTAATTCATTAGGCTCTAAGCGTAAGATTGAACTTACTACGTTAAATGATTTTTTTACCTGGCGTTGAGTCATAACACATTAGCAAACTATTATACTACTATTTTTGCTATGGCTCAACATCATAAATACTCAATTACCGAAATAGAAGACATGTTACCTTTTGAACGAGATCTTTACATTGATCTCCTTATGGCATATTTAGATAAAGAAAAAAATAAGTTGACAGAGGAAATCTAAGTGAAGCTCCCGACTATCAAGGGCATTAAATCACCGATAACAAATACCAAGCGAGTGGTTGCTCCAACTACTGAGAGACGTGCTGCCGCTCAAAAGCGTCTCAATTCCATGAAACGGAAGCAGTTTGCTAAAAACTTCCTATCAAGATATGGGCTTGATGAAACAAATATCGGTAAGACTAAACTATTTACTGAGACACTAGGTATCTTTTCACCACAGACTTCACGTAATAGATCCAATAATGTCAATATACCAAATCTAGATACGCCAACTAGAGTATCTAATGATAATAGTCCTACCCTACAAACACTTGAAAAACAATTTAATCTGATTGCCAATCAACTTAAAATACTTGAGTCAATTACAAAGAAGCAACAAGATAATTTTGTATCACAACTATTATCAAACGAATCATCTAATAAAGAATCTATTCTAGAGTCTGGTAAACATGGTGACTTAGAGCCAGGTGGTTCAAATCTAGAACTAGAACCATTAAATGATGAAATAGCAAAACTTTCAAATTCAATTAGCTCATTAATAGATATACTAGATGAAAAAGCTCAGGAGTCTAATGGTAATAGTTTCTTAGATAATCTAAAAGAACGTTATGGTTTTGAGAAACCAAAAGTTGGTAAAGCAGATAAAGCCGCAAGAGCGGCCAGACGTGAAGCCAGTATGGTTGAAAAGCTTGCGGCTAATGATAATATATCAAAGATAAGTAAAACAGGACGATTAGGTAAAGCAGCAGACGTAATAGGTAGAGGGATTAGATCTGGAACTCAGGCGGCATCCAGACTCGGTGGTTCTACTTCTAAAGCAATTGAAAAACTAGCGGCACCAATTATAGAAAAAGGTCTTGGTAAAACTGTACTTAAATCTATTCCAATATTAGGTGCTGCCGCTGGTGCAGGCTTTGCTATTGGACGACTACTTGAAGGTGATGTTATTGGTGCTGGATTGGATGCAGCATCAGGTCTTGGTGGGCCTTTAACTGCAATTCCAGCATTTGTTGCTAGTACAGTACGTGACATATATTCAGCAATGTATGGCATTCAACCTGAAGAAGACCCAAATGCTGGTGATCGAATGTCAGAAATAACCACAGTAGTTAAAGGTCTTGTTTCAGCAGCTCTAGGTAAAAGTATTGATGCTCGCCCATCACCACCTGCAGATTCAGCAAGTAATGGAGTAAAAGGACAAGCCGCTACTGTGATGAAGAATGCAGGATTCTCTTCCGGAGATGGAAGTTTTGGAGGTGGTGGTTCTTCTGGTTCGTTTGATACGGGTGTGAGTAAGGCACCTGCAGCAGAATCTACGCCAGCCACACCTTCAGCGGCGGTAGCAAGTGAATCTAAAGTTCAAGCTGGAACTGCCGCAGAATCTAGTGTTAAAGCCGCAACTGCTGCACCAGTAAGTGAATCTAATGTTCAAGCTACACCAGTAAGTAAACCAACACAAGACATGAATAGTACACAGCTCATTCAAAAATCACAACAGAATGAAGAAATGCAACAACCACAACTAATTGCTATAAATGACAATACTAATCTACCATCTCCACAAAAAGTAATTACCAAACAAGGTAAAGCTAGTGTTGGTAATGTTCCTGATCCTACATATCATTTATCAATGTCATTAGCTAAACAGCTATATTTTTAAGGCCATTTAATGCTTGCTCAATTAGAACAATATGATGATCAAGATCTTAAAGCAATTTATAGTAAGATAAAGCTATTTGATGACCCAAAAGAAATAAAGAAAGTTTCTAATGTCGTCACACAACAGCGCAATTCACTTAGTGCAATCAATACTTATAATAACAATATACTCAAGCTTGTTGATTCATCACAGTTAAGTAAAGCCAATGCAAGAAATGAGAGTATTCTAGAGCAATCTAAGACTTCTAATGATAATAGTCCCAACTTAGTTAATGCCAAACCTACTGCGTTACTTTCATCTTTACAGAATCTAACTAAATTAGTAGATACACTAAATGAAAAAATGAAAATGACGGATCTATCAGGATCGGTGCAAATGATGCCAGAGCTTGGTATTGCTAAGAATATAGGAAAGGCCGTAGCAGTTGCAGGTGCTGTAGCTATTGGAACTGCAGTACTTTCCAGACCAGATCAAACATCGGATAAACTTAATAGAACCGCGGGTAATGCAATCCAAAAATCAGATCAAAGATTAGAAACTACCAAAGTATCTGAACAAAGTTTTGCTAGTCAGTTTGCTAATTTTATGGCTAGTCTATTTACAGGCGGATTAATTGGTGGAGCTATTAATGCAGTAACTGGTGGTGGCGAAGATTATAGCAATCTAAAGCCTGCTGGAGATTCTGCTCATGCTGGTCAAGCTATGTCATTCTTTCAATCAAAAGGCTGGACAAAAGAACAAGCAGCAGGTATCGTAGGTAATCTACAACAAGAATCAAAAGCAGATCTAGATCCTAATGCAAAAAACGAAATTGGAATGTATGGTATTGCTCAATGGGATACCGACAGACGAAATAAATTTAATCTTCTATATGGTAAGTCAATTTATGGATCTTCATTCGAAGAGCAACTCAATTACGTTCAATATGAACTAACTGAAGGGTCACGTAAGGGAGCAGGTAATAGATTAAAAGCAGCTAGAGACCCTAAGGAAGCTGCATTAATAGTAAATAAGTATTATGAAGGTGCAGAAGGCCAAGCAGATGGCAAACGAATTGCAAATGCTATTGCTCTAGCAGGTGGTGACTATGAAAAGACTACATCTTCAAAGAATGTAAATGTAAGTACTTCTGCTGCCCGAAAAGGTACTATTTGGAAAGGTCGAGACAAGAGTGGTCTAATTACCTTTGTTAGTAAGACAAATGATCCGCGTAATGGTAAGGTAAAATACGAGACTTGGACTAATCAAGATTCTACTCATTATCCAATAAGTGAAGAAGATGCAAATACGCAAATTAAAAGTAGAAAACTAACATCTAATAATACAGCATTACAAAAAGATGCTCAAAGATCTTCAGGATATACTATAACTGGCTCATATGGTACAGATAGAGGTGACCATATACACGGTGGTGTAGATATTAAAGCTTCCATAGGAACACCTGTATATAGTATTATGGATGGTATCATATCTAGATCAGAATATTCTAAAACATATGGCAATGTAATTTATGTAGATCATACTGATGGAACACAAACTAGATATGCACATTTATCTCAACGTATGGGATCTAAAGGTCAAAGAGTATCGGCAGGACAATTAATTGGTAAATCTGGTAATACAGGTCGTTCTGAAGGAGAACATTTACATTTTGAAGTCAGAAAAAATGGTCAATCTATAAATCCGTCTGGTTATGGAAATCCATTAAATGGAAATCCTGATCAAGTACAATCAGGACAACCAAGATCACAACAAATGTTGGCGACATCAACACAAAGTGCAATGAATAAAGCTCATACTAAAAGACATGCGCCTACTATCATAGTTAAGAATAATATGATTACAAAAAATGTGAAACAGCCAATGATTGCATCTCAGAGCTCACAAACTAAACAGATGATTAGACCAACCACTGAGTACTTTGATTATCTAATCTAATAAAAAGGGGAGCTTCGGCTCCCCAATTTATTTAATCTTCTTCATCTACCAAACCTCGGAAGAATTCAAGGTCATCGTCATCATCAGCAGAGCTTGTTTCGGCAAGCTTAGGGGCCGAAGCGGACTTAGGTTCCCAGGCAGGAGCTTCTTCAGCAGGAGCACGGTTCTTTGCAGGAGCACTAGTAGAAGATCTACCAAGTGCTTTATCAAGCTTGATCTTGAGTTCATCATAAGTCTTAAAGTTCTTACGATCTAGAAGAGCCTGAAGGGAATGTTCCTTCTTGTAGATTGCCTCTAGTTCATCATCATCTTCACTCAATGGTGCAGGTGTATCAAATTCAGACTTATCATAATTTGGATAACCTTCAAGCTTACGAATCTTGAGCTTGAAGTTAGCGCCAGTCCATAGATCAAATGGATTAACAGGCTTTTCATCTGCAAAAGCTTCTGAAGGATTCATCACATCATTTAACTTATCAAAGATCTTCTTACCGTACTTGAAAAGGAAAACCTTTCCTTCATTTTCTGGGTTAGCAGGATCCTTAACAATGTAGACGTTTGAGTAGTAGGAGAGGCGGCGCTTCTGTTTACGAACAGTTTCCTTGTCTGCGTCTAGACCTGTATTCCAGAGCTGTGAATTATGCTCACCAATCGGATCATTTTCACCGAATGTGGTTAGAGAGCGCTCAATATACCAACCGCCTGGTCCTTGAAATCCGTGATCCCAAATACGAACGAATGGAACATCTTCACCTTCTGGTGCTGGGAGAAATCTAATAACTGCGTAACCATTACCTACCTTATCTGTAGCAGGCTTCCAGAGATTTTCAATCTCGTTGTTGTCGTAGTTATTGGAATTGAGCTTAGTTAGCTCTTTTGTGAGTTTCTCAAAGTTGGAACTCGAATTGCGCTTAAGATTTGCAAACGACATATTATTTCCTTTTACGTTGTATAGTTGTTTACGATTGATTTCACATAGTCATAATGACATACTATATATACAAGCACTCAGATATCAAACGCAGAACTTAGAATCTTTTTACATTTCTCAAAGTCAAAATCTACGAATGGTTTGTATTTTTGAATCTTGTTATATAGTTCTGGCCAGAGAACTGTATCAGTTATTTCTCTGTTCCAATATGGGAAGAAGTTGACCAGGCTATTAAGAATAACCATAGTCTCAATACTGACAATCCCTTGTCGGTATAGCTTTAGTAAGAGTGGATGCTGTCCATCTTTTACTATAAGATTGTTCTGAAAGTCTGATTCCAGATTGTTTAGTTCTTGTTGAAAGTTATATGTAAGTGATTGCTGTCTCTTGAGCCAATCTGTGTAGGTCTTTTCGGCTGTTTCATCAAGTAGATCACCAATCCACTTTACATCACGACTGATGAAGTTTGCTACCAAGTATTGTTCTGGGTCTTTATGTTTGGAGAGTTTATGAAACTGGTACTTATCTTTACGAGTATCAAATGAACTCTGTCCTACATTTACCTTCCCTTGATATTTGAAATAATCGTATCCTTTCTGGCTGAAGTGATTCTTCATAGCCAGATATGTTCTGTAAGCGTCGAAAGGTTGCATTACTTCACCATATTAAGAATTGTACCTAGAGCAAAACAGAAACTACCTAGAAGGTAGAACCAATTACTCATCTTCACCAATCCACTCACCATTTTCATCAGTATATCCATAGTCAGCCAGAAGTTGTGCTGCTCCCTCAGGATCATCACCTTCAAGTAGGCCATAAATGACATAAGCAAGTTGGTCTGCTTTTTCAGCGTGTTTACTTACATGGTCTAGAGCAGTATCTAGCATAGTGAAATAAGGATCCTTATTCATCAGAACTGCAACTTTGCACGCTTGGGTAGAAAGTTTAGTGATTCTGCATCAGACTGCAGCCGTGATTTAATTCTAGCATTCGACTTAATCATTGCGGCTGCAGTCTCAATTTCAAGATTATTCTTTTCACAATAATAAACAATTGCATCTATTGTGTCAATCTTGAATTGCCTAACAATATTGTCAAGTTCGGAAACAAACTTTTCCGCGGTTAGTCCGTTGTTTATTATCAAATCATTATCAGTCATAACTTATCCTCGATAAAATGTGTGTTTTCCAATTGTCACTGCATTTGTATATAATCTAGATGATCTATTGGTATAAGAATGAAAAAAGAGAGCACCATGTGTAATATCTTGTATATTATTACTATACACTCTACTTGCAAGTTGTAATGCTCGATTGTATAAAGAAAGTTCTCTGATCTGAATTCTAGTGCAGACCCAGGAGAATTGACAAGATCTATGAGTCTTTTGTTTGATTACTGCACAAGGTGTAGTGGGAAAGCGGCCAGATCTTATTCGATTCATTACCACATTACCTACAGCAATCATGCCCTTGTCGGATTCCCCGCGCGCTTCGTGATACATACTTTGTGCTAGACAGATTATTTGTGGATTTGTTTCCGCATGAGCGAAAGATATTGTAAAAAATGCAACAAGGATTGTTGCTAGTATTTTAATTGTTCGTAACATAGTCGTCTCATAGTTCTAATGACTAGACGACTTAATCGCTATATGAAGAGTACTTACTTAACTTTTGTATCTTCTATATCCATTCCCCTCTTACATAGGAATGCTGGTCATTAGTGTTTTTGTCGGTGGATAATCCTAGGATTATCCGCTTTCTTGCCACATAAGGACGTGAAGCTGTGTAAGAGTAGTAATGAAACCAAAAGATTCCATTTAGAAAGTGTATTTATACTTCCTATAGTTGTGTTATATTACAATAACATAAAAATGTCAACCAATTGTTTTACGTACTGCCATTAAGACTTGACCTAACCAATTAGTTCCTTGCCAATTTCTACTATCTTCAATTAAAGGATCATCCCAAGCTAACTTTACTCCCCAAACTGGATCATAAATTGCACCTTCTACTAAATATCGATTCTCTGTATTAAGAAGATATGATTTAAAGAAGTCAGTGCTAGTGAACTTGGCTACATTTCCTTCATAGACAATATCACGAGCATTCTCATTCCAAACATCTGGATTAAAACCTCGTACTTGTCTACCAAGTTGTTTCTGTTCTTTTGGATTAGTAGAACGCATAATGGCAAGAAAAACTTCTTCATCATTAAAGAGAAGAGCCTTTCCTGCCATCATGTATTGTTCGCAAGTATTAAAAGAATGAAAGCCAGCATCTAGAATCTTAGCTTTGAATGGTGATGCATACCATTGACTTAATGGACCACCAACAAAATAGACGTGTGTATCAGTCCGGCGTTCTTTCATTAGTCGCCGTCCATTACATCAGGACGAACATTACTTTTATCAAGCAACTTGTCCGCATATTCAACTGCAGCCACTGCAAGTGTTGCAGTCTTAATCATTTGTTGTCTAAAATTATGAATTGTAGCTTCTGAATATGGCTTTAAGCCACCAGGAAACCATCTAGTTGAATGGTTGCTAATATAACCTACAAAATCCATAGGTGTGTTTAGTGTATCGTCGGTCTTAGAACCCCACTTAGTCTTCTGATATTCACGTTCTTGTTTTAGTTCTTCTAAAATTTTATCCATAGTTATAAGTCCTTATTTTGCGTCTAGTGTCATATCCATTGCCGCACCAGTAGTAGCATAGGTTGATGAATTCATAACAAATGAAGCAGTCATACCTTTACGCTGATTGAGATCATTGAGATCAAAATTGCGCATCTTGGTCATTTCAAGACCTGCTGAAGCTGTATATTGAGCAACATCGAAGTTTGCACCAAGGAAGATGACTTCCCACTTCAACAATGTTAGAATCTTGACCTTATTCTTGATTGTAGCAGCAGTATATTCCTTCGAAGTATTTTCCATACCATCAGTCATGATAACTACCACAGTACGATCTGCATTGTTAGCCAAAGCAAGATCCATTACATGTGCAGCAGCATCATAAAGTGGAGTCATACCAGATGGAGATAGAACATTGGAATCAATTGGTGTAAAGTATGCAATGCTCTGAGCAGTTACAATATTCTCAAGCCTAATCTTTTCATTTGACTTATAAGATTGAAATGTCTGCCCCTGAGCATTAACAGCATTTGGAACATTTATACTGTCAAAAGCTACAAGTGTGATTTCACCTTCGATCTTCTCATCTTGAAGACCCTTGACGTAATCATTAAATGATGCAATAGCATTAGTCCACTTTTCACCTGACATAGAGCCAGAACGATCAAGTGCAGCAAAAATAGATAGAGTTTTCTTTGTCATATAGTTTCCCTTCTCAAAATAAATGGGAGACCCGAAGAATCTCCCATAGTTAACTTAAACAGTATATCGGTCTGACATAACTGCTTTCTTCATAATACCTTCTGGGGTAAAACCTTCCATATCAGCCGCAAGAACAGCTTTTAGTATGTGGGTATTAAATCCAGATACAAGAGCAACACCCTTAGTATCAAACTTAACTGGGACATTGTCCGCAGCATTTAGGTTCCAGAACACAATCTGTGGCACTTCATATCCAGCCTCTGTGTACTTACGACGGATCATCTGCATTGCAGAATCATCATAACGAGTGCAGCTGTTAAACTGCATGTCTGACATGATTAGAAGAACCTGTGGCATATCTTTTGCAGGCACATCATTTTCTCTAGCGACACGTAGAATTTCTTCAAACGCCTTGTTAAGGTCAGTTGACATATTCCATTCAGTCTGACTCATTTGAGCAATCTTCTGGGATAGAGTACCAGTTAGGTGAACGAACTCAGAGTTTGTCGAGAAGGTAAGAAACAGATCCTTAAAAGGACCAGTGTTCTTATCAGAGCAATAAAGACCAAGGGATATTGCAACATCAAGACAAGTTACAGTCGACTTAGAACCGTAACCACCAGCTGGAGTGCTCATTGAACCAGATACGTCTACAACTGGCATGACCATTGCATCGCCGATAAAGTTTGGAAGAGCTTTCCACTGCTCATCAGCAAGATCAGAATCACCATACTTTATGTTCTTAGTGATGTCATATGGATATACGGCACCTGCATTTACCTTGACTGACTTGTCACCACTCTTGAGCTTTGTCTTGAACTCGGTGAACGAATCAGAAGCATTCTTACCGAATGCCTTTGAGTAGCGGCTCATAGCAAGTGATGGAACGTGTGAGAAGTTAATCTCATCCCACTGCTTTGAACACATCTGGGTCTCAACTACCTTTGTAAGCTCAACTAGTCGCTTACGGTAGTACTTTGGAGACCAACCAAAGGTCTGACGAAGCTCAACTGCAAGAGGGCCCTTTCTTGGAAGCCACTTGCTGCAGAGACCATTTCCAGCATCAAGTGCTTCCTTGATCATTCCATATGCTTTATCCTTGACGGCAGCATTTGTAAAGACAAGAAGATCATCCCAACGACCAAGCTCAACTGTATTCTTTAGAAGGTTAGTTTCAAGAAGAACTTCTGGCCGAGTCTTTTCAAGATACTTTAGAACCTGACGATAAAGCTCGCGTTCACCTGCACCACCACGAGCATCACGTGCCCACTGTGCAATACGAAGTGCAATATCAGGATTCTCTTGGAAAGCCTTTTCGAACTGAGCGGTAATATCCTTTCCTCTTGATGCGCCTATCTTGAAGAAAAGATCTGTAGTGTTGGAAAGAGTAGACTTGATAGCTTTCATACCGTTCCAGGTACGAGTTGCAACGGTTGTATTTAGTACAGCATTTTTAAAAGACATATTTATTCTCCATATTATACAGGTTAAAGTTTTGCGTTTGATGCAAGATATGTTGCGGAAGTTAACCTAGAGCAACAGGATAGCTTTTTGCTGGTTGCTTTATCAGTGCAGTGCAATTGGTTGCTGAAACTATCCTAAATTCAATATTATTTAATCTAACACAATTGACAATAAATGTCAACCAAAAAATTCAACGGCTTACATCATAAAATCCATAATTGAAGATTTAGGGATGGATACCATATTATCTGGGACTTTTCGTGGTCTTCCCGGTCTACGTTTAGGTGGTAATATCACTTCATTACTAATACTAGAATTTCCAGCTAATAGAAGAATGATGGCTAAAGGATCAAACACCATTACTATGAAGATAATGACAAAACGAACCGTTTCATCAAAGTGATTAGAAGCATCCTTCCCATAAATCATCTCTGCAATGTATTTGAGTGGTCCGATGTCTGATGTAGTTACCGCTTCTTTAGTTTTAAGAGGTAATAACTTAGAATTGAGAACTTCAAGTTTTCCAGTTGAATCGCTTATTTGATTGTCAATCCGCTGCCTCTCAGCCTTTTGAAGATAACGAACAAAAGGTGCATCTTTTGGATTGGAAGTATTAGCAAAGCGATCTAGTGTATCAAGTGACGTCTGAGCATTTTTAAGTTTACTCTGTTCAAGATCAAATTGTTCCTGAAGAGGTTGGATTTGCAGATGTGATAACTGCAAACTATCGGCTGTTGCTAAATGTGCTCGAGATAAGTAACCAAATGTGCCCATTGATGTAAGAAGTACTAGAATAACCGTAGCTAGAATCAGATAAATTCTAATAAGCTTTGGACTAGTCTTCCAGTTGCGCTGGAGCCATGCAGCAGAAATTATCTTGCTGAACTCTAATGCTGTAGCCATAATCATAACAGCAACTGTAGCACCAGAGAACAGCATAGCCATTCCAGTAATGGAGAAGTATGCTGACACACAAGATAAAAATAATGCGGCTAATACTGCTAAATGATTAACAGTAATTCGTTTAATCATATAAAAACCTTTTTATCTCTTACCAAAGGCGAGTAAAGTCGCCTTCCCATTTCTCTTCACGTTTCCACTGAGCTTCAATCTCGTGAAAGAATTCAGTATCAAAACCTAACCAAAAATAATACATTCTAATCTCATATTTCAACGGGTTGTACATTTTGTCGGTTGCCTCTACCACTGGGCTACACCCACATCAACATTCATTACGTGAGGTATCTCCCTGATCTAGGAGACCTTATCACAGACCACAGTCACCGTTATGATCACTTACGTGTAACCGAGAATGCCACTTCCGACCTGCGTCCGCCAAAGAGGTAATGAATGATGGTGTGGGCGGTGGGATTCGAACACCACGCTTTACCGATTCCATAAAAATAATGCTGTAGACAACCCAAATTCAATATTATTCAATCTATCATAGTTTACATTTAATGTCAACCAATTTTTGCGATCTTAAGCAAATTAAATGCCATTAAAACATCTCGGTCATACTCAGAGATTGGATAAACGGCAATTGAAGTAAACTCACCATCTTTTAGATCAGGCTCGAAGAACTTCTCATACCGATAACCAAACTTCTTAAGTATTCGCTCAACTGCATTAAGAGCACCAGCATCACGAACACCAATTAGTGTAAAGTGAGTCTGTTCAGGAACTACCTTATCATTAAACTGACAAGAGACGTAACCATCACCAGAAGCAGTCTTTTCAACAATAGCTCGTTGAGAATGAACACCAAGTTGAAAAGCAGCATGTGCAGTCTGAACTACTTGTTGCTCAGGCGACATATCTTGTCGGGTGAAAAAATAACTGTAGTATCTCATATCAAAGTCCTTTCACAAAGTCAGACGTAATCATAGCAGCAAGTTCTCTAAACTTAACTATTTCTTCTTCTGTAAGAAGTTCAGTAATTTCAGTGTTAAGAATCCAACCATTAGTTTGTTTCCAACTATCATTTATCCAAACTCTACCACCACGAAGTTTATGTTTAAACCCGTACATATTATTGGTAATAGACTGGTAAGGATACTGACGGTGAGCACATACCTTACCTGGTGTAAATGATTTGGTGAGAAAATGCTTGAGGATTGTGACCTTGTCTTCTGACTTAGCCTTCATAGTTTTATAGACACATAGTGCAATAATATCTGCTGCTGTGAGTGTCTTGTTCTTTGCTTTAGTTTTGAATGTAGTAATAAAAGTAGACATAATAGGATTCCTTTTTGTTTAATAAGAGTTTGTTTGATCTTATTAAACCTTCGGGAGGTCCTACTGCGTCATACGGCTACATAGTTTCGGTACTCATACTATTTCCTTTATTTAAGTAAAGTGGTGCTTTGTGGGGGATTTGAACCCCCGACGGCATGATTTTAGAGATCACCGCTCTTGACCACTGAGCTAACAAAGCATAAGATAACAGGTAAGTTGCCTACTTTGTATTATTTCCAGACGTACAAAATCGAAAATCGTCCTGGCCGAAGCCTTTTTAAAAGTTTTGCGAGTGGCTGTAACTTACCTAAATTTCAACGGGATGTTATTTGAATTCGGATTTTTACCTCTTCTTCTATTCGGAGAAGCCCTATTCCTACATTCGGGTAGGACACCTACTCCTGGTCCGCCAGGCCGTTGTTAATAGCATGAGTCGCCGAAGCGCTCAGTGACCGGATTTAACATCGAGAGTACCCGAAGGTACATATGCGCCCGAAGGCTTGAGTCGGTTTGCAGTAACCATCCCTTATTAGTTTAATATAATCATTTACTTTAAAATGTCAACCTTTATCTACAAAAGATTTAAACTTTTTTGCCTCTTCAATAATGCTATCACCAGTAGGATAAGGTGGGACCTCAACCAAAAACTGAGCACTTTCATTGATTCTTGCCTTTTCGGTAGCAGTTTGCCACTCTACGTGAAACTTTTCTGAAGCTCTCTGTTGAGCTAGTTTGATCATCTCCATGCGTAGGAGATATGGGGTATCTAGTGACATAGTAATTCCTTTGTGTATGTGTATCAGTCCTTAGTCCTGAGACAGTGGACAGACTATTTATACACAAACTTAGATGAACCCACTGGAATTTCGGAGAACTAAATTACACCATGTTCAGCTCCGACCATGGTAACCAATGGATTCATCTAAGTGGTGGATTTCTGTTCAAAGGTACCACCGAACCCGTTGTCTAGGACCTTTCGGCTCCCCCTAAGAGAAGGGCTTACTTAGTAGATAGACAAAATAGAACTTAGAAGAATGCTGGTTGGGTCGAGTTTGCCGATCTAATGTCGGATATCCATCGGAGAGGTGCGCTCTCCTCTTCCTGCTTATTTGCCGATCAAGACCAGCACTCATCTAAGTGGTGGGTTTCTGTTTCAAGGTACCCACCAAACCCATGTTAAATTAGGCAGCTAGTGCGTAATCAACAATATCGTTATCATTAGATGCGACATTTAGTTTGTTTTGGCCGCTCAGCCACCGAATCAGTCTAAGCAATATCCCTATTCCACGAAAATCGAGCCTGTTTCATCCCCATCAGTAGTTATGAGTAAGCAACATCTAGCCTCTTTCGGCGCCTCATAACTACTGGTGGAGATGGCGGGTACTGCCCCCGCGTCTTTCCGTCTTTATTGTCAGCTTTCAAGCAACCAATATCTTATTTATATTGTCTTTTATGAAGAAGTTCACGAAAATCGAGCCTGTTTCATCCCCATCAGTAGTTATGAGTAAGCAACATCTAGCCTCTTTCGGCGCCTCATAACTACTGGTGGAGATGGCGGAAAACATTGTCAATCTCCATTCCTTATAGTTTAGTCTACCATACCATAAGAAAAATGTCAATCGGTTTCTGCATCTTCTGAAATATATTCTTTCTGAATGACTATTTTAGTCACGACAGTCGGCATTTGTGGACCTGGCATAAGAACTGAAAATGTCTTATTAGTCCAGTAAAGAGGCCAAAACACACCAGAAAAAAGACCGACCATTCCATCAGGATCATTATCAAAATCTAAACTATAGCAATCTTTACCAGTTGCAACTCGATCTTCTAATGTTGAACATTGAGCATCTTTAAAAGCTTGAAGTCTAGCCTTTTCATTATGATGTTCTACTGAAGCAAAGCCAAAGGTTAGTAGAGCAACGATACCATAAACACCAACCCAGTAACCAAATGAGCGCTCACTTAGCCATTCTTTAAATGTTTTAATATAAGTCAAATACATTAAATTTCTCGCTTCAAACCGTGGAACATAGTAGCTACACCAAACCGAGGGACACCATCAGGAGTTCGTTCAAAGAACTTGATAGTCACAATCTTATGAGTCTCAGTAAGAAGTTCTACACCTCGCTCATAAGATCCCTTGATTCCAGCCTTAGCGACACGGACAGAGCCTTCAGAAGGAACTACAGTTGAGGAGTACTGTAGCATCTCATCACTACCAGGATTATAGAACAAATCACCAAAGTTGATTGCGGCACCTGGAACCTTGAAGAAAACAGATTTTGCCGCTCCAGCCCAGTTACCTTGACCTTCCTCAGTCTTGATCATCTCAAACTCTTCGTCAAGAAAATCCTTGCGCTTCAGAAGGTTCTTAGTCCGGCGATTCTCATACTTTGTATTGTTACGCCACATGGAACCTTCGTAACCAGCCTCAAGCCATTCGCCATGACACTGGTCAAAACTATCAGCAGTGAAAACAGCCTGAGTAGAAACCAGACGAAGACACTTAGGGCATGGATCTTCCTCATCCAAGAAAAGACTCTCCAGATACGCATCCCGTTCGGCAAAGTTACCGCTATGAGAGGGCACATCGTAGATATGGTATTGAACCATCGCACGTGTCTTGGTATAGTGCTCAGGCGTCAGCTTCTTGTCAGACTTCACACCAATCAGGCTTGCAATCTCATTGAAGTTATCCCGAAGCTCATGGTTGTAAAGTTCACCATCAAAAATCAGATCAGGATCTTCGGCAAAGAGAGGAGCAAGAGCTTCCATAATATGAGGACTGGAAACAAATGGCTTTCCAGAACGACTCCATAATCCGTCCTTATTTGCGATACAACGGAAGCCATCTAGCTTAGGTTGAGCAAAACCAGATTGAAAGTTCTTGGCATCATACTTCTCAGCCAGCATAGCTTCAAAGATATGCGATCCACCAGTCTTAGCAGACTCAATGGAAGTATGATAATCCTTTTCACACTTCTTCTTATAGAGAGCTTCAATTTCAAATGCGGCTTGAGCAGAACCATCACGTTCATTAGACCGACCAAGATTAGTAGGAAAAGCTATCCGCCATTCAGAACACTTAATCTTTCCACCTTGTGTTCCATCCCATGTACGATACTTATCGTCCTGTTGTTCAATATACCAAATCCGTACCTTAGACTTGGAATCAACCTTGTAGCACATATCATACATTATAGCCATATTCAAATCCTAATTATATGTTGAACCGATAGTATCATTATAACCACACTAAGAATAATGTCAACCAATTTATTCAGATTGGCAGATTCTTTTTAGCACTTTCAATGTAGTCTCTGATTCGCTTGGAGTCAATAGGATTCATCGAATGGATGGTATAATCAGGAAAGCTACACCTTTTCCGCTCGCAGTAATCCACAAGCCACTTGGCGCACTCATAACCAGTCTTTTCAGGTCCATAGTCGACATTGTTTTTGTCGTTAACTTCATCGAGCATTGCAGCATAATGCTGCTCGGCAAGGTCGTGATCAAATGTCACAAATTTAGGAACCCCGAATGCTTCAATATGATTCACAAACTGATTATAGCTGCGGACAATGTGATAGTTAGCATAAGGAATACCAACCCAAGTAACTTGACCTGGGTTTCGCTCGTCATCAAGAAACAAATGGTACAAAAGTTAAAGCTCCTAAGCAAAAGGTTGACAAGAATGGAATGACTGTTCGGCAGAAACATCCCAAGCTTCTTTGGCAATTTCCTTGAAAGATAATCTAATTATCTTCATGTGATCTGCAAAATCAGATTCAGGAAGTCGCGAATCAAACCATTCATCAAACGTCATATTACAAACCTTCTTTTGTAAATAGAATAGACAAAAAACCACCAAGTAAAGTAAATGTCACACTCATAATCAGCCAAGCAATATCGTGATTATATGCTTTCTCGATTGAGACCGCAAATTCTATAAGTGTTACAAAGATCATCAATCGACTACTAGGAGTAATCATTACATAAAACCCACTTCTCTAACTTGCCGGACATGATACGAAATAAGTTCTGAAAAATTATTTTCCGCATGTCTGCACCACATTTCATTCTTTACCGCTTCAGCCTCATCTGCTGATGCATATGGACCATAGACTGCAAGACTATATGAAGAATTCTCAACGACTACGTACATTATGCTTCTTCCTTCAACCAGTTCTTAATGGAATTAAAGCGGAGACAAAGACGATATTCAAGAACTTCCCAACCATAGAACTCAATCTCATCGGCTCGGATGCCTTCAGCATCAGCAATAATCTTAACTGCAGCTTCACGGCTGGTGCAATTAACTACCATCTGCATGGTATCTGCAACACGAACCTTGAACTCCTCAAACCAAGCGGCTTGATCAAGTGCTTCCTGATCAATCTGGCGTGAGAGCTGTTCAGAGAGTTGATCGAAGTCTTCTTGAAACTCGTCCAACGAAGCGAAGGTTGAACCACGAGGACGCATACCATAAACGTCCTTATAGAGGTCCGAGTAGATGTCACCGTCATGGCTGTCAGTGAGAGCATTGATGTCAGAGAGAGTAAGCATGTTGATCTCCATTCCCTATAGATTATGTATAACCCATCTAAGGAAAAATGTCAACTGTTTTTAAAATAAAAATGATCTGCCAACTTAAGCCAGCAGATCATTCTTAGTCAGTGTGAAGTCAGACTTCTTCCATTCGTCTCGCAGGTTCTTCAGAGCGTCACCTAGTTCCCGACCTTGCTTCATACCACGATCCAGTAGATCTTGACCCGTCACAGGGAACACAGGGATTTCCCAATTAGCAACTCGAACTGGCATGAACTGATCACGCTCAATCCAAGAAAGATCCAGAACCCACTGACGTGGAACTCCATCAACCAACTGTTCCCTCCAATCCCACCGCTTGTAGCAATTTTCTACAATCCAGCGAAGATGCTTAGCTTCATCAGCAGAGAGTTTCCACTTAAAGAGAAAAGAATCCAGAGTACCAACACTCAGCATAGTACCCAGAGCACCAACGGCAGACTGTTTGATAGTGCAGTGGCGCCGTTTGCCGAGACCCAGAGCTTTCAGAACTCCATGATAGTACATGCAATCCAGAACTTCATTTGCATAAAGACTGGTGACAAGCTTTTGCATTTCCAACCAGTAGCGCTCAACCGACACAGTCTTAAGACCGTCCAGATTTTCCTTGGTGCAGATATCTTTGACCTCATCCAGACACTGATTGATGTTGCCGAACCGAGCCATGAACCGGAAGTACCGCAGAATGCGCAGATAGTCTTCTTTGACACGAGCATCAGCATCACCAACGAACCGAACTTGATAGTTCAGAAGATCTTCCTGACCGCCGAAGTAGTCATAGATCTTACCATCAAAGTCCATCGACATAGCATTGATAGTCAAATCACGGCGTGCTGCATCAGCCTCAAAGTCACGCGTATATGCAATGACTGCATGCCGACCATCAGTCTCGGTATCAATCCGCAGAGTCGTAACCTCGAACTGCTCACCATTCACAACGATCGTAATCGTGCCGTGTTGCAGACCAGTAGGAATGTAAGAGAAATCCATATCCTCTACAATCTCAATCATCTCCTGAGGTGTAGCATTGACACACAGATCAATGTCCTTAGGTTCCATCTTGAGAATGCTATCGCGGACTGCACCACCAACGACTCGAATTTCGAAGCCATATTGGCGGAACGCAGTCCCCAGGATTTTAAGATTTTCGGAAAAGATCATAAACACTCCTTATGGTTTAGTCTACCATAAAACGTGAATTATGTAAACAACTAAGTTGGTAGGGGCGAAGGGACTCGAACCCTCAAAAACCACTGGGTTTAAACCAGCCGACTGTACCAATTTGCCATCTGGTCACGCCCCCAAGAATTCTATTTATCCGCCAAAATCAGCGGTAACATTCTTAATTGAACTTTCTGGTACTAGATAGACTTCAAAGCTATCAAACACTCTATATAGTTCTCCTTCGCACCAGATACCAATGAGATCATAAATAGATTTTTGATAAAAATCACTGAGACTATTTCGAATATCATTTACAAAGTCTGCATAGTCAGGATTCATAAAATCCCATTCTTTAGGAATATCATAGTTGAGTCTACGAGCGCTATCAACAATTTGAGTGATAGCTTGTGTAAGAGCATCTCTCGTCCGGTCAATATCAGAATTACCGAATGCGTTTTCTCTTAGCTTTTTCCACTTACCATTTATAAAGCTACCATCATTTTCACTATAGAAAAGTTTAGCAATAGAAATCAAAACACGAGCGGCAGACTCAGTAAGTCCACTAAACTCAGTTGTATTATAATTGCCTAAATCATTTTCCCAAGACTTAATCTTGACTAGATAACCTGGTAGAATATCATTCATAATATAAACTCCAAAAGTTGGAGGAGAGCAGGGTTCCCGCCACCCAGACCCGTCTTAGGGGTCCCAGCCGTTTTCGAAACGGCACTAGCACCTCGGCTAGTTTACTCTCCGATTAATAGCATTTTCTAGTCTGTTCTTGACAATACCACATTGCATATCTATACACATCAAGTTCAGATTGTGGAAGTTTTTCAAGTACGGATTTCTGAACATAGAGATTCAGATACTTTTTAGACTCTTTAGACCAAAATTCATATTGTTTAATTCTATGTTCGTCACTCATCTTATCACCAATGTTCGTAGGGAATTACTCTGTTACCGACGTTGTTCTTAACATCATATTCCTTAGCATCATAGATGGCAAGAGCACGGTTCCGATTGCGGTGACCAGAACCGCTGTTCTTCTTAGCAACGTGGTTCATCTTCCAACCAGCCTTGCTAGTGCCAGTACGAGGAATAGGAAGTCCCTTTGCAGCAATTCCTCGGATTTCAGCCTGCCGTTTGTTGTAGTACTTCCAGTTAGTTCCAAAGGAAACTACATCGTCGTACTTAACAATTTTGCCACGATCATCACGAACAATCCAGCCGTTGGTCTTTCTACGATACATAAAAGAACTAATATCATAGTAGTAATCAACGTGATGTTCAGTGAACTGACCGTACTTACCAATGAAGGAAGCAAGTGCATCGTTGGAATAAAGAAGAATAGGTTTGCCATCGATGTGGATAGCAATGAGAGGATAGAGGTAGTTCATGTTTTATCTCCTAGCTAGTAAGTTAGCTTAGAAGATATCGCTTTCCATGTAGTTCATTTTTAATCTCCAAACTTTAGTCATCAGTGGTATCTCTCGTAGGTTACGCTCCTACTTCTCCAGAATGTCGATCTGGGATTCTAACTAGTGAACTAGAGAGACATATAATTCTGGTGCCAGGAGAGGGACTTGAACCCTCAGACATTAGGCTCTCGACCTAATCGCTTTGCCAATTTGCGTATCCGGGCATTAACTTGGTGCCTGTAGTGAGACTCGAACTCACACTGTAAGCGGTTTTGAACCCCTCGCCTTCTTCCATTTGGGCTACACAGGCATAATCTATTTATATCTGGTGCCCTCACGGAGAATCGAACTCCGACTTGATCCTTACCAAGGACCCGTTCTGCCGTTACAACTATGTGGGCAATTATTCTACTTGAACATATCCATAATAAGGTCCACCAAAATGGCATCTATCACTTCTACTGTTTTTATATCTATAGCAAGAAGTACAAACAGCACACTTCATAAGTGTTGTTGTTTCTTCTTTTTTCTTCTTAGACATAAAATTCTTTCAGTGGAGGAAGGCCGAGGTCCCGATCCTCAGACTATATCACTATAGCCCCACTGGTTTAGCAAACCGTGACAATCACCCGACTGCTTGACCTTCCGTGTATTATTTTGGTGCCATTGCAATAGCACCCATTCCTGCAAATCCAGCGGCAAAGAAATATGTAGCAATTATATATGGATTTATATTATTAGCAATGTTATTAAATCCTAGACCAAGATTAAGAATAAGAAGTAAAATTTGTAATACAATCCACATGTCAATTTTCTTTCATAATGGAGGAGCGCGGGATTCCCGCCATCCAGACCTGTTTTAGAGGTCCCAACCGCTTTCCAAGCGGTGCCAGCACCTCGGCTGGTTCACACTCCAGACTTATTTAGACGTAGTATGCACAGCACCGGTGAAAATACCAACAAGTATCCATAGACCAAATGCTGATGACCAGTCAATAGCCTTAGCCCATGTCACAGCAGGAACAAGTGAATCATTCCATAGCCACATTATAGGGAATGACATAATACAACCTAGAATGATATTAGCTATAATTGAGCCGACAAACTTTGCAAAAGCATCAGAATCCATAATATTCTCCAAAAGTAAAGTGGTGGACAATCTGGGGTTCGAACCCAGGACCTCAGGTTTAAAAGACCCGTGCAACTACCAACTGTGCTAATCGTCCATATTCTTAATTACCAAATTTCTGCTCGAACTTCTTGTCTACGTTCATCTAGAAGTTTTACAACTCTGCGACATTTTGAGATAGCACCCTGAGTTGTTCTAGATCTTCCAATCTCTTTTGCAATATCCTCATCACTCCAACACTCAACCAAATAGTCCCAACCATCTTTCTCATAGTTAGCAAGTGCATGTTCACGAACTGCAGCAATCAAATCAGTCATAACAAAATCCTTTTGGTGCCAGAAGTGGGTAACGATCCCACCTAGTCAGCCTTATGAGAGCCGACCGGTCCCTGACCCACTGGCATTATTCGTCATAAACGCGATCATATTCAAACTTGCGAAGACGGCGCCGCTGATAAGTGGTTTTCTTATCAGGCACAACCTTCGGAACATTGTATTTCCAAGCATTACCTGCAACTGGATTACGCGGCTTCATGTCGATCTCCAAACTTTTCTTAAACTTACGGATAAGCTTCAAAGAAGTAATAACCGTCACGGTCCTCAAAACCAAGAGGGCGAGCAGGCTTAGTATCAAGCCAGTCCTTTGCATCATCTTCAGAGTCCATAAGAAACATGGACTCTTCTTCCTTGTTGTCATAGCAACGGTAAACAACCAAAACCATGTTAAACTCCATTCCCTATAGATTATGTATAATCCATACCGAGAAATATGTCAACCAAAAAGTGGAGGAGCAGTTCGGTGTCGATCCGAATACCAGTCTTAGTGGTACCTTTGGTTTTCAAAACCAAGACGAGGGCCGCCTCGCTTATCTACTCCAAAATTTGTCGGCGCGGTCCGTTTCCCGCATTAAGTCTCTGGATCAACGCCAATTCTATTTATGTGAATGTCTTAAGGGATCTAAGATCCGGACCAACTTTATCTTCTGCAATTGGACCTAGACCCAAGCAAGTAGTCGTAGGTTCATCGAATACTGTGAACCCAGCATCAGTTACAAGACTAGTACCGCAGATGTTCTTGTACTTTTCTTGTAGAGTCTTGAGTTCATCCACAGTATCTACGATCAACGTAATCTTGTATGCACGGTCACTATTATAGTACGCCTGTGCTTGATCTACTTTGCGTTTTGCAATTAATACTTCTTCCGTAGTAAACGGTTCTACATTAGCAGCATAGTTAGCGTCCCAAAACGCATGGAGGTAAGCGTGTCCTGCTTGAGTACACATCTTACCTCGAATTCCATTCATCTTCTTTACAGATTCAAGTGCAAAGATGCAGTACATTTTATATTGCATTTTAAATCCTTCTAATTGGTCGCGACGAGGAGATTCGAACTCCTAACTCGGGTACCACAAACCCGCGTGTTCACCGTTTACACCACGCCGTCACAAAGATGGGAATTATCGTATTCCCTGTGGGTCGAGTTTTGTCCCACACGGCAGTACTATGAACACAACAAAACGGAATGGATACGTATCCTATTGTTGACTAGTACGAGCTCTAATATCCGCCTAACTCGGTTTAACTGGAGGACCTGCCGGGTCTCGAACCCGGATCGCAAGGATTAAGAGTCCCGCTATTAGCCTATTATTAAGACAGGTCCATTAACTTAAAATTCACCTTCATCAGCTTCAGAAGTCTTATCTTCATTCACAAAATCACAACCATAACAGTGACCAGACCGTTCTGTTCCATGTACTTCCAAGTATTCTTCACAAAAATCGCAAAGCATATCAGTAATCCTTACTCATAAAACCTGAGTCATCCATCTCAAAGCCAGTCTCCGAATTCAATTCGAACTTGGTCTCGATCAAATTGATCAAATCTTTCTTAACTGCCTGTATATACATAGTGTCATTAAAGTTAGAAAGTTCGACAAAAACCGGACCTTGAAACTTCTTGAGCTTTTTGATAAGATCACAAGCAATCATATTGATCTCCATTCCTTATAATTTAGTCTACCACGGCTATGGAAAAATGTCAACCAAAAAGAGCATTGCTTCTTCTTTTGTTTTAAAAGTTTTTGAGATTAGAGGATCTTGAAGTGCGACATGGACAGTCTCACCAAAGCACCTAATCAACCCGTAGCCGGGATACCTACCACTACCTGGAGCTCTGTTGTTCCACCTGGTGCGTCTGGAAGACGTCCATGGGAATGGTTTACAGTCGTAGGTAGTATCAAGTATCCCAGCCACATGTTTGTAGAATTCTTCGTTTGTCAATCTATTCCAAGACTGCATTTGTAAGTCTCAAGAATAGCTTCCTCAGCCATTCGATCATCACGTGACTTCTTACGGATCTTGATGATTTCCTTCATAGCCTTGGTATCATACCCAGTGGCTTTAGCTTCACCAAAAACATCCTTGATGTCGTCACTAATGCCCTTCTTTTCATCTTGTAGGCGCTCGACACGTTCAATAAGTAGGCGTAGCCGATCATCAGTGGTAGTTGCATCAGTATCAATCATAATATAGTCCTTCACTTGTTGTTTAATTTTCTTCCAGAATACCAATTCTCAGGAATTATATCTGTCTTTTTTATTTTTTTATTCTCAGTACCATTTGTAATCCATATTGACCCAAATTGAGAATTTTTTGAACCAGATTGTGAAAGAGAATTTGCAATTCCCATTTTTTTCTTAGTTTCTTCGGTGTGAATTTTACCACTAAATCCATTAACACCGCCATTATTATAATAATTTTTATTGCTTTCTGAAACCTTTTTTCTTCTTTCTTCTGCCCATAAACCATTTTGTTTCCATAATATCTTTTGAGTAACTCTTCCCTTATTTAATCCATCAAAAAATATTTTTCTATATTCAAGAACAAACATGGTTACTTCCAAACCATTTCTTTTTCCATTCTTATTAATATAACCCCAACCGCCTTTTCCTCCGGGACAGATATTGTAAGTGTCCTCACGAAGGCAGAAGTCCTCGGTTACAAGTTCAGCTTCTTTAGAGTTCATTTCTTCTTCTGAACTAAATATGAAAAGAAGTTCTTTCTTAAAATTTTCTAAACCGTGTTTCTTTTGAGATCTAGTTAATAATTTACCAGAACCCATGTAATTATCATTAAGATCATATGTTTCGTGTTTACCGATATAAATTTTATTATTAAGTAAGTCTGTTATCTGATAAATTGTATAATACTTTTGCATGTTTATAGTCCAGGATTTTATAAAAGAGTCTTATATGCTCTATTTATAAAATCCTGAACTCTATGATCCCCGTCAGGGATTCGAACCCCAATCTGATGGCTCAAAACCACCGGTCCTGCCGTTAAACGAACGGGGAATGTTATTTGCGATACACAGAAATTAAATTGTCTCTATGTATATTCTTTACATTAACAGTTTGAGCAAATAAGTCAACTGAAAGTTTTACACTGTCAATGTTTATATCATCAAAAATGAGTAATGCATTATCTGCTAATAGATTATAGCTTAGAATAGCATCAGTAAGAACACTTTTAAGATCATGTTCACCATCAACATAAATGACATCAAACTTAATATCAGGATCAGTCAAAGCTTCAAGCATTACACTAGTAGATTCTACTGGAATTGTATTAAGCTTGTAGTAATACTTTGAAAAGTAAGTATGATATCTGAACAATTGTTCAAGATCTTGTGAAGGCCAATAAGCTTCCTTCTGTTCATAAGTTCCTCTAAATGAACCTATAACATGCATCTGACTATCATTATGACTTAATAGCTTATTAGATAGCCAGACTGTAGATCTACCTTCATAACCACCAAGAACCAGAACATTAAGCTTTCGATCTGCATTAAAGTAGTTATCAAAAACAACATTAAGTGCTGGAATCTGAAGATCAAATATCTTATTTGAGTAATGAAGCTTTCGTTCTGGTGCAATCTTAGCCCCAGGTCGAACATACTTTAAGAACTTTTGTGTATTATAAGCATTCCAAAAGCCAGGATTGCCACTTGTTTCAATACAAGATGATCTGTTACCTACTACAGCTACTACTGGGGGTGGATCAAGTGTCCGCATCTTAAGATCGAACATGTTTCGCATACCAAGTTGACCATCAAGCGAATCATTAAAGCCATACTTTTCAAAGCAAAAAATTAGATATCTTGCTGTGGCTGGTGTGATAGCATAAGCGTGAGTACCTTCGAATCTATCCACCTCAACATAATCATACGACACATCAGATGGAACATTGTAGTCGTATTCTAAGTCGATTCTAGGACCAAGCCATAAAATTTCATTATCCACAGGTTCAACTGAACTAAAGTCATACTTAACAATTGCATCATGCTCTAAAACAACGCCAGGCTCACCAGACTCGACAATTTTTTGCCAAATACGATAATGACCTGCGGAACAAGAGAATGCACCGTTAATTTCTTTAGACTTAGTACTTATCTGATTTACATAGAAGGGAATGATTGGAACATCTAGTTCCTTACATAGTTCTTGATATGTAGCACCATTATAACCAAGTACTGGAATAGGATTAAAATTGAACTTTAAACAAGTCCCAACGCAATCATCTTTATAAGAAATTGAGTCTTTATTGTCAATGTATAGAATATAGATATTTTTAAGCATTATGTACTCGCTTAGACCAAACTGTATTATAGAAGTTTAATTCTGCAATATTGTGTTTGTAAGTTAGAAACTTTGCACGTTCAGCTTTAGGGAGATTATCAAACCAGTCCCAAAAAGCTTTCTTAAACTCAGGTGAGTCAAAAAGATCTTCCATGTTAATCTCACTTGATTGGCTGCCCCTCAAGGACTCGAACCTTGATTGACGGATTCAGAGTCCGCTCTCTTACCATTAGAGGAAAGGGCAATATAACTGGTGGACATAATGGGACTCGAACCCAAATACCGGGCGCCGTATGGTTGGTGGTTGCCTAACATGCCCATAAGGTGGAGAGGATGAAGGGAATCGAACCCTCATCTCTAGACTGGCAATCTAGCGCAGTTCCCAAACTACGACACCCTCATATTTCTTTAAGTTTAACCCAACAAGTATAAGAATCATTTTTCATAAAGTTCTCATCTTCTTGAGCATGAGGTTCACAAAGATAATGTGAACCTGCAAATTGAGTATGTCTTATATATTCTGCTTTCTTATCACAGTCTTCATAAGCATTCCCAAAGCATTCTTCTTTCATCATATATCCTAAACTGGAGTCCCGTTCGGGAATTGAACCCGAGTACGATGGTTTTGCAGACCACGACAATTGCCATTCTGTCAACGAGACATTAATTCTTGGTGCCCACTGGAAGAATTGAACTTCCGACCTACGAGTTATCAGCTCGTTGCTCTCCCACTGAGCTAAACGGGCATTAATTTGGGGTGACGTAGGGGTAACGATCCCCTCACTTTTCAATAATGGGGTGAACAACGAGGTTCGAACTCGTTCCTCAGGCTTCACAGGCCCGTATGACTTCCGACTACACCATGTCCACCATAAACTGGTTGTAGACCTAACCGTGAGTCTACGCGTGCCTATTAAGTAGCAACCCTTAACTGGTGGACCCGCTCGGACTTGAACCGAGAACTTACCGCTTAAAAGGCGGTTACTCTGACCTATTGAGTTACGGGTCCATAAAGACTCTCAATATCGGCTGCAACCTTGACTTATGATCAAGGATTTTATCAGTGGCTCCCTAGACAGGACTCGAACCTGTAACGTCCTGCTTAACAGGCAGGTGCCAGTACCCATCCGGCCCCTAGGGAATGATCTCTATAGTCTTATATATACTCATTTTTCTTAATAATGTCAATAATTGTTTTAGAAGAAACGATCTCACATAGAGCTTCAAGTTCCTTCTGGCGCCTCTTAGGTAGATCGTAATGATTCTTATGAAACCAGCACCTCTTTAACCCTAATTGCTTAGCCATCTCGTGGAGGTTCTCAATTGAATATGGAACACAAACAAGATGCCGTTTACCATCAGTAAAATATTTCATCTTAAATCCAAGCACAGAAAAGGTGCCAGCCCTCTCTCTTGGTCTACGGATTCCACTGGCATGTCATCCGATCATCAACTTATCCTGAACGGTCAACACAGATGAATCTGTGGCCGCAGGACTTGGATTTAAAAACTAATACTAGATCGTACAGTCGGATCGTTCTTAGTAAATGGTACCGGCGGTGAGAATTGAACTCACCTAAAACCCACTTGTAAGGAGGGCGGATTCACCAGAAGCCTACGCCGGCATTAAAATTACTTTAAGTGAATGTACATTATAATGCATCAATCCACCAAAATCAAGTTCTACTTCAACTGTTGTATCATCTAAGATACTAATTACTGTACCTATGTGACCACCAGGAGTAATGACTCGATTACCAATCTTTACCATCAGAAAAACTTCCAACCAGAGATGGGAGAGTAAGACCCAACAAACGAACCATCAAGTAGAATGGTACATTCAAAGCCGCTCTTTTCAGCAGCCTGCGCCGCTTCATGTGAGGCATGACCGGTATACACCGTAGTACCAAAGTTGGTCAAAATTGTCTGATAGATCTTAGGCATTGAAACATCCTCAACCAAAAGTGTTTTCCATCTTGGTAGCATAATGAATCGGTCGTTCATAGCGACCAGTTTCGTCGCGGAAGACACTAATCCACTTACCATTCGATGCAAATTGGACAGTCTGATCGTAGGAAATATTAAGACCCATGGGCCAAAAGTCAACCAAACCCTCAGCTTCAAGAGCATCATTGAGTGTGTTAAACCAAAATTGCATGGTCAATCTCCATTCCTTATAGTTTAGTCTACCACGGTTGTGGTAAAATGTCAACCAACTTATGCAACTTTTGCAAGCATCTTAGCTGCACCGCGTTCTGCTGCAATTTGGGTAGCATAAGAGCGAGAAGGAAGACCGTGTAGGCAATCACCATCACGAGTCACGAGGACAAGAAAACCATCCGAGTTTGTACGGATGGTTGCAACATAACGGCCTTTTGAAATTGTCTTGATCATGTCAAGCAGCCTTTCTCTCAGCTTTAAGATGAGCTTCCTCAAGTATCTGGCGCCAATAAATGGCAATCCTCATACCTTGTTTACCCTGTTGTCTCCAATATGCAATCTGCTTTGGAGAGAGATATCCATTCCGTTCATAAAACTTAGCCATGGAAGTACCACGTGCTGCATGACAAGGACGAAAGCCACGACCATTCCGATACTTAACATCTTCGGCTTGTTGTTCATCATATGTCTGACGATTCTTAAGAAGAACCAACGCCCGAGCTACTGCTTTATCATTAGTCTTAAGAAGGTTTACAATGTCAGTTCCGGTAAGATTAATCATATCAATCTCCATTCCTTATAGTTTAGTCTACCACGGTTGTGGAAAAATGTCAACTAAAAAGAATGGAGATTGCTTTTTAATGTAGATGTCTTACAGCATGGTCAGCACAATGTGTAGCTGCCCAAGAGTCTGGTTTGATCTTAGCTTCAAAGCCGAGCGAACCTCGAACCCAACCCAATGCTTCCTTAACAGCAACGTTTGATTTGTGTCGTGGATCAGGATTGATATCAATATGAAGTTCAAGATGGCGATCACCGATAACTTCAACAATTTCAGTAGCTGCATCAACTGCAAGCTGAACTTCAGTTAGAAGTCTCTGCTTTAGGTTGCCGTAGTCACGCATATCAATTGATTCGTGATAGATTTTGCAACCGTGTCTAGAATCCTTATGAACGATGATACAAGTCGAATACTTAGCCCACCACTCACCCTTCTTCTTATAGCGAATGGAATCACAACCCACGTATACTGAAGACTGTGGACTTGATTCTAGAATCGCCTTCTTTGCTTCATCAAACATGTTACTTTCCTTTAAAATGGCATCGGTGGTCGGAATCGAACCGACTTCTCAAGGTTTTGGAGGCCCGCGGATTACCAGTTTCCCTCACCGATATAAGCTGGGGTATTCTAGATTTTACAAGCAGAGCCCCGCGTTACTTGTCACCTGCATTATACCCAAGCAGCTTGGATGCTAGCTATCTATTGTCCGGTGAGCCGACATTTCGATCTTGTTTAGTCATTAAAAACAATCAACTTTAAATCCATGCAATGTTCTGGATTTTCATAACAGTGAGCCGAGAAGTTAAACGAGACAAGATCATCATCTTCATCACGAGTAGGTCCAACCTCACAAAAGAGGATCTTCTTACCGGTCTTTTCAGAGACCAGATAGAAGCCAATATCACAAGCATCATCATAGATGCGCCTTGGCTCAAAGCCCCGAAGATCACTAGCCTCACATACAAAGGTCTTTGTAGCAGGATTATAAGTGAACTGCTTGGTGCTGAGCTCGGGGATAAATTTCATCTTTGACATGTTGATCTCCATTCCTTATAGTTTAGACTACCACGGTTCTGGAAAAATGTCAAACGATTTTTAAAAAAGATGTGAAGCTCCCATTCACTGCCCGTATCTTGCACCGGTCTTCAGTTACACTGCATAAGGGCCGTATCTAAGATACTGCATCCACCACTCCATTTTTACCGTTTGGAGAAACGTTCGAAGCGTTGCTCGGTTACTAGGCCATTAACTTTAAATGTCTCGTTCTACTCTTCTTCGCCATTTATCTTTAGTTTCTTCACTAAGTTCTGACCAAGATGGAAAGCGATTTGAATGAATAATTGGATCATTATCTGTATAATTGGATCATTATCTGTATAATTGGATCATTATCTGTATAGTACGTATATAAGATTTTAGCTTGACGCTCAGATTCTTCATTCATAATATGATCCTTAAACTGGAGCCGCTGACAGGGTTCGAACCTGCATCCTTCTCCTTCGTAGGGAGTTGCTCCTCCAGTTGAGCTTCAGCGGCATTAAACTTGATAATGGTAGAGAACGCCGGTGCTGCCCCGGCCCGTGAACGCTAATCTGGCGCCTTAAGGGGATATAAGTCCCTCCCGCACTGCTGGTGCTGCCCTCCGTAATAATGACTCTTTAATTTTTCTTTTATGTTCTTCTGTTTTAGGTTTACCTTTATTAGATAAGCCGCCTTTCTTAGAAGAATTTTTATGTAACTCTTTGTAAATTTCTGACCCATATTTATTTATGGTTCTTTCATTTATAGAAGTGAGAGTCCCCGCCTCTTTTTGATCTTGTATATTATCAAAAGGACTTCCCCAATATAAATGGTCTGAATTTGAGCACTTGGTGTTGTTACAAGCATGACAAACTGCAGCCATATACTTTTTTGTAGGAAAAAGTACTTTAAATTTATGTGCCAACAGAACTCTTAATTCTGCATTATGTTTATGGCCAATTTCAATACAAGACTCATTAAGTTTCAGATGTGATCTTCTTTCTTCTCTAGTCTTAGAAAGATATTCTTCCATTGTGATATACATATATACTCCTAAATTAGTTGTATATATTTATAAATCCTCACCGCTCTAACCAATTGAGATACAGGACCTAATTCTTAGTGATGGCCCAGCGCGACCTTGGTGTGCCATTCACCACCAATCTTTCGTTGATAGAAATGTTTCTTCAACTCTGGGTGGCGCTTAACTTCTGGATCATCATGTGGTGCCGGACGAATTTCATCATCTGGCAAATGTTTACGTACTTGATCATGAGTCAAAGCATGCTGTGTAAGATCACCATGAACTTTCTTATGAAAAGAAAGTGACGGACCAGAGGTTTCAACAAAAGCACGTCTAGACGACAGATCATTCTTGACGATATGCTTTAGACCTTTCTTACCCTGACCAGTGTTATCAGTTGCAACGGCAACACGTTTTGTCTTACCATTCTTGACTTTATAAAGACCAACAGCTCTTACCTTGCCTTCATGATCTTTGTGAAGCTTCCAGATTGGAATATTCTTAACCATATCGTGATGGTCTTTAAAGCCGGAGCCGTGAATACCACCAATCGATTTATAAGCATGTTGAACCATATTGTAGACATGTTCAGCATGTTTCTTTTTTTCTTCTTCATGTTCTGGATGAAGGATTGAAAAACCTTCAGCTAAAAAGTCTTTAAAGTTAATCATTGATTGTGCTCCGGGAAGTTGCCAATCATACTACGTACCATTTTAATAACCGGAGTCATATCATTAAGTCTATGACCTTCACCTTTTAGCATAATAGGATTTGAATAATGAGTCTTTACATGATCGAGTGGAACCACATCATCTTTATCACCAGCAAATGCAACCATGTGATGACGAGCATGATGTTTGATCCATTCTTGCATATCCGCATATTTATCATAATATGCTGAAGGCAAATTGTATTTCTTATAATTAGTGGCAGGTCGCAACGAAGGATTTACAAGAACAGTCTTGAAACCATAAACCGCACCGAGATAATCAGCCCAGAAACCACCAGCACTGGAACCGACAATAATCACATCGTCGTGCTTACCTAGTGTTTTTGCCAGCTTATCAAGTTGTGCCTTGATAGTATCTGGATCGGCAGAGTGGTCAAGCTGAGGGCAAAGGAACTTTTCACTAGGAAAGGCCTTTTTGACATCTTGAGCCGTGGTACCATTAGGACCACTACCAAAACCATGGATATAAACAATTGTACTCTTCATAATTTTCTTATACCACATTGAGATATTAAGTAAACATATTTATATGGCTATCACCTCACGTATCGGCAATAAAGGTATGGAATTGCGACAGCGACTAGGCGCAGTGTATCCATATCAGATTGGAAGCGCAGATGGGATTTGAACCCACGATTTTCTGCTTATGAGACAGACGAGGACGGCCGGACTCCTCTACCGCGCAAAACGTAGAGACTTTCGTCTCAATCTTTGGAGCGGATAGCGGGAATCGAACCCGCGTCTTCAGCTTGGAAGGCTGTAATAATACCATTATACGATATCCGCATTAAAATTTGGTGGGCCCCTGTGGTTACGCTCCACTCCCCAAGAGATCGGTTTTACAGACCGACTGCCGAAACTACCGGCTTTAGGGACCCTTAAACTTGGTACCTGCAGCGAGACTCGAACTCGCACTGGATGCGTTCTAAGCGCATTGCCTCTGCCATTGGGCTACGCAGGCATATTTAACTTTACCATTCAATTGTGTATCCTTCAGAACTAGGATATTCAAAGCGACGAAGATACATGACCTCGTCAGCCATTGCATAACCACTGTAGTTTTCATACAGATGAGCAACAATAAAGTCGCCGTTCTTATAGACATTGCAACCATAGTCAGGCCATTTGGGGCTGATGGGTTGATTGAAGGTCTTTCGCATGTTGATTCCTTTCCTTATAGATTTAATCTAAACCATCTAAGGAAAAATGTCAACGGATAAAATGGTGGATCCCCGAGGAATCGAACCCCGACCTCACCCTCTTCAGGGGCACGCGCACACCAGCTACGCCAGAGATCCATTAAATGCACGCAATATTCTTTCTCATCATTGCCTTGGTGTAGCCGCTACCTCACCAACTAACTACTAAGAATGTACATTTAAACTTGGTGGAGAAGATGGGTACCGAGCCCACACGTTCCTGATTGCAAGTCAAGACGCTGTCCCATACAGCTTCCCCAAATACGTTATGTTTAGATCCATCCTGCGGTATTGTCATCTCTATCGAGAATACCGTTGATACTAGCAATTACTATTGCCAATACCGCTAGAACGAGCACAATTACTTCGATCATAAACTTTTCCTAATTGAAAGATGACCTGCGGAAGTCGAATCCGCCTTAGTGCACTAGCTCCCACGAGCAGGTCAAATTGGTGGAGCGGCTTTTTACTTTCGCAACGTTATACCGTCCCATGCCCCGTCAGGTACCAGTATCGTCGAGTGACTGGCTGTTTTATTGGTGGACCCTATCGGACTCGAACCGATCACCTCTTGAATGCAAATCAAGTGCTCTCCCAGATGAGCTAAGGGCCCTCTAATTTATTACTTAGTTACTGCAACTCTAAGTGCACCAAGACCTGATGCCGCTAGTAGAGTATAAACATATTCTGGAACTACATAACCCATAGCCTGTGCAAATGCAAAACCTGCAGCAACAAGAGCTACGATGTATGTTTTCTTACCGTCTAGAAAATTAGTCATGAACAACCTCCTTAGTTTGTGTTCACTCCTATTTATAACGGAAACTTCGACCTGATACATTGCTTACCAACAATATACCAACAGTGTCCGGCCCAGACACCCTGTTAAGGATTTCCCATTATTGTAGCATAATGAGCGCTGTCCCTATCAGGTCGGTAACATGACCGGTTGATTATATTAAGTCAAAAACCAACACAAAAACCGATAGGTTTTACATCATACTATCATTGATGGGTAATTCTGGTGCCCCTACAAGGTAACGCTCCCTGGACTAAGACTTACAAGGTCCTTGTTATACTATTTAACTATAGAGGCATAACTGTTAAGAAGAGTTCTGTAAGAATACCAAGCCGCCTTGAGGACTCGAACCTTCCTGGGCAGGTCATTTCAGCGGCGATACCACACACCCAGCTTTATATTCTACCGAAACAGAACTCATCTTAAAAGTCGTAACCTTCGTATGGGAATCGAACCCATGTGACTCCTGCGAGGGGGAGCATCCTGCCTAGCTAGATGAACGAAGCAAGGGCTGAACATAAGGTTAATTACTCCTTAGAGGGACAGTTCCTTGAGACTGGTTTCTCTGGTTAATTACTCCATAGGACCAAAAACAACTGGAATGGGTTTGTTGTACGGGAATTGAACCCGTTCCGTCTGAGTTGAAGTCAGATGCTCTACCGATGAGCTACCATAAGGTTTGTTGCTGTACCATTCCAAATTCTACAGGTTCCGCTTTGGCTTTTGCAATAAAAGTTGTTTGAGTTGCGGTAAGGAACCTTAAACTAAATTTCTACAGAGTTGTTTTTGTCCGCTAAGACATCCATTGTTTAAGCGTTTTGGTTTGCTGTAACAACTCTAGAACTAATGTCCACCACCATGCTTGTTGCATATATTGAGGAATCGAACCTCAACTAAGACCATCTATATACCCTGGGAATCGAACCCAACGGAAAACTGGCCCCCACGACGGGACTCGAACCCGCCTTTACCGGTAGACAGCCGGTAGCCTTCCCTGACGGCAACGTGGAGATAATCTGACGGTTTATCCTGGTAACACCACCGTAAGGTCTTTAAACTCCAGGCCATTAATTCTGCCGTCTTACGGTGCACTACACCCGCGGAGTAAACTTATTCTACTTCAAATTCTTGATATTCATACCAACCCCAGCGAGACTTAATAGCCTCGCAATAGATATTGGCTGCATCTTCTGATGCAAAGACTTTAGATACACGGACATTTTCGTCACCGGTGTCGCCATTTACCGAGGTATAAGTGACTACAAAAACATTCATGTTGATCTCCATTCCTTATAGTTTAGTCTACAACGAAACCGAATAAATGTCAACCATTATGTTTCAGAAGTTCCAAAATTTCCTCATCTGACATTTCGTCAAGATCTTCTGGAGACTGAAAGCCTCGGCCGACAATGTTAACCAGTTTTTGACCGGCATCATCATTATCACCAATAGCAACCAGATTCCATGTCGGTCGCAAAATTCGAAACCAAGGCTTGAGCCTCTTAGGTGTCGAAGTAAGAACCGCAAGAGCATTAAAACCTAGACGATGTAGAACCGCTGCTTTAAACACACCTTCAACCACATAAATAGTCCTGTCAGCATGATTAAGAACATCAAGTCCAAACACGCCGTCAGTATCTTTAGGGAGATATGTATAATACCTGCCAGTCTTAGGATCATTCTTCTTTTGTTTAGAAGCCTGATCTGGTCTATACTGCTGGTAACCAACAAGACCACCATTATAGTTAAACAGAAGAAAGGTGATGATACCTTCCTCTGGATCATACGAGATTGGATACCTAGTTGGGTCCATACCTCGACCGATCAAATGTTCAAGTTGTGTTTCCATTTTTCAACTCTATACCAAAACCGAATAAATGTAAACAACTAAATTTTGGTACCCCGTACTGGACTCGAACCAGTATTTTCAGATCCAGTTACGGATAGCGGCTTAGAAGACCGAACCGACTAACGGGGCATATTATGTTCGTAGTAGATGAAATGCAAGCCATGTTGACTGTGTGATGCCGATCATTGCATTCTTTGGCATATTCCACAGTACTGACCGTCTACTACGAATTTCTGGTGTGCATGCGAAGATTTGAACTCCGATAACTCCCTAATCAGGGGAGCGCCTTACCGTTAGACGACACGCACATGAATTGGTGTATAGTACTGGAATTGAACCAACCTAAAACGACTTTGAACAGTGCGTCAACCCACAACAGAGGATTTTACTATACATAACTGGTAGCCCAGACGGGAGTTGAACCCGCTTACAACTGATTGAAAATCAGTCCGCCCGCCGTTAGCGTTCTGGGCCATGAAACTGGTCTGGTAGGCAGGTACCGCCCCTGCGATCCGAAGCTTCCAAAGCCACGTTTAGCCCTTGCTATCTCTACCAGATAAAACTTATTAGAAGAATTCAGATCCCTTGTGAGAGAACTAATTACAGCAGATCGGGACACATTTCCCATCCTATCTGAACTCATCTAATAAGTCTTAACTGAGAGGTTATTAAGCTTTAGACTTGCGGTCTTGCCGTCTCCGGCTCACTTAATAACCTCCAAGTTATTTTTCTTTTCCCAACAATGTCAAAGACAGGGTTTGTTTCCATTCCCTATATTCTTAGTCTATACCATTTCATATAAAATGTCAACGACTAAATTTGGAAAGTTTTTCGTCCCGGAGGAGAATCTGCATTCCGTATATTCTTAGACTAAACCATTTCGCATAAAATGTCAAACGATTTCTTCAAGTAAATTATATATACAAGAAATCCGTGCCGTAACAAAGTTTCACAAAATTATTTTTAAATTTCTGCCCTAGCACGGATATCTGCAAAGTTTTGATCACGAATAAGCTTGCCCATCGAGAATACAACTTCAAGAACATCAGGATAAGACATTGCTGCCGTATCTCGAGTAGTATTGTATTCACCACTTTCAGTACGGATAAGCTTCAGCATACCCTTCTTAGACTTCTTACCAGGATCGGTAATTGGATCTTTGAACACGTCAACCCAGCCCTTATCCTTGATGAAAGCAGCGCTAGTCTTCATGGCAAACTTCTGGTCATCTCGGTTTACGATCTGAAGAAGAGCACCACCCTGACCAAAGACAAGATTGTCAGCACTGAAACCAGCAGCTTCAGACCATCGCAAGATGTCTTTAATCGAATCAATCGTAATACCATCACCCTGAAGAACACCAACGTTGTTAAGAACCTTGTAGCCCTTCTCATTAATTGTACTACCAAAGTACTGATCAAGAATTCGAAGACACTTAGTTACAACCTCAGCTGGATCACCCGAGTCAGGACGAACTACAAGCTTAGCACCCGAGTCGATAATGTCCTGCTTGAGTTCTGTACCCCAGAGACGGCAAGCTTCGTAGATATCATAGCTGTCAGAGACGGCCGAAACAATACCACCAGGCTTACCATTCTTCTTAACCATGTTCCGGTAAGAAGCAACCTCACCTTCTCGACCCCAGCTTGTTACAGTTGAGTGCTCCATTGCAGGAACGCTAAAACCAGCCATGTCAGCACTGTAATACCTGCGAGCAAAAAGTAAAGCTTCAACAGTATCCGTACCCATGAAGTTGACAAGATGTGCTGCGCCGCCGATCCCGGCAGACTCAAGACTACTGACCCCACGAGCACCGAAGTCATGAAGCTTAAAATTAATGTCAGCTGGAGTGCCTGTTCGTTCAAGTGCATCAAGGATCACCTTCTTAATTTCACGGCTGTTAGTAGCCACAGTTGTAGGATACCAAATTGCTCGAAGCAATGCAGTCTCAAGAAACGAAGTCAACCAGTAGCATTCTGGGTCCATGTTGACAATCGAAGCAAGAATGTTCTTGACAGGAACAACCGTACCTTCAGGAACTGCCTTGATAGTAACAGGCAGGTAGCCGTCATGTGCATTGAGAATATGTTCCCATCCCGCACGGTTGAAAGGTTCACCATGAGCTGTGATAATAGCCTCAGCTTCATCAATCATGTCCATGGTAATTGGATCAGTCAAGTATTCCTTGATGAAAGCCTGAAGACCAAAGAAGACTGTTTCATCATACTTGCCGCCACGGCTTTCGATGTAAGAGTAGATGTACTCTGTACCTTCGGGGTATTGATTGAACTGACTGTACTTGTACGAGTCTGCGTTTAAAATAATGTTTTTCATAATAGAACTCCTCTATCGTTTGGGCTTTGGGTCTATCCCGTTGCCATTATGTTTAGTCTATACCATTCTCATAAAAATGTCAACTGGTATTTTTACTTTTTTAGAATCTTTTTAACTGAAATATAAGCAGATTCAAAGACAATAACTTGAGCTGTATTAAGCATATGTGCACCAAGATAAAAATCTTCAACTTTAAGATTGTCACCACTTATCCTGGCATCAAACCATCTATTTTTAACGTCTGGCTTCATATCTTCTTCATTTACAACAATTTTCATGTAAGGCATCCTTTTTATCCAAATTCCACAAGTGTAGCAGAACCACCAGTTGCGGTAATATCCACTGCAAATTTTTCTAGTAATGCTAAGATACGCTTGGAATTGCCACCAGCAAGGCCCATCCCGATGTATGGGAAACCAAAACGAGCATCTGGTGCAATAACTTCAAGCTTTCTGAGAATCAATTTGAACGATTCATAGTCAAAGTGATCTATACTGCGAGGCAGATAATGAAGCTGAGTGTAGGCATTTACGATCTCAAACTTGGGATCGATTTGATTGTCTGCAGCCACACTAAAGTTGCCGAGCTTCAATACGGGCTTCTGATAGGTATAGATCATTGCAGAGTCGGCTTCATAAGCTTGAGGATATCGAGCACGAATCTCTTTAGCAATACCAGATCCCATAGTATTCTGACAGTTGCATCCGTGGACGATTACATCGAATAGACCTTGTTCGGCCATATCAATAAGATTACCTTTAGCATGTAGTAACATAAATCAAACCCCTAATACATTATCTCTATATAACTATTATACACCAATTCTAGATAATGTCAATCGTTTTGTTTAGTTTCTTTATCCCATTGTCTGAATCGTTCGTACTTCATATGAGCTTGTTTATAGATCCTAGCTTGATCTTCTCTACTAAAGTTCTGGTCAACAAAGAAATCAAGTGCTGCATAGCTATCACCAATCTCTTCAATAAACTTCTCAACAAGATTACCAGACCAATGATTTTGATCACCACCAGAACCAATAGTCTTACCGCAGACTTGCTGAAGCTCACCTAGCTCTTCAATTACTTTTGAAAGACCATTCCACTCAGAAGAGCCGATGGAGTAAGGTTTAATCGTCATATTCTCAGTCCTTATTATTAACTTGTCTGACGACTTCCATAAGAAGATCTACTGCTTCAGCAGCATATCGTTCACTTGTATTTACTTGAATACTCAGGCCTGGTCGAAGTAATGGAGTTTGAGCAGTAATAGTATAACAAGTATTTCGTTTTGGTTTAGTCTCAGTCATCATATTCACCTACTGTATCTACAATATAGTTAAGATTTGGTTCTGTGCTTGCATTAAGCACTCGTTCGAGTTGAGCTTCAATAGCATTTCTATCGTCTGATAGCTGTCTGATTACATAATCAGTCTTTGAACTATCAGTCCATCTTCGTAGTTCATATCGCATCTTATTTCACCTTAAATTCGAAGAATGCATCATAACTTTCTCCATAGCCAGGCTTATCGTAAGTTACTTTCCAACCTTGTTCTCGATAGATCTCTTCAAAATTGAGATAACCTAAATTAAAGATTTCATCTTTTGATATATCGCCATTTTTAAGAAGCGAATTTACGATATCCTTTTGATAAATTGTTGCTCTACCATTTGAAAACTTAAGAGCAAGCAAATTATTAATTACTTCGATAACAACTTCAGGAATTGCAGTTTGTTTAGCTGTGGCTATATCACTTGGTTTAATAGGTTTCATCATTAGACTCCTAGAGCTACGCGTTCATCTGTAGTGAGTTTACTAATTGCAGATTGTTTAAGATCTTCTCTCTTATGTAGATCTACTTCCTCAGCACTATCATAAATGATAATCTTCTTCTTTGTTTTATTCACATATCTATTTCGATTAAGTGCTGCATATTTCTCAGCAGCAATAAGTGACAGAAATCTAGCAGATGATGATGGACCATCACGGTTATATCCATCATCATCTAAAACCTCAAAGTATTCAATAATAGTAGCCATGATTAAACTCCCAGAAAATAGTTGATGATGTGAAAGTGATCATCAAACATTTGATCTTCACGGAGGTCACTAATAGGAACCCATTTGACCTTGTCAACTTCGTCTTCGCCGTGCTCACCTTTGGGAATTTTTAGCTTGGGTAGCTTTGTTTCACTTGACAGATGAATGTGAGCAGCATGCGTAATCACACGGCCGATAGTCGAACGATGTGGATCATCAAAGACGTTTTGAGCTACAATCGAGCCAAGCAAGACAGCTGTAGGAACCTTGATTCCAGTTTCTTCCTTTAGTTCACGGATGATGCCATTCAAGACGGTTTCATCCATCTCAAGATGCCCGCCAGGAATTGCCCAGAGACCCTTGCCTGGTTCTGCTTTTCGCTTTACAAGTAGAATGTGTCCACTCTGTTCAACCACAGCATCAACTGTGACATGTTTAACAGGATATGGTGCCGCTTCCCAGGCCTTCTTGTACTTGCGGACATGTTCTAACTCTCGGCGAAGTTGAGCATAAGAATCAGTATGGATAAAGTCTTCGAAGAGAAACTTAGCCACACTTCGTGGAACTAGAACGTTATCCATCAGATGTCGCTCAAATGTGCCATCAATGAAGTGCTCGCGAATAACCGTAGCATGCATTTCACGTTCGATTGGAACATTAACCGAGGACCACTGAGGGAACAACTTCAAGTAGTAGGATGTATTATCCTTCGAGGCACCAATCAGACCCACCTTAGCATCGCTTAGACCGACAGACCGGAAACCACCATCATTGAGAATATCAAGCGCAGCATCTTTAACGACGTCTTGAACCTGTTTAATCCAGGCAGCATCGTTATAGGTCTTATCGTAGATTGGTTTGATGATAATACGACATTGCCGCCCACCGTTACAGTCGAATGAGCCATTGATCATATCCTTCCGTTCTTCAAAGGTGAAAGGATTGCGAACAGTTCGAGCCTTGCCGGCACTGCCCACAAGCACAAGAACATTCTTGGCCTTTTCAAGAGCAGTGGCAATGACACGCTGATGTTCAAGATGGAAAGGTTGGAATCTTCCAATGAAAACTAGTAGATCAAATTCTTTAGTGTCAGTCATTTCTCAAAACTCCTTTGAGTAAAAATTGAAGGGTCTATCCCTTCATAGTTTATATATATTCCACTTTTGATAAAATGTCAACTGAATTTTGCATAAATAAAACAAAATAGGAGATTTTTATGTCTAAGAAAATTGAACCAAGTGAGACCAAATCCCTTTATGCAATCCCATGCTTGCATCAGAATCAAAGTGTCTTTTTTACAACATTTGATACCAGAAGTGAAAAAGAAGCCCTTGCCTTAGCATCCTGTATTTACGGAAACAAAGGCAAGGGCGCATTAGTCATCCTCGGAGAAGATGGTTCAATCTTTAAGCTTTAATCGACTTTAAGAAAAGGAAGTGGTGCATTACCACCCATATAAGTTGGAAAGTGTCCATCCCACTTATCAATTGCCTTCTGCTCAAGAATCTTAGGGTTAGATCTTAGAGCCTCAGCTTCAATCTGAGTTGCCTTAGCATCACCTTCAGCCTTAGCAACCTTTGCGCGGGCATCAGCTTCAGCGGTAGCTACGTTAGCCTGAGCTGCTAGAGCTTGTTGCTCGTTAGCAATCTTGGCATTGATCTGACGCATAACTGTTTCTGGAACTCGAACTGGTGAAGCCCATTCAACTCGTTCTACCTCAAGACCAAATGGACTGAAGAACTTCCGAACATCAGCCTGAGCTAGAGCAATCAATTCGGCCTTACGTGAACCGTAGATTTCCTCAACAGTCATCTTGGAAGCTTCGTTGTTAATTGCACCGCGGATGGCTACTCGAAGTGGTCCCGAGACAATTGCATCCATGTCCATACGATACTTTTGAAACAGAATTGGAGCCTTGGTAGCATCCACGTGATAGCTTACAGATACGTCACCAGTAAGAGTTAAACCGCTCTTATCAGCAAATGAGAATTCTTCATTAACAACAGAATCTTCAGTCTTGTTAATTGTCCAGGTATAAGTCTTAGTAAAGACAGGATATTCATAGATTGTAGTACCAACGCCAGTAAAGTAAGTACCGACAGGTAGTGAGTCCTTGGAGACTCCAGCACCAGATCCATATTGATCAACACGAATACCAACATGACCTGGTTCAACCTGTGAACAAGCGCCAAGAGCAAGAGCAGAAGTAGCAATAAGAGCAAATAGTTTAATCTTCATTTTAAGTCCTTCATTTTAAAAGTTAACACACTTAGTTCTTTTCACTTAGAACATCTATAATAGTAGTAACGACAGTAATAATTGAACCAATAAACAAACAGATAACAAGAAGTAGAGCAAAAAGACCTATATCTGTATGTGAGTTTATAAGAAAAGCAATTACATTTCTACCTAGAACAGGAATTGTAATAAGTAGAAATACAGCACAACTAAAGAAAATCAATCTCATTGAACCACCTTTACTTCATAACCAAGAAGTTCAGAAATTTCCTTGACAGTAAGTTCCTTCGGTTCAGGCATAAACTCAAGTTCATTTTCACGAAAGACGCCAGTCATGCCATCTGGGCGCACACACTGTATAGGCCATTCGTCACAAAAGTTAATATCAATCACGGTACAATTAGTCCACTCGCCAAGATAAGCTGGTGCGGTTACCTTATCACCAATCTTAAATTTGGATGTAGGAGAATTCATGCGGCGATTAAACTCTTCTTCAGACAGTAACTTAGCATTCAAGTACCAGCACTTGGTACCATTAGCAAATTCAATAGCAGGTCCATCTTCACGGTGGAGTTCGTCGTTCAAGTACCAGTACTTGGTACCATTAGCAAATTCAATAGCAGGTCCATCTTCACGATGAAATTTGTCGTTCAAGTACCAGAACTTGTTGCCATTGGCATAAACATTAACAGTATATTCAATCATATTAATCTCCTTATAGATTATATCTAACATACTATGAGAAAAATGTCAACGGAAAACTTAGGCTTCCTTGCTGTACTTCTTGCCGTACTTCTTGCCGAGAAGAAAAAGCCCATAGACAGGAATTGCAAGCATCCAGAAAAGAGCAGCAGCACAAGTCCATGCAATATAAGCAAGAACCTTATCAACTACCATCTCGGTGTATGGTTTCCTACCATAAGGTTCACGAGTTACATAGAATAGAGCCTTGGTATTCATACCTGCATTAAAAATACGGTATCCGATAATACCAATAAAACCTATAGTCCAAATAAAATCAAGCATTAAACAACTCCTTTATTCTTACGGAGATAGTCTCGATCTTTCATGAGCATATTCAGCAAAGCACCCATCTCGTCATATTCACGCTGGTACTGTTCTGAGACACGAAGTCGATAGAAACCACGATAGATCTCTGCAACACCATTCTCAATGATTGTATCAATCTCATCATTAGGCATAAGGGTAGACCTTGACTGGAAATTCCCAATCAAGCTTTTGGGCAACAGCTTCAAGTTCGAAGCGCTGGATAGACTGACAACCTACGTTTACTGTATCACCCTGAACTGATACATTTCGCGAGCTATACCCAGCAGCAGAAACTGTAAATTCAGGGCCTCCAGTATTTCCAATCCAAATATTGGACGCATACTTCCAGATTCGTTCAAGTGTCTTATGTCCAATGGAATAATTGGTATTATTCTTTCGGTAGATATTACGGTCAGTAATCTTCAACTGATCAATAGACCAATTCTTGGGCACATCTGCAAAAGTATAAACATTAGATGTAGGAGATAGTTGAAACGATTCAAGAATCTGAGCCTTGACTCGAGCAAAGGAGGTAATAACTACCTTGAACTCGTCCGTAAACTCAATCCCAAGCTTTTCAAGAATAATAGGAAGAGCAGTCTGATCGTTTGAGTCAATTACCTTGATAAGATTTTCACGATTAAAGAAAGCTTGAGCACTACGAACAATAACAACAGGCTTATTTTCGGAGTAGATCTTTGCAAGACCTGCACCAAGATCTTCGTTCTTGAGATTTTCAAATGCAGTACGCTCTACAACAATACCGCTATTAAGATTTGTCACATAATCCATTTTAAAATTCCTTTTCAAGCAAATCGCTTATTGAGACCTTCAGTACCAAAGAAATCGTCAGACTCGAGATCAAGAATAACATTTAGTGTTTCATCAATAAACACCTCAAGACTTTCAGCATCGGCGGACTTCACCCATTCTCGGAAGTCCGCCGCAGTAATAGGCTTACGCATGTTCAGCCATCTCCATAGCAAGTTCAAGAGCCTTGGTCTTGAGACCCTGATTAGTACCATACCAAGCCGACTGGAGGCGGGTATCAGCCGAGCGACCGATCAAGTGATCAGTCATATAGGTGACAGTATTGAATGCCTGCCAGAAGCTACCTTCACCGAGTTCAGCTCCAGGCTGCGAGTGAAGAACCTCAGAAAGAGCAGAACTGGCCGACTTAGAGAGTTCCTTCCGAGGATTAGCCTTCGAGGACATCACTGGGAAGATACGAGTGAAATAATCCACAATGGTCTCGTTGGTATAGCGCTTGGTTGTGAGGAATTCGGCCATTGCCTTGTAGTCCTGAAGCTTGTTCTTGGCAACACCAAGAGTTTCCTTCACGAGTTCAGGATCAAATTCACGGCGATGGCTAACCTTGACCATATTTTTGGACTGAGTCCGAAGTGACAAAGTCAGAGTGTTATTGCACACCACACGGATTGGAGTAAACCGAACGTCGATTGACTGACCGTAGGAGTGAGGATTGGTGAAGTGCAGATAGGCGTCAATCTTATCCTTACCACCGAAGAGTTCGAACGATTCCTTTACAGCCGCAAGAGCCCAGACGATCTTACCGCCCTTGAGGCTACCAGCTGTTTCCATCGACATATCACCAGCAGCAACAAAGTCATTGAAGAACTCGAAAGCATCCTGGTTCTGCATAGGAACCCAGTCATCAGAGATGATGTCAAGGATTGCATTATCACTGGACCGCACGAGCGCCTGCTTACCAATCCGGACGCGCTTGTCGTCGAGCATAGTAAAGCAAGGCTGGGTAGAAACAGTCCAATCAAGACCTGCGGCTTCAAGCATCTGAACTGGTGTAAGATCACCATCGACCTTAACACCAAGACCATGCCATGGCACATCTCCGGCAGTGCCGTTATAAGCATATGCCATTGAGGCTTCGCCGTTCTCAAGAAACTCCAATTCATGACTCATAATAAATTCCTTCCTTCGTTGTTGATAAATTAAGTTTAACATTGTTTTGATAAAATGTCAACCCGCTACAGGAATTTTTATAAATAAATTTTTGCCTATCGCGGTATTAGCGTACCCATAGGCTCTAATACTAGATGGAGTATCAGCTATGAGTATTTATCATAAACATCATATAATCCCACGACATATGGGAGGAACCGATGATTCAAAAAATTTAATAACCATCACTATAGAACAACATGCAGAAGAGCATAGAATTCTATATGAGAAATATAATAAGTGGGAAGATTATATAGCTTGGAAATCTCTTTCCAAACAAATTAACCCATCTGATGCATCAAAACTTGCACATATAATAGGTTCTTATAAAGGTGGTTACGCCAAGAAACCTAATAAAGTTCCTGCTTGGAACAAATTAGATTGTTATTGTGTTGGTTGTAGAAAGAAAATTAAACCTTCTTCACCACACATTAAATGTGTTCAAAAAGCTTTTAATTTAGAACCAACTAAAAATTCTTCTTATTTTTCAAGTGAATATGGTAAATTAAAAGCCAACCAAAACAATTCAATGAGTATATGCCCACATTGTAATAAAGAAGGACAATATCGTGCCATGAAAAGATGGCATTTTGATAGATGTAAGTTTAATCTTCAACAAGAATCATTCGATTGAGGTTGACCTTCACACCAATGATATTGACAGTATTGCCATTATCATCGTAGAAAACCGGAAGGTTCAGATTAGGCTTGTTGGGCATCCTATAGACCCCAAGGAATTCCTTACCTTCAGGATTAAAGCGAGCTTCTGACATGTCAATCTCCATTCCCTATAGATTATGTATAACCTACACCAAGAAATATGTCAAACTGCTTTAAAAGATTTTCTCACCGTTGCGAATAACTTCAATCGCAGTCAGGATAATTAACCCACCTTCCCGATAACCCAACGCTGAATCTTTTCAATGTCAGTGTTACGAAAGCCTTCCATTGCAAGGCAATTGGTGAGGTATGCCAGAAGTCGCACATTATCTTCCATGATCGGAAGACGCTTATCAGTCAGAGTACAGATAATGCCGTTTGCCTTCCAGGTCTTGAGATACCCGGAACTAAGCGAATTGGCATACTCCTGAAAGTCATTGATAAGCTTGGTACGATCAGTCATAACAATCTCCATTCCCTATAGTTTAGTCTACCATTTCTTTGATAAAAATGTCAAACGATTTTAACGGCAGCAGGTAATTCTTGCAATCTTTTCCCAGTTGGGGTTACCCTTGCGGCGAATATCAGCAACCTTGCGGACCATGCGAAGCGAGAGTTCGCGCATCTTGTCCTGGTTGTTGAAGATAAAAGCAATGATATCTTCCTGGGCAGTAGGAGACAGACCGTCATCCTTGAGCATTCCGTTAGCAACAACATGCTTGATCCGAATGAGATAATCACGCTTGGTCTTCATTGCAAGATCAATGTAGTGCGACCGAGAGATCATAGCTGAAAGATGAGGAGCAAGCTTGTGACCCTTGTTAATCATCGCATCAAAGTCAAGATTGGTGATGAAGATGACGGTACCATGGAAGTCGAAACCGCGTGGCAGAATATCAGCATCACCGTCAAGCAAGGTACCTTCCGTCAGATAACTGATGCGACGGTTCTTATTGCTGTCACATGCAGCCTTAAGAAGAGAGAGCGATACATCATCAAAGAAGATCGAGTCAGCATCATCAAAGACCAAGACTTGACCAGCATCCCGATGCTGATAGAGAAGACGATAGAGTGAGGGAGGACGAATGTAGCCCTTCACAATCGTGTGTTTATATTCCTCTGGGTCCCACTCATGGAGAGCCTTTTCAACGGTAAACGACTTACCGAGCCCAGCAGGACCTGAGACGATGAGCGAGGTAGCATCACCAGTGATCGAAGCCTCAGTCATCAGTTCAAGAACTTCAAAGCGCTCAACGATCCGATTAAAGATTTCAGCATCAGTCTCGACAACCTCAGGAACCTGAACTGTCTTAACCGATGCTACCGTCTTAGTCTTAACGACCTTCTTGTCGCGGGGCTTACGAAAACCTGAAGTAGGGACACCACGTGGCATGTTTCAATCTCCATTCCTTATAGTTTAGTCTACCACGGACCGACAAAAATGTCAAACAATTTTTAAAATTATTTTAGTTGTCCAGCATCAAATTTATCGTAGACAATTTTGGCCATGGTCATTTGCATCTTACCATTCTTGAAGTAAGCACGCCACAGATCGCCAGACTCTTCGCCTTCACCAGAAAGGATGAAGAGAATATCAGGATACATCCGAGAAAACTCTCGCATATCCTTCTCATGATTATACCACTTGCAGGGATCAGACCACAAATAGGTATAACCAATCATATTGGCAATTTTTTTCTTCAGATCATCAACGTCGACAGACTCACAAACAAAGACCGAAGCAGGCTTGCCATTGGCATCTACACCCTTGACTTCCTTCTGAATAACATTAGCCTTAATCTCAAGCGAATAGCGTGTTTCGTAACCCATCTTTACTTATCCTTCACAATGATTGCTTCGCCGGACTTTACCTGTTTCCGACGAGCAGCCTGGTTCTTGGTGACTTCCTTGTGTCCCTTACCGAGACCACCTGCCCATTCGTAGGAGTTGAGCAACAGACCTTGATATTCATAATATTCAATCATTGGTTGATCTCCATTCCTTATGGTTTAGTCTACCATAGTTTTGAAAAAATGTCAACCGCAAATTTGGAGAGTTTTCTCACCGGGACCATTCACAGGCCGATTGAGGTTTACACGATCACCAGCAGCCTGACCGCTGCGATATGCAGACCCATCATAGATTTTGGTCTTATTGTTATTTTTACTGAGCTTAAGACCAAGATCACGATATGCTTCATCAACAATCTTGGATTTTAGAACGACAAGTGCTGTATTACCACCTCGAGCAGTAATGAGTTCCTTTTCATTCTCTTTCCTGGTGTTGTTAAGACGAGTAGCAACGCGACTACCCATACCAACAGTAAATGAACTGGTTGCTGCCTTCTTTGACTTAGCCATAATATAAGGACTTGTCTTTTTAAACTTTACAGATTCGGTCTTGATTGCTTCAACAATAAGATCATAAAGATATTTTGCCATGAGCAAATCACTCTCCTGACCGAAGAACGAATAATTCAATTCAAAGCGTGAACGATTAATCCAGACCTTACAGCCCGTGAAAGAACCAATAGCTGCAACTGCAAAGTACACACCACCCCGAACTTTACTTCCTGTATTAATTACCAGAGTGTTGCATTCCTCTGCCCGAAGTTCTACTTCATCCATCGACAGATTGTATTGCTGGAGGAGTTTACCGACCATCGAAATAGCCGTCATAGCTTCTTCTTCGGTACAACCATTCTTAACAGTCTTGGCAGAGAGGGCCAGAATACGAGCCTTGATTTTCGTAAGATCAGAAGTCATGTTTATCTCCTCAGTTGATAGTTTAGTCTACCATAGTTTTGAAAAAATGTCAACCAAAAAACTTAAAAATTGTACTTTCATTTTCTTTTAAAGTTTTTCTTCCTGGTGACATATAGTCACGTTCTGTCTTAGTCTTAATAGCATGACAACATTTACATAGAGTCTGAAGATTTTCTAATTTATTATTTGATGGATCACCATCAATGTGATCAATATCAAGTTGCCATTCGTAATCAATTATTGTAGTACATTTAAATTCAAGTCTACCATCAATATTTTCACAAAATTCTTTTCTGTGAATTTTATAATGCCAATCATGTAATCCATACTTAATAGAATGATGTTTTGTGCAAGTTTTTCTAAAACTTGGATAACCATTCTTTTTATAATTTCCCGTATGCTGTCCCTTATTAGAACAACCTTGAACGATACACATAGGTCGTTCTTCAATTGGAATAATTCTTTTAATCATAACTAATACTCAACGCATCTTTGAATGTTCTTTCATTTCCTCTTCGGAAATGACTGGAACAGCATTAGACTTATGCATAGTAGAAACGCCCTTTATCAGCGTACCAGTATACGTATTGGCTTGTTTAGCAAAGGAAATACCAATACCTTCACCGGAAGGATACTTGTCTCGATGATCACTGACTTGTAGCTTGTCAGTCTTAATACCTCGAAGCTTTGGACTGAACTTACCCAGACGATACGTAATATATTCATCCATAGTCTTAGTTTTACTACCAAGGCGTTTCATCTGAGAATTGTATTCTCGAAACTCCTGAGCAAACTTAGCGGTAATCGTAACATCAGATTTCTTTTTCATTAGTCTGCCACCAGTTGATCGTGAACAAATTGTGCATGCTTACACTTACCACGCATTGCACCTGCAGTACAATTGCAGGAGAGTCCATAGTCAGTCATTTTAATCTTATATGCTTCACCAGTCCGAGATGAGACTACATTCCAGACTACATCAACTAGATGATGCCCTCGGAAGTTTACATCATCAAACGTTTGAATACGCACTAGTTACCTCTACCAAGCTCTGGGAGAACGCTCACCAGAAAGATGATTAGACCAATGAGTGGAAGGATGATCGACTCTGGTGCTGCCATGAGAACGATACCAACGATTGCCAGAAAATAATCCATGCCAGTCATTTTTAAGACTCCATATCATCAGGATCATTAGTGAAAACAATTTGACCACCAGCATATTTGGAATGAATTGTTCCCATGGCAACACCGGGAAGATCAAGAAAGTCCATAGCTTCCTCAAGCGTTGAAAAAGATTGTGGCATGAAAGGTCGACCACTGGGACGTTCTGCACAAACTACAAACATATTGAAAGTCCTTAAACAATGGTGGGAAAGGCATGACCAGTGGCACTATAATACACACTGTATTCGTTGGTCTGACCAGACCAATATTCATGATATTTGCGTTCGGCTTCACTCACGGAGATAGCCTTAACCAACCTCATATCATCAAACTTGGTTTGTTCGTCCATGTAGTAAGTACGATAGACGGTACCAATGACAAGAAAATATTCCATCACAGTGTCTCCAAAAAAGAAAGGAAGAGGAAGTCAACCTAGACCTGCCGTCAATTTCCGAACGACTTCCTCATTCCTTATAGTTTAGTCTACCATTGTTTTGAAAAAATGTCAACCAATAAAGTTTACGCAACTTTCCAATCATAGCTATCTTTGGTTTCCACAGACTCATATCCATCATACTCATCAATACGATACATAGTGCCCGGAGAAATCTCTTCAATCCGCAACTTGGCATGCGAACCATTAGCTTTATCACCAAGTTCTTCTACGACCTGAACTAGAATAGGATCATTGCGCTCAATATCTCTATCGCTAAAATACATTGCATTTGATCGCGCGTAACGACCTAGTCCAACTGGCGCAGCATTTTCTTCTGCCTGGATTCTATCATATTCTTCAATAGAACAGAGATAATAACTGGTCAATCCAAACTGACCTTTGTGAGGATACAAAGTAATACCCTTGATCTCGGCATAGCGCATAATCGCCTCGTGGGAAAGGCTGAAGCCTCCATAGCAAGCATTATAAACAATCTTAGTCATAATCAAATATCCTTAAAGAGCAGTAAAGCCAAACGAAGCACAACGGTACAAAGTACCATCATGATCGGCAACAATATCACCAACCGACATAGACGAGCAACGACCGAGTCGTTCGACACGATCAAAGTTTTCATCATCTTCCCAGAGGTTCATAACACGGAAAGCCTGTTCAAAGCCATCAACATCAACGTTGGCAACATGATCGTAATACTGGAAATTTTCAGCCTTGAACCTTGATTCGATCCCACGATCAAAGTAGGCCTTGATGCGGGGAGTATAACCACAGTCACCATTGATCATATTAACTTCATTGTCGGTGAGACGGATTTGATAAACCTTAATCATTTTGAATTCCTTCCTCATTCCTCATATTCTTAAACTACCATATTCTGATAAAAAAGTAAACAAAAAAGTGCAGCAAGAACGATTCCTACTGCACTTTTAAGTTTTAAAGTAGATTAATGTGTTAGGTGAAACTGATCACAGATCTGCTTGGCTTTGGCCATATAGTTGGATGCTTGCTCGATAAAGATCTGAGGTTGATCTTCTTCCTCAACTGCTATCATAATAACAAGCTGAGAATGCTTAAGGCCAGTCCGCTCATAGAACATCATCGAATAAAGAGTTGCCTGAATAAAATAGCCTTCAATCCATTCTTTCCGTTTATTCTTACCAGATGTCTTAAAGTCGATAATTGACTTTTTGCCAGCATAGTCAGATATAAGATCACAAGCTCCAGCAACCTTAAGTTTATCAGAGTAGAGGAATAGTTCAGAACCTCGAACATTGGTTACATTTGCAGTTAACTTTCGTTCCAATTGCTTAAACATCTGGATATTGAAAGGCATTTCTCTACGTAGATCAATAGGTCTGTTAAGAACTAAATCCTCACAGAGCCTGTGAACTTCCGTGCCTCGTCGAGCCGCTCTAGCTGAAACTCGATTTGCTTCCTCTTCACCTACAGCTCGGCGCCAATCATCAAGACCAGACTTGTCAGCTGCTGCTCCGATTACTGTAGTGACTGAAGGATATAAAGCCCCGGTTGGAGTTTTATATAGACGGATTGCTCCATCAATACGTTCCAACCGAGGCAGTTCAATTAAATTATGTTCAAACATTAACGCTGCATGTCATTGTAGTCCCAAAGATTAGTAGTCGGTGTGACTGCAAATGCTTTTTCAATCTTATCATAAACAACAATTGCACGTTGAATTTTATTTTCCGTGTTACCTAAAATATCCAAACTTTCAAGTATGTAACGTTGAACAAATTCTTTCTTATCCATAATATTCTCCATTAATATAGTCCTAAGTTATACTCCGCAATAATGAAAGCCTTCACAAATCCGGATCTGACAATGTCGTCAATTTCAAAATGTATAGTACTCATAGAGTCCATGTTATCAAAAACTCGCATCATATCTCTAAGACCACTAGTTTCTTTAAATCGTTCACTAGTAAGATCGTCCTGTTTGGTATCACCACATAGAATGATTCTAGAATTATCACCAGTTCTGGTTAATACAGTACGCATTTCACTATAGCGCTGATTCTGCACTTCATCTACAAGAATAACGGCATTTTCAATTGTAGTACCACGAAGGAATGATGTACTGTGAAACTCGATGATACCCTTAGTCTTAAGAACATCATATGCATCACCGCGATTAAATAGCTCAGAACAAATGGCTTTATAAGCAGCTTCATAAACCGCTAGTTTTTCCTTTTCAGTTCCTGGTAGGAAACCAATGTCTTTTGATGATTGAGCATTACGGATAATGATGAGTTTTGTTCGTTTAGTCTTACCTGACATAATTTCCTTAAGTGCCAGATAAAATGAGATGAAAGTCTTACCGGTGCCTGCACAGCCGTGTAAGAATATGTGATCACCATCATCAAACGCATTAAATGTTTTAATCTGATTATCCGTAATTGGTACAACAGATTTCAGTTCAAAATGTTGTTGTTGCAGAGATGGAACTTTTGGTGTGCATTCTTTTCTAGGATTACCTTTTTCAGCTAGTCTTTGTTGTCTTTTAGTTAAGCGCTGAGTTCTTTCTGCCATGAAAGCTCCTGATGTTGATTGTTATCACAGAAGCATAATAAACTTAGATCATAAACCGAGATGATGCTTGTCGTACTCTTTGTTTTCTAACAGCATCTCGAGTTTTTGATTCCTTAATTCCCTTTGAACCTCGTGTTTCCGCCAATGGTGAAGTAGGATTAGCTTCAGCAATCCTAGATAACATATCATTAAAACCAGAATCATTCTTATGTGTAATACCTCTAACTCCAGAAACAAGTGCTGGTGCTGCAGGCATTTGACTAAGTGTAGGATTCTCTTCTAAGTATTCTTGCAACTTAGAATAAGTCATAAACACTTCTTGTATTTTATTAGTCTCTGAATCAATTAAATCATATAATGGCATTAATAATCTTCATCAATGTGCATTAGATCATAGATGTCCTTTGATCTTAATGCGTTGCGGATTCTTTTATTTTTTCTACGCTCTACCAATTGGTCACGATAACCATTTTCGTAGTGGTCATTATCATAATCATCATATTGATCATTGCGCGGAAACTTCTTACTCATTTGTTCATTATATCCTTAATACAGACCTGGAAATGCTTTTAGAATTAGTTCGGAAGAAAGACCTGGATATGGAAGTTTCTTATCTTTAATTGAAATGATAAGTTCTGCATCCTTAGGGTCAATTACATTTAGAAGTTCAAGAAAGAGTGACTGTCTCTTTGAATCGGGCATCTGTGGATTTATACCTTCTAGAAAGAGATATAACCTACGTGCTTCCATATACAGCATATTGTCCTGATTTGGATACTGACATGGAACATATGGCGCCGGTCCTTCGGGGAGAGCCCACTTTAAATTTGGATCATATGCCAACTTAAAGACAGATAGAATAACTGGGTCATCATTTGCTCTAAGACATTTGATTTTTTCTTCTTCATTAGGAAGCTTGGAAGTAAAATCCAAGATCCAAGATACTGATTTTCGTGACATAATAATTCCTAGAATTGATCAATATCAGTTAGCAGGTTGCGTAACCGATTTTCAACAAAGTAGTTGAATAGTTTATCACGACCTTTACCTGCTTGAGCAGTATAACTGTCGAGAATTTTAGTTTGAATGTCAGCTGGAATCTTTGTGAGATCCACCATCTGCTCATTGCGTTTCCACCCACGAAGCATATCATCCGTGCAAAAGATCTCTGGTTCTTGTGTTAGCCATACATCCAACTTTTTCTGAGCAATTGGCTTTTGTCTACCTTCAGGTGAAACAAAGCAATCGTCTTTGCTTAGAAAGTTAGGAACACCGTCACCGGTATCGCCACGGATAATATGCTCTTTGAGATATGCAGCAGGGTTCTTTTCAACAAGCCATTTCTTACGTACCGGATCATATTGCTTTACATTACTATAACACTGAAGTTGACGGAAGTCCTTATCACCAGAGATGATTAGAATAGGATCACCGAAGCCGCCAATTGGCATATCATTACCAAACTTCATGCATAAAGTACCGATAACATCATCGGCTTCTGCTGCATCAATTTGAATAACACGATATGGAAAATAATCCTTGAGTTCTTCACGAATCTTATTAAGTACTGTAAAGATTGCATTCCAATCAAGCTTGGATGCATCACGAGTTTTCTTACGATTTGCCTTGTAATAAGGATAGATCTGCTTGCGCCAGTAGTTCTTGTCATCGCATGCAATAATCATCTCACCATATTCCGCACGGAACTTGGCATTATAACTACGAAGTGAGTTGAGAATAAAGTGACGAAGAAGATCTTCTTCAACGGTAACACCATCGGCATGGTTGCCAAGTGTCGTCATAAGATTTGAGATCATAACTTGATTGAGATCTACTATAAGCACAAAAAATGTCCTAACCATTTAAACATAATACAATTTATTCGGTATCGGGAATAATGTCAACCAAATTCAAAATATCTTCTTCATCTACAACATTCATTACTTGATCTGCTATTTCTTGTAAAGTGTGTTCAAACCCAACAGATCGGTAAATTGCAGCTTTAAATGCTTCAATCAAGAATGCAGTTGAATTAACACAATCATCTTTACTCATATCAAAACCTTCTTCATATAAGATTCTAAATGAGTTAGATAAAATTTCATCAAGCAAATATTCCACTTGTTCTTTGCGTGTTTCTTCTACACCAACCAAAAGTTCTTCCATTGTCTGAGGAGGGCTATTCTTTTTTTCTTTAGGGAAGCGAATTACATTACTTGTCATTTATTTTATCACCTTCAGAAGGATTGTCATGTTATTTATCCTTCCGGTAGGTTTCACAGATGTGGTGGTAAGTGCAGGCATAATCTTTCGAATAGCCACTTTACCAGCCTTAAGTAGTTCTGAAAGTGTAACTTCAGGTTTACGGAGTCTCTTTGACTCCGATTGATCAACATCAAAGTTAATAAGAGTTGAACCTTTAATACCTAGACCTGCCGGTCCAGTTGCATAGAAGACGGTCAACTTCTTTTCTTTAGTATTATAAACCCAAAGCTCTTTTGAACCAATAAGCTCTTGTGGGAGGACCGATACAATCTTGAGTGTAGGATCTTCTTTTTGATAGTTGAGCTTTTCAACCAACTTAGAGATTGGTTTGGCTTTAGGGACACGTTCTTTCCTGACTTTAACGGCTTTCTTGTTGCCAACATACCGATCAAGATCATCAATTACACCCTGCCAAAATGCTTGCCACTTCTTTAGGTTCTTGCCATAAGCTTCTTTGACCTGAGATTCATCAGAGAAAAGTTCATCACGGCTCTTGATGTAATATGCTCGCAGATAATTTGCAGCAGCAGGAGTACAAGAATGTTTCTGGAGGAATTGATACATAGGCAACTGCCTATCAATTACTTCCTCCTCAGCCATAGTGAGGATTTGCTCAAGTTTAGCCTTAGTACGGTCTTGAATTGAGATCACATTGGTTTTTTCCTCGGTAGATTCCTCTTCAGTTGGTTCACCATATTTAGCTATAATATCAGCAATGCGGCGTCGCACATAATCAAGATTCTCTGGAGCAAATTTAGTCCCATTCAGTGCCATCTTAGCAACCCAACAGATTGTAGTCGGAATATAAGCGTCGTTTGACTTTTTGATAGTTTCGATGGCAGATTTTTCAAACTTTTCAAGCTTCATCCACTGGAGAAGCCAGACCTTTCCATCGGAAACCCCATAGACATAATTATACCAGTTGAAAATTCTTGTAAGCTGAGGATCTTGCCGACCGATAATTTCCTCGACAATCGGTTCAGCACCAGCAAATTTTTTATCCAACGACTTATTTACGGCTGATTTCTTAACGGCCATTTTGAACCTTCCTATGATTTATTTTTATAAAATAAACCATGCCAAGAAAAATGTCAACCAACTTTATACTGGAAGAATTTTTGTGGCTTTGAAATTTCTCTAGGCTGATTCAGCAAAGATGTAAGAAGCATCTTCCATTGCTGTTCACGTCCTTCCCAACCATAGAATCCATCAGCATAGGATTTTTGAGCTTGAAGCTGAAGCTGCCCTCGGTCGTCATTGAGATTTTGAATAGCACCATCAAGAACATTATAGAAGATCTTAGCATGCTCATTTTGATCATCGGCCCACTGATACATATAAGTCCAATTTGCAGCAGTTTCTGGTAGTACAGCAAAATTGGGATGTACTGCTAGAATACGAGCAGACATTGCTTCCATAAGTGTAATACAAGAAGTTTCGGGCCAAATGTTTGGATATGCAAGAATATGAGTACTCAATAGATTTTCACGAAGTACTTCATTAGAGACTGAGCCATGATAATTAATCTTTGGGTGAGCTCTACAAGCATCAAAGAGTTGTTCAAATTGAGCATCACGTTCACCCCAGCCATAAAGCTTAAATGATGAATAGACATCAAGTTCAATATTATCATACTTCTTACAAAGTTCAGTAAAAACAGGAACTAGAATACTTAGACCACGATGTGGTGTTGACCAATATGCAAGTCTAATAGTTCCATCCATTGGCTTTACATGTGGTACAATTGGATTAATAGCATTATGAAGTACAATACACTTCGACCAAGGAATACCATAGTGATTAATGAATGCTTGCATTTGCCAATTAGATACGAAGACGAGCTTATGAAACTTTGACCAACCATCATTCTTTAGATGTTCTGCTTCTGGATCACCAGGAAGATCTTGCATCCAATAAATACGAAGCTTTGTTTCATCAAGTTCTTCATGCACCCTTGACATAAAGATCTGGAATTGATCTAGTAAATTAGGATCAATTCGTTTCATGAGTTCATACTTCATGAGCTCAGTACCACCCATGGCATTAGTGGATAGTTTATCTTTAGCAAAGCCCATCAGTTTACTACCGTTGTAGTAATTACTGAATCAAGTCTAAACGAGCGCCATCCATCATTTTCAAGATCCCAAGCTGAAAGAATGGCTGGATTTGGCTTACGAGTTCCAGTTGATTCAGTTTGTTCTGGGAGTAAATCAGGACGTAATGTACATTTAAGTACACGTTCGGTTCCATCATTCTTTACAAAAACTACACTAAGAATATTCTCTTTTAGTAGAGTAGTAAGAAGTTCACTCTGCGAGGAATTGTGGTCGGCTGTCAAAGTATTCAACGAGTTCATTATATCCACCAATCTTTTCATTATTAATTAAAACAAATGGAACTGATTTTTGTTCCGGAAATGTAGCAATAAAATCTTCACTAAGAAGATCCATACCAATGGTCATTTCTGTAAAATCAATGCCTTTCATCTTTAAAAGGGCTTTAGCTTTTACACAGGGACCACAACCTGGTTTAGTATAGATTAGTACATTCATTCTTCTTTACCCTTAAAGAGGCCGCTAGTGGAAAACTTTGGGTTTCCATAAAGAGAATTAGCTCTAACTTTAATAAAAGGTTTATTTGTAGAACCATCATTGTTCTTTACAGTAATCCAAGGATTTTGACCCTTTCGCCAAGCCTTTACCTTGTTCATTGCCTTTTCAAGAGGACTTACAGCAGCAGCAGCAAGTTTTAGTGTAGCTGCAGCAACATTGCTATGAAGACCCTTTGAAGTCTTTGTTTTACGAATTGTTTTCTTGCCCATTATTCACTCCATTGTATAGTTGCATAATATTACTATATACCATTCTAAATTAATGTCAACTCTTTAATGTACCAACATCAAGAAGTTCTAATCCGTTTTCTCGATCTATATACTTATATTCGATCTTAGTTGGTTTAAATTCTTCTATGGCTTTAAATACATCATCAATATTTAGAGTACTACAAGTGTACACGTCCATCTGGAGCATTGCTGGTTCACATTCGTCCCACACATGGATTGCAATGTGGCTCGTCTCTATAATAGTAACCGCAGTAAGACCTTGATTACCTTCCATGTCTGAATAGATCGCATATGGTCCCATGAGTACATTCATGCCGATATCTTCCACCAGATTCTTCATCCAACGTTTAATGTCAACAGCATCGTATGGAGGATCTGTTATCTCTGCTCTAATGATTAGATGCTTATGTTCTAGTACGCTACCCACTTCATGAAATCTCCTGGTTAAAATGCAATGCTTTGACGTGTGCAGCATGGACCTTACATGAAACCCAAGAGTTGTAGTAATTACCATCCAATACTGCGTCAGTATCAAAAATCTCTTTAGCCTCGAAATAGTTGCATTCTCCGCGAGATTTACATAATCTTAAAATAGTACGTTTAAAGTTTTCTTTACCATATAGTTCAACATCGGCTTGTAGTGAAGGAGATGATCCGTAATAATCAGCCCAATCAGACTCTTTACGGATTTTCTTCCGTTTACCTTTTGTTGTTTTATATGCAGCTTTAGTTAGATATTTACGGCCGATATACTTTCGACCATTCTTTAAGTTCTCAATTAAGTATATAAAACCATACCACTCATCTGAGTTCTCAAATTGTTTATTTTCATAAAGCCACATCTATAAATCTTTCATCAATTAAAAGATTTATTTATTCATCCGGTTCTTCTGTTTCTTCATCTTCGTCTTGTTCGACAATATCAGCTGAACAGAAAGGGCAGAATAAAATAGGCTCAATACCGTCTGTAATTACTCTAAACTCTTCTTCGCATTCAGTACACGTAATCCAATTCATTTAGTTCTTCCTATAGTTATATTTGTTTGGGCTCTTATATCTTTATTTCCCCATGACCAACACTCACCATTAGCTTCAAAACAAACCCAAACCAAATCGGCTTCAATTCCATAATCAAGTAGAATATGAGCCATAGCATTACCTTTTGGTGTTACAACTGGTATTGCTGGGTCTAGTTGAAGCATCATAGAGAGAAACCTTTAAATGAATTTTCATCAATATCTTGTTTCACTTCACCAATCTGGTACGATACTATTTCCGTCTCTTGAGGCGCGACTTGTACATCACTTCCTGCTATCCAGCGTTGGGTCCAGGGTAGTGGATTTGGAATAGTCTTGCTTGGCAGTCCAATTGCATTCATTCGCTTTGCACCGATATGATCAGTGTACTCATTAAGCAATGCTTCATTTAGACCCAGAATAGATCCGTCTCTGAAAAGATAACGTGCCCAATGCTTTTCTTGTGCAATAACGGCATTGAACATATCAATACATTCTTGTTTGCTTTCCTCTGCAATTCTAGCAAAGTCAGGATCTTCTTTTGGTAGAAGCTTGAGAAGCTGTTGAGTTGAGGCAAGATGAACATTTTCATCACGTGCGATGAGCTTAATGATTTTTGCGTTACCTTCCATCTTTTTGACTTCGGCAAACGCCCAAGAGCACGCGAAAGAAACATAGAATCGGACACCTTCTAGAGCATTGACAGCATTTAAACAAAGCCATAGAGCTTTCTTGTGTTGGTATTCATTTTCAATTCTACCAGAACCACTATAAGACCTGTCAGCTCTCCAATCAGACTTCCAAATATTCATATCAATCAGTTCATCATAATACTTACTGATATCAGCAGCACAGTCGGCTATTTCCTGGATCTCCAACATCTCATCAAAGACTCGGGAAGGGTCAGAATAAACGTTGCGAATGATATGAGTGTAAGAACGGGAGTGGATCGTTTCACTAAACGCCCAAGTCTGGATCCAGGTTTCCACCTCAGGTAGTGAACAAATAGGGAGAAAAGCCAGAGATGGAGCTCTACCCTGAACAGAGTCAAGTAGAATCTGCCTTTTAAGATTGGAAGTAAAAATATGCTTCTCATTATCAGTAAGACCCTTAAAATCTTTAGAGTCTTTGGACAATTCTATTTCAGAAGGGCGCCAAAAGAAACTAAGTTGTTTATCTGTTAGTTTTTCAAATGCTGGATACTTTACTTTATCATAACGAGCAATATCAACCGGCTCGTCAAAAAAGATTGTTCGTTCTAGATGATTCTTATTTGTACTAGTATTAAAAACTGACATTAGTATCTCCGTCTTGAAGCCATTCTATATATGCTTCTGGTTCGACACGAGTATGAATTGCACCATCTATTGTTTGAAGTTCAAGTTTAACACTTGTTGAAGTTACATCTTTAAAATAGCTCAAAACTTTATAAACTACTCCAAGGTCATCCCACTTGTCATTGTTTAGTCTCATATATCCAGTCATCTTGCATAAATCTCTTTTCTTGAAGTGTACGTTCTTTCCAAATCTTTCTGGGATTACCACACATAATACATTTGGGAATTCCACAATTAAGTGCATGCATCTTTGCAAACCGATGATCTTGTTCGTTATGCTTATGAACAGCACCTAGTTTATTAATCTTTGCTAATTGCTTCTGTCGTTTAATTGCATTAGTAGTAAGTCGGCGGCGTTTACCACGTTTTTCTTCAGTCAGATCTTGCATGATAAACAATCCTCGTCATCAGTTTCACCTGGTGCCAGATCTTCCAATTCAATTTCACCAGCGCCATCATTTGTGTTGAAATAATACCCAGTCTTGATGCCGTATTTATACATCATCAGAAGATGTTGTAGCATAACTGACATTGGAATCTTTCCATCTTCATAAAACTTTGGATTATATGAAGTGTTAGTGGAAATAGACTGGTCAATAAACTTTTGAAGTACAGCCATAATCTTTAAATAACCTTCTGGGCTTGGTTGATCCCAGAGTAATTCGTACTTGACACTTCGATTGTTAATACCTGGAACTACTTGCTTAAGGACTCCATCCTTGGACTGCTTAATCGAAACAAGAGCACGAGGAGGTTCAATACCATTTGTTGAATTACTAATCTGTGCAGATGTTTCGGCAGGCATAAGTGCCATTAAAGTAGAATTACGAATACCAACTTGATTAGCTCGAAGTGCCAGTTGATCCCAGTCCATCTTATAGACTGGAGCAACCAATTCATCAACTTCTTTCTTATATGTATCAATAGGTAAAACACCTGCAGAATACTTAGTATTCTGATGAAGTGTACAAGCTTCATATTCCTCAGCAAGATCTACTGATGCCTTAATAAGATAATATGACCAAGCTTCGGCATACTCATGAATCAGATCAAGATTAGGATTAGAATAGGTACTACCATTCTTAGCTAACCAATATGCAAAGTTGATAATGCCAACACCAAGCGGACGATATTCCTTGCTGTGAAGTTCAGCTGCTTTTACAGGATAATCTTGATAATCTAAAAGTGCATCTAATGCTCTAACTGCAAGTGTACATGGTCGTTCAAAATCTGAAGTATTTTTAATCTTACCCCAGTTTATTGCACTTAAAGTACACAGTGCAATACGTCCGGTTTCGTCATTAATATCATTAAGCGGTTTAACGGGCAGCGTAATTTCGGCACACAGATTACTCATACGAATAGGTGCAACTTCAGGAATAAAAGAACCATGGGTATTACAGTGATCTACATTCATAAAATAGATCCTGCCTGTATCTTTACGTTCCGTCATAAAGGAACTGAAAAGTTCTATTGCAGGAATACTTTTCTTTCTTATTTTGGAATTTTTCTCATATTTCTCATATAGAATTCTAAATTTATCTACATCTGTAAAAAAACAAGCATAAAGATCTGGTACATCATGAGGTGAGAAGAGAGTGATGTTACCTCCAGAAAGAAGTCGTTCATACATTACCTTATTAAACTGGACGGAATAGTCCAAATGACGAATACGATTATCCTCTGTACCCTTGTTGTTCTTTAGTACAAGTAGATCTTCTACTTCCAAATGCCAAAAAGGATAATACATAGTTGCTGCGCCGTTTCTTATAGCACCTTGACTACAGCTCTTAACAGCCGTCTGAAAATGCTTCCAAAAAGGAATAACACCAGTATGCACAGTGTCACCACCGCGAATACCAGACCCGAGAGCACGGATAGCACCACCGCCAATTCCGATGCCAGCTTTGTTCGAGACATATTTTATGATTGCCGAAGATGTAGCATTGATCGAATCGAGTGAGTCATCTGTTTCGATGAGTACGCAAGAGCTGAACTGCCTACGAGGTGTCCTAACTCCAGCCATAATCGGAGTAGGTAAACTAATGTCAAAAGTACTGATTGCGTCATAAAGATCCTTTACCCATTTTAGTCGATCGGTTTTATAATTCTGAAAAAGAGTCATGGCAATTAACATAAAAGCCATTTGAGGAGTCTCATAAATCTGACCGGTGACTCTATTCTTTACTAGATACTTACCACGAAATTGTTCCATAGCTGCATAAGCAAGCTTGTTATCTCGTTCATGGTCTATATATTCCGCAAGTTCAAACCACTCTTCGGGACTATAAGCAGTACTTAATTGTTCATCATAATAACCATAGTCTACAACTTTACACCAGTGTAACTGAAGACTAACTGGTGTATATGTACCATAAACTTCTTTACGTAGCTGATAGTTGACTAGACGTCCAGCTACGTATTGATAGTTAGGATTATCAGCGGTAATTAATTCTGAAGCCGCTTTAATCAAGGTTTCATGAATATCAGAAGACTTGATATTATTATAGAATTGAATATGAGATGCAAGTTCAACTTCACTAACCGAAACACCAGTAAGACCTTCACATGCCCATTCAATTACTCTGTGGATCTTATCAATATTTAGTGGTTCTTTACTACCATTTCGCTTAACTACCTGAATCATGTCTTATTTTTATCCTTCTCATATTCTTCTAAAAATTCTTTCACTGCCGACTCAAAATCTCTTTGATATTGAGTCGGCTTTAGAAAGAAATTTGATTTGTACAGCTTGTGGTAAAACTTAGCGGCAAGGTTCATTATATATCCTTTCAATTAAGTCCATCTTATATCACTGAAATAAAAATGTCAACTCTTTTCTTTGCCATAGACATCGTTGATTGCCTTAATTTGATTGATGCTCATATCACCGATTAATGAATCATCTAAATACACATGCATATCTCTCAATAGTGTCTTATCTCTCCAACCAGAATTTGGAGAATAGACTAACCATTCTACATTATCTGAGTTGTAGTCTGGACGAAGTTGTTTTAGTTTATCTTTAATATTATCATTTGCTGCATGACTAGAACTCATTACTGCACATTTTTCGTTTGGCAGTGCATTAATTAAAGCAGTTGTTTTTCCTGGGTTCTTGCTGAGTTCTATATATTGCTCGGCTAATTGAGTAGGTGTCATGCTGAATCCTTTATTAAGTGGATGACAACGTTATTTATTTTAATCAAAATCCTTTGACTTGTCCAGCTTAATAAGACCTAGTTTTTCTAAATGATCAAGAGTGTCTGCTGCATTTCGCATGAGTCGCGCAGCATTACAATGACCATCTAGTTCAACATTTTTAGCTAAATTATTTAATCTGTGAGTAAGATTTTTATATACAAGTCCATCTAATTCAAGAGGCATAGTCTGACTCACTTAATAACTTATTCACTTTTGCTTCTAATACTTCTATTCTTTTCTTAAGATATGAAGCACAAGAATGTGATGTTACTTGTTCTGGAATTAAAGTCTCATCACAAACCATACAATTACATGTTGTTGAATTTATATTATAATGAATCATCATTGCTTAATGCCTCAAGAATAGAAGGAAATTCCTTAGCAATAATAGCCCAACACTGCTCAGCTACAATCCGATGTTCTTTCTGAGTAGCTTGATCCATACGAAGTTGACAATAGTGAACCCATGAACGAAGAGTTCCAGACACGATTACCACCGATTCTGTGAGACCTTCTGGTAAAACAGCACGAGCTTGTTCCTTTGCAATACCATTGTCAATTGCCCATTTGAAAGCATCAAGGCTGACAGCAATCACCCGCTTCTGATAGTGGTACCAGGCATTTGCAAGTGTGTCATCATCTACTTCAATAGAAGCTTGGCGATTCTTAGTATCCTGAAGTCTTGCTTCACGAGTGACAAAACCAAGATCCTTAGTTGGATCTGCATATCGCTGACTGAATTCTTGAAAGGAAAATGACCGATGACGTAACATCTGGCGAGCAATATCTCTGGTAGTTCTAACTTCGATTGCAACATGGAGCATTTCAAGTGGGCTCCAATGCTGATGTGAAATTAGATATTTAAGCAACTTACCTGCAGTTGCAGTATTATTCTGATTAGAAGGATTGCTTACACGAGCACACCAAGCTACTAATTCTTCTGGTGTGTCGCAATTTGTGTACTTATAATTTGGTATAGTAATACCTACTAGATTCGCTTTACTCATAAAAAGACTCCAATGTTGATAGTGACAGTTGAAGATGATAAGGCTTTTTAATGCGGATCATCTCATTAATCATACTTCTGGTGCCCTCAGAAGTACCATCCCAGACAATAACTGCAGCATCAGCATAAACAGCCATTGCTCTATTTCGAATTGGACCAGCACCTTTATTATATTTGTTCCAATCAGCAGGCATTCTTGTGATAGGAATACTTCTTGTTTGTGCCCATTGCTCACCAAGTTGATCAACCCCGATTGCAGTACCACTTACAAGTTCATCTATGAAGAAGCCGCAAGAGTTGATTGCACTTAAAACTAAGTCGTAATCATCAAAGACAATCTTATTTTGTGAATCTTTATACCGATTACCAGCAACAATAACTTTCATATCAGTCGGCCTTTGCTGGTGTGAAGTCAGAATCTAGTGGCTCAATATGTATCTTTGTAAAGACAATAGGAACCGACGGTAGTTCTTTCGGAATATCAGTATTACCATAATCGTAACTAATTGTAATATGAGGCTTGAAGTCTGGAAAATCATGAGTAGCACCAAATTGTGCTCTAATAGACTTATGGTGTTCTACAAGTTCTGGGCAGTCAATCAAAGCTACCAAACAGTTCTTATCACCATTCTTGAAAATATCCCACTTAGTTATTTTACCAGTAAGTGGTAGATCAAGTTTATAGTCTTTAACATCAGGAACACCCTTGCGACTATAGATGATTGTGGTGTGATATTGCTTAGGATCTGAGGCATTGGGAATATTATGAGTTGCAACCCAAGCAGAAAGATCTTTCTGCGTTTTAGTAGATATATTGACACACATGTAAGTACCACCAGCATGATTGTTTACTTTTAGCTTCTCTAAGAAAAGCATGCGTTCACGAAATGTCATCATATAATATGTTTCTTTTGGAGGTTGCAAATTGTACACTTACGATACTGAAGACCAGATCCATTTTCAAGCAATCGTGGTGTATCCCAAGGAGTCCAGGAATGCCATCCAAATCTACACAAAATCCGTTTCCACATTAAACTTTCTTCCATATAGCTAATTGAAGTTGCGCTTTGAGTCCACTATAAGTATTGGAATCAATCATATGTTTTATATATTCTTGAGAATATCCACCTTTCTTGACCATATCATTTACATCTTTATAATCAAGTTCAGGCCAAAAACAAACTGAATAACCGTCAGCAATTGCTGCTTCCATTTTATGGACCGTTTCAACACTTCGTGGTTCATAGTCATATACAACCACTATATTATATTTTGGTAAATTTGTCAACAAAAGACTTGAGTCAATTCTACCGCCAGCAGACGCAATAGAATTAGGAATAAATAATGAGTCCAAAGGTCCTTCAAATGCATATATTTTAGAAGTAGGGTCTACAGTATCCAGCCCAAAAACCTTGGGTTTACTTTCATCTAATAGAATAGTAATATATTTTAGATCATCTTTAGCTTTAAAAGACCGACCTTGAAACCCAAAGAATATTTTATTTTTATCTAGGAATGGTATAATGAGCCTGGGTTCATCAAGTTCTGTACTTTCAAATTTGCCAGGTATAATACTATTAACCCACTTTTTGAACTTTGGTGCATAAAATAGTTTATAGTGAGTTTCAGATGGAATCATTCTGTCGGATACATATAGTTTTGCAGGGTGACTAGGTTCTAGTTGAGAGATTTTCTTTAATGCTGATAATGCGGTGCTTTTGATGAAGACTGGTTTCTTCATACAATTAGCAAATTCTTGAACTGGTGTAAGTTGAGCAGTACCTGACTTCTCAATCATTACATCTTTGATGTATTCAAAATAAAGATTCTGATCCACCGACTTGATAAAATCAGACAGACTTAAGCTTACATTACAGTTATGACAATAGTATCTAGTTTTATTTCCATGAGGTAGAATCCAACCTCGTGTCTTTGAATTATTCTTTTTTGAATCACCACAGATAGGACAACGCATGTTGAACCTGTCTTGAACCTTTTTAAATCGTTCAAGTCTGATTGATAACATATTCACATACTTCAAATCAATCCAATTCATTACTTCTCACTAACATATAACTATTGACCTTATAAGTCATTATATACATATTAGCAATTATGTAAACAAATTAGTTGTGAAATAATGAAATCAGATTAATTTTATCCATTAAAAATCCAATAACAACACCGCCACCGATAATGATCCATATCCACTTTTCAAGTTTAGTCAGACGTTGTTCTAAATGATTATGTTGCGTTGTTCCTGAATCTTTTAATTCTTGAATCTTTTTTAGAACTTCTGCTTGATTTTCTTTTATTTCTTTTTGAAGGTCTACTTCTACGTCATCAATTCGATCGTAAAGATCCTTAAGAGTTTTATCTGTTTCCATTCTTCTTTGCTCGATTAGATCTTGAATTTTATCTGCTGTTTTTTCTTGAACTTCGAGTCTGTTTGCTTGAACCGCTAGAAGCTGTGATACAGTAGTAGAAACTTCTGTTAACTTTTCAATTGTCACATCAAGTCTATCTACTAATTGACCTACCTGAGCCATGTCTCGTTGAAGTGAAGAAACATTTTCTTCAATTTTTCGTATTTCTAAATTTGTGCTGCTCATTGTGATCTCGTTGGTGCAAATTGTTCAGCACCTGTAAAGCCTAATCCAGCAACTACAATGTACATAACAGAATTAAACATATTTTGGTCTACAACTTTGCCATAAACAAGATTGGCTACATAACCAGCAACAATAAGTGCTAAGGAAATAAATGTAACAAGTCGTTTGGATGAAAGATTTCCGTTAATGTCACTCATAATTTGTTTTATATTATTCATAAGTCCCTCGCTAATTTTTTATTTTAAATTACCACGAGATAAAGCGCCAGTAGCTAATCTTCTTGCAAGGTTTAATGAATTAAGATCATTACCTGCATTTAGAATACCTAAAGCTGCAATAAGCATTAATAAAGAACGTGTATCTGTTTTATCTGTACTTGCAAATCGGAAGAAATTTGATGAAATTAAAGCTAGTAGTGACTTCTTAGTTTCTGTTGGATCATTTAGATCTTCCGCTTCACTAATAAAGTCTTTAAACTGCTTCATTTTAAGCATCCCTCTGCATTTTTCTTATTATTTATAGAGTCTCGGACACAATCATATAGATCAATTACTTTATTAAGTTGATGTGCTACAGAATTATAAGCTTGATCATCAGCGGCACCAATTACTTCTCTACCACCCATTGTATTATCTTTAATATCAGGTAGTCGTTTAGCTTTAATAGAAAGATTAGCAGGAAGTGCTGGGATTACTACTGGCTTAACACCTGGAACCACATGTGCATTATCATGACCACAAGCACTCAACAACAAAAGAAATGGCAAGATTAACTTTTTCATGGTGTTGGTCCTAGTTCTCTAATTGCATTACGTGCATCTGTTACTGCTTGATCAACTTTGCATTCGGTATAAATTGACTTCTCTTTAATTAAAGTCTGAATTGTGTTAGTCTGGATAGTTTCTTTTTCAATTCGTTTTGAAGCTTCTTGAACTGCAGTCTTACCGTATGTATCGACAATAGTCTGAAGCTTTTGTTCAAAGATTCTATTTCGGTTATTTTCTGTTTCAGTTTCTGCTTTAACTTCAGCAACTACATCATTACGACCAGATTGATAAGCAACATGCTTTATATGGTTCACATAATAATAAGCACCTATTATAACGGTAATACCAACAAAAAGTTTCCAATTGTTGAAAATAAACTGTCTAATGAGTTTACCAATACCAAGTAAACGAAGTGCTAAACCAAACATCAGTTACCTCGCATAAAGTCAGTGAGTGATTTACGGCGGCCAGTTGATTGTAGAATTGGATTTCGTTTCTTGGACACACCTGGCTCACCTTGAGATCCTATGCCAATTGCTGCAATCTTTCCACTGCCGGCATTGTTAGTTGGCATTGCCATATCTTCATCTAACTCAGTAGCCATATAATCGGCAGCAGTCTGAATATAGTCATATGCTAATGTAATCTTTGATTGAACCCACTCAGGTAAATCAGTATCAGGTTCTAACATATCATGCAGTTGTTTAGAATGTGAGATAATACCTTTAAGTTGAGACATAACCATCTCACCTTCATATCCATATTCTCTAGAATCTTTTGCTTCAAGCATTAAATCATCCTTAGTATCTTAATTATATTAGCATTCATATCTATGTCACTACTATATATTGAAATATTATTATAGATTATCTTATCTGGTATTCTATTAAGTAGAATCAAAAATGGCTTTAATAGTTCATGATAACCATCAAGTTTAAAGAATAACATTTCGGTAGTTGCATCATTAAATACATTATATAGAATCGTTATATGATTTAAAATTAATCGTTCACGTAGTTCACCATATTCTAAATATTTAATAAAAAGTCGTTTTATATATTTAAATCTATTTAGATCATCATAGAATTCTTGAGTATTATGGCATTGTGGGTTATCATAATGTTTTGCAGCAAATAATAGAAAGTTATTTTCATTAACATGATCTAAATTCATTTTATAGTTCTACTTAAAAATGGGGTGGCTGAATTAACAACCACCCCAACCAAATCAGAAAATTGTACCGTCACTGTCACCAGTAATTGAACCCATTGCAACTAGTGTTTCAAGTTGAATACGTCCTGCTCTACCGCCAGCAGTTCCAGTGATATTTGCAAGACTTCCAAGTGATGCACCACCAGTTGAATTAGCAAATGTAACAGAAGCATTAGATATTGCTGTGGCAGTAAAACCAGCACCCACAGATGTAATTGATACTGAAACTACGTTACCCAAACCGTTAGTAGCAATTGTAGCAGTTGCATTTGCAGAAACAGCACTTGTACCTGGATTTACTGTGATAATATCACCATTGGTGAAAAGTTTACCTGGTGCTACAATAGTAATACCTGTTAATGGACCGGTATATGCTGTGCGCATATTCCATCCGGCATGTGCAGCCTTAGTACCACCAGAGACTGCATTTGCAGCTTCAACAGTACTAATACCAAACACACCTACAGCTTCTTTCATTGCTACGTTGTTATTTTTAAATGCACCAAATGTAGTGTTACCAAAAACAGCATTAGCATTATTTGCAGTTATACTAAGATTTACTTGTAGTGGCGTGAAAATTGGTGAATTATTAGATTGATCTTTATTGCCCCAAAGTGACATTTCTTTTCTCCTAAATTAAATTTTAATTACCGACCGTATTTAACTATTTCGCCAGTGTCCTTTGTGCGATGTGGAATATCGGCAGTAACTGCTTTGACAAAGTCGGCATGTGATTTATTGGCGGTCTTTTGGAAGTTTGCTTTTTCCTGTGAAGTTTTGCGAGCATCCATATGATCATTAAAGCGGTCAATGTGGTTACGATGAATTTCTTTTGATTCACCATTAGCAAAGGTTACAGGCTTATTTATTGAAGCAGCTTTGCGTAGTTGAATACCAAGAGCTGGAACATCTTCTGCTGCCTGTGTCTGACGAAGTTTCCATGCTGCAGAACCTTCCTTTGGTGGGCGACCACGTCCTTCATCTAGATCTGCAAGTGAAGCTTCGATCATATCAATTTCATCTTGTGAAAGTTCGATATCTTCCTTGATCTTACCACCAGCTTTCATATCCTTGATACTGCTTCTTGCATAATCCTTACTGTAGCCACCACGATCACGCAGATCTTTTACCGCATCTTTATATCTAGATCTTGTTGGTGATTCTGAACCAATACCTTTCTGACGAACGTGTTGATCTAGCGCATCCATGTGAGATTTAGCTTGTCTGGTGTCACCAGAAGCAATAGCTTTACCAAGAGCTGCATGTAGTTCTTCTGCTTTAGTCTTTGGTGATGAATTATCTACAACATGCTTATCAGCCATCTTATCAAGTGCTTTAGACTTGATGCCACTCATATCACCAGCAGGTGTACTTGAAGTTTTCTTTACAGTTGAATATGCAGGTCTTGCTTCACCAGGTGCATAGTTAACATAGTTAGACTGCATGTTTGGCTTATTCTTGGTTCGATTTGCAGAAACTTCAGCCCGCTTTGGGTCACGCTTATATGACTTGATCTCAATATTGTGCTTCTTGTAAGTAGCCTTATCAGTAAGATCACCAGTGTGCTTCTCAATAGCATTCATTACTCTGTGAAGTGCTTCTTCCTTTGAGTGATGTGGGCTCTGATAATCATGATACTTAGCAGGAATATATTTTTTTGTACGACTATCATATTTACCGGTATTGTGTTGTTGTTGTGTTCTAGTAATTGATCTGTTACTAGTCTCGTCACCGACACCATACTTTGGTCTACTATCTGGGGAGGAGATATGAACTGCCGAAACTGGTTTACCATTGACATGAACTACTGAAACATCACCAGAACTCATAGCCTTACTAAGTGTAGTACGAAGATGACTGTGATTAGGTGATCTACCATGTTCTTCAACTGGTGAATTCTCACCACCATGTACACTGTGTACAATTGTCTTGATCATGTGCTTTGGTAGACCCTTGAGTGTTCCAGCACCTTCATTGAGTTCAGTTAGATCATAGATTTCAAATGTTTCTTCAAGATCTTCATGAACAATTCTTGCCGACTTAGTATGCATATCACTTCTAAAGTGATTTAGTGCAGCAAATGCCTTATCTGGATGAACTTTATGCTTGGTAATACCACCAGTATACTTATTTACTACTTCAATATACTGATGTTTCTTTTTTGCTTCATCAAGATCTTCTACTTCTTCCTTGGTAAGTTTATCAGCAGCTTTATTGATACCTGTGTGACGCTTTACTACATCTTTAAAGTGTGTCTTCTCACGCTTAGAAGCATCGTTTGAGATAATATCTTTTACCTTTTGGCGAACATCAGAAGGAGTACCTGTAGTTGCATAATCAATAGCATGGGCTGCATTACGATCCGCACGAGCCTTTTCAACCTCAGCATGGCTCTGTGCCATTGAGTTAGCTGCTTTCTTTACATATGAACCTAGAGTCTTCTTTGAAAGTTCATCAAGCTGCTCGAAGTTTTCTGGGAGTTCTGTAAACTGACCCTTCTTGAGTTTGTAATACATATTCTCAAACATGACTGTAACAATGCCAGTACGAAGATCACGATGGGTTACTTCAGCAAGACCACCATGAATATCTGGTGTATATGGTGAATGAATAACTACACGATCAATACCCTCACCACGAAGACGACGAAAATCATCTGCATCAAGCTTATTATTGTGGTTCTTGTCAAGCTTCTTTTGCTTATCTGAAAGTACCTTAGCTGCTTCACCAAGTTCTTCAAGTGGTGCTTCAACTGATGAATTACCAGCCATAAGATCACGGACGTCTCTTACGAGATCCTTGCTTAAGCTAGTTAAAAAACTATTATTCTTCATTTTCTTCTCCTAGAATTTCTATTGGTTATTTATTAAAACTAAATTTAACGTTTAAGTGTTGAGCGAAGTTTCCATTGTTGCTTTTCATATACTTCAAGCAGACCTTCTAGGAAGTTAACAAGCCCATATTGATTGAGTTCATCTGCTATAATATGACACTGAATGAGTGAAGCATGAACTTTCAGATTATCTTGTGAAATCCGATTAATCATTTCCCAAGCTTCAGGAACAATTGTCTCATCTTGAATACTTGTGAGTGCAAGAAACCTACCAAGTGAACCGGGTGCATATGCATTAAGAGCACGAATATGTTCTGCAATATCATCTACATTTTCATCTGCAGTAGTGTATAGTTCTTCAAATAGACTATGATATTGTGGAAAATTAGGTCCTTCAACATTCCAGTGATAGTACTGTGACTTAATACGAAATGCCGAAACATCCGCTAGTAGTCTTTTCATAGCTTCAATTAATTTATCCATTATTAGGGTCTCCAATTTGTTGATCTGTATCACCATTATGGACGTTGCCACTTCTGATGATTTTACGTCCTAGTTTACGAAGTACTGTTTTGGCTGGAATAACATTGCCATAAGCATCCATATGTGCTGGAACTACTACTGGTGCCTTTTCGGCGGATACAACATCCTCTTCAATTTGATCAAGGACTGATGGATGATATGCAAAACCACCTTGCATTTTCATACCTAAATCAGCAGCAGTATAGGTCTGACCAATACCAGCAGCAAAAGCAATATTAAATGCTTCATCTAGTTTCTGACCTGGTGTTGACTTCTTGTATGTCTTTACCAATGAGTCAGTACCGATTAGTCTTGATGTTGGTTTATCGGATTCATCAAGCTTTTCGTGATGGTTCACACCAAGAACAGCACCAAGTCTTTTCATACTATCCATATACTTAGCCTGTGATGCTTTACGCTTTTCTGGATCCCATCCTGACTTATCACCAGTATAGTTTGCCATATTGTCAGCATATTTTACCATTTGCGCATGTTTATCACCACTTCTAATGATGCGTTCAATATTGTCTCTATAAGATAATTTCTTATCCTTCGAGAGAAGTTTGACAGCATTAATTACTTCAGGTGTAAAGCCTTTTGCTTTTAGATCCTCAGGCGTGTGTGGAGTATCCTCAAGAGTGTCATGTAGAAGTGCTACCTTCTTAGTTGCAGGTCCGAATCTTCTTGTTCCAAATACTCTTTTACCAATATTCATTACCTTTTTAGGGTGGTATGAATACGGAAGATCACCATACATCTGACCTTGTTCTTTATCATGCCATCTAGAAATTAACTTTTTGGTTTGGCGTTTTGTTGGATTTACAGCTTCATCTAGTAATTCTCCAAACTCAACTCCATGTTCAAGAAAGAAATCTAATTCTTCAGAACTAAAGTCAAACTCATCAATAATTTTCTTCTTGATTTGTTGCTGCTTGAACATATCAGAAGCAGGATTTTTAGGGGGCGCTGCATCATTACTTGGGGTTTGTGGAGTAAGATCTCGTTCTACATTCTGAGTCTTTTTACGTGGTGTTTCACCTCTAGATACAGCAATAGGTCTATCGTCATCCTCATGAAGATCTTTATCGGCACCGCCATATGTTCCCTTACCATGAGCAATATAAGAGTTCACGCGAGCCATACCCCACTGCTGAGGTGTTGTCCCAGGGCGATGACCTGAATTCCAAGCAGCCACACCACGGCGATAAACTTTCTTTAGTGTACCAAGTGAAATACCTGACTTTTTAGCTTTATCAGCTAGAGCATCTTCATCAAGATTTTCTATGCTCTCACCGAACTTAGCATGGTATGCTTTTGTGTATTTTGACTGTGGGATACCTTTTTCTCTGATACGCTTATCTCCAGGCATATCTTTATAAGCATCTGGATCCCTATCGGAAAGTTTATTATTTCTTTCAATATGTGCTTTTTTTGCTTTTATTTCAGCAGGAGTGAGACCTTTGGTATAACTTTTAGGTAGTGTTGATTCTGAAAGATATGATTCAAGATCTTCCTTGAGACCACTCTTTTTGTGCATTACAATGTATGTATATTTCTTTTTATCAAGATCTTCTAATTCTGCATCATGTGCGGCACGATCTTTGGATTTTGGAGCAGTAAGTTTACGATCTGCTTTGACCGTATTTACTTCCTTATTATCTCTATCTATGTATTCTTCATCATCAGATGGCTTCATGTGAAATGTTGTCTTGCTGATAGGATCATATCCATGAATATGAATGCCTTTATGCTTTCCAACTTTTGCCCATACACTTCTAGCACCTGGTGACTGGTCATTAGATGAGATAATCTTGTTGTGCTTTGTCACAAGGTGCTGGTAGAGATGATGTGCACCAAGTGATTTGTCATTAGCAGTTAGAACACTAACTTCTTCAGCACCAGGAGCCGCCTGCTGCTTGGTTGTAAGGTGAATGTTGATTCGCTTGGTCTTTGGGTCTACTACATGATAGTCATGCATTTTATCTTTTGGATCATAACTATGATAAACATGATGTCCATTTTCTAGTGTGCCAATATGCTTAGTACCTTCAATAGTAGAGATATGTTTACCTAGATCTTTACCGCCAAACTTTTCAGTCTTTTTAAATGAACTTAACAGAACCTCATCAAGTTCTACTTCTTCGTTCTGGTGCTTGAAGTATTGAACTTGCTTTTCACGTTTCTCAGCACCCTCCTTAGTAGGATAAGTACCTAGATTCTTACCAGATGATTTAGAAACTAGACGGTAACCGCTCTTGACCTTGACTATATGTTCATCTACTGATTCTATTTCCTCATTGGTCTTGTCCATAATTTTGGACTTCTTGAGCACATCAAGAATTAAAGGTGCCTTAAGCTTGTTATGCCTAGGAACTGCTAGACGGTGTGTAGACTTTGGATGTGTGAATACATCATGGTCGCCGCTTCCACCACTTGCCTTCTTCTGCCATCCTTTATTTGTAATGTGTGAGACCAGAGCACGGCGATCCATATTCGCTCCGGCCATTTCATCTAAAAAATCTGATTGTACTCCCTCAGAAAGACCAGCATGTAATTCAGCTGCTTTCTTAAAAGGAAGACCAAAGTGCTTGACATGACCATGCTTGTTCATAGCTTTCCATGAATTTTGCTTTGTCTGACCTTTTTCAAAATATGCTTTTACATATGGCGTATTCTTTGATTCTTCAAAGTCTACTGATTCCTGAGCAGCTTTTAAATCAGAATTAGATGGTGCTCCTTCCGAACCTGGTTTACGCATACGTTCACCCGAACCAGCTTTGATTCTTTTTTGCTTAGCATGAATGTTATCCCACAGACCTCTTTTTTCTTCAAGATTTTCTTCTTTTACAACTTTATCAACTGTAAAGTGCTTGTAATAAGGATGCTTCTTCATCTGATATTCAGCATTTTCTCGATCAATAGCAGAAAGCTTAACTGTTCCATGACTACGACCATTCTTGCTTACATGAGCAGTAAATTTACCTTCAGTTACTTCTACTTCTTCATTCTTACTACCGTAGTTAACATGAAGATGAGATTGCTTATAATCTTTAGTAATAGCAGAATGAGGTGCTTTATAAATTCCATGACCAGTATCTAAATGAACATGAGTAGGTGTAACTTTTTTTACTTTACCAGTATGTGGGGAATTAGCGTGTACTTTTGTTTTGAGATAAACTTTGTCACCTACCTTAGCTGGAGCTTCATCTTCTTGAAGCTCTACTTCTTCATTTGTAGCCTTAATTTTCACATCAGGTACTGGACGTCTTTTATATTTTAGTCCAAGTTTACCTTTAGCAATACCCTGAGACTCCATTGATTTTCTAAATGATAGTGGTGTTGGATATTGTTTTCCACCTTCTTTAGTTTTAGCTAGGTACGATTTAAGTGTTGACTTTGAAAGTTCGTGCAAATCAGCATCTTCATTAAAGTATGTTCTACCCTGATTGATATATGAGTTTACACGAGCAAATGCGTACTGCTGTTGTGATACTGAGCAATCCTCGTTCCAAGCTTCAAGCCCACGATTATAGACTTCACCAAGAATCTCTAGATCAAGATTAGTAGCATCAGCCTTTTTAATAAGAGCTTTAAAAACAGGACTATCAACTTCTAGATCTTCACCGAACTTGCCATATTGGACAATGGGAGATCCTTTAGTCTTTGTGCCACCTTTGGCGTTACCCTGAGAATCACCTTTAGTATTTGATTTAGCAATCTTGCGACCGCTAGAATTAATTGGACTATCTGAACGCTCACCTGTGGATCCACTATTACCTGGTGCGGAATCACCAAAGTATTCTAGGAACAGGTTATTTAAAGATTCTGACACGTGATTTCCTTCCGGTGCTCCATGGTTAGCCATTTGCTGTCCATGCATATAAGATTGAAGTCGGGCATATTCAGCCTTCTTGACTTTTGGAATTAGACGCATTGCTAATTTCTTGATAGCAGGTCCTTTCTTTTCGATAACTCGGTCAATTGCCATCTTTTCAGATGGGCCCATCTTAGCATATTCAGCTTGTGAAACATTAGTAAGTCTGCTACGAACAAGTTGTCTTGCCATTGCATATGAACGCTTCTTGATATTTGCTTCAGGCGCCACTTTTTTCTTAGCTCGTTCTCTGGCAATTTCAATTCTTGGTTCATTTCTACGCATTTCAATAGCACGCTTTTGACGTTGCTGAATGTTTAAAATATTTTCATCTAGGTTTACTTCTTCATTCTTTTGTTTTGCTTTAAATGTCTGATGTTCTTTAGACATTCGTTGAAGTGCCACTTTAGGATTAGAGTGACCCATATAAACAAAAGTACCCATTTCATGAGACCTTGGGCCATGATTACCATTGAAATCGAACGAATAACTAGTAATATTTTTTCGACTTGATACTATTCTAGAACCAGGTTTTTTCTTATCAAGATATGAACTATATGGCTTTATTTTACCAATAATTTGTCCATTATGATGAACTTCATAAGTTGCTTTACCTTCTGGGTGAGCAATAGTTTTTTCTAGTCCGGTCTTTTTTAATTTGTAATCACCTTCAGTAATTTCGTTTATTTTGTCCATAACTTCCTCTAATACTAAAACAGCCCCAAGATCAAACGATCAAGAGACTTGTAACTTTGTTTGATTAAGGCTAAGACAACCTATTTCTCCGACAACATAGTCTAGTTTGGGAGAAGAAATGAGTGTGTTGCGGGTTGGTACTTGTATTATTCTTTCCATCAGAGTTTCCCTTGGGCTTATCTGTTATTAAAAACGTGTTTGCCTTAGCCTTAACAATATATTTATACAAATAAGATTTTTAACAGTTCCAACGCTTTAGTGATGCAGCCTTACGAGTTGGACGACCTTTTTCATCTTTCATTGGACCAGGCACACCACTCATACGAGCGCAGAATGACTTACGTCTTTTTGCTGCTTTACCATTTGGGTCTAGTTTACTTGGTGGTGTTGTAACAGCTGTTTTAACACCTGCAGCTTTAGCGCCTTTTCTAGTTAACCCAGCCCCATCTTCTGTGGATCTTTTATATCCTTTTGAATCCTCACCTCGTTCTAATAAGATACATTCTAATATAAAAGCTTTTAATGTTTTCATTTTATGCTAGTTCCTTAATAGTAAATGCAAACCATACGTCTAGTTTGGTTGAGTTATCAACACGTCTCATACACAAAGTAAGCATATTTGGAGTTCCACCGCCATGCATTGATTTTGGGCCTTCATCACCAGATGTATTCTTACCAATAATGATACCACTGTGTCTCATTATTGAACCATTTGGAGTAAACGTGTTTCCTTGATTAGAAGAATATTTGTCTTGATATACACGATATTGACTGTGAACACCAAACGTAGTCCAAGCAGGTATAGCTGCTCCAGTTATTGTTAGATCACCTTCATACCACTCATACACAATAGTGCTTTGATTAGCGTTGTTGTTTCCAATTTCATATTCAATAATTTTTATTAAATCCGCAACACTTGCACTATTATTTCTAAAACTAACAACAGGACGCATAGTATCGTCCATAGTCCAACCACGATTCGTATTTATTGCATGATTATTAAAGGAATATAAATCACCCGCTTCTTGTGTTGTAATAACAGTAACAGTACTAGTAATATTTATATTACCAGAAGTTACAACAACATTCTGTGATGCAGGGAAGTTGCCTACGTTAACAATACCAGTAACATTTGCATTTAGATTGCCTGATGTAATTACTACATTACCACTAATAGGCATATACGAAACTGTTAGAATACCACTATTACCAACTTCAGTAATATGGCTGTGTATTGGATTTTCAGGAGTACTAGACACCTGTACAGTTGTTCCAACATTAACATTTCCAGTGATTGTAATATTATTGGAACCAAGTGTTACTGGGAACGGATTCACATTAGTAACTGGATCACCATTTACTGTAGCAATCATCCCCAATTCATATAGTGTCTTACTGTTCTGTTCAACTTTCTTCTGTTGGTCAATTCTCCATTGTGCCATTATTTCTTACCTTTACCTACTTTCAAGATATTATTTTTTGTGTCAGCAGTATTACTATCTTTAACATCACCAGTATTATTAGTGGTAGCATGCATAGCATTCACAGCGTCGCTAACACTAGTATCAGATGCATTAAATGCGGCATAACTAGAAATAGTGCCACCAGGTACTCCAGTGACATTACCTAGACCTCTGATTCCACCACCAGTACTATTTGTTGGTAAACTTTCCTTAATCCACTGACAGAATGTTTTCATCTTTTTACCTTGATCTTGCCTGCCATTAAACCTACACGTGTTCGATCCATAAGACCTTTAACTTCCTTATCGGAGAAGTTAGGACCGACATGTTTCTTAAATGTATTTAGGTCGCCGGATTCCGCAGCAGTTCGCATCTTTGTACCTGATAGACCATGTGAACGATTTTCATCTTTTGGTAGATGAACATGAACTTCGTCAAACTTGTGACCTTGAAGCTCTGGAATCTTGCCATTCTCTACTGAGTGCTTAAGACCTTCCGCAAACTTCTGACGGTCATGCCCAAAGTGAAGATGAAGAACCTTTCTACCAGTAGCAGGCATACTCGCATGAGCCTTGGCAATTGTAACACCTGGTGACTTTACTGTTTGGAAATCAACCTTACCACCTGACTGCTTGTTGGCAATATCTTCACGTTCCTTATCTGAGAATGCATCAGACTTACCAGATAGACCGATAAACTTCTTGCCGTGTGGTGCTGCTTCCATTGAACCGCCAATATCAGTATGGTGTCCCATGTGTGGGAATGGTGAAGCGCCTAGATATGAGACGTGGACGTGATGTGTTTCTTCCTCGTGAACAGGAACGCAGTTAGGAACTTCCTTGCCGTTCTTTTTCTTTTTGCCGATCATTTTATAACCTGTCCAGCAGGGATCATCTTTCATAGCTTCTTTTACATAATCACGTGCACCATCTTTATCGTATAGATCTGATCTATTTCTCATACTACGTAAAGCTTTGGCTTCAATTTGTCTAGCATGTTCTCTATTTCTTAGACCTAAAACATTAGCAGTCTGTTCTAATGTACGACCATGAATATATCTATGCTTTATTACATCTTTCTCATTCTTATCAGTTAAGCTATTAATAAGTCGATGTGCTGCAAGTTTGCGACCTATGGTCGTTTCATGATTCTCACCAGGATCTTGTGCTTCTCTAGCTTCATTAACCGTATCAACCACACCGAGATGCTTACGCATATGAGCAAGAGCAGGACCATGATCCATACCCTTCATTTTAGATACGGCACCCTTAAACTTATCGTAGATTGCCTGGTGCTGTTCTTTAGGGATGTGCTTCTTGATCAGTTGAGTTACACCATGGAATGAATGGATATTATTATGATCGGCATTAGCACCAAATAGCTTCTTGGTAACTTCATGTGGGTGTTGTACACCAGGATCAGATTCATCAGTACGTGAGCGAAGACCGTGTGTAATTGAGAACTTATGAGTATCACCGGCAACCGCATTTAGAAGGATTTTGTGGTGAGCACCTTTAATTCCTGCCTTTGTGTCTTCCCAGTTTGATCCATGTAAGAATCTCGAAGCTTCCGAACCTGGGTGATTTACACCTTGGAAATCAAACTGATGATGTTCACCATTCTCATGACGCATAACTGCAGAGATTTCATTACCATGCTTCTTGGTTCCGACAACTGTATACTTACCAAACTTTCTGCCTGGTGTAAGATGAGTAGCTAGTTTTTCTTTATGTTCTGGTGTCACCTGAGTGTCAACGTCACCAACCATTGGTTTATGCTTTGCAAATTCAGCATGTGATACGTGGTGACCCATGAGATCGTGAGTAGAGCCGGTATATGCAGTAGCATCATGAAGGCGCTGATGATCCTGACCGAATAGATGCTCGCCGTGTTCCTTATGAAATGTGTCACCAATTGCTGTTAAAGCATGGTGAATGTCATGGCGGACCTGATGGCGAGTACCTGCAGTTACCGGAAATGCCGCAGCAGATGTTTCCTGACCTTTTGGTCCGACACGGATGTTGCCACCCTCTAGAATAAACGCTTTAAATCTCTGCATTACTTGGCTCCGAATCTTGAACTTTTGGCTTTTGCTTCCTTGAAAGCAGGATTGATGGCTTTGAAGCGAGGTGCTTCTGGATTTGCAGCAGATGGATGAACAACAAGACCTTCGGTTCCAGAACCAAATTTATTCTTAATACCAAGTGATCCGAGGTGTCTGGTTACTTTATCACTAACTTTTTTCTTGACTGCATTAAACTTGTCAAGCTCTGCGGTCTTTGCTGCTTTATTTTTTGGTGTGGTTCGTGAATTAATAAGCTCGTGATTGAGTCCATGAAACTCTTTTACTTCATCTGCAACATCAACATGACCTGGCTTGTGAGCAATCTTATCATCTTCAAAGTTAATATTAGAATCTGATAGATGTTTCTTGAAGTGCTCCGTATCATGCCCTTGATTTTCAGGTAGTCTTGAATGAATGACAAATGTACCTAAACCTCTTGGCTTCTTGTATGAAGTATGAACAAACTTGACTTCACCCTTCTTTGTGTCAGATGGGCGAGCAAGAGCATTATTAAATGCTTCACCCTTCACTACAACTTCGTTACCTGTGCGCTTATATTCTGATGCTAAATGAGCTTGTAATGCTTTATTCTTATGAAGAGCATCATGGAATTTAGCAAATGCTTCAGGTGCGGTAGGGTCATATGGCTTACCAGTTTCTTGTGCCCGGCGCTTGGCTCGATCAATATGACCTTGAGCTGTACGAATCTTTTCGTCACCAGATCCAGAGTGCTGAGTATAAAAGCCGTGTTCGTCATGACCCATCTTAAAAGTCTGACCATCGGTCTTTTCAGTTATATGGTGGATTAAAACTTTACCACCTTTTGTGAGATGATGGAACTGGTCGGTAGAAAGTGAAGGTGTGTCATTACCAGCAGCTGTTTTGGTGGAGTAGAGATGAGGAAGGCCTTGGCGAATTGAAGCCTCAGTAATGAAAGATTTAAAGCGTTGCATCAGTCACCACCTCCGCCAGATGAGCCAGACTTACCAGGTGGTAGATTTTTAATTGTTCCATCAGCCATTCTGATAGGCACATTCTTTACTTTTGTAGGCTTACCAGAAGCATCTCTAATGGACAGTTCTTCTTTAAATTCAGCAAATGTTTTCATCGTTTAATAACCTTGGTAGAGCCGTCTGGCTTCACAAAATAAGCTTCAAACTTGACATGTGGATATTCATCTTCAAGATCCAGAAATGCAGTTAGATTACTCATTGCATCATCATATAGACGGAGTTTAGTATAATTTTTAGTATTTATATAACGACGAAATATAACCTTCTTGGCTTCAGCACTTGAATCAAGACCAAGATTACCAGCACGCTCGACGTGCATATCATCAATTGGAATTCCATGATCACGGAACGTCTGAAGAAACATATGCTTGTCATCAAAGTCAGCACGGGCAGTACAGATAATAGCACGGCTGTGTGGATTGTTTTTAGCTTTGACAACTGCCTTAGCCTTTTCAATCATCCGAACTACTGGGACCGAAGTTCTACGAAAAACTTCGGCGGATCGAAATTCGCCGAAGTCATAGGTTTCCCCAGGTTTACGCTCGTATGTGTTAAATTCTTGGTTATCTAATTTTCGTATGACTTTGCCGTCCTTAACCACACCGACTTTAGCCTTTGTATGGAAGAGGGTCTCATCAATATCGAAGATTGTAAGTGTACCAGAACCTATAAACTCTTTGAATCTTTGTTTTACCATATTAGAACTCTAATTTATTTTTGAAAAAATGTCAACAATCATGTTTGGAATCCGACTTTATCTGCAGCCTTTCCTGCATAATTTTTAGATCTCCATTTTATTTTTTTATTTGGTTTCATCATATCAGAAGTCATCACCTCAAATTTCCCGTGTTTATTTTGAGAAGAGATTTGAAATTTAACATAAATGACCAAACCATTTATTGCATCTTTAAATATGTCATCTGGTGAATATTTTTCGTTTAAACTATTTACAATTGATTTTTCTACCCGATAAAATAATTCACCAATTTTTAAAGGTTTCGTGATATTTAATCCTAAATATTTGTAAACACTATCAAAAAGATGATATTGATACTTATCACTTTGAAAATTTACATTTTTAAATTTAGAACTAACTTCTTGAAGTGCTTTATTTGTGATAATATTTGGTTTAATTAGATTTAAAGCGTAAAATGGAAATTCAGTTACAGATTTATCTCGAACTAATTCCATAACTTTATAGATAGGTTTAGTATTCCATTTTGAATTATTTTTACCTAATAACGTTATCACATCGGCAGGTTTTAATGTATTTGTAGTCGAACCGCTTTTAGCAGAAATTGACAATTTATTCTTTCCTGTATGAATATAATAGTCAACTATAGGTTCATTGCCTCTTAAAGGAAATTCCAAAAAATTAGACTCATTTAATCTAATTCCAGTCTGAGAAAGTAAACCATAATTTATTGCTGCTAATGCTCCAAGAATTTCACCATAATCTTTTTGTATTTCAGCCAAACCAGGCATGGATGAAGAATAAACACTATCTACATCTTGTGGTGAAGTATTATTCAATTTAGCATAATACTTTGTAATAGCAATTAAGTATGTTTTTAATGCTGGATCAAGATCTTGACGTTCTTCTATTTCATCAACTAATGCTTTAGCTAAATCTTTAGATTTCCATAATGTCTTATTTTGAAATGCTTTAAAGTCTTGTGGCTTTAATTTAATACCAGAGACTCTTTTACTTTTAGGTTTTTGTATATTATTAAAAGTGACGTAAACAATTCGTTTGTCTGTTAATTGAACAGGATATTTTTCTAAATATATTTTAGATTCAAGTGCAATAACAGGCTGATTTGCTCTGACTCTTCCTACAGGTTTATTATCTTGATTATAGACAATACTTTCTTTTTTTATAGTAGTAAGAATAGGACACTTATCTTTAAAGTGTTTATTCCAAGCCATAGCCCCTGTAGATGCCACTCAAATAATTCCTCTATTAAAAGAATTATTTATATTTCTAATAATGTTCTATATTTCCGTTCCCTGCCAAAACACCCCAACAATGAATATTATTAAATTCTATCAATTTGTCTTTAGGTGTATTAAGAAAATGTGCGTGCTCTGTATCTAAACTATTTAGAACTTTCATATTATTGTCAATTACTTCCAAATAGTCATTAGTTAAGGACGAACAAAAAGAATACATTCTAGTAATAAGAAGATCAGTTATGTTAGCTGATGACATCCATGTAGGTATTCGCTTTTTAAATACATACTTACCATAAGTATTATCATAATCACTTAAATTGAAATGTTCAGTAAGCCATGATCTAGAAGAAAATTTAAAGATCCTTTTGCAGTCTTTAAAAAATATTTCTTCTTTCAATTTTGTTATTGCAGTATATAATAAAGAATTTTCTGCATGACTTTTTAAACCTTGTTTAGAATAATTAAATGTTCTCTCACACATAGAAAGATCAATGAATAAGTCTACTTTAGATTCTAATTCCATTTTTTCTTTATCTGATAATGGAATAACCGAACAATCAGCCAAAACCAAGATTTCATTTGGCAATTTTATTCTCAATTGAGTTAAACAGTCTATGGTCTGTTTATATCTTTGTTCGTGGGAAATCAAACCCATTAAAGGTTTAACTGAAGATGTTATAATGAAACAATTTTTACTCATAGATAATCACTCAATTCATCTTTATTTCTAGGAACGTTTATTGCTATTGCTCGTGGAAATGGATTACTTTTATTATAGTCATTAATAATAATTCTCTTACTATTCAATAGATTCATTATAAGTTGATAATTGATAAACCCTAGTTTATTTAGTAGTTCTCTAGTAACCTTTTCATATCCAATTTGTCTAGCCGTCGTAAAAATAAATTGAGCACCTGAATTCTGCAACTCCAATAGCCTATTTACATTATTTTGAAGTGCTATGGGTTCTGATTGAAAATTATTCTTTCCAACTCTTGTCTGACTTACAATAATTGTTCCGTCAATATCACAAAAAATTACAGGCTTGTCATTATATTCAAACCAATCTGATGAAGTTCCCACATCTGTGTAATTTCTTATAAAGTTTTCAGAAAAAATATGACCATTAAATATACAGCGAGAAATCACATCCGAAACAAATACTTCATTTTGAGTTTGTAATTCTTCATAAGCCTCAATATAGTTATCAGAGTTTTCAAATGAATATCCACCAACACAAAACGTATTCGACACTACTTGCTTTTCTATAATGTCTGTGATTATATGTTGATCATTTGCTATTACAAAACTTTTAGAAGAAATTTTCTTGAGTACAGAATGGTCAGATATTCTTGATACACATACATAATTACCCTTGATTATATTATGATCAAAGAAACTATCACAATCTTTAATTAAAATTTGAGTATTTCTAATATTTGCTTTTTTAAGTATTTGATAAACAGTATCTGCCGGGCCCTTGGTTGGCTCGTCTAAAATTATAATATTTATAGAATCTCCAAATTCATGCTTAAGAAACATGGTGGCATCATACTCATTATCATGTTCTTTAAGTATTCCAATAGTGACAGGGATCTTTAAATCTAAATATGGTTTAATAGCGTTAGAAATCATCAAATTGTGCTTATAATCATATAACAGATATTTTGGTTTCATACCAGGAAACCTTGTTGACAACCCAGCAGCTGGAACAATTACTTCCATATTATAAATTTTTGACATATTTTCTAGCCTCATCATTAATATTTCTTGCTATCCGTTTAACTATATAAAATTTATCATTCTTCACTATAGATTTTATCTCATTTAAATCCACAGGGTTTAGATTCACTCTCCAATCAACTTGCCAATAGTTGTAATTTTTAAATTCTAATAAAGAATAATTTTTGAATAAAAGATATGCAACGTATAGAAATTCATCTGCGTGATATTCAACCTGTGTGTCTCTAAATTTATCAAAATATTCGATCATTTCAGTAAATATAGAATATTTAAAAAACATACCATCTGGATTGGATTGATATTTGAAATTGTTATTGAGTTTATCGTAATAAATCCTGAATATTTGATTATTACATAAACTTGATATACACCCTGAATCTATCTCACGTTCAAAGAAAGAAGCATCATAATTACGCATTAGCTCATATAGATTAGATTTAACAAAAAGTTGATTTGTTGCTAATAAACAGACATATTCAGAATGTACATTATCTTTTTTAATTTGATCGTATAATTCTATATGTAATGGAATCATAGTATCAAATTTTTTATATTGAACCTTTCTGTCTATTATACAAACTCTATCACTATTTAAATCATCCAGGTTTTCATTGGAACCATTATTAATATAGACGCAAATATTTGAATTAAATTTAAACAGATTAGAAATGGTATCTTCAAGACTTTCTTTATTTTCATGATGCGGTAATAAGAATATTATGTTATACATTACAAAAAAGTCCAAAGTCTGTTTATATGTTTCAACAAAAACTTATAGTTAAAATCTCCTTCAATGCAATTATTAAATACTCTGAGTAACATTAGAATTAATAGTGCATTATTTCTGGCTTCAGGAAATTGATCTAAAATTGAACTTTCCAAATTTATCAGTTTGGTTTCTATGTGTTCATTTGTATGTCTTAAAAACCACCCACATGATAAATCTTGTCTTAATTTAGCAATATCAAAGATATATGAATCATACTCGATTGTCACGGCGTCAATCATATAGAAATTTGAATTTGAATATAATAAATTTTCTAAGGTAAAATCACCGTGATAAGTCGATGATGGTAAATTAACTGGCAATTTGTCTAATAAATCATTTTTAGAAAATGGAAGGTCTTTAAACTTCACTACATTCAATTTTGCTTCATAAATATCGGAGTAATCCTTGGTTGTTGAATTTTTAGAAAAACTATTAAGCACAGAAAGAATAAACTTGCTAAGATTATCCGTGTTATTATGAATCAAATATGTTTTCATATCCAATCCTTGGATGTATTCCATATCTAAAATATTATCCGAATATTTCAATAGTTTAGGTAAACTATATCCTAAACTGTTGAGGGTCGATATTCTTTCATAATTTCTAGATACATTGTTAGTTTTTCTTATAAAGAGTCCGGAAGAATCTTTCATTAAACTTACTGTACTACCAGAATGTCCATTCAGTCTTTTAATTTCTTCTGCCATAACTCATAATCATCTCGTATTAATGAATGCCAACTTCCATTATATATTCCTGGTGGGAACGGATTATTCATTCCACAATATACTAGATTTTCGCCATAAAGATTATGCTCACGGATATTAGCTTGCATGAGATTCTCTCCGATAAAAACCGCACCATTATCGTAATATTTGTCTATATTTTCAAATGTAGACATGTATCTCATCATATTTTGTTTTGAACTAAATGCAAATTGATCATTACCAAAATCTCTTTCTGGAACCATTCGGCAGTCAGGTATATGAAGTTTTGTTGAATCTAATTCTTCAAATGGGATTACTACATTTAAAGCATAATCAGTTCTTGACTTAAGTACCCAATCATAATGAATCTGTGTTGAATTCATCAATAACGAAGATTGATATATGGAATAGAATGCACAATATGTTGCTTTCGGTGGATGTCTAATTATATTAGGAGTTCTAGTATATTTACTGAAATCTATTATCGGTTCATCTTCATATTTAATTAATTTTGGCTTATATAAGTCTTCAAGTGAATCTTTTAGATGTGAATCTAAATTGGTCCAAGTATGAATATATGTATCGACATCATAATGATCAAATAAATTTTGTTTATAGAATTGATAGCCCTTATCAAATGCTCTAGGTTGACCAGATAAACAAAGTGCAATTTTCATCGTATTACTATTCCCATCGGCAATAATTTATAATTTAGCTTATTCTGATTTAAATGTTCATATAGCATACAATGAGGATTAAAGGTCCTGGTTGTATTATGATAGATTTCTTTCATATTGCAATACAGAGAACTATATTGAGTCATAAGTTTAGGGTTAGCAAAAGCAAATGTATCAGAAGCTGTAGTATAAGATTCTTCTTCTGGCATACTAATATAATTTAAATCATAATCTTGTATATTAATTCTGCGAGTAAAAAGAAGATCTGGTCTTGTTCTTATAACAGCATCATATTTAGTATTAGTCTCAATTTCAAAATCATATCTCAATCTATCACAAAGATAGATTTTACGTTGTAGTGATAATGTAACTTCCGGATTTTCCCAAGGGTTTATTCTTGTAAAATATGAAGCTTCTTCTTTAATTTGATTTTCAACATCAGAGTATGTTTCAAATATATATTTCTTAGGTTTTAGTTTTTCAAGTACAGCTTCAATATTTAATTCTGGTGAATCTTTTTTGAAACCATCTTTAAGATAAAGATCTCTGCACACACCTTGATATGAAAATCCGTGATTATCCCACGAATGAACAAAAATATCATAATCGTGATTGATCAATACGTTGTCAAAAAGAGTTTGAATTTTGGTTTCATAATCTCTAAAATGACCAGATATACAAATTGCAAGTTTCATTAATTACTCCATTGCCCGGATTTACCATTAAAAATATTGAAAGTATTGATTCTTTCATAAGCTATCTGTTTATTTTTAAGGTGTTGTTCCAATATTACATGCGGGCAAAAATATTGAGTTTCTTTAATAATGTTAGGGATGCTATCATATACATCAGAAAGAGCTTCAATCTGAATAGGCATTCCCATATAGAATAGGTCTCCTATTCCCCTACCACCAAAGCCATACCCACCATCAATTTTTACAGATTGACTAATTGAAACATAATCACGATCCATTACCAAATCTGGTCTTGTTCGAATCACTATATCGTAGTCTTTATTTGTATTTTTAAAGAGTTTAATTGAATCTTGTATTTTATAATACATACTTAGTGTATTTTGTATTCTGATTTCTTGATTCTTTAAAGCATTATGATAAAGTGGTGTTTTAGCTTCATTGGAAAACCGTTCATCGAAGTTGTGATATGTTTCAACATTTAATGCAATTGGATTATAATAATTTCTAACTTCATCAATATCAATCATATCAAGAGACTTATCAAGATTGCTCGAAGCCGACCACCAACCATAAATATCCCAAGTCGAGATATATGTATCGACATCATACTTACTTAAAAGATGCTTATTAAAATCATTAAAAGTATGTTTATATCCTCTCATATGACCTGAAAGTATTAAAGCAACTTTCATGGCTTCACCCAATACCATACATCATACTTGACGTGTGAAATTTGAGCATTTACTTTAAGCGAAAATTCATCTACTGCTTTAGCAACCTCAGAAATAGCATGATAATCATGGCCAGAAAATATGCCGCCGCTTTTTACTTTTGAATAGTAATTATTACAATCTTTGATTAATTGATCATATGTATGAAGACCATCAATAAAAATAAAATCTAATGATTCATCTTCAATTAAATCAGAAGCATCATCAGAAAACATTCGTATTTGATTAAATCTAGATCCAAATTTTTCTATTCTATTGATAAATGCATTATATGTAGAATCTCTACCTATAAGATTATTACCGTTCCAATCAATATAATCAATATAAGGATCAATTGATGTTAATCTAAGCGAGGTGTGGTTTGATAAAAGAAACTCTGTAGTGTCTCCTACATCCGAACCAATTTCCACACCAATAGGATCTTGAAGATCCGTAATAAGTTCTAATAATCCAAAACCTGAACATTCCATTATAGATACCTTTTATTAATAGTTTCATTCCATTCGGGAACACGATCATATTGATGCACGATAGTGAAAAGATCACCATTTGCCGTATAAACCTTTCCATCTTTCCAAACAGGTTCCGGTTCAGTTAAATATGGTCTAAATTCGTCGATGTGCTTAGGGTTAGCAACAGTTCCGGCTTGACATGCCCAACCATCAAGTTGTCTTGCAAAGAATGTTGTATCCTTGTATGGCTGAGTATTTATCAGCATATTAAATACAGCTTGATCAACAATAGGAATAGGTCTATTGATCGAGTTCAATGCAATATTTAAGACTAGATCTTTGACATATTCAGAGGTACCGCCAAGAACACCAACATTAAAGATTTCCTCATGCTTATATAGACTGTGAATGTAATCACCATAGCACTGCTGAAGGTTTTCATTACCCCAAGGCTCGTGCTCATAACAAATAGATTCCGACCCACAAATTAACTGCTTTCGGTCTGTTAAGGTTTGTTCAAGATACTCGAATGGATCTTTCTGAAAAATTACATCACGAACATCTGTAGTGACTACATACTTATACTTTTTCCAATTGTCCTTGAGATAGTCAAAGATGCTAAAAAACCGCACAACGTGCGGCTGACCCTGAGCCATAGGAACCAGAATCCATCCATCAGATGTTAATGCATCAATTGCTTCTTGTGTGGTATTTCCAACAACCATGACCTTGTCTGTTGTTTCCGGATTACAAACCTCAGCAATTGATTTTACCCAAGGTTTAATCAGATCATACTGATAATTAGTATATCCACCAATAATCAAATTCTTCATATCAACTCCATTATTATGTTTTATATATCAATCCAATTCGGTGGTTCTCGCCGTTTCCATTTATGTAAATGATCTTTACCTCTGCGGTAATACTCTCGATAATTTAAAACTGGATCATCTGATATTTTATACTCGTCATCCATACAGCTAGGCATTGGAGTCCAATCCCAACTTTGTAAGCCATACGGTGGAGATTGAATCTCAAAACCAAGACGAGTAATTGTCTTATGTTTCTTGTCATACCTATATGTATACTCATCTGAGAGCGCAAATAGATGTTCTACAAGCCAATTGTAATTTTCTACTGACTGACGAACCCAGATGGCAGATGGATGATTGCGATGCGTAGCATTATATAGAATCTCGTTTCGAGCATCATTTAGAACCCAGACTTTTTTGTTCCGGATCTTACCATTCTTCTCGACTTTAAGTCTTACTTCTTGTCCGTCAATAACTCGATGCGCCGTTGATAAAAGCTGTGCGCTTTCTACCAGCATTTTTACAACATGTTTATCTACTAGAGCTTGCGCCGCTTTAACTGGTGACTGGTCCACATAGAAAATATTCACAGTATATCATAGCCTTCGTTAGTGGTAAAATAAACTCGTTTAATACCGAATGTCTCAATAGCCATAGCACAGCCGCAGCATGGTTTGGCCATACCGCGGATAATCTTTTTATGATCGGCCTCGTCACACTTGACCCGCAGGACATACATGACACACTTTTGAAGATAGTCTACATCAACCACTCGAAGTGCATTTTTAATGCAGTCGATTTCGGCGTGTAGGTAAAGTGCTTCCTCGTGCTTCTGAAATCGCTTGGCCATTGGATGCGATTTCATTTTATTGTAGCCGACTGCTACAATCTCATTTCGATGCACAAGAAGAGCCGCAATGCGCGACCTAGAAACAGGTTCATTCGCAAGTGCGACTCGTTCTAGTATATTCCAAGCTCGAGTAAGTTTCACAAACTTCTAACTAGACAAACCATAAATCCGATCATAGTACCAACAATGGCAATGGTTTCAAGCAATTCTTTGAGATTTGGGCCAATTTCAAACATTTTATTACCTTTCCAAAATTACATAATCACCGAAGTACTTATCAAAGACCTGAACAAGATTTTCGTAGTCACCTTCCATCATCTCATTGATGATCGTGGTAGCATCGTCACCAGTCTGCTTAGCGAGGGTTTGAGCGTGACCCATAAGAGCAAATGCATTACCACCCGGACCAGTAAGATCAATGACCGGCATACGATGTTGCTTAGTACGAATAACCATGATTATCTCCTCAGTTGATAGTTGAGTCTACCACGGACCGACAAAAATGTCAACCGTTTCTTAATTATCAAGTTACCTTTGAGATTAGTCCGTTTTCCATGGTGACTTGAGCAAAGAACTCCCGACCCATGCCAGTCATGGATGGGCGATTTGCAACAGTCAGAGTACCATTATTTTTGTATTCAGGGCCGAACATCGAGGTCTCTTGATACTTGAGAACTTTGCCAATATTTTCCTTGAGAACCTTTTTTGATGGATAGAGCACGAGCATAGTCATTTTAATTTCCAATCTTAGTTAGGAAGACGAAGACCCTTAGGGCTGATGGGCTGAAGAGTCTTAAAACCCCACTCGACACCATTTTCGGTCCGAGGAAGTTCTTCGTCTTTCTTCCATTTACCCCAGCAATTACCATAGCCGTTATAGCCATAAGTCCGAGAGAACCACTGACCATCCTCACGGATAGCAACTTCAACCGAGCGACAGTAAGAGTCGATGCCAGTGAAAGATTCGATTGCCTTAGCCATGATAATATCTCCTCAGTTGATAATTTAGTCTACCACGGACCAACAAAAATGTCAACCAATTTGTTTTTAAAGTACTTTGATCTGCTGTAAGAAAAATGAAGGAGTAGCTCCGTCAAATCCACCACCAAAGTTTAAGTGCCTGCAAAGATCTTTAGCTTCATTAGCAGGAATACTCATTGCTACATATTGATCGGTACGAGTCTCAAAGACTGAGGAGACGACGTCGTTCTGCTTGATGATCTTATAGTTCATGTTACTTGAAGTCCTTAAATTTATCACGGTTAAACTTAGAAGTGGGTTTATCACCAGATGGAGTCTTATCCATTACCGGACTGTCATCCATTAGATTTTGGGCAGAAGTTTCTACATCATATAATTTCATTCTTGCTCTATCAATACCAACCACAAAGCGTTTATAGTAACTTGGGTCATTATAACGGTTCTTTAACTGCTTGACCATGATCTGACCAAGTTGATCAAGTTCTTCTGAGACAATCAATGCTGCCATGAAGTCACATGTAGCAGGTAGACCAAACGACTCAGATACGTCGGTAATCTCAACATCAGAATTGCCATAGCCTGATCTTGTAGTCTGTGTAGCACTAATCAGTGGAATATTAAACTCTACTGCCAGACCACGAAGTTCTTCTGCAATAGACTTGATCATCGTATATGAATTGACGTTTGCTCCACCTTTAATTCTGCTTGAAGTACAAAGATTGAGATAGTCAACATAAACAACATCAGGGATAAAGTTCTTCTTGAGCTTTAATTCATTTAGAAGATGCCTGAAGTTAGCTGCACCTGCCGAAGCAGTAGGATATTCCTTGACAATGAATTTGCCCTTAGTCTTACCCTTGAGTCGATCCATCATCTTGACATAGGATTCCTTGGGTAGTTCCTCAAGTTCACCCATAGTGACGTTTAGCAGATTGGCATCAACACGCTTGGCAATTTCCTGTTCTGCCATTTCCAGGGTAATGTAGAGGACGTTGAGTCCGTTCATCAGATTGTTAGCTGCGCAATGACACATGAACAAACTTTTGCCAGCCCCAGTACCTGCCATCACTACGTTGAGTGTCTTGCGTGGTAAACCGCCCTTTGTGATCTTGTTCATGTACTCTAGATCAAATGGGATTTTATGCTGTTTGGTGTGATAGTAATCATATCGAGCATCGGCATTTTCAAGGAAGTCATGCCCAATACTGGTATCAAATGAGACCGAAAGTGCATCAGTTAACAAACCAGGAATGCTACCCTTAGAGAGATTTGTGTTATCACCATCCAAAATCTTGATAGAGTTCACAATTGCATTATAGATTGCTTTGTCTTGACAGAACTTTTCAGTCTGATTAACAAGCCAATCTACATCTTGGCGCTCAGGTTCCTTAATGTCCTGAACATAAGTCTTGGCTTTGGAAAATTGATCGTCAGTAATACCCTTTGTATTTGAGAGATCAATAATAAGAGCTTCTTTACTTGGGATCTTGTTATAGTCACCAACATACTTTTCAATAGTAGAATAGATTTTGTTTTCAATAAAGTCAGAGAAATATTCTTGCTTGAGGTGAGGCAATGACTTCCGAGCAAAATCTTCATTGTATAGTAAATTGTTGAAAATTACTTCTTCTATCTTCATCGGACCTCCTTTATCGTTGACATTTTACCCACTATATCAAACAATGGGTAAAATGTCAACAGATATATTCTTATTCTTCGTCTAGTGTTTCATATACTGATGCATCATCTTCATCAGATACAAGAGTACTATTACTAACTAAGAATTTTGTTTCAACAAACTTATTAAATGAAGGAGATTCTACAACAGCATCCCAGAAGTCAGCAGAGTTAGTGTCCCTTTCTCTGAAACTTTTTTCTCCAATCTCACCGGTCTCCATATCAACCTTCTGGTACCATCCATTCTTAGGCTTGATAACATGACCAGACTCAAGAGCTAGATCAAGCAGACCAGACCACTTGTTAATACCACCAGCAAACTTGACCGTGAATGGGAACTTAGACTTTTCCTTCACAAAGCGAGACTTCTCGATGTTGATGGTGAAGTTATATCCCGCAAGTTGATCCTTACCGTCAATCTTCTCCTTCTCCTGAGACTTACCGATAATGAACACCTGCATAGCAGAGTACATACCGCCAGTACCACCAGACATGATGGCCTTGCTGAACATTTCCATAGTCTGATATGTGTGATTCACAGCAATACAAGGAATGTCCTTGGTGGTCAAGTGAGGAGTGACAATGCGCCAGAGTGACTTCATCACCTTAGCACGAGTCATATCTGCTGCGGCATTTCCGTTTAGAGCATCTTCTGCTTCCTTCTTAGAAGCAAGATTGCCGACTGAGTCCATGAAGAAGATGACCTTGTCACCACGCTTGATTTCGTCAAGGCGCTTGGCAATGTCAAACTTTAATTGTTCTAGATGTTCGATTGGAACATGAATCATTCTACTTGGGTCAATACCATTTGACTTGATATAGTCTGGTGTGATACCAAACTCAGAGTCATAGAAGATACAAATTGAATCTTTGTGCTTCTTCATATAGGCTTTGACTAGGACAAGACCTAGAAGTGATTTAAAGTGTTTGGAAGGTCCGGCTAGAAATGTAAGTCCAGAGATTAAACCACTAGTAAGCTTACCACCTAGGGCAAGGTTAATAATAGGAATATCAGTCGCGCATTGGTCTTTTTCATTAAAGAGTGCGGAGTCATCAAGTGTCACTGACTTGATTGAGCCTGCCTTAAGCATGCGTTGTAGTAGTTCACTCATATGTAGTTCCTTTGTTGGTTGATTGTTTTATTGAGGGTCACTAACCCTCATGCCTATTTATCCAATAGTTCTTGTAGTTGAGCAAGAAAGTACTCAAGTTTCTCTTTTCTATTAGGCCACTTGATAATATCTTTATCAGTATCCTTAAGTAGATTCTTAATTAGTGGTTCGATTAGATTGTACATTGAATATAGTCGTTCTCTATAATCACTGCCAGGCTCTAGATCATACTTGTCTACTGCCGTAAAACCAAAGTCGTCATCAAAGTCCATAAAGTATTCCTTATCCAAAGAAGCTATCAAGTGTGGATTTCTTTTCTGCTGACCAACCAATTGAGTCGAGTACAATAGAGAGTGGGTCAAGATATGCCTTTTCAAATTGTAGATCAAAATCAAGATATTTTTCAAGACCAAACTCAGTTGGAAGTTCGCCAGGGCAAGCAATAACATTTGTTCCATAAGGGTTCGGACTTTTAAGATAGCAGTACTTGATCTTGTCACCGTTTGTTACAGTCTCATACTTACCGCCAAGTTTCATATCAGCAACGAGTCGATTGTAGAGAATGCTGCCCTTAGCGTTGATTGGAGTTCCCTTGATAAACATATCACTTCCACGGCTAACGTACTGAGAGAGGTTAGAAACGCTTCTAGGAGACGCAATATCCTCGAATGGTAGTGTCTTGAATGTCTCACGGAAAGCCATCACGTACGTCTGAAGATCGGCCTCTGTCTTGTTCATAATGAGACCGAAAACACTCTTGAGTGCATCACGACAAGCTTGAGGTGTAGATGACTTAACAGCTTCAATGCCAGTCATCTTTAGTTTGGCTGTTTCGTATGCTACACCTTCCTGATTCCAGACATTGAGAATGTAGCGCTTCTTGGCGGTCCAAATTGCCTTATCAGCAATGCATTCACGCTTCATAACCATCTTCTGGTCAAATGCGCCAACTCTTTCAGCAAGATCCTGATATGACTTATCAATAAATGGTTCGAACTTTTCCTTACAAGCTTTATCAATCCATGCTACAATCTTTTTAGTATCTGATTGATCCTCAAAGAACATGTCAACAAGATTACCAAACGATACATAAATAGAGTCTGTATCTGAAGCTACAATATAATCAAAGTTCTCTGTCTTACAAAGCTTGTTGAGATACTCATTCATTCGATCTGCAATCCAACGAATGGACAACTGACCCGACATTGTAATGGCCTCAGCATGATTAATATCGAACCAGCGGAAGTATCGGTTCCCAAGCGCACCATAGGCAGCGTTTAATTGGATTTTCTTCGCCATTTGAAGATTGTCAAGTCGAGAAATTTCCTTGAGCAATTCAGAATTCTTTGTCTTTTCATATTCCTGCTTGACCTTGATCATTTGCTTTTTATAGACAACTCGATCATTGTACATTTTTGCCATAATTGCGGCCAAGAAGCCTTGATGGTCCTTTGAGTAAGCACAGCCATTTGCAGCAACTGAATATCCAGTATTCTTAAGCTCACATCCAGCAAGAACTTGGTCAATCGAAGGCCAACCCAGAATGCGCTCGACGAACATTTCAGGTGAAATATTATACTGCATGATAAGATGCGGGTATAGGCTGTTTAAGTCAAAACTGACAAGCCAACGATGCATTCCAGTCTGAACATCTTTGACATAACCACCAACAAGTTCAGAAACAATTGAAGGTGACTTCTGAGGAACAACAATGTTCTGCTCCAACAGATAATTATGAATGATAACATCCCACTGGTTCACCGACGCAAGAGTATCTGTAAAATTAATCTTTGCATCATATGCCATAGCAAAGACAAGCTCAATAAGCTTCATCTTATCTTCAAGCATATCAACAAGAACCACGTCGTGGATATTATACTCGATGTACCGCTGAAAGTTTCGAGCATACAGATCATTGAGATTAGCATAGCCTTCATCTCGATAGTCAATCTTTTTCTGCTTTAGTTCTACCGAAGCAATATGATCAAGGCGATATGATTCTTGGTTAGTATATGTGAACTTTTTGTATAATGCCAGATAATCAAGTACAGCAATACCTTTCAGTTCATATGAAGTGACTTTCTTACCTTTGATCTCAACCTCGTAAGGTCGAATTAGACCCCAAGGACTGAGGCGCTTGACTACTTCCTCACCTAGGATCTTAATAATACGACCGACCAAATAAGGTACATCAAAGAACTCTACGTTCCAACCTGTAAGAACATCAGGTGAATAGTCAGATGAATTCCAGACATTTAGAAATTCCAATAGAAGATGTTTTTCATTTTCACACTTCCAATAAGTAATATTTGGATCATCAGTAACAAAGTTGCCACAACCAAACACTGCCTTCTTGCCATTGCGACTAATCGTGATAGCTGTCACTTCATTTGGTGTGGTCTGAATAGCAGTGGCAATATCTTCATCACCAACCTTAGTTTCAATGTCTAAAGAAGTAACTGAAATAAGCGAAGGATCGTACTTGATCTCGCCTTGAAAGTGGTCAAAGATAAATGGATATAGATAATTGGTCATGCCATAGATTGGCATACCCTCAACATTCTCATACTGCTTTGCAAATTCTCTTGCATCCCAGATGGAATCAAAATCCATCTTACCCACCGGTTGTCCAGTAGGTGTTCTGAACTTTGTCTCTTTTGTAGTAGGAATGAATAAATATGGTGCATAGTCATAGATCCGCTTTACAGGTTTACCCTTTTCAATGCCGCGAACAAACATCTTATTTTTATTCTGAACTACTGAGGTATAAAAATCCAAATTGTATCTCCTTGCCTATTACTTATAAATATACCATATGAATAAAAATGTCAACTAAAAAGGAGTTATTATGTTTAGTATGTGGAACTATTTAAAAGCATGTATTTTTGGTAATGAACTAAAACTAGTTGATGACTTAATTGAAAATGAAGAAACAAATGTCAGCAATTATTGATTTACAAGCTAAATGTGAAGTGACTGCAGATGGAGTCTGGGGACCAACTTCATATAAAGCAGCAAGAGACTACTTTAAACTTTCAGATATTAGGGCAGCACACTTCTTTGGGCAATGCTATCACGAGACTGGCGGCTTTAAGCTTTTCTCCGAAAATTTAAATTATTCTGCAGATGGTCTTGTAAAAACATTTAAAAGATATTTTCCCACAATTGCATCTACAAATGGTTATGCAAGAAATCCGCAAAAAATTGCCAATCGAGTCTATGCAAATAGACTGGGTAATAATGATGAAGATTCTGGCGACGGTTGGTTGTATCGTGGCCGAGGTGCTATTCAACTTACAGGCAAGACAAACTATTTTCTATTTTCAACTCATATTAATCGACCAGATGTGATGACAAATCCCGATATAGTTGAATCTGAATTGGCATTTGAATCTGCTCTATTCTTCTTTGGTTCAAATAATCTTTGGTCTATTGCAGATAAGGGATTAGATAATGCTACCATTACTGCTCTAACTAAAAGAATTAATGGTGGAACTAATGGCCTTACAGAGCGAATTGAAAAAACTAAACAATTCAGTCTTTGGATCTGACTAAAGAAGGGAAGAAGCAAAGCCCTTCCCTTCTTAAACTTAACTAAAAATAATTGCTGCAGTAGTAATAAAGCAAAGTGATGTAATAAGTAGGCCAAATGCTCTACTTGCAAATACTGTATTCATCTTGTTCTCCTATCATAAGTGATATATTTATATTAGGAAGGTGCTCGGCGGACATAAAGATGTAGATTTTCTCTCATATTGTCACGCATATAATCGTCAGCACTTTCGATTAGTTCACTATCAGTAGCTTCAGTAATGTTTTTTACTTCTTCATCGCAAAAAACCTGTGAGATAAGACAATAAGTTGGATCAAGATCTTCATATACACCTTGATCAAGCTTTTCCCATTCCTCTTCAGCAAGTGGTGCTGAATCTGCTTCAATTGCATATCTGTTGACAAATGTTGAAACGGTTGTAATAACAAACTTAGCCATTTGATTCTTCTCCTAAAAATTCAGTTGTAAACTTACTAATTGCTGTAATATAATCAGAACAAAGTTCTCTTAGTTCTTGAACTGATGATCCACTTTCCTTCATATGAGCAAGTCCGTATGCAAGCATATCCAATGACTCATCAATAAACTCATTACCTGTTGTCATCAGTACTCAGGTCCTTCTGTTTGATCTGTTTTAGTATAGATCTGAAACCAATCTAATCCATAGGCAGGACAAATATGAATTTTATCTGGTAATGCATTTTGATCAATATTACCAGAATCACCACAGATAAAGTAAACATTGCCTATCTTATCAGCAGCAAACGAGTGCATGAAGATCTTCTCATAAAGTCTTACTTGTTCTCTGAGCTTTGTTAATTCATCTACCTCAGTCATGGCAAAACCAATGGTTCATTTTCTGGTAGTGGTGGATAGATGTAAGTAGGAACATGAGCCTTTCTAAGGTTAGATTCAATCCTTAGTCGTTGTCGCCGTTCATCATCAACTCTCGACATTTGTTCGAATTTATGCAACTGCCAGCTCGCATTTTCATAAGTTCCATAACGAGTTCCATAATGTGTATTTCCGTCATAGTCAACCCACGCAGAAACCCAAAAGAATAGAAATTTTGTTTCTACTGAATATTGCCCATCAAAGTGACTTTTAAGTCTATATTTTTTCATCAGAAACTCTTCCATTCATATTCTGAGTTGCCAGTCTTGAAGCGAACATATTCGATTCCATCTTCCATCTTATCTTCAAGAATTTCAGTGATCAAAGTAGTCTGCCACCAATCCTGTGCTGAGTAAGATCTTGCATAAAGACTTCCTACTCGCATAACAACACCTACTTTAGGTCGACCATTTTGCTCGATGGTCTTATCAATTAGCTTTCCAGTTTCATCCCAGATTGGTGTAATTGCTTCTGACATTTGTCCAGAGTCACCTGCACCATCACGAGTTCTATATAGTGAATATGCCATTACTTAAATCTCCAAAAGCAAGTCAGGTTTAAAATCTCTATTTTCATCATTGTAACCTCGTGGATTACAAACAACACGAGTAGTTCCGATCATATAATCAGAACAATTATGCATATGCCCATGAGTCCACAGAACAATTGAAGGATGAGCCTCAATAAAAGACTCTAGATTACTAAAGTAACCAAAGTTCATATAATAGTCATCTTTAAACCGATCACTAATGCTTTGATCTGAGGGTGCATGATGACCCACAACAACTACCTTAGGGTGTTCATTTGCTACATTATCAAAAGCAGCCTTATCTGCTTTGTGAATAACTGTAGAATCATAAGGTGTAAATTTAAGTCCATCTTTATTTGTAATAAGACGAAAGTCATTCATAACCTGGGTAAGTCTCATCTCTGCAATAGGATCACCGTTGTTTACATTCGTCCACAACGTCCCACCGACAAAACGAACATCGTCTATATCAACATATGTTCCATCTAGAAAATGAATATTCTCAAAGTCATCTAGAAGAAGCTTGAGATTAGTAAATGTAGTACCGATATTACCATAGTAATGCTCGTGATTACCCATAATATAGATTATATGCTTAAAGTTATCCGAGCAATGCTTGAAGAAATCATAGAAGAGTTTTGCTCTATTTCTCTGTGGAGAATGTGGTGAATAGTTAAAATATTCAGCAACACAGATATCACCACTAAGAATAAGAACATCAGAACCTACATTTGTTGGCCTAAAGTGTGGCTCAAACTCCAGATGAAGATCTGACATAAGTTGAAGTTTCATTAAGCAAGCCTTTCCTGAAGTTCAAAATAGAACTCATGATATTTAGCAATCCGATCATGATCCTTCTGAGTAACACCCTCGAGTCGACGAATGTCAGTGTTGTGCCGAAGATCAGCCATCTTAACTTTCATAGCATCGACATTAGCAAAGACGCCAAGTTTGTAGTCTTCGTAGCTTTGACCAGAGAGCTTAGTGAGAGCTACAACGCCAGCAACCACACGGTCTGTAAATCCAATGGCAAGAAGTTCGCCTACTGTTACAGCCGTATCTTCCAGAACATCATGAAGGATTGCAATGCATTGAAGCTCTTCGTCATCAGTGTTCAGAAACTGCATGACCGCAAGAGGGTGCAGAAGATAGGGTTGACCGCCTTTGTCAAACTGACCTGCATGAGCATTAGCCGCAAGAAACAGAGCCGATCCTAGAAGTACTTTTTTAGTTTTCATGTCAATCTCCATTCCTTATAGTTTAAACTACCATGGTTCTGGAAAAATGTCAACTACTTTCTGCCTTTTGCTCTAGGTTATAAGACTGGTAGAATTAAGAAGGACCAGACCCGTTAAAATATCCTTTTGGTGGTTGGTATCCGCAATCATCAAATTGCTTTTGGATTTTGATTTCCATTTCCTCGAAACTAACAGGAGTATAGTCGTTCAATTCGACACATGCGCTGATATACCTTGGATCGATTTCTTCCTTTGTCGAGTAGATAGTAGACCCATCATACTTGGTCCCAACTGGATTATCACGATCGATTACCTGCTTCATCACTCGGTTTGTGTGCAGGTGGCCGTGGATACAAGCGCGAAACCGATCAGTCACACTATCAGGGTGGAGTGGGATATGTGAAAGAATGAACTTATCCACAAACACACGAACACCATACAGTGAATCAAAACCAACGTCACGATAGTCCTGATCCTTGAAGATGTCATGGTTACCACGGACCAGGCGCTTCTTACCGTTCAGTCGCTTGACATGATGCAGAGACTTTTTGCTGATGACAACGTCACCCAGATGGTAGACCACATCATGTGGACCAACCTTGGCATTCCAGCGCTCAACCATAGTCTCATCCATCTCTTCAGTAGAGGTGAACGGACGCAGTGGATCACCATTAGGGAGTTTAAACTTTTCCCACGAATTAGTATGACCCCAGTGGGTGTCACTGATTACAAAACGATTACTCATTTACATTTGTCCTACAATACCGGCAATAACTGCCGAGTTATCTTTAGTCTCTTGACACTCGGGAAGAGTCTTATTCTTCTCACACATCTTTTCGTGAGTATAGACTTCAGTACCCGGAGACACATCAACAGATGGAGTCCACATCAGTGCAGCAAGCAAAGTGATGAACAGAATTACAATTAACATCCTCATATTCTTAGTCTAACCTATTCTGATAAAAATGTCAACAAAAAGTGCGGTGGTTCAGTCTGCCGCACTTTTTTTAAGTTTTAAAGTTGATTTTACTTACGGAAGATAAACTTGCGGATTGCCCACCAGATTACAGCAATGAGAAGAACCAGAATAATGATCTGCACAATCACGGAAATGATATACCCGAGAATACCACCATCATATCCATAAGCAGGAGCCGCATAACCTGGCTGACCCATCATAGGAGCGCCAGCATATCCACCACCGCCATTTACATACACAGGAGACTGATGCCGATCCATTGCCCACATCCAGAACCAAGGGCTGCTGAAAGTACCGCCACCATATCCGCCACCGTAGTTATGGTTGACGTAGGTATTACCGCCATAAGGACGACCATAGGATGCCGTAGAACGATTCACCACAGTCGACTGAGCAGGCCGTGAGGTATTATATGATGAGCCAGAAGAGAACCGAGGTGCCGCAGCAACGGCTGCAGGACGCGTTGCCTGATAGCTCGAACGGTATGTGGTTGTAGGACGATAGCTGGACGAACTGAAGCTGCTGGATCGGAAACTGGATCCACTCGAGAATGACTTCGAGCTTGAGAACGAACTGCCGCCACCGAACTTACCTGCCATAGCAGGAGTAGCAACCATGAGAGCAGCCATAAATGCAATCGTAAACTTCTTAAACATAATCAAGTATCCTTATTCACTAGGAAAAAGAGTTGCAAGATGAGCCAGGATTTCAGCCTTGGTCTCATTCAGTGGCGAGGCATCAAGCTCATTAAGATAAGCTACGACACGCTCAAGAGTATCTTCCTTGGCTTCAAGATACTCAATATAATTCTGTGCTTCGTCGATAATCTTACAGACGGTATAAGATTGTGTCTCGCGAATGTTATCAAAATCTTCAAATAAACCTGTATAACGCATATTTCTTCTCCTTACCAATCACCAGATGAGCCACCGCCGCCGAAGTCACCGCCACCGCCGCTAAACGAATCAGACGAACTACTGCTATCACTTGAAGATGAATAGCTCGAAACATCGCTGATAACCTGAGCTGCCATAATTGCACCGAATGTGTCCGAGACATCATCAGTGTTATTGTAGACTCGAGACTCAGTAAAGTTAGAATTGGTTGACTTTCGTACACCAGTAGTCCGGGAAGTTTCTATCAATCCACTTGGTACTTTTTCTACCAATCTAGTTGGTACTTTTTCTACAATCTTTTTACGTTTAAAAAATGAAAACATATCTTATCTCCTATATTTTAGTCTTATCACAGTTCTATAAAAATGTCAACCGTTAATACCCAACACAAAACCACCTCGACCTATAAAAAAGCCATCATTAAGTGTGTCACCTGGAAATTCATCAAACCATGCAATTGGTTCAAACTCTCCACCAGCATAATAAACAGCAACTTTTCTTACTGTCACTACATCACCACATCGAGGACCAGACACAGTGAAATTTCCATCCATCCACTCATCGTCGATGCTTATAAGTTTAATTCCATCTTCTATTATAGTACTCATTTTGTTTTCTTTTCCTTATTCTTCTTTCGTTGTCCTAAAATAAAAGGAATTGCAAAAGGAGCTATAATAAGAGCAAAACCAAGAATAAAAGGCCAACAAATAGCACCCATGAACAAGATCCAAAATAAATCTACTACATCAGCTCTGAGATCTTGCTGACCAAGAAAATAAGCACCGACTGAACCGATAACAAGAGCACCAAGTATCCAAATGATCAACATTACTTAACTCCTTCATTAAACTTACGAATGTACCAAGGCCGTGCAATGTTAGCAATTGCTCCACCAAGCTTCTTAGGGTCAATCCCAGAAGCTACAAGAGTATCCTGTTCTTCCTTCAGGACGTCGTTGTAGACCCACCGAATGAAGTCACCAAGGCTCTTCATCTCAAATGGAAGCAACTGTTCACGGACGAGGTTGTCCAAACCCTGTTCAAGACGAGCTTCAGTAACAGTAGCTTCTACAAAAGCCCGCAGACTTTCTACAGCTTCTACATCTACCGAAGCAAGTGTCTTAACCTTGGAAGCTGAATGCAGTTCTCCTTTAACCTTAAACCAGGTTCCAGAATCGTTCCATCCCGGTGTAATACATGTCCAAACTACACCTTCCCCCACTCCAGAAATACCAAAAGCCTTACCAACTGGGCATTCAGCTTCAACAGCTTCAGTGATTTCGATCATCTTGTTCTGAGCAATCTCAGGGAAAGCAAAGTCAATTTCGATTTCATAAGTTGGAAACTCTCCAATCCATCGAATTACCTTATCTGCTTCCTGTGATAAAGAAACATCTTCACCAGCCCCAAAGAGATCTTGCCAATATGTATATCCGTCGGCATATACTTCCTTGTGAGCAAAGACAACAAACATACGATCAACTTCGCTGATTGCTACACCCTTCTGAATGCCACGACCACACCATTCACCAAAAATAACAATCTTCTTAGGATTATCAGAACGACTAGGATCAAGGCGTTCATCACTGATAAGTTCACGGAAGTACTCTAGCAGTTCAGTCTTAAACTTCAGCATAGTAAGCATGAAGCCTGCGTTATCCGAAATCAGTGAAAGTTCACGCTCACGAGACTGGAAGCTGAGAGTATCGGTAGCAACATCATACACGATACCAGCATTAGTACCATGCAGCTTTACAGTGCCACGAAACTTTAGCTTTGGGAGCGGACGTGATGCATCGTAAATTGCATCTCCGTTTTCGTCCTTACCAACGAAACGAGCATGTGTCTGTACATGCCGAATGACATTCCGGTATTGATCTATCGAGGGAAACTTAATCATCTGTTTGACCTTTCTTAGACAAGCTCAAGTTCTTTTTCACTGCATGCCGAATTATGCAAATGCCCCTCAAATAGTACAACAAAGGGGTATGGACAATAATCCGGATAAAGGTCCACAACTATCCCAACTGTACCTAGCTTAAGTCCATCTTCAATATAACCACAAACTTCGGTAGCCTTAACTTTGTCACCAATCTTGATAGTCTTAATATCAATCATCGAACTTCCTCCAAATTGATAAATTCCCAATTTTCGTACTCATAATCAATTCTACTAGTCATAAATTGTTCGGCCTGACCTGAATTGAGCATATAAAGTGCGTGTTCGGTTTCATCTTCATACCAAATTGAGTCAGAAGATCCATCATATGTATCTTCAATTCGTTCTTTCAAAATCTTGGCAAAAATTTCTTCTTTAGTTTTACCTAAAATCGCTCTATCATCATACTTTTCAAAGAACCTAACTGCAAAGACTTCAGTCATTTGAACCACTCTTTGACAGTATTCCAAGTGACATAATCATAATTTTTCCAAGATTTACCATCGTTGACAATGTCAAACACTGCATCGACACAGTTTTCAAACTGATCACGATGAGTAGAACTACCATGTTCATATGCAGTTGCTTCATCTCCACCATGAGCAATTCCAGCCCGATAGATATCTTTGATCTGTTCAGCGGTAAAAGTGAAAGTTTTCATATCAATCTCCATTCCCTATAGATTATGTATAATCCATTCCAGGAAAAATGTCAACTCATTTTATAAGTTTATCTCGAAAAGTTATATATCGCTGAAAAAGACCGACTTCCTTACCGTACGCCTCCAGCTCCCAAGGGCTGTCAAAGTAAGGATCTTCCTGCCGCTTAGGTTTCCAAAGAGTACCTTTCCACTTAGAAGTAATCTTTAGACCACCTCGGGCAGGAACTACATACCCAGATTGAAGTTCGTTCTTGGCATGCTGTTTGACATGAACCATCTCATGTGCAAGAACTCTAATCATATCCTCAAGTTCTTGTTGTTTAAGACTAATGGTGAACCAACGGGGATTTTTAGTTCCTTCCTCGTCAATACACTCACCTTCATAATCTGAATTTTTGTCAACTTCTACTTCAATATTAAGATTGCGAACCATACGAGGGTCCATTAGAATATTAGCAAAAAAGTTAGCAGCCTCAATTAACAATTTACTGAAATGTTCGTTAGTACCAGTAACTGTGATGTTCATTTAAATCCCATTAATCTTAACTGAGGAAAACCCTTCATCATCCGAGATAGGCTGAAAACCTTCCTTCATATTCTTAAGAATAAACTCGGGAATGGTCTTGCCTGGACGAGAATCCAGGCGTCTACGCCACTCAACGTCGCCTGGAGTAGGGAAGATGATAGCATGGAAGGTATATCCATTATCCTTCATCCGCAGCAGGAAGCGATTCCTAGCCTTTCTGTTGAGATTGGTACGATCAATCACAATGTCCTTGTGTATTATCATTGCCAGTTCAAGTTCATTAAACATCTGCTTTTCCGCATCAGCAATGTGATCCTTAAAGACCTCATTGTAAGTCTTACCCTGAACGGCAGCAATTTGGTCAAGAATATCGTCAGTCGAGATGACCTTGACTTTCTTAAAGTCAACATTGTTCTTAATCCAAGTCGACTTACCCGACGCTGGAACACCAATCAGAAAGGTACAAGTCTTATTCAATGAACTAATCCACGCTTAAAAAAGTAAATCATCTGTTCTACATCCTGAACTCGAGATATGACAACTGAAACCAGTTCCCAACCTTCTGAGCCAAGTCGATTTAGTTCTTGAGACGAAACAAAATCATATCGACCTTCATGTCCGCGCTTAAGATATTCAAACATTAGCGTTCCTCTCCACAAAGCAACCCGAAAATGACTATAATCATTGACCAAAGAAAATTAATCAGAAACAGTGAGACAAAGATAACTGCAAGTGGTTTGCCTGCGTAAAGAAACGATGCGACAACATCAAGGACAAGATATCCACCAAGCAGTGAAAAGAGCCACGCGTTCATATCAGATTCCTCATAATTTAGTCTACCATGGTTGTGGAAAAATGTCAAACGATTTTTAAGCTTAGACTTTCTTTTCTAGAATGTCTCTGGCTTTCTTACCACCATCAGCATAACCTCGATTGAGCCGTTCGATTACCACATCGTTGCGCTTGAGTTTTCTGGGATTAAGCATTGTAGCTCAACCCAGGAAACCAGACATCACGAATAGCTTCATACTTCACAGTACGACCAAGGCTGTTACGGATAGAAGCCCGAACCTTCACTTCGCAAAGATCAACAGCATCAGTGTACTGTACGTCATCCCACATCGAGAAGGCAATAGGGCGACTGAAAGCATCCATCTTAGGAGCGTAATCAAGAGCAAAAGTCTTACGGTCCATATTACCAATTCGCTGACAGTTTGAAACTTGAACAACGATGCTCAAAGCCAAAGGACGAATGATCTTATTGAAGTCATTCTCGAACTTAGTCAAACGATCACGGTCATCGTCCAAAAGATGAGCCTTGATATCGTCAAGCTTGCCATCCAAGATCAACTCAACAATGTTGCGATCCTGAAGAATAGCTTCCTTTGCCTTGTGGATCTGGACGTACCAGTCGCACTTAAGCTTCAGCATATGACCATCATCAAAGCGGACAACGAAGCCTTCTACATCCTTGAGGTCGCGCACATAGTCAAGAAACTCCTTCATATCAGTCTGAGGATCATAAGCCCGAACATAAGGAATTCCATTTGTAAGTGCCCAATCACGAAGAACGTTATAATTGACATACGCGCCGTTACTCATATTGCGAACGGCAGTCAAAATCAACTGTTCATCTGAACCATAATCAAGAACGATGCGGTTCTTTTGGCTGTGCCACTCAAAGATAGGAGTAAATCCGTTTTGAATTATATTTTCCGCAAACGCAGCATATACCCAATTATTCTTCACAAAAGCAGCAACGTCATCATGAAAGTCCTGCGAACACAAACGAGTGCCCCAGATAAGTTCACCATTGAAAATGAAAGGAGCAATCATAGAGCCGTCAAGCTTCTCAAGTATAGCATGACCAACCGAAAGATCTACATGCGAAGCAAGAGTTTCCTCACGCTCGTTGACATTAAAGAACTTGTGATAAGGACGACGAAGAATCGCACCAGTCTCGTTATCAAAGACAAGACCACGACATTCACGACGAAGTGCGTCGTGCCTAGAACGCTCTGCACGCATCTTAGCTGATCCACCAGCGACATTCACAGGAGGGAACGTATCCTCCATCACAACTGCATAATTAATGATGGTATAACCGTCACGCTTTGCGACAGTGATCTCGTCGTGCCCTTCGATAGCAGCAAGGACTTCCGAGATATTCTGAATGATAGGAAATTCGTACTTCATAACAATCCCTTTCAATATAGTTTCTTATAATCTATATTGAGAAAAAAGTAAACCATTTTATACAGCCAGAGCAGGATGATCTGGTCCGTAATTTGCAAGAATAATTGCTCGGCTTTGTTCTTTTAGATTTTTACGCAAGGTTTCCGCAGTAGGTAGATACAGAGGATTAGCACTTCGAAAATTAGCATTGTGTGGAGCATCCCGAAGAATAGCTCTAATTTCTGGGGGAAGATTATCAAAAACTTCGAACGACTTTTCTTTTGAACGTTGGATAATTCCAATTGATGCAGGAACTTCTCCGGTATTACGTTTACGGCTAGATATATGATTAGTCATGATCAAAATCCTTTAAAGTTCGGTCCAACCAACAACGATAGAGATCTTATCTCCAGCATCAAGATTAGACCAATCACCATCAAGCAATTCCTTGAGTGCCGATGCAACGTCGTCACCTTCACGAACGAACTCACGATCAAGTTCACCGCCAACACCTTCAAGAATAATCCAAAATCCGTCCATGTCAATCTCCATTCCTTATAGTTTAGTCTACCACGGACCAACAAAAATGTCAAACGATTTTTAAAGAAGAATAACATCTGTAGGATGAACTGCATATTCTTGCCCGTCACACCACTTGACCATCACAACTGTATCAAAATAAGTATCAAGCTCGACAAGCTTAAAGCCCGTAATGTGACCGAGATACGAATCTGTAGCAGTACGAAGCTGGACTACTCGACCAAGAGTAAATTTTCCCCAATCGAGCATATTATAACTAATAATCTTTTTCATATTAAACTTAACCTTTCATTTCAGGAAAGTCAGTCCCATCCAAGTGGGCAAAGACGACCTCGATAAACCACGCAGGATCTTTCAGTGAATACGCTTCCATCTCAGATGGCTTAGCTCCAGTCTTTTCCATAAAGGCCTTATGGGCTTCAATATAAACAGTCTGAGGAAAGTAGAACCAATTCATTAGAGAACCTTTCCACAAAGAACAAAGAATGCACGCTTTCCATCAGCACTGGGATGGAAGACCAGATGACCATCCTCTTCAAGAATTTGAAGAGGAGCACGACCAGCATCAAGCTTGGCAAAGTAATCTTCAACCGAGTAATGCTTCTTAAGAACAGCTACAAACTTACCCTTGGTAACAGGACCACGATGTTTGAACCGAGCTACAAACTTACGTTCGCAGTCCATAGTATGACCACCAATGAGATAATGAAGGTATCCACCAAAGTATTCGAAGTTATCTTTTTCAAACTTAGACATTTCGATCTCTATTCCTTATAGTTTAGTCTACCACGGACCAACAAAAATGTCAAACGATTTTTAAAGTTAAATGCGATTTTTTAGCTCGACGTAATTTATTGACGTCTTCTTAGCATAGAGCGGAAGATCACCGGTCAGATATGTGACAAGAGGTTTTTTGCATTTCCCATCAATCCATCGAATCATATTGCGTTTGGCGTTGCTAGGATTGTGATGTGCCGTAGCAATGTACTCAGTCAGAGATTCTTTACCTCGGCAAAACCGATTATAGTTTAGAATCTGTACAGCAGACATATCTTTAAATAATGACCGAATGTTATAGACTGAAAAGTAGTATGCTGCGCGATCACTTGAAAGACCCTTAAGTCTAATCACAGACTGAGGAATTGGATAATCTGAGTACTTTGCAATCTTGTTAGCACTTCGAGGTCCATCTTTATCATTACCTAAAGCATACGAAGTGAATTGATATCGTCCCATACTAAGTAGTGGGTCACCCAATGACGGAATCTTATCTAAATAGTTTCGACCAGCATAGCGCATGTAGAGATTCATCATCTCGTAATTCTGACGTCCAATTTGATATGGCATAATTTCAGTCATCGAGTATGCTGTGAGCATTGTACCATCAATTGAGAGTGAAGCTTGCTTAAATGACTCACACCCCTTAGAGAGATGTGAGTCAGAACATAAGTTAGCCCATTTAATGGAAGATTTGACATTACTTAGATGATTATCAAGTAATCGTATATGTTTTTCTATAGTCATTATTTCCGCAGGACTGGAAATGTAACTATATGTTATCTTTGTAAATGATTTTTTTGTAGCAGAACTCACATCTTGAATTTTTAGTTTTTGAGCCCAAAGTTTCTTAAGATTCTTATTCCAGTCAATAGAACCTTCAGAAGGGACTGAACCACTAAAGCCCAGATAATTCAGCGAAGTCTTACCAATACCTGCCGCAATAACAGGTTTAAAGTTAACGTACTTGTACTTTTCTACTGTATGAGGTAGTCTATCAAGTCTAATAGTCACCAAGGGTTGAGGTGAAGTACTTACAAATAAAAAAGTAATAAAATCAGTTAAAAGCATTAAGTACCCTTTTTCTATTGCGTCTCAATTTAAACTTAGCCATTTCAGCACGAGCTTCATTAGCAGCATTAACTGCAGCTTGAGCATTTTGCATTGCTTCATACCTTGCATTTTGACTTGTGAAATTAACGGGTGTGATATCTGGTTTATATTTTACAACATTAACAGGATTGACATTTGCTTTATATCTTGTATTTTGACTTGCTTCATACTTGGTAACTGTCTTATGCTTTGTATTTTCAATTGCTTCATATTTTGCAATTATCCTTAGAAAGTCCTTATCAGTAACCGAAGCAGCATTAGCAGAAGTAGCAATAGAAATCATTGCCAAACCAAGAAACAATTTCATAATCAATTCCCTTTCTACATATTATAATATAACTAATAATACATCTACAAAAAATGTCAACAAAAATAGTCATAAATCGAGATTAATTTTTTATTAAAAACTAGTCCCATAAAGAACTGAAGTATTTAGCAAACAATCGGCGGCCGTTGTCAATCCGTTCATAATGTGCTTTCTTACCTTCTTCGTCAATCCAGTACTTAGGTTTGTTAGGATCTTTTTGGTGGTTCATCTTTATGGTACTGTATGCCTTACCAGCAAGATCACCTTCCGTGATAGGCTCAAATAAAATATCAAGTTGTTCAGGATTATGATGAAACTGATTATCATTGCAGTTTTCGTCTGTATGCTGCTCGAATGCCCAAATCATTTCATCAAGAACATAGTCCCAACGAGTATGATGAAACTCATCGGTATCCCATTCATTTTCTTTAGGACCGGCAGATGTAGACTTTAGATGCTCTGGAACATCCTCATCATCTACATTAGGTGAACCCTGCTTACATTGTTTGAGCTTGACAAGAACAGGATGAATAATCATTGCTAAAGTGTGATCGGCACCCCAAACATCATAATCATCAATGTGTACTTTAACTTTACGAGGTCTGTTATTTGACCAACAGTTCAATGGAAGAAAGACACTATAAAGAAAATCAAAAGATCTCATGATAATCTTATCATACCAGGTGTAATCAGCCTCATCAAGATAATGATCTTCTGATCTCCATTGTTCATATCTGCGCTGCCAAGATGAGATTGGAACTAGATCTCTTCTATATGGTCCTATATTTACCTTCATTTTATCACCATCGTTAAAGTTTAATTTTATAAATAGAGTTAAGGAGAACAAATTATGTATTGCGTATATCTTACAATTTATTCAGGTAAATTAATGCCACCATTTTATATAGGAAGTTCATCAATTAAAAATGTAGAAAATGGTTATTTCGGTTCGGTCTCAAGTAAACAATTTAAAAATATATTTAAATTGGAACTTAAAAATAACCTAAATCTATTTAAAATCAAGATAATAAAAAGGTTTGAAAATAGAAATGATGCCTTGTTATATGAAAGAAAAATTCATGTGTTATTTAATGTTATGCACAATCCATTGTATATTAATATGAAAAATGCAGTAGACTCGAACTTTTTTGGTTCAGGATCTATAAAGAATAAAATTCCAGTAAACAAAAACGGTAAAACTATTTATATTACATCTGAAGAAAAGAATTTTTATCTATCTCTAGGATATAAATCTGGACAATATTTTTCTGAAGAATCTCGAGAATCTATAGGCAAAAGAAATAAAGGAAGTTATTGGGCAAACGATGGCAAATTTGAAAAATTAATAAAAGGTGATTTACCGGATCTGTGGAGTAAAGGAAGATTATCTGATACGCCTGAAACCAGAATTAAAAAATCAAAATCAAAAATTGGAAAATCAAACAAAAGTAAAATTAATATGGTAACAGTTAAAGATAAACTAGGATACACATATAATGTTTCTAAAGATGATCCAAAGTTTATTTCAGGTGAATTAGTTGGAATTAATAAAAATAAAGTTGGATTAGCAAATCATTTAAATATAATAGATCATGAATGTGAATTTTGTGGTAAGAAAACAAATAAAGCCAATTATAGAAGATGGCACGGAACTAAATGCACTCATATCAAATCTCCTTAGTTGGGAATTGGTAGAAAATAACAAACTAAAATACAAGTCAAACAAGTGAAAAACAGACCGCCCGCCTTAGCTGTAGCACCCGTTACAGTAGATTCAGCTAGAAATGCAGCACCAGAAATAAAGCCCATAGCTCCAAATGAAATAAGAAATGGAATGGTACTAATCTGAGTTATTGTAGCAGTAAAAGCAGCAACAAGAAAAGTAGAAATAATAAGATAAAGATAGACATGCCACCATTGTTCTGTAGAATATTTCATCTTAGATCTCCTCTTTAATCAAAGCAATAAAATCATCAATGTTGGTGCAGAGTGCGATGCCATATCTATCGCAGATCATCTCGACATTTCCCTTGCGCCAATAGCCATCAGGGCAACAAACAATAGCTGGAATTTCCCATCCAGCTACAAGACCAAGTTCCATAAGTGTGATCGGTGCCTGCCCATTAGGATCAAAGTAGAAAACTACAAGATCCGCATTATCGATATTTTCAAGTTCCCAGGTTACCTGCTCATTGAACTGAGGGTTGTTAATTGATTGCACCCAGGTAGAATCCCAATCATCCCGGCGAGGGTTGCAAATAACTACATCATCTTCATATTCGGCAAGTTCGCGTTCTAGTCGTTCCTGCCAATTCTCTGCCTTACCCATATCAATCGAACCGGCAAGGAAGATACGAAACTCTTTATTGTTATTATAAGGAACAAGTTCTGGTGCTTTATAGATTATAGCCATTACTTTATCCTCTCATAAACTGTCTTGGTAATCACGACTTCCTTAGGAGTAACCTCATAGACCTCGGGATCTTCGTAGTAATAATCAGTGAAATAAGAACCCGAACGACATTGCTCAATTTCATAGTACTTATCTTCGATCTTTACATAAGATGTTCTGAATGATCTCTTACTGAGGCATATCCAATCACTCTCTTTAATAATAGTAAGTTTTGGATCTTCATCATTAAACATCATTGCAATTTCAGCATTAGTATAAGGCATCAATCAATCCTTTCAACACGGCGCTTCTTGGCACCACTCATCCATGGCTTTAAAGGTAGTTCTTCTAACCAGGTTTCAATTGTGGGAATAAACCCAAGATCTTCTTGAACATGCTCTTCGGCAATATCTCTGACCGAAACATCTTTACCTGCAGCATTTGTGATATAAGTACCAAATTGCTTTTCGGCTAGATAGATACCAAATGAACTGTGAAGAATTGCTCTATGCCGAACATCTGGCATTGCAATCTTAGAAGAGTCGATAAACTCATGGATCGCGAGATAATCTTCTACACGCCCACCATAACGCTTTACTGAAACTTTCGCATGAATAAGAGGTTTCACTTTGTGTCTTTCTTCTTAAACTTTTCAAGTGCTTTAGTAGAAGTATGTGACAATAGCCCGATAGTTCCACCAAGAACAAAAATCGGAAGTAAATCATGAATAACATTGTAAAGACGTAGTTTTAATTTCATTATATATCCTTGGTACTCCCGTGGTGACTCGAACACCAATCTAATCGTTATGAGCGATCAGCACTGACCTTTGTGCTACGGGAGCATTAAGTGGTGCGCCTACCAGGACTCGAACCTACGACAACAGAGGCTCGTTTAAAACATTTTTCTTCGTAAAAGACAGGCAAATGTCGTTTCATCCATCCGTTTACCTTTTGTGTTTTTATACCTAATATTTTTGAAACTTTTGAAACCCAACCGAATTTAGTAAAATCTATAGTAGAAGTTAAAATTAAATCTTTATATGGACTCCATCTTAAATCTGTTTTATTCCTCACAGATTCACCTACTTCTTTTTTTGTCCTTTTAATTTTTCTAATTTTTCTTTCTTCCGCAATCTTAAAATATTCAGTGTAATCTGGTTGAAATTGAATACTAATAATCTTATCTATTAGTTCTATGTTATAGCAACTTGAATAATGTAATTCAATTAAAATCCATCCCGATGCTTCAATTTCATTATGTCTAAGTTTATAATAATCTTTTAAATTTCCAAATCTATCGTAATGCTGATTACCATTTACTTCAATACCAAGCTTTATATCTGGAAATGCAATATCAATAGAATAAAATTTAGATTGAAGGGGTTGCCACTCTTCAATAAAAACTAAACCTTTAGAAATTAAATATTTCTTTAAATGTTCACAAGGACCAGATTTAAATTTAGTATGTCTTTTCCATACATGCTTATCTGGATTATCCTTTAAATATTGTTTACGTTTTTCACTGAGAAGTAATTTAGTTTTATCATCGTGTTGATGTGAACATTTGTCACTACAATATTTTGCTTTAACTCTAATATTTTCATTACCGCATCTTGGACATAACTTCATAAAATCTCCATTCGAACCTATAATACTTTATATTTATAATTCTTAGTATTTTGACAGGTTCAAATGTTAATCTGGAGCTACAGGACCGTTAGTTTGTTTATGAGATCAATACTACACTTTTCTTCAAAGTCCGTGATTGGTCCAGCTTCTTTAGCTTCTTCAACAAGAAAATTAATACATTCTATTAAAAAGTTGCATTCATTATCTGTAAGATAAACTACCTTACCTGAAGCGGAAAGAATAGGACCAAGCGAAGGAGCAGGATTGACTGAACCATTTGTTCTCACTTGATTGCGACCTGTAGATGAAGGTCGCATCAGAGCTTAGTCTCAGTAGTAATGAGCCACGTGTTGGCTGAGTCCATCCAGTCAAGCATTTCAGGCTTGAGAGTATCACCATTGCGATAAGCATTAATGAGGTTGCAGTAAGCCTCTTCGACTACAATCCGGCCATCATTCATAGTCGGAAAAGTATAAGTCTCAACATCCATATCAACCTCCATAAAAGTGCATATATTTTATATATACCAAATCAAGAAAAATGTCAATCTTTCTTTTTCTTTTTAGACCAATTAAATGAAAGAATAATAAGACCAATCACTGTCAGAACACCTACGACCCAACCAACAACAAAAATTTCCACAAGAGTGGACAAACTAATACCAACAATAGTCATAATATAATCCTTTTTTAAGTTTAAATGATCCGGCACATAGAGTAGTAATCATGTCAATCTCCATTCCTTATGGTTTAGTCTACCACGGTTCTGGAAAAATGTCAATTACTTTTATTCCATACTTTTCCCGCAAGCCTACGAAGCTTTCGTTTTGAGAAACGAACTCCTTCAGTTTGTTCAAAATGAAGTTGCCAAAATCTAGCACCAAGATTATTTGGAAGAATAGTACGGATGAGCTGTTCAGGTATCATGTTGATCTCCATTCCTTATGGTTTAAACTACCACGGAATGAGAAAAATGTCAACTCAAAGTTGACAAATTGTACGATTTCCTAAAGAAGTAAGTATCTCCCAGGTTCCATCATAATGTTCGACTAGAGCGGTGCAAGACTCAACCCAGTCGCCTGTATTCATATACTGTATGCCATCAATAGTCTTGATTTCAGCAGTGTGTATATGTCCACAGATTACACCTTGAAAGTTTCGTTTCTTGGCATATGTAGATATAGTATATTCAAACTTGAATATAAAGTCAACTGCCTTTTTGACTCTATGCTTTAGAAATTTACTTAGTGACCAATAACCAAAACCTAATCTGTGGCGAATCCAATTAAATCTACCATTAATGTCTAAAATAAAATCATAAGCTTTATCACCAAGGAATCCAATCCAAGGTGCTAATCTGGTAATACCATCAAACAAGTCACCATGAATGACTAGATATTTGTTTCCATCAAGACCTGTATGCGTTATCTGATTACAAAGTTTAATACGACCAAAACTTACACCATAAGGAATCATTGGTCGGAGAAACTCATCATGATTGCCAGCAATATAAACTACATCAGTTCCAGTTTTGGCAAATTTAAGTATTCGTCGAACTACCTTTGTATGCGATTCTTTCCACTTAAGTTTATTTTGCTGGATCTTCCAAGCGTCAATGATGTCACCGACTAGATAAAGTGTCTCACATTCATTGGTTTTTAAAAAGTCGTTAAGTAAATCTGCCTTACAATCTTTGGTCCCTAGATGAATATCACTGATAAAGATAGATTTATACTTCATTTACGCTTGCCTATAGTATATTTAGCAGTCAATACCCAATCATTCTTTTCTTTATATGGAAGAATCTTAATCTGATTGAGTGTTGCAGTTGGTTTCTTTACAGCTTCAGGTTCTACAAGTTTAATGAGACCCCAATCTTCCAGAAGTTTAGCAATTGTATTTCGGCGACCTTCATCTTCATCAGAGAAATTTGAAGCCTTACCATCAAGCTCAAATAATTCCTTAAAGTGAAGAATTACATATCGACCTTGTTTATGTAGAATATGACAAGACTGATAAAGTGTCTTATCTTTACGTGATGCAACACCAATACGAGTTAATGTTTCTTTAATCTTTAGAAAATCATCTTCTTCACCAAGACGAATCTCTATACCTTTACCTTTAAAAATATCATCAGTCATATTCCACCTTTATTTTTTGTTCTATCATTGTAATGAAATGACCGAATATTTATAAAAGTGAAGTCTACAAATTATTTTGTACCAGTTTCAAGATAATCCTTAATCTGTTTAATTTGTTTTGCGTTTAAGATCTTCAGATACTCGTCAGCCTTTTTATCGCTACATTTATAGTAAGTCTTAATAAGTTCAACTGTTTTATCTTCTTTTTTCTTAGACCATTTAGAAAAGCGTTTCCTAGGCCTAATAATGTTAGTCAGATATTCATATTGAAGTCTACTATCAAGATGATAGAGCATATTCATATTGTTGGCATATTCAATTGTGTCAGGAAAGTATGAAAAGCCTTTATTGATCATCCATGCGTTATAGTCTTTTTCACCTGCTTCATCGGCCATCATATCCTTTTTGCTATGACCGATAGAATTGATATAATCAAACGGGCTCGTCATTTTCTTGATTTCCTTTTGATAGAACCTCTGCCGATTTATCCCAGAACCTAGCACAATCATCACAGATTTCTAGATCTACTACACCATCAGCAGTACCAACTCTAAGTTCATGCACAGGGTTCTTTGCTTTAAGAACCTTTTTGCATGTAGCACACTTTCGGCGCTTCCACCAACTCATTTATCAAAATTGCCTTCCATCATACAGTATTGAATTTTTATAAATAAAGCTATAGGAGAAAAAATCATGTTAACTATACCTTTTACATATTTAATTTATTGTAGACCATTAAAGAAATATTATTATGGAGTAAGATTTGCAAAAGGTTGTAAACCTTCTGACCTATGGAATATATATTTTACTTCTTCTTCTTACGTGAAGGAAATAATAAAAGAATATGGAAAGGAATCGTTTGATGTTGAAGTAAGAAAAATATTTAAAGATGTGATTTCAGCAAAAAATTGGGAATCTAAATTTTTGCTGAAAATTAAAGCATCAAAACGACAAGATTTTATAAATGAATGTGATTTTCTTTTTGATACAAAAAGCAGAAAATGGGTTAATAATGGTGTTCATACTAAATTTATTGATGAACAATCTGTAAATTATCATTTAGAAAACGGATATGTTTTAGGTAGATTATTTTCAGATAAACATAAAGAAAAAATTTCATCAAACGCAAAACAAAGATATAAAAATCCAGAAAATAATCCTATGTTTGGTAAAAAACAAACAAACGAAAGTATTGATAAAATGAGAATAGGACTAATTGGTAATGTTCACTATTGTAAAATTAATAAAGAGCAAGTGAAAGAAATTATAGATCTTTATATTTCTAAACCATATTTTGAATTGCCTACAAATAAACATACTTATAATGCCGCATTTTCACAAAAAATTTCTTCTAAATATAATGTTACAAACTCAACAATTTGTAATATAATTAAGGGTAAAACTTTATTTGCTAAAGATTATTATTCCTCTATTTCCATGTGCCCTCCATCATAATCTCTGTCAAGCAACACACTAGGTTAATCTCTTGATCGGCAGCAAATGCATGCTGGTATTGATACTTACCAAGAATGAGAACTATAGCTGGAATAGTATCTTTTGTTACATATTGACTTGCTTGATCAAAGATCATGCGATACATACCATTGGCATCATTGTCAATATTCTCGGCAACCCACTTACGCATATTAGTATAATCACGTTCCTTGAGGAAAGTCATTAAGGACTTGAGTGATACTTCCTGAAGATTAACAAGAATGCCCGAGTCAATCTTGCCTGTAGCTGAATACCGCTGAAGTTCATTTAGAACTCGACGCCAATCTGGAAAGTGCTTCTTGAGTACTTCTGCAACTACAGCCTTATCAAATTCAATATTCTCGGTAGTAAGAATTGTGCATACACGGCGCATAAACTGCTTGGCTAGTTCAGGTAGTTCCTTCTTGGTAATCTTAAAGTCGATTACTGAACAACGAGAATGAAGTGGTTCAATGATACGATTCTTGTAGTTACATGTAAGAATGAAACCACAATTCTTTGAGAACTCTTCCATAAAGTTACGAAGCGCTGGTTGAGTTGAGTTGGCATTTAGATAATCTGCCTCGTCAAGGATTACGTACTTACGGCCACCGGAAAGTGAAACAGCCGAGGCAAAGTTCTTGATCTCATTTCGTAGTGTGTCGATGTTACCATTCATCGAACCATTTATAATAATATAGTCACACTCGAGTTCCTCAAGCATAGCACGAGCAACAGTTGTCTTACCTACACCAGCACCGCCGGCTAAAATAAGATTTGGAATGTTCTTCTGATTTACAAACTCTTGAAATGTAGCTTTGAGATTATCTGGCAGAATAGCATCTGCAATCTTGGCTGGCCTGTAGCGCTCTACCCACAAGAATTCTTCAAGCATAATAGTCTCCATAATAAAAGGTGGCGGAGCCGAAACCCCGCCAGTAGTAACTTCACCGAAAGATTAGCCTTCAAAAGTCGAGTTGGACTCAACAGCCACAAAATACTCCACCTCAGCACCAGTAAACTTAGAGAGGCCCTTAGCAGAAATTTCAACTTCGTATGAACCAGGTAGTAGCTTGAGATTGTCGGCACGGATAATCATACGGAAAGCATTTTTGGTGTCACCAACCTTGACGGAATAAACGTCACCTGATGGATTCTTACTGTCAATAGCTTGTACAGTAATTGTTTCACCATCACCAACAACAGCAATTTCTGGCAGAGACAGAACGGATAGTGCCTTGATAACTTCCTGAAGATCAACTGCATCAATTGTAAACTTCACTTCTGGATCAGGAAGCTTAATTTCCTTATCAGGTGGAGTCACAATAAGCTCAGGTGCTGTAAAGGTATAGTTAAGTTTACGCTGGCCTTCACGGATTTCCATAAACTTTTCTTGAACATTGAGCTCTGGATCAGAGAAAAGTGAAATAGTTCCAAGGAACCGACTTAGATCATAAATGGCAAATGTACCGGTAATGTCCTGGTCAAGCTTTGCTCTGGCCATAATGGTCTTACCAGTAGAAATAGTAGACAGTGTCTTACCTGGCTTGAACTGAATCGACGGATTGATTGACGAAAAGTTCTTAAGAATTTGTGTGGTACGCTGATTAAACTTCATTAATATGCTCCATAATAAATTGCATATATCACTAATATATTAAACACGATAAAATGTCAACTCATTTCTTAAAATTCTTCTTAAGAAGTGCTGGGTCCGCAGTGGCAGATGCACCAATTGAAGCAAGATCTATAAGTGAACCGCCAAAGACCATCATACCAACATGCTGTAGTGACATCCATGGGCAGAACCAAACTTTCATACCAGCTTTACGAGTCCATTGACAGAACATATAATCTTCCGAGAGATAACGATTTGTGTCTGGGCAAATTGGAGTATCAAAATAAGCCATAATCTGACGTGAACCATCAAAGTGTTCGGTACGAATATGATCAGGTGTGTACAACTGTTCTGGATAAGCTTTTTCAAACTTCTCGAATGTTGCTCGGCGGATCATCATAAAGCCAGTTCCTGCTTCAAGAACTTCTACCGGTTGACCAAGCGAAATGGATCCATTACCTTGTACTGGATTAAAGACATAATCACCGACATACTTTTCAAGATTCTGTGGATTCTCGTCAGCAAAGCCCTTATCAACAGCCGTCTTAATCTTTTCCCAACTGATGCACTTCTTAGGATATGGACCACAAATGATATCATACTCGTTTGTAGGATCTTCGTGATCCGACAGTGCTAGAAGAGCAATAACATCTTGTGCATTAAAACCGATGTCGGCGTCAATGAACATAAGATGTGTATCACCTGACCTCAAAAATTCATCTGCACAATAATTTCTAGCACGTGTAATTAGACTTTCATTAAACAGAAAGTAGAATCTAACTTGAATTCCATAATGTGTGCATAATGCAGAAAGATCTGCAATTGATCTGGTAAACATACCCATACAGCTACCGCCATACATAGGAACTGCTACAAAAAGCTTTCGTTCTCTTAACTTCTCAATTGGTACTTTAATTTCAATTCCTGACATAATAATTCCTTACTTCTTGTCTGCTCGATCTTGAGCTTTTTGGTCACTATAAGTCAGCCCGTGGTAACGAACTGAAAGCTTTTCAATATTCTTTTGGATTGTTTCTTCTCTGGTAATATTAAGTACTTGACGAAGTCCTTCCATGTAGAACTCAAGATCACCTAGTTCTTCAATTACATTAACTACATCTAGTGTCTTATTATAGATTACATGTTTTTTAACAGCATCTAGTAATTCACCGGCTTCACCAGAAACACCTGTTGCCATATGCCAGAGATTAATAGAATCTGGTGTTAAACTATTTTGAATAACAGCACCTGGCTTTACTAGTGCTGAAATCATTTCAGAGTATTTAATTGTCATACTTTATCCTTAGTTTCAAGATCATGCACGTGTAGTGCAATAATTGCATAATGAATAACCTTCATTAAATCTTTTCTCCAATCTTCGGGGGTTCCCTTACGACCATATCGCTGAGCATACTTTAAGATATTACCAATGGTAAATCCAATGCCATGGCCGCCATCTACTATAAACTCAGTGGCCTGATATCTATTTTGGGAATAGTGTTCACCGTATGTTGCATTAACATAGTCTGTGATTTCTTGAAGGAGTTTGCCTTCATTATATTTATACTGAATATCTTGTTTGTCTGAACAAATTTCAGACTCATCTTCTTTATTCTTATAACATAAAGCTTCATTATAAATCATATCACATCTCCAAATCGTTTTCAATTCTGGCAATAGCTTGAAACCTTAGAATATCTGCCAAAATATCCCAAGCGCTGTTATGTAGTTTAAATTCTGCTTCCCAAAGCTTTTCATCCTTGATAGGAGTAAATGAATTCTTTTTAGGGAATCTAAGTTTTGCATCAATATATGTTCGAGTATCTCTCAACTTCCAGTGAGGTAGAAGCTTGTTAAGTTCATCCAAGCGACCTACAGAATCTGCTAGTCTCCAAAGAATAACCGGATCAAATGAATTTGATCTTGACCACCAGTACTGAATTTTAGGACCAGAAACATACTTGATGAATTGATCTACAAAATCTTCCAATGTAAGATCAGTAGACATTGGCTTAATTCGATCTCGTACTTCCCTACTCTGTTCTGACCAAAACTTTACAGTATCAGCATAAACTTTATACTTGTAATTAGAAACCTGATCCTTGACGGAAGGCTTTAATGTTTTGATTAACTTGACAGTATCTAAATCATATGGATTGCTTAGAAATTGTTCATCATCATAGATAAACATAGAGCAATCAAGAACGGCACAATCAGTTGTATTTGTACCCATAGTTTCCATATCAAAAATTAGATGTCGCATAATATAAGTTCACCAAATTTGTCGTACTGTAAGTAAGCGACATTTGCTTCAGAAAATAGTTGTTGAGTAAGTAGATTGGAAGTAGCCCATTTTGGATTTATGTCTGTGTTATCATATTGAGTAACTACAGTTTTGATGCCTACTTGAATAATACCTTTGGCACATTCTGAGCATACTGGGAGTCCAGAAACATATAATGTAGTTTCATTTAGACTTAATCCATTGATACATGCATTATATATGCAATTCATTTCACCATGGACTACATATTTATACTTTTCTTCCTTGACATTGAGTCTTTCTTCAGAATCATCAATACCTCTGGGAAAGCCATTATAGCCAGTTACTAATATTCTTTTATCATTATTTACAATTACCGCTCCAATCTTAGTAGAAGGATCGATAGACCAAGTTGATACTTCTTTAGCAATATTTAAAAATCTTTCTGACCATTTATTAATCATACAAACCTTTAATATAATCCTCAAGATTACGCTTTGGTTTCCAACCTAATGCTCTAGTCTTATCAGATATAACTGGAGACGACATTCGGTTACCCTTACGATACGGAAGAAAATCAATCGCAGTTGGCTCAAACATATGTGCTACCTGAAGAACGCTGTATGGTTCTGGATGACCGATTCCATACTCATCACCAGATCCATGCTCACCAACAAGAATTAGAGCATCAACAATATCATCTACATGAGTAAAGTTTCTAGTCTGAATACCTGGTCTTACTACCTCAAGTGGCAGACCATTTCGCACTCGATCTGCAAATTTAGCAATTAGAGTTGAATAGTGACCCTGAGAAATTTCTCTTGGTCCATAAACATTATAGAAGTAAGTAATAGCATAATTAATGCCAAACCATTCAGCATATTTCATGACTAGTTCTGTATTTGATGCTTTAGACCATGCATATGGACTTTGGGTATAATCTTCTTCATCAACAAATTTAGTACTTGAACCTGCATAGACTAATTTAGCACCAGTCTTTTTCACAAATTCAAGAACTTGATATGTGCCAATCTTGTTATATTCAAAGACCAGATCCATATCATCAAAGCTTTGTTCTACACGAGAATATTCACCCAAGTGATAGACAAGATCTGGAATATAATCTCCAAGGATATGATTTATATCTACAGTAGAACCGGTAATATACACGACTCCAGCGATATGATTATCTACTGATCCTGTAAAATAGTTATCAAGAGAAACTACTTCATGTCCGAGACTTACTAGTCGTTCACATAGGTGAGAACCGACAAACCCAGCACCACCAGTTACAAGAATCTTCATTTGGGCTCCCATAGTTTACCTTTCATGCCACACTTTGCAAACCAACTTGTTTTTGCTCGTTCTTGTTGTGTATCAGAACCATACTCACGGCTGCCTCTTGATAGTGCCCATGAGTCGTTAGCATTAATAATAGGATTGACACATCTAAGGTACCAGTCGCGATTGTCTTCCTTGCGAGACCATTTACAATCGCGACATAATGCGGGATAAGGTTTCATTATCGCTTCCTTGGTACTGGAGTGTCAATAATCTTTGCCTGGTCAGTACCATAACCATAGACATATTTCATTCCATACTCATTAGGCTCATCTGGAAATTCTGCATCTGGCTTAATGATAAGCTCATTATTTCTAAATGGTCGCATGTCAACATCGTGATGCCAACGACCATAGCGCTGAACAAGCTTGACACAATCAGGATGGAGATTCACAAGCATCTTTGATTTCTCAAAAGTACCGTCACCATAGATTTCAGTGGTGTTTCCGCCTTTGACCGTACCAGTTCTAAGCTTTCCTTGCAAGAATGCATAGAAGAGAAAAGTACAGTAACCTGCCTTGAGACAACGAAGTGATAGATCTACGTCCTCGTTATACTTACCTCTCCAGCGGAAAGGCAAATCATTTTTAATGAGAATACAAGACATAAGCCGAGTATTCTGAAGCACGGGTGGATGATGATAGTTATCAGGACAGAAGAACTTATACTGTGGGCCAGCGAGAGCTACATTCTCAAACCGATCTGTAAAGTCTTCCATAGCTCGAAAGATTGATCCTGTCTCAACACGGACTCGATCATTGTTGTGAAAGCGCCAGAACTCGGTGATGTTATCGTCGATACACCAGTGCCGTTCATAACCTTGTGCAATTGACCATTCCCAGATCCAATTTCTAGCAGGTCCAGATCCCTTACCGTGATTGCTGAAAGGTAGTTCTAGTACAGTTCCATATTTTGGATTAATAACAGCTCGATAGTTATCAGCTTCTTGTGGCTCTACTGCAATGTAGTAGCGAACACCCATCTTTTCAAAAGCCTTAGCTGTATGACGAGTTTCCCAGCGCCCCTTACTGATAATAATGAGAGGATATTTTGACTGATATTGTTCGCTTGTCTTGGATGGAAATTTGTTCATTCTTCGATCCATCGCTTTAGAGAGTTCTCATCTCGTTCCTTGATAGGATGCCAGACCGACTTAGTCTTTGGAGTTAATGGCTGATCAATGAGCTTACCAAACTCAAGAAAATCCTCTTCAGATCTGAAGTTAATGATTAACTGCTTAGAAGCCTCAAGATTTTCAGATTCATACGAAGGCATTCCCTTCCAGAGCTTGCGCCAATTCTGGTAGTTATGTTCCTTCTCGGCTTCCTCAACTGTGTCTGGCACATCACTGAGTCCAAGAAAGTTAGCCAATGAACCAGGACGTCCTTCAGTTTCCTTCTTACCAATGCATGCATCAAAATCAAGTGAAGTATCTGGTAATGCATCTTTCTTTGATTTACTCATAATTTCTCCTTACTTAATAATTCATTATACTATATGTAGCTAAAAATGTCAACCCTTTTTTGAATACTTGTCAAGTAAATATTTCTTTTCTACTTCAAATTTCTGTTTAATTAAAAGACATTCATAAACATGATCTCTATGCTCTAGTATCTGTTGCATAGTATCTGTATATAGTCTTTTATATTCGTCATCTAAAGTCAAGCAGCTATCCTACTAAAGTTAGAGTGCTTTTCAAACTTGATAATAGAATGAAATTTATCAAACACCCAAAGCATTCTCATTCTAATGGGTGGAAATTAAAAAGCAATATCTGATATTCTACTAAAATTACTATGTTTTTCAAATTTAATTACAGAATGAAATTTGTCGAATAAGTTAGATCCTTTATGAGATATAACAAAAATATTATTCTCTGAACCCATAGTATCAAGAATTTTCAAAAATTCTTCTGTACCACCGACATCTAGAGATGAATCAAATACTTCATCCATTATTAGAAGATTAGTTGAAGCACTATTTCTGAGTTTTGCTATAGCTCTCCAGGTAAGAATTAAAGATACGTCAATACGAAATTTTTCCCCTTCAGAGAATGATGCATAAGAAAACTCATCACGGAATCTAGACTTGATAGTCTCTGTAAACTTTTCATCAAGCTCAAAGTTGACAAAGAAGTCAAGTGCTGCCAGATACTTATTTACTAGCTTATTGATAATTGGAACATACTGACGGATAATACGAGTCTTAATTCCAGTATCTTTAAGTAAACTGGATGACACCTCAAGAAGTTCTCGTTCATCAATTAGTTTATACTTATCTTTAATACTTTTAGTTAGAGTATCTTTATGTTCCTGAATTTCAGTTACCGAAATATCAATCTGAGTTGTATTAGATCTGATTGATTTAATTTCAGCCGTAAGTGTCTTGACACTATTATTCCAAGAACGAATATCCGCATTGTTATTGGATATAGTAGAATTAAGAAAAGTGATCTGTGCATTAATTTTGGTAATTTCATCAATACGACTATTTACATTTTGAATTTCTTGTTCAAGTGTGACTAATGCCTCATTAATCTCTTTAGTCTTTCCATCACGAGTTTCAATAGTTTTATTCTTGAAGTCGTGATCAATACCCTGCTTACATGTTGGACAATTGTCGTGATCATGGAAGAACTTAATCTCTCGTCTAAGATTTTTGATCTTTGTTTCCAGTTGAGACTCAAGTTCAATTAGCTTACTTTTCTTCTTTGAAATCTTATCTTGATCTGCAATAAGAGAATTTAATTCTTCAATTTTATCTGAAAGCAAACTTGTCTCGGATTCAGTCTGACTAATCTTTGAGTCAAGATCATCAAGTAAAGCCTGTTTAGACTGAACTAGTGATTCATTATTATTCTTCAGAGAGTCAATATGCTTTCGTTGCATTTCAATCTTTTGTTCAATCAGTTCAATCTGATAATCGGCATCACGAATAGCGGTCTTATTTAGTGTAATCTTGTCACGAAGCAAAGTATTCATGACAGAAAAGATCTGAATGTCAAGTAGATCTTCAATAACAGCTCTTCGTTCACCAGCCGATAGTTGCATGAATGGAACATAGTTAGCTGATCCAAGAACTACAATTTGAGTAAATGACTTGTGATTCATTTTTAGAATAGTCTTCTCGAGCATTTCTTGATACTCGCGAATATCAGAATTCTGATTAATCATAGTGTCATTTAGATATACTTCAAAGATATTAGGTTTGATACCGCGGCGGATCATATACTCTTTTCTACCAACAGAGAACTCAACTTCAACAAGCATTCCCTTACAGGTAATACTATTAATAAGCTGAGGCTTATTGATGTTCCGATAAGGTTTTCCGTATAGTACAAATGACAGAGCATCAATTAATGAAGACTTGCCAGCTCCATTTTCACCAACAATTAAAGTTGATTTTGATCTATTTAAAATAATCTCTGTAAACTGATTACCAGTAGACAACAGATTCATATATCTTAGTTTTTTAAATAATATCATTTAAGATCATCCATCATTTCATAAACTTTGAGATCATATCCAGCTTTATATCCAACCTCATATGCTGCTTGAAGCCAAGCAATTATGCGTTTATCTGCTTGTTCTAGATTATCATAAGGTCGTTGCCCTAATTCTTCAAAGAATCGCTCATTACGAGTTGAAAAGTTTTCTATTTCATTAAACCATTTATCAAACGTCATATTTTTACTCTACAGTTAGAGCTTCTGCATATAAATCAGACAAGAAAGCATCTAGTTTATTCTTGTCAACTTTAGTTTCAATATTACTACTAAACTTGCGGAGAATAGTAAGTGTATCTTCCGCTTCATCAATAATGTCAGAGTCATCTTCAAGATTTAGATTGAGATTATCTTCGACTACCTGAAGATCAAGCACACCAGCCTTTTCGATCTTGTCGATGTACATATCGAACCAATATGGATTGAGTTTGTTATGGATAATTACCTTGACATATGTTCCACGAAGTGCTTCCGCATCAATATCCAAAACCGTATTCATAACTCCAAGCGAATCATCATAATGGATCTTATGAAACATCTTATACGGATTCTGAATATATGTCAACTCTCTTGTGTCAGTATCGAAGATATGAAAGCCTCGTGGATCGTTCCAATCAGACCAGGTCATCTCGTAAGGGGCACCTAGATAGTGAATATTACCACGAGATGATTTATGATGAAAATGTCCTGACATGACTATGTCAAACTTCTCAAATGGCTGTGTACTGAAACCGTGATCATTTATTGATCCACGATACATTTCAAACCCAGCCAACTCAAGATGACCCATCACAATTTGCGACTTAGTATCTTCAAGGAACTTCATTGATTCCTCAAAGTTACCAGAGCAAATCCAAGGAATGAATGAAATATCAGTATTATCAAACTTTACAGTTTCGGGTGAACTATATGCCTTGATCATTTTATATTCTTTAAGAAGAAGATCTGGTGAATTTACATCATTTGTATTTTTGAAGAAAGTGCAGTGGTTTCCCACTATAATATGTAAATTAAGTTTGTTTCTCTCAATTTGATCAAACCAGTATTTTCTACATAGAGCAAGAGTATTAAAATTGATATACTTACGTCTATCAAATGTATCCCCAAGATCTATAATAGTATCAATCTTGTGTTCCTTTAGATAAGGAAAGAAACATTCAGTATAGAACTTAGCAAAATAGTCTGCAAATGCAAGATTATCACCTCGAGCACCAAAATGCTGATCTGTAACCAAAGCAAGTTTCATTTGCCATACTTCTTTGTATATGCTGCAAGTGCAGTTTCACAGCCATCTCTTATTTTAGTAAGTGTCTGCATATTATTGAACTTCACATTTGGTGGAGTAGCAGGATCCAACATTGAAAAAATTGCCTGCTGAACAATTGGTGGTAATGAATCATAGTTCATCTTCTAACTCTCCAATAAACTTTTCAATACCCTTCTTTTTTGTAGATTTAGATTCTTTAAGTTTTTCAAACTTGGCTATCAAATCGTTAGATCTACCATCATCAAGGTGGACATATGCTGCATTAAAGTGAGCTGCATCATCAGATGACATTTCTACAAGAGTATTGTGAATAGACGAATTAATTAAGCTCTTCTGCTTAATGTACTGTTGCTTTTGTTCACGGGCAATCCGCCGAAGAAAGGCATAGTAAATGATTGTAGTGAAATAGGCAAATGGATTTTTAGACTTATCTGGATCAAAATTGTGCAGATACATCAGACAATTTTCAATGCCATCTGAAATCATTTCATCTTTATACGAATAGCCTGCAAAGTTTGGTTTTGTTGCAAGTCTAGTTGCAATTAGATAGATTGTTTTACCAACGTATTCTGAAACTCTAGGTAAAGTAGTTTCTGTTTCCTTTGCCGTATTTAACTTATTTAAATAGACAATCATTTCTGTATATAACTTTTTGTTATCTACATAGTGAGTTCGTTCTTTGGGTTTCTTGTATGGTTCAGTGCCTGGTGGTAAATTCGTATTTATTGTCATTTAATTCACTCTCATTTAAAGAATCCATATATTGCTTATAGTAAGTAATAAGCTTTTCATTAGGGACACTTGTCACTATAATATACTTTTTATTAAATGTAAACAACTCATTTTCAGTCCATGTCATAAAAGGAGCTAACTTAATAAGACTGTAACCTTCTATTGTATATCCTTGACTAATTTCAACTGGATTTATAAGATTAATAAACTCATCATTTGGTTCCTCAAGCTCACCCATTAGTTGCTCGCCCGATACTAACTTAATACTTAAATACTCAGTCATAATTCCACCGTAGTTATAGAGTACTCGAACTGTTCAGCATCATAAATTTTACATCGCTCAATAAAATGTTTCAATGTGTAATTCTGATAGGACTTAACCGATAAGTCGTCTACAATATCATATAATGTAGCATGTTCTTTAGATTCATGCATACGTAACATACGACCAATTGATTGTAGAACTTTAATCTTTGATTTTGAAGGTGATGCTGCAATCATATGGTGTAGTTTATTTATCGACACTCCAGTACTGGTAGTTCCTAATGATGCAATCAATGTTGCATTATGTTCATCTTCAATAGCATGACGAATTTGTTCTCTGTCTACTGCTTTAACACTACCATCTATGTAGAATACGTTATTATTGGAGTCTGCCTTAATTGCATCGTACAAGGATTTTCCGTGATCCACGATCCGAAAGAATAAGAGTTTGTTGCCCTTGAGCGATAAGGTGAGCTTTTTAATAAATTTATTTCGCTCTGGGTTGTTAACCAAGAAATCAATTTCTTCGGCGTAAGTTTTTCCTCTGACCGACTTGCATGTGTCGGTGCTGTATTTGAGAATAATACATTTGATCTTGAGCTTGGAGACATAACCTTGGTCCATAAGCTCTCTTGTAGAAATTGCTCGATAAACTGGTCCGAATAAGCCTTCAATTGTTGCTTCATTAAGAGGTTGTCCATCAAGCGTTCCCGTCGTACCAAATCTATATCGACAATGTTCAAGACTTGAAAGTATTTGAATGAGACTTGTGGCTTTACAGCCGTGCGCTTCATCTCCAAAGACGAGACCAAATTGCTGATACCAAGCTTTGGGCATTTTTGACTTTCCGTTGTTAAGGGATTGCCATGTAGTAATAACCAAGTCGGCGTCAATGTTGTTAGCTTTACTAAGTCCTCCAATCGAGGTGTGTATCTTCCCTGTATAGCCATAATCTCTAAAATCACTTTCCATTTGTGTAACAAGTCCAATTGTAGGAACAATAATCAGACCTTTTTGTTTGTACCATTGTGAAATAACATAAATCATCATCGATTTACCAGATGAAGTCGGACTGAGAAGTGTTCGCTTACCTGAACGAAGACACTTCAGAATTGATTCTTTCTGATAATCACGCTCTTCATATTTTGCTGGAATGTTTAATGATTTAATATGAGTTCGAAGTTCATCTTCAGTTATATTCTGATAGATAAGTTCATCATCAAATGAAAATGTATAGCCACGAACATCACAGAACTTTTTAATACGTGCAGCAAGACCTGAATAAATTACACATGTAAGTGTATTCAGAAGTCTAATTTTACCATCCCATTGCCTAGCTCGGAATTTAGGATGAAATTTATAGTTGTTAGCAAAGTAAGTAAAATGCTCAGATAGTTCCATCACAATAGATGGTTCGGCAAGTACTTTTACATAAACAGCATTTATATATTTTAGATGAACATCAGTCATTAAATCCCCAGTTGAAATTTCTCAAAGGCTATAGCATTAGTAATGATGAAATTTCGATTGGCAATTGATTTAATAATAGATTCTAACAGACCAGTCTTTTCGATTTGCAGACCAATCTTTAGAGTAAGATCTATAATATCTTTATCAGTTTCAACGTAACCATTTGCATCCGCCTTGAGTATCTTTCCTCTTGGCGGAAGTCTCCATCCTAATGCATGAGTCTCTTCGGTTGGTCCTTCGGTATAGAAATCAAACTTGTCCTTCTTGAGGAGCTTAAGTTGAGTTTCATATTTGCGGAGAGTAAGCCTCTCATTAATATATATACGATAGTATTTGTGGTGTAACTGTGGGATCTTGATTGCTTCATTTGTAAGATCGGTTTTGTCAATTTTACAGTCTACTTCCCATAAGACAAAAATTTCATCAAGTTTCACTTAGATAACTCCACTCAGATATGCAGTTACCATATCATTTTTAGACTTAAATGGTTTACCAGACTTTAGTCGATTCCGTGCTTGTTCTAAGTGAATCTTGCTTGCCCTCTTTGTAAAGTTAATACCTTGAAGATGATCATATTCATGTTGAAAGATTCTAGAAGTCAGTCCATCCAAGGTTTTAGTCACGACATTACCATTTGGTTCTGTATAGCGGACTTTAATAGTCTTTGAGCGCTTTACTTTTACTATGAGACTAGGATATGATAAACAACCTTCATCTAAATAGATCTTGTCGGCGCTTTCATCTACAATAAATGGATTGAAGCACACAATAACAGGATTTGCTTTGATTGCAAAAACTCGGTATGGAAGACCAAGTTGATTAGCAGAAAGCCCCATACCATTATGTTTTAACATTGCTCCCGCAAGTTCATATGCTAATTGAATTGGATCCACTGGTGGAATAGAAAAATCAAACTTTAGTACAGGTACTTTTAACACTTCTGCATTGCAATCAATTAGTTCATAGTTCATAGCTGTTCCTTAATAATGTCAAAGATCACATATTTAGCATCTTGATTTGCTGGAACTTCGATAAAGGGAATTTCAAATTCAAGCATGAGATCTTTAATTTTGGAATCTAATTGTCTAGCTTGATCTTCAGTCTGACTACGACCTACTTTATGATATGGCTTCTCTCGTTTTAGAAAGATATTGATATTATCATAATGATTAAAAAGTTCAAGGCCAAGCTTTTTAAAATATCCAGGAAGATAATCTGGTTGAGCGTAAACAAGAGACATAGCTAAAGGACTGTCTGTAATAACACAATCAACTTGTCCTTTAAGTCTCCAGAGCTTGTGATTCTGTTTAGCCATAATGTAGAGTTGATCTTCAAGAATCTTAAATCGTTCATCCCAGGTTACTTCCTTGGCATATTCATTTACCAATTCTACGTTTATATTTAACCACTTCATATGAGCAAACAAATCAGATGCAGTAGTACTCTTTCCTGATCCTGGTCCCGACCATAAGTTAACAATTTTCAATACACATACTCCATATTATATTACATTGGTATAACGCTCTTATATACACATTCTATAAAATGTCAACTACTCATTGCATCAAAATAAAATCTATTAAATTGAAGTGACACTGTTGCTGTTGCATATTGAATTTCTGATAAAGTACTATCAAAGTTTAAATCAGAAAGAGAAATTGGGAATAGATCTGTAAATCTCACATCCATAATAGGTTTCAATGCACTATTTAAAATTAAAACACTACCATCAAGTTTTCGTTCTTGATATTGTTCAAATCTATCTGGATAACTTAGTTGAACCATCCAATTAAAGATTTCCATATAATCTTTAAGATTTTCACCAACCATAAAAGACAATTGCAAATTGGTATATTCAAGATTACCAGGATTGCTTAATCTCACAAACGGAGTAGGAATCATTGCTTGACCTAATGTCAGTCCAGGAATAATTACAGATTGAGCTCTCAACTCAAGATTATTTAAAGTTGGTATCTTCAATTTAAAATTAAGTTGCGATAAATTATTTTGATCGTACATGCGGTTTCCTATTTACATATTTTAGAAAATGATTATAGTAACAATATGAGGTATTTATAAGGAAAAATTAGATGAAACTAGAACCTGAGAATACAATTTTGGATTCTGAATTGGCACAGAGAGATGTAAAAAGAACCCACAGATCAATGAAGCCATTAGATCCAAAATTTCCCCTTTATCACTAAAAAGGAGGGGAACCTTTCGATTCCCCTCCAGTATGCATTTAAGTTTCTGGTTATTAAACCAAATCTTACATGAGATTTGAAATAATAATACGGCGGTAATAGTTGTTGGAATCTTGTGTAAGAGTACCTTGACCAGCAGTAAGACCTTCAGCGAATGGGTTTGCTACCATACCGTAACGAGTCTTGAAGCCGATTTTTGGCTGGAAGGTATTAGGATCAACCGCACGAACCATCTGAAGTGGAACGTATGGGCAGTAGAAAATACCTGCATCAAATGCACTTGAACCCTTGTAACCGACAACCATGTAGTTTGAACCAGCATATGGATCAATGTACACGCGGAGACGGCCGTTAAGAACACCAGCAAAAGTATTGCCTGTGTCATCAACCTGTAGGTTGTTGCTGTTTAGAGCAGGAGCGTAGTCAAGAACGCCAGCCATCTGAAGGGCAGAAGCAACATCTGATGAACAGATGATTACGTTACCCTTACCACGTCTGGTGCCCTTAGCGATAGCATTTGCTTCACGCTCTACTTGGAACATAAGACCCTTGAACTTCTCAACAGACCAACGACCATTTGAGTCAGTGTCAAGATCAAAGATACCAGCAGTTGTTGTACCGGATTCTGCACCTTGCTTAGCAGTAATAACGATTGAACGAATAACTTCACGGTTGATTTCAGCAAGAATTTCCGCAGAAAGAATATTGCTTAGTTCTGTTTCAGCATCAAGACCGTGGATTGCCTTTAGATCCTGAGCAAGTTCAAGTGAGTATTCAGCCTTTAGAGCACGTGTCTTAGCAGAAACTGTAACTTTCTCGATTGAGAATGCCATTTCTGGGAATACTGATGGGGTGTTGCCTAGACCTTCAGCGAATGAAGTGTTAAGACCAGCAGCAAAGTTGTATGCACTGTTACCAGCATTGTTTGAAGCAGCTGGGTAAGTACCTACGTTTGTATTTGCACCACCAAGGGCAGTTGCAGAAGCAGCAGCAGTATCTGTATACTGACCGTTTGCACCACCGCGAGCGGACTGACCGGTATTAACTTCGTTGTAGAAAGTTTCAGAACCAGTCTGGTTAGCATAACGTGCACGCATAGCAAAGATAAGTCCTGTTGGACCTGTCATTGGCTGGACGCCGCAAACATCATATGCAATAAGGTTAGGCATTGCACGACGAACTAGTGAGATAAGTACTGGATCAAAGGTATCAATTGCACCGGCGTTTGTTGAATCTGGGTTACCAATTGAGTTGGTTGGACCAGCTTCACCAAGGAAACCACCTGACATTGCTGCACGTGCTTCACGAACTGCATTCTCAGTATTCTCAAGAATCTGTGCAGTAACTGCGCGCTTGTGAGCATCTTTAATTGATGGAAGATCGTCGTGCTCGAGGATTGGCTTCCACTTATTTTGAATTTCTTCATTTAAATATGACATTTTTTCTTCTCCGTTATTTTTAAGCTTTATTATAAGCTATTCTTTATTTATATTTTTCTTTATTTTGAAATTGTTTTGGAAATTGCCTGCATGTATTTCTGCATATGTACAGGTACTGATTCAGTTAATGAATCGTCTGTACCATCAATTTCTTCTGTGATTAAACCTGTTGATGAAGAGGTAAGTTTTTTACCAGAAAAATATGTTTCCTTGATGATTTCAAGCTTTCTTTTGAAAGTGTCAGCATCAGTAAACTCAATTCCTTCAGCTAGAGTGCGGAATTTGTCAATCTGTGTTTCTACTAAACCTGTTGAAACATCATCAAGTGTTGCTTCAATTACTGCTTCATTAAGAACGGTTTGAAGTTCAAGCTTTGAATCAATTGTTTCATTAAGCTTTGTCTTAAGTTCTTCAAGTTCAGACTTCATTTCTGCAACAAGATCAATCTTTTCATCTGGAACAGTAATATAATGTTCAGCAAATAGATTTTGTAGACCTTTAATAAAGTCTTCCGCAATATCTGAACGAATACTATTTTCAACTGCAAGCTGATTTTCTTCCATCCACTGTTCAATCACATAATCAAGATACTGATCAAGCTTATCTGATAGTTCTTCAAATATTTCTGCAGACTTTTCTTCAAGTGCTTCATTAAATTGCTCTTCAAGATCGGTTGTGATAGTTTCAAGCTCTTCTTCAAGACGAGCAACTTCAAGATTGATACGAGTATTTACAGCTGCTTCAAAAATTGTTTCAGCCTTTTCACGGAATTCTTCAGTTAGATCATCACCGAACATATCGTCAATGTCTTCTTTCCATGCACCCTTATCTATTGCTGCTGATGGCTTCATATCATGTGAGGCAGCATTCTTTGCAGAATAATCAACCACACCTGGAGCGTTGTTAGGACCATACTGAGCTTGAACTGCATCAAAGATGCTTGAAAGATCTTCTTTTCCAAGCTGTGCAAGAAGTGATGTAAAAGTAGCTAGCATTTCTGCCTTAGATTCTGTACCACCTGAACCACCGCCAGGCTTAAGTGTATCGGCAGCAGCAACTTCTTCAAGATTACTATCATCAATGTTTTCATATTCTTCCATTTGTAACTCCTTTAGGATAATTTATTATAGTTATTTATCTTTATTAGATTTTTGAAATTTTTCTTAAAAATGATTCAAACATTTTCAGTTTAGTATTCTCATTTAATGATTTGGAAGTAACTGCAGCCTCAATTTGTTTCTTGGTATTTTCAAGAATCTGAACTGCTTTCCAACCTAGTCGTTCGTCGTAAACCCAATCGCAATTCTCCATAATACCATTCACCCAAGCATTTGGAGCAGAAGGATCTGCAACAATATCAGCAGCAGTAGCTAATCTAAAATCGCCCTGAACTTCATTTACACCTTCTTTGTTGAGCTTCAATGAGCCCATACCACGTGATGAGACTCCAAGTCTAGCACCTGATTCCATAATACCCTTGGCAATATTACCCATTGGAGTATTAGTAATCATAGCTTTACCGACATAATCAGTACCTTCCTTACGAAGACTTACAATACGGTGAGAAACGCGATCAAGGTTAATCTGTGGACCATTTGGGTGTCCAAGTTCACCCATAGCAGTTTTAGTATCTACGGCTTCTTTCATATAGCGGGCAACTTCTTTGTCCATAATATGTTCTGGGTACATACGGCCGTTACGGTTTTTGATTGCAGACTGTAGAAAAACACCTTCAATATAGAAGTTCTTTCCGCCATCTTCTTTTGCTTCTGTGACGTATTGAACGTCTTCAAAAATTTCTCTAATAAGCTTCATGTTATCCTCTTAAGTTTGGAAATAAGTATCAGGCACAAATGGACCGATCTTTTGTAGTTCAATCATAAGATAACCATTAGCCGTAGAAGAATCTAATGAAACAACTAATGTTGCAGCAGAATCAAGATTAATAGCATTACCATTACCAGCAAAATCAACATAAGAAGTAGAATCAAAGACACCTACAGTGTTTGCTCCACGTTTTACTGTCCATTGTACCTGACTTCCGTGCCATACTTGTGTAATAGAAGCACCAGTAAGAACTTCATCACCAATAGCAAGATGACTTACTGAATTATTACCTGACACAATGATTGTAGCATTAGCAGTAAAATGAAGCGTAGCAGAAAGATTCTTTCTATTTGCAATCATTCTAGCGCCAGCAGGAAGTGTATTAGCCATACTTAAACTCCTCTAGTCTTAATTGCAAAATCAAGAAGATTTAGAACACCCTCATGAGTATCTGCGGCTGATAACATCTTCATTTGATTATCTTCATTGAGATTTTCAAATACAGTTACAAGTGTGTCAATGTGAGCTTCAGAAAGACCATCAAGTTTTGCAAGTAGACGGTCGGTTGGAGTTGGAAGATCTTCTTCACTAACGATATATTTTTCAATAGTACGATTGATTACATCTTCCTTGGTGAGTTTCTTAGCGATCTCATGGCCTTTTCTAATAGTAGATTTCTTAAGAGGCGGAGTATCACCAGTAGACTTCATAGCAGCAGCCATACCTACTGCATATGGATTCTTTACAGCTTCTGAACCAATAATTGCTTCTACAATATCCTGAATCTGCTCTTCTTGTAGTTCTTCACCAGACAAGTCTGCCATTTCTAGAACATAAGTTCGAACGGAATCTTCATCAAAGTTTTCAGCTACATAGACTGTGCTATGACCGTGTTCTTTTGCCCATTTCTTCGCAGATTTAGAAGCATCAGCAAATGTACCTTTACCAATATGTGATTTCTTGTGATCATCTAAATCAATATTGCCATTCTTCTTGTTGGTAAAAATCCAAGCACCGTTACCAGTTGCTTTCTTTCCATGACTACGAAGATAACGATCATGTGAAACACTTACCGCTTCATCCAAATCTTCATTTGTAGCATTAACTTTAGCTTTACCCGCTAATTTTAATTTAGCATTACGATCACCGGCTGCTCTTTTTAACATTGTACCCATAGATTTTGGATATTCTTCTTCAGAACCTGAACCATCAACTACTTCCTTAGTAGCTTTATCATACGAAGGTGCCGCTTTATTGAGATAGTTACTAACTTTTGTTTTTGAAAGTTCATCAAGATCTTCAGTTTCTTCGTAGACCTTCTCATCGTCTCCAGCATCATAACCGTGCCGTTCTTTCTTACGATTAACTGATTTAGTCTTGCCTTTAAAAAGATCATCGCCATTACCGTTACGATCTTTGTGTTTAATGACTACATGTTTATCGACAAAATCTTGCTCGCCTTCTGCTTTTGGTCTATAAAGCTCAAATAATTCTTTAGTCGTTTTCATCTGTACCCTCGTCATCTAAATCTAAATCTAAATCATCCAAGTCTACATCGTCAAGATCAATATCTAAATCGTCTAGATCGTCATCAAAGTCAATATCAAATTCAGAGTCTGGATCTTCTGCCTCACCATAGATATCCTGAGCTAGTTCAATTTTTTTATTCTCAAGAGCAGCAATAGCTTTACCTCTAAGAATCTCGTCAAATGCACTAGCAAAGTCAACTGGGTTTTTATCAATGGCTAGACTAAGTAAGTCAGTTGTGTCTGGCATAAAGTATTCCTTCTTTTAGTATAATCTATTTATTAAAGTTTATTATTGCGCTTGACTGCTTAAAGTTTTCTGTGAACCTATTGGGTCTGGCTGTTGTTGATTGGGATCTGCTGGATTAGTTGTCTGATCGGACGGAATAGCTGCATACTGAGGATTGTTAACTTCATTCTTAATCTGCTTATCAATTTCTTGCATCTCTTCATCTGTCTGTCTAAGAACATGTCGACGGATCCACTCATTTGAGTAGTATTTACCGGCATAATCATCAACATCTCTAAGCATTGTAATGCGATCTCTAAGAATTTCTGTTTCTTTGAGTTCAGCAAAATAGTTATCCTGAGAAAACTTATAACGAATTTGATTCTTAAGTAGTTCCCATTCTTCGTATGTAATAATACCTTTGAGTACTAATTGCTTTTCAAGAATCTTAGTAAATAGAGTCGCAAAACGATTGCGTAGTCTATTGATAAACTTGGAAAACTTTACTTCATCACGAGTAATTTCATTAGCTCTACCAAACCCAAATTGTGTTTCTGTATCAAGTCGCGATACTGGTACGTTAAGAGATTGATATAGCTTCTTTTGGAAGTAAATAATATCTTCAATCTGACCTAAGTTTTGACCGCCTGGCAACGTAGTAATTTCAGTACCTTTTCCTTCACGACGAGGTAACCAGAAATCTTCAAGCATGGTCATGAATTTGCGATCATCGCGAACTTCACCACTGGCAGAATCGTAGACCAGTTTGTTTTTAAAGCGAGTCATCTGATCACGAAGATACTGTTCTGCCTTCATTTTGGGAAGGTTACCAACATCAATGTAGAAAATACGACGTTCAGGTGCACGGCTAATACGATAAATGACTAGCGAGTCTTCCATTGAACGAAGCTGATTAAGTGGTTTAATTGCTTTATGAAGATATGACTGGACTAGATCACCATTGATTGATGTGAGACCAGATGTATTATGAACAATTGAGTCTCTGGCAATTTTTACACCGCCAATATTATTATTTGGAATTGAACTTGAATTGCCACTTGATTTAGCAAAGCCTTTATCATTATAGATATAGTATTCTTTACTTGTCTGGCTGGTAGGAATATTGTCTACCAATTTCTTACGCTTTATTTCTCTAACTTTACGGATTTTTCGTGGATCAACGTAACGTAATTCAACAATTCCGTCTTTAGGTGCTGATTCATCTAGAATAACATGATAATATAGTCTACCATCTACATACCAGCGCTTGAAGATTTCATAACCTTGAGCATTAAATTCAAGTAACCTTAGAACATTTCTAAATTCATCTACAAATAGCTTTTTAATCCGATCTGAAAGCTCGGTATCATCAAGAATTAATTCTACAGGTTCCGTTTCTGGTTCTTGAGTAACTACTTCATTGACAATGTCATCTACAGCTCTGTCAATTTCTGGATGATATGACATCTCACGGTATTTGTTAACTAATTCCGCTTCAGTTCGAATAGATCCATCAAGATCTACATATGTACCATAAACACCACCTTCAGCAACGACTACGGCCCCATCATCGTTTGTTTTAGGTGCAAACGAGATGGGTTCCGGATTTTTTCTTTTTAATTCAAAGCCAAACAACTCAAAACCACTCATGATATAATCTCCATAATCCCTTGTTTACAATACTTTTTTATTAGATAATGAGATATATTTAATTCATCTGAACATTCTTTTACAGTAGAATAAATTACTTCACCAAATTTAATCTTCTTAGCATTAGGATTTTTACCACCATTATAAACTCCCTGTTTAGCCAAACTCATCTTTTTTCTCACTTCGGGATCTTTTGCTGGATTATAAAATCTATATCCTATAGAAATACCCTGTTCTGATAATTTCAATTTTGCTAAACTCATCTTTTTTCTTACTTCTAAAGTTTTTGGCTTTCCTCTTAATTTATTTGCCAATTTTTCATAATGTTCATCAGTATTTTCTATAGTAAAATTGTCTGTCTTATTTAGAAATTTTTCAGATTTTGATACATTTAACTTTTTGAGTACTTTATTTTCCCAAATTTTAGCTTTTTCAATACATTTAAACTTTTTTCTTATTTGAATAATATCAGGTTGGCCATTTTCTAAAATGAATTGTTTTACATGGTTTGAGCTGGTGAAATATTTTACCCAAAGATCATCTTCAGGATTTATATTTAATTTTACATTTCCCCATCTCAAACCATAATACCATTTATTTAGATTAGTCCAACCTATCAAATACGTATAAGCTAAAGCTTCCATTATAATATAACCACTTTTAAAATAAACTTAACTCAATGTACCAGTATTTCCAGGACTGGTTACTTCAAACCAGTCATATGCAAAACTAGTTGTAAATGTTTCAATTTGATTAGTTGAATCCCAGCTAAGTTCAATTGGTGAAATTGATGTAGGAAATAGACCATAAAAAGTATATGTTCTTACAATAGTACCGGTCTTAGAGTATTGAGAAATTTCAGCCTGTCTCTTATAGTTACTTGGTGACGGGCTATTTGTTGTATTTAAGTTACCGCTAAGTGAATTGATTTTATTATGCCATAGCTCTAGAGCATGACGAACTTTAAAATCTTCATCATTCATTACGTTTACTTGCCAATCTTCAAAGCTTCGGTCACCCGCAACTTTAATTTTACGTCCCCAGTAAGGGATTTCAATTGGAGCAATAGTAGATCCAGGCAAAGAACTCGCCTGGATCATAAATGAAGCTACAGAACCTAAATCTGATGTGAATGGGCTAGAAAGCTTTACTTCAAATAGAGTCGGGCGAGCCCCTCCAAATTTAAGTTGTGATCTGATATCATTAACTGTAAATGACATATTAGTTCTCCTTGTCTTTATTTATCTATTAAGCGCCAGCGATCTCTGAGAACTCTACACCACTACGGACAGCAACAAAGTTAAGCTGAATGTAGTTAATTGATCTTGCAGGTTTGATATAAATATCGCCAACAAATCTATTACCATCAATAACTTCAGAGGTATTATTTGTTTCATCACAAATAACCTTAAAGTCATAAATGCCGCGGCGTCCTTGTACATCACGTAGATATGGTTCTATTAAATTACGAAACTGCGACCGAGTAAATTCATCATTGAATTCAAATAGAAGTGATTTAGAAGCATTTGAAATTGCCTTTTCGAGCACAATGAATAGACGACGAACGTTTATGCGATCAAACGCAGATGGTTTATTCAAGAATGTCTTGTCACCATAAAGTGTTGGTCCTTGACCAGAGATATTAACTACTGGATTAATGCTATTCTTATATAGTTGATCTCGTTGAGCCTGATTTGGATTAAATGCAAGCTTGATTACATTTTTAATGCTACCGCGTGTTGTACCAGCAGGTGAAAACCATGGATCACGAGTCTTATCTGTTCTTGCACAAACACCCGCAATATCACCGTTAAGTGGAATGTAACGATAAATATCATTGTACTTATCATACATATACTTGTAACCAGAGTCAACAACTGCATATGAAGAAGATCTAAGATTACTTCTAAAACCAAGGATACTTTCTACTGGTTGTGTGTTATTAACCACACTTGACTTAGGTGGTGACACAAAAACTACGCAGTCTCTGCGTGTTTCAGCTAAATTGTCAATTAGATAGTTACCTGATTGTGCACCACTAAATCCTCGTGATAATCCGGTCATAATTAGCGAAACATCAACATCATCTGAAGATACAAATAGATCATATGCTTTTGCAATATCAGCAAAAGAAACACCAGTTGATGGATCTTCTGTCTCATTCTTGTCAATACCACCAGTAAATGATAGAGTAAGTGGAATTTGATTAATAGAACTTACAATATTTACAGCAGTGTTAGATACTGAACCTACACGATCTGTGCCAAACCATACATAATTTGATTCATTATTGATTACATCTTTATAATAGTTGGTTGTACCATCAGAAAGCTTGGAATCACTAGCTCTTGAAAGTCCTTTATAGACTTCAAGAATAGCACCTGGACTACTAGTAAAACCACCTTCTTCGTCTACAATTACTATATGAAGTTCATCATTCTGTGCAGCAGTATTACCTAGCTGAGCAACTGTATTACCGTTTACAGAAACATAAGTAGAACGACCAGGTGCAACATCTACCTGATTGTAATATTCCCAGTAACGATTTACAGTTGATGTATTAATGTCAGTTGATAGTTTAAGTGGTTGATCAAACGTTAGAGTAAATGATGCAGTATTTCCTGTTGTTAAGTTAGCAGACAATGAAGTAGCACTCTTTGAAATAATCTTTAAGTATTGTGTGCCAAATGTTGCAGCATTACCGACCTGAATATAATCACCAACTGTAATAAGATTTAAAATAGCATCAGATGATGTTTGATTTGCAGAACCATTTGCAGTAAAGAGTGTAATACTTGCTGTTGTTGAACCTACTGCAAGTGTCATAGATGTATTTGAATTATTACAATTATATGCTGTAGATTTTAGATCAATTGTTGAATTATACTGAGTGGCACTACCGCAGACTGATACTTTAAGAGAGTTACCAAGTTCACCTGGGTAGCGAGCTATATAAGTAGCTCCTGATGAAGTAAAGTTGTTAGACTTAATTAGATAATCATCAGAGTTCAGAATTGTATATGAAGAGCTAGCATTAATTGATGCAGTATTGCTTGTTGCAACAGCAGAAAACTGATTAGCATTTAGAGCACGGCTTACATATAGTGCATTTGAATATGAAAGAAAGCTTGCGGCAACAAACCAAGTTTCAGCATTGATATTAGTTGGTTTGCCAAATTTATTAGCTAGATCATTTTCTGATGTAACTAAAATTCTTTGCCCAACAGGTCCCCAGCGAAATACACCTGCAATTGCACCCGCAGAAGTATCTACTGAAGGGACTACAGTAGTAAGATCAATCTCAGAAACATTAATACCTGGGCTAAGCTGGAATCCGCCACCACCCGATCCAAAATTTTGTACGGCCATTTATAAATCTCCTTAGAAGAGTTCGTTATTGTTTTAACTTATACTGTATTTATAAAAGTAAGAATCAGAAGAACATGAATTCGGGATTTGGATTAGCTACTAAATCTATAATTTCATCTTCGGGTTGACCATCGTCCATAAACCCTGAAGGGAGAAGATCACGTTCTAATTCTTCATCTGTTCGATCTCTAAGTTGCATAAGAGTATTAATATCAGTTAAATCTTTAAAATATTGCTGATCAGACATCCACCCAAATAGAACAATGCCCATCACTAAATCATCATGACAACCTGGTTCTGCTTCATACGAAGTTCCTTTCTTTGAGAATCTTGACAACTCAAAGATGGTATCGTGATCATTAATAATCAATTGTCTTTGCTCAATGAGAAGTTTTAACATCGAGCAACCAATTGCCTTCACTGTCTTTGTAGTTCTAACTCCTCTATCGCTTGAAGCTGTCTTTGAAAAGCCTGCAGAGATTCGTTTGCCTCTTGCACCAGCATTTTCAGTCTGAATAACAGTCTCACACTCGTAATCAAAATAGAGAGCATCTGCAACTTGACCACCAGTATCGTTGATTTCAACAAGAACAGAAGCCATATTATAAAGCTTTGAGATCTGAAAAATAGTTCCGGCATAGTCTAGAGGGGTTACCATATTGTTTTTATAGGTACAGACCTGATTGTAAGGCATTTTAGTAATGTCGATGACGTGAAAAGCCGAGTAATCTAGACCTTTACCACGAGACACATCGCAGACAATTACATACTGATGATTTGTAAGTTTTTCTTCATAGACTTTAAGTCCATCTCTAGAAGCTAATGGTGTTTTTGATACTAGTGATTTAAGAACAGCACCAGAAATAAGTGTACCAGATGATCCTAAGAACTGACATTCAAATTCTTGTGCAAACTTTTCAACATCGAAGTCCATTGAAGATAGAGTCTCATGTCTCCATTTCTCACCTCGACCCGGAACTTTTTGCCAAGGAACTTCTACATATTCATAACCGTTCCATTCGGTACTATCATGAGAGGCAATAGCGCCAATACAAGTTTTATAGAAGTGATTTAATCCATTTGGCGTAGAAGTAAATAGAATTTTTGTAGTTTCACCCGATGAAATGGTTGGAAAAACAGAAGCAAAGAATTTATCCCAGTTTTCTACGAAAGCAGTTTCGTCAATATATAGAAGTGAGATTGACTTACCACGAATAGCCGATGATGATGTAGCAGCAGCAATAATCTTACAGCCATTTTCAAGTTCGATTGATCCTTTATTCCATGAAACTACGCCCTGCTGAAGCCAAGATGGAAGACCTTCATATGAGATTTTAATACGATCTAGAATTTCTCTAGCGGCATCACCTTTATTTGCAAGTAGTGCTACAGTTTTATGACTATTAAAGATGATATAATGAAGAATAACAGCAGCCGCGGTAGTGGTATTATGACTTAAAATTCCATTTGTGTAATATCTATGATTATAAGAGTTAACGGTTAAATCAAACATATTACTGAATACTTCAGTCTTAGTAATAGACTTTACAAGATCAGGACCAAACTTTGTAATAACTTTAGTTTTATTAGGAATACAATTTTTTAGAAAAATTTCATTAAACTGCTCATCAAATAGTATATGATCATCTGCAGCTATTAGATTAAACCCAGATTCTGTTTCTATAATCCATTCTTGGTATTCTATTGTTTTGTGAATAGATTCAATATCTTCCCAGCCGGTATCCGTTTCGATTTCCCAATCCGAAATATCAAAAGATTCAAGAAATTTTCTTTCTATTGTTTCAGAAAGTTTATGCATTTTAGTATTGTTTCCTCAGGAATTTTATCTAATTCACTTTCCCATATAATAAGAACTTCATAGCCTCTAGATCTTGCAACATTTATTTTACTTTCGTCAAGTTCCCATTGCAGTTTTGCGGTTCTTTTCGTTCTTTTGTTTATATCAGTTTCATTATATAGTTTCGGATTCATATGCCAAAAATCACCATTGTATTCAATTATTTTATTTTCATATCTTAAATCATAATTTAATCTTCTTTTTTCATTTTTTAACGTAAATTGTCTTTCTATATCTGGAAATTCTTTTACTAATGAATTAAACACAAAAGTTTCACCTTTAGAACAATTAAACCCTTTTGATATCTTTTTTCGGTTTATTTCGCTTAACTCGTGTTCAGATTTAGAGTTTAATGTGTTTTGCCATCTTATTTGTCTATCATTAAATATTTCTATTCCTTTTTCTTTTCCGTGCCTTTTAACGCATTTCTTTAATGTGAAAGTTTGTTGTCGTTTCCTTAATTCTTTCTTTGCTTCTTCTAATGAGAATCCTTTTTTGAGATAGTAAGCTAATGTTGTATTTGATGCTCCATTTCTCTGTTCAATAGAATTTTTATTTCTTGCTTTTGTTTTGGATTCTTCTGAGAATTTAGGGTTTTTCTTCGAATATATTGAATATTTTCCTTGGTGGTTAAACCAGACATTATTTTCACCTGTTACTCTGGCGGACTTTTGTTTCATTTTTTCTTTTGCGAGATTCTCATCATTATAAATGAGTGTATACCATTCCAAACAATCTCGTCTAGATTCAGTATATGAATTAATTCGATTAATCCACTTTATACGTTCCTGCCAAGATAGATTAGAATCTAATATTCTTTTAAAATTGTCTGTTCTACCAATGACCTTACTAATTCCAAGTTTTTGCATAGCAATAATAGTTCTTACATCAGTAAGAGAATTAATATCAGATCTTTTAGATATTCGCATTCTGATCACGCTTTTTTGCTTCAAGTTCATATAAATCTCCAATAGTCATTTCGAGTATTTCACCGGTCTTTTTATTTTTTAATTTGACTATTGTATTTATACTAACGCATTTTCCAGCCTGTCTACTTGTACAAACTGCTACTCGTCTATTATTGGTAATTTTATGAATAATTTCTTTCTGATATTCATAGAGCTTAATTGGAATAAGACCATGATCAACATGCACAATTTGAATATATTGTTCGGCAAAATAGATAGGATCTTCAGCACACTTTAAATACTCTTGAACCATATCTGGAGTCCAAGAAATTGCCTTTCTTGACTTCTTTAAAAGTGGATTACCATTATAACCTTTGTCAATTGTAAAATCTGGATTCATTGTGATTTATTTCGAAGATCATCCAACATTTTTGTAAGTTCGGCAGTACTTCCAACAAAAAGGTTGTTATTAGTGACATTTTTAACTTCCTCAGGATTTGGTTTACCATTTAGTCGTTGCTTTTTCATATGAAGATCTGCCAAACCCATGCTTACATCTGCGTAAGTTTTAATAATAGCATTTAACGCTTCATAAGCTTTCGGGTGTTGTGAACTCTGAGCAATAACAATCATATCTTTTACTGCTTGCTCTGCAGCATCTACAGCTTTATAGATATTTTCTCGAACTTGATCTATATCATGATCTGTCTGTTTGTCTTTAGCAACTTCTGGTAAATAATCTCTTTCAGTTTCCAACATGGGAAGTGGTCTTAAACCAAGACTGTTTTCTAACTTTTTACTCATGTATTATTCTCATTTAAATCTATAATAAAACCCCAATCACTATTTTCAATTACATTATTTGCCGGAATTGCTAATGGTATAACACTAATAGAGGTAATAGTAGCCGGAAGTTTGCTAATAGAACCTTGAACTGGTGTGTTGACAGTTAAAGTACCACCAACATCATAAGCGGTAATATAAGAAGAATTAGCAGTTCTGATATAAGCGTAATTATTAGTATTTGTAGTTGATTGCAGTCGTTCCGTAATGTAGAAATTTGTATTTGGTGCTGAAATTCCATAAGTGTATAGTAATGGAGGCGCTGAAACGGCTATTCCATTTGCTGTCTGCCCAGGTGTAATATGTATAGTCTCTGAAGGTGCGACACCAAATGCACCAACACCAAAATTAAGTCCAATATCTTTAATAATACCAGAAGTAGTAGCACTTGTAGGACCGAATAACCAGCCTTTCATTGTAAAGTTTAATGTCCAAATAATAGCTCTACGTTCAGTAAATGCACCTTCATAAGTGTCTTCTTGAGTTACGTTATCTAATGTGATTGGAACATCATATGTAAGATTTAGATCTGGATTTAAATTGAGAGTAGCTTGCCACGTAGGACCAAAGTATGGAAGAATCTGTTCAACGATAAAAGTCCCATCCATTACATTTTTGACCATAATTGAAAGAGTGAAGTCGATGTTATATGGAACTGGTGAGTATTGTGATGCTTTACCATGTGGATTATTTGGATTCTGACCAGATACTTTATTAATTGTAGGCATCTTACGGGTTGAATCGTAATACAGACCGGTCATTTCAAATGTCATTCTAGGCAATTGAATAGCAATTTGTCTATTTAGATCTGGATTACCATCTAGACGAGCAAGAAATTTATCGCGAGGTCCATAGTTGAGTGGGACTTTACTAGTCTGAACTACAGTTCCATTAATATCATATCTATTTAGATGGATATTATTAAAAAGTGTCCCAAAGTAAATAACATACTTACGAAGTGTATTATGTCCATATGTAATACCAAACATTAGATAAATCCGGAACTAAATGGGTCTATATCTGACCAATCTAAAAGTCCAGTACCTTCAGCTTGGAGTTCTACATTGGTTTCAAATACATCACTCATAGCTGCTTCATATGCAGTATTTGAGGTTACATTTGAAACAGAATATTTAGTCTCAATAGAATCAATTTCATATACACCAGTATTAAAGACTTCATTTGAATATTCCCAAACATCACATGCAACGTCCCAGATCTGTAAACTGCCCATCTGATAGAAAATAGCGGTCTGGTTTACATACTTGATAACAAAGATACGCTTCATCATTGTCGAGTAGATCAAATCACCTTCACGTGGTCTCTGAATATCTGGCTGCTGTACTGTTACTTCTTTACCAAATGTTCTTCTTGCAATGGTAAATGTAATTGAATCTCTAATCTCTAGATTAAACTTAGATAGAAATGTTCCATCTCCTTCATATGAATCATATGACTTAATATAGACATCAAATTCAAATGCATTATTATATTTTGATAGAGTATCTTCGCCGTAAATATCATCTTTCTTGATTAAAGTTCTTGGGAGATAATAAACTGTATGACCATAGATTGAAAAGCTCTCATTTATCAATGATTCAATGAGATCTTGTTCTCCATAGTTATTAAAGTTGTCAAAATAGACGCTTGGCATTTATAATCCTAATTCTTTTATAAAGTGGGTCCGCTAACCGATCATGTCAGTAACAGGAAGAGAATAAGATGTAAGCATTTCACGTTCCATCTTTTCAATTTCATTTGCAGCATCTGAAAGGATTCGCTCACCATTGAACTGAACACCACCCGGAAGAGTCATTCCAGTAAACTTAGTAAGATTTGAGCCCCACTGATATTTAATCTTTGCTGTTACATAATTTTGTAACCAACGATCTGACCAAACATCAGTCCAAACATCAGGATCAATTACTTCATAAGCTTCAATAAGCAAATACTCGCCTGCTTTAACTTTAAGATTCCACTCCATGTCAATATAGACACGATTCTTATGACGCGAATATCGAATTGGTTGTTGGCCTACTAGAAGTTCAGAAATAAGAGATAGATGTTCCATAGTCATATAGTAAGGAACCATGGAAACAGAAGTAAGTGTATAAAGATCGTTTAATGCAATCTGATATCTAATATTAAATAGATCGTCTGTTCTAACTACAGGGTCTGCAATAGGAAATACTCGAACCGCACCGATAATATTCTCAGGAAGAGTAAGATACTTATTTGTCTTATCTTTTTCAGTAACCTGATGTTTATAATATATTTTATCAGATCCATCAAAATGATAGTCCCAGTAATATTTAAGTGCTTCATCAATACGATCGTCTATTTGATCATCATCAACGTTGATTTCGATTACTGGTTTGCCTAGTTTACGAAGACAATATTCTTGAAATTCTTCTCTACTTTGTGGTACAGCCATTATTCTTTTCCTGGTTTAGTTATATTTATACTATGGAAGAATAACCCACATTGGTAATTGGAGCGGCTTCCGCATCTTGTTCATATGAGATAACCCAAATTTCACCTCGACCTCCAGCACCACCAGAACCAGGAGTAAAGCCGTTTAGTGACATTCCACCACCACCACCTCCGGCTCCAGGAGTTCCACCAGCGCCGCCATTACCACCACCGGTGGATCCAGAACCACCGCCACCACCACCAGAACCAGGATTAGCACCAGTTCCAGCAGTTCCAGCCGTTCCTGCTGTGCCAATTGCACCTCCAGAGCCACCTGCTATATCTCTGTAATAACCGCCAGCACCGCCCGCATAGTATGTTGGTCCTGTACTAATTGATCCTGCTCCACCGCCACCGCCTGGTGCACCAGATACGCTATGTCCACCAGTATATCCAGGCGTACTGGAAGCAGCACCACCAGAACCACCGCCACCTTGTATTGATGTCGAATTGGTAGCACCTAAGACAACACCGTTAGTTCCGTTATTAGGTCCAGCACCAGTACCAGATCCACCTGCAGTACCTGAACCATTTAATCCTGAACCACCGCCACCATACATATTCGTACTACCTGTGGGCCCTCCTGCTCCAGGACCACCACCAAAAGCAGAGTATGTTAAACCATTTATAGTAAATGTGGTTGTTTGTCCTTGTGTTCCCGAATTACCAGCTGTACTATTTGCCGTAGGAGCTGATCCTCCTGCAACAGAAGCAGCTACTGAATAAGTTTCAGTAGCACCAAATGATGAAGCTGAAAGTGTTATATCAAAAACACCACCTCCGCCACCACCAGTACCACCGGCAGCCGACGGAGTAGTTTTACCACCCGACCCACCTGAACCACCGCCACCAATTAAAATTATACGAACATATTGAGCCCATGATGGCTTAGTCCATGTACCAGTACCTGCAGTATATTTGTCTACTTGAATTTGAGATGATGTTGGCATATTACTGACTTATTACGATGACCATACCATCGCCTCCTTTTCCGCCTGCACCCGAAGTGCCACCTGTAATAGTAGATCCGCCACCGCCGCCGCTTCCGCCAGGAAAACCACCGGCACCGCCAGTACCACCAATTACGTTATTAGAAGCGCCACCTCCACCTCCAGCACCACAGAAACCAAAATAGTTACTACTTCCTGGAAATCCATTAGCCGAAGCTGTTGAGGATGCAGTACTTCCATCTAAATATGCAGGTGATCTATTACCCCCAGATGCAGCACCTGCTGCATAAGCATCTGCAATTGTTTTGCCTGCACCACTAGATCCAGATGAACCACCATAAAGTGCTGAATATCCAGTCTGTGAACCACCGGTTGCAGTACCAATGCCAGGAGCACCTCCAAGACTAATTGTTACTACAACACCTGCGGTTGAACCGGCAGTACCACCATTAAGTCCAGCCGCGCCGCCTGTATCATTTGCACCAGAAACAACTGTAGCTGTACCACCCGTGCCACCAAACCCAGCACCACCACCTCCAGCAGATGAAAAGCCAGCTTTACCACCAGATCCTCCACCTCCGCCATATGCTGTAACAATATATGGTGCAGTCCCAAAAGTACTGAAACCACCTGATGTACCTATATTACCATTACCTGAAACAACAGCAGCACCACCAGAACCGCCAGCAGCTACTGAATATGACTCTGTATTTGAAAGTGAGCTAGCAAGAAAAATTCGTTCTACTCTACCACCGCCACCGCCAGAAGCGCCGCCTGAAATGGCTACACCAGTTGAACCAACAGCGCCACTACCTGATCCGCCACCACCGCCAATACAAATTACTCTAACTAAAGTAGCCCATGATGGCTTAGTCCAGGAACCTGAACCGGAAGTAAATGTCTGTACATCGTAACTCATCCGTTAATCCATCCATACCCTAAAATATATCTTACAGTTGCAGGAGGGTTTTCATATGAGATAACCCAAATTTCACCACGACCGCCAGCGCCGCCAGCGCCGCCAACAGATGCATATGTAGTAGAACCTCCACCGCCACCACCGCCGCCGGGTATACCACCTGCGCCACCAATCCCTGGGACCGTATTTCCTGCAGCACCGCCGCCTCCACCAGAACCTGGTCTTATTGCAATGCCATTAATGCCCGCAGATCCATCGACCGCACCGGCTGTTAAACCACCTGCGCCACCAATAATATCTCTAGATACGCCGCCAGCGGCACCGTTATAATAAGTTAATGATCCTTTACCACCGCCGCTCCCACCACCAGCGGTACCATATAAAGAATATCCACCTATTGAACTACCACTGTTTATTCCTCCGCCGCCGCCAGATCCACCATTAGAAACCAAAGTATTATTTGAACCGACACCGCCGATTCCACCAGCAGAACCACCATTTAAACCTGCTGTTTGCAACCCACCAGGTCCTGACATTCCTGCTCCACCTCCGCCGCCAGAGGATGAACCGGGACCACCACCATAAGCAATTAAAGTGTTAGCACCGCTATTAAAAGTAAAAGTAGAATTACTACCTACTGTTGCGGGAATTATAGTAGTATTAGCAGATCCTAATGATCCAGCGCCGCCTGCTCCTACTGAATATGTTTCCGTAGTACCTAATAAATAAGTTGGAATAATAACATCAAATATACCAGCACCGCCACCACCTGAACCACCAGTTGCTGATGATGTGCTTCCTGCTTTACCACCACCAGCACCGCCGCCACCACCGCCTATTATAATAAGACGAACATATTGAGCCCATGATGGCTTAGTCCATGTACCAGTACCTGCAGTATATTTGTCTACTTGAATTTGAGATGCAACAGCCATCAGATTTCATCTATATTTACAATAACTAATTTAGTCACAACACCAGTATTAATATCCATCGAATCACCAATATCCATAAATCCAGTCGGTCTTACAATTAAGTAAGTAAATTGATCTGTTATATTTGTAAGATCTGGTTGAGTAGGATCATCTTCACCAAAATCACAAACTATGTATGATCCATAACCTGGATAGTAAGTTTGTGGGTATGGATCTTCTACTAGAATGGTATTTAGTTTGGTACCATTAGAATCAAGAACACTATATCTTAAAGTTTTAGCCATTATCTTTCCTTATCTACAAATAACAAATACAATACCATCACCACCTTTACCGCCGCTACCACCTCGGACCGTAGATGTGGTATTATTAGCAGCACCGCCTCCGCCACCACCGCCACCGGGAAACCCTCCTGCGCCGCCATTACCACCTCCAGTAGCGCCAGCACCTCCGCCAGAACCACCGGCACCGCCAACTCCTGTAATCATGAGTTGACTTATAATAAAACTAGCATTACCACCAATAAATCCATTTGCAGCATTAGCCGTAGTATTTGCAGCACCACCTGTTGCTGCATCTAATAATGAAATTGTATTGTATCCGCCCGCACCACCAGCACCATAAGTTGCTGCAACTTTACCACCACCTGAACCACCACCAGCCCCTCCAAAACTAGAAGAACCTCCAGCTAAACCAGCAATTGTAAGCGCAACGCCACCACCAGCAGCACCTGCTGCACCACTTAATGTACCAGCAGCAGCACTCACTCCAGTAATACCACCATTAATTCCGCCAGTTGAACCGTTTGCTGAACCTGCAATGCCGCCACCTCCACCACCAGCTGTAGCAGTAGCCAATGCCGTGACACCTAATCCACCACCACCTGCATATCCATTAACAGTATATGCAGAATTGCCGAATGTACTTACACCACCATTAACACCAGCATCACCTGAAATTCCAAGACCAGAGTTACCACCTAGACCACCAGCACCTCCCAGACCTACAATTACGGGTTCTGTATTTGCTAATGTTGGCGCATAAAAGAAAACTTCATTCCTACTAGCTCCACCACCACCAGAACCACCACCAACGTTTGTTAAGACTGAAGAAGTGTCACTTCCACCACCACCGCCGCCTCCACCAATGCATACTACTTGAATTATAGTAGCCCAGGATGGTTTATACCATGTGCCATTAGCAGTAAAGATTTGAACGTTAGCACTCATTAAGATTTAATCGCACTGAGAACAATATTACATTTTGTAATATTTATTGCAGTATTAACATAAAAGAATAGAACATCACCTGCATTAATAGTTTTAGTCCAACCAGTAAGAGTTGAATCTGTATATTTAATACCATTTGTAATTGTAGGTAGCGATGCTGCACAAATACTATTAGCAGCAACAGGTGGGTATGCTGAATAAGGTGCTTTCCAAATATCTAATTGAATACTACCTGTCTGATCTCCTAGAACTGTAACACTACTAATAGTTGCTGCATAAGGAATGGTAAGACCTTGACCGACAATAGTACTATTTGAAATTGCTTGTCCAACACCAATAATTGAGTATCCTAATGCTACTGTGACACTATTCTTTGCCGCATTTGCATATGTATTTGCTAGTGTAGCACTAGCTGCTGCATTAAATGCGGAAGTATTAGCTGAAGTTGCATTAGCAGAAGCTTGACCCGCCGATGTAGCAGCTGAAGTTGCATTAGCAGAAGCTTGACTTGCAGATGTAGCAGCTGAAGTTGCATTGGCAGAAGCTTGACTTGCCGATATTGCCGCAGATATGGTATTTGCAGCGGCTGAGGTTGCATTACTACTTGCTTGACCTGCCGATGTAGCAGCTGAAGTTGCATTAGCAGAAGCTTGACTTGCAGATGTAGCGGCTGAGGTTGCATTAGCAGAAGCTTGACTTGCGGATGCTAGTGCAGTAACTGCACTAGCCGATGCATTTGTTGCAGAAGTACTAGCAGAAATTGCATTAGCAGAAGCTTGACTTGCAGATGTAGCAGCTGATGTGGCATTGGCAGATACTTGTGATAGATATGTAGCTGCTGTAGAAGTATTTGCTGCGGCTTGAGTAGCACTAGTGAAAGCAGATGTAGCATTGGCCGCAACACTAGATGATAATGCATAAACATAATTAGCATTAGCAGCAACTTGAGTAGAATAATTGAACACAGTTGCTGCATTGGCCGCAACTTGATTGGCAGCAATAATTGCTTCGGTTGTTTTAATTTCTACAATTTGTGATAGACTATAAACATATACGGCATTAGCTTCAACTAAAGCTGTAAGATCTTCTACGGTTGTGACTGAAGTTATGATTTGATTTGATATGTTAGCAGTATATACTGCCGAAGCATTAGCGCTATTTGCCGCAAGAATGGCTATATCTCTTGCGGATTGAGCTTCAGCAACTAAAATTGGTATTTGTGGATCCATATTACCAGAATCACCTTTAATACCTCTATTGACAAATACTTCGCCTATTTCATATCTACGGCTTTTATTTACAACAATTGATGATGCAGATGAACTGCTATTAATTACCACAACAAACATTATGACACACCTGGATTTACTTTTAGTGTACCTTGTATAATTCTAGTCTTATACAAAGTTATATTGTTGGTAATTGCAACATCATAAAAGTACTTAATATTTGGTTCCATCATATCGGTCTGTTCTGGTGTTAAATCAAGTTTAATTTCACCGGCAGCAGCATTTACAATTTGAGCAGTAATAGTAGTTGAATAACTATCACCTGCATCAAAATCAGTAGCATATTTAGATGTTACTATATAATCCGTTAAATCAACATAAGTATTTGATTGATCTTTTACATTCATCCAAACTTCAAAGCTAGCTTTTTGATCAACTGTAAAATTAATAATGTTACTTTTTTCTGAAAGCATTGTCAAAACCTTGTTCTTGTTTTATATATTTATAAACATCCAGAGTATCTTATACAAGATCACCAGAAAGTCTCCAAGTATTAGTATCAACTTTTCTCAATACAGCAGTTGAATAGATAGTATTTGTAGTATTTAAATTATTTTTTGATTGTAAAGTGACACCTGCAGAGCCTAAAACAGTCATTCGACCAGAATTTATTTGATATAGTTCTACAAAATTGCCTATATCAAAAGCTTCATCAGTATAATTTGGAACATATATGGTAATTGCTGCTGTATTACTACATTGTATAATTGAATTCTTCTGAGCTTTTGTTAATGTAATAGAAGTATTAGTTGATGTAAATACTCCTGTTTGTTCTAATGCAGTAACCCTTGAAGACCAATAGACACCAGTTGCATTTGATGTCAGAACTTGACCACTAGCACCAGTAGAACCTGACGAATCCATAATAGTTGAGCCAGGTTTCACATTTATACTACCAGAAAATGCAGTAGAATTTACTGTAGTAAATACAGACGAATTGCCTACAGTTACAGTAATAGCAGTATTGTTAGTTAAGTTAATAGTATTAGCATACAATGTAACAAAAGTATTACTCAAGAATGTACCTGCCGTAATACGTGTAGTAGATCCACTGAGACCTCCAGTACCAATTGTAATAGTTTTGGTATTACTTGATAAAGTTGCACCATCTGAAATAGATATAAGTTGACTTGCATTAGAACGACCAAATACCATTTGTCCAGTTCCGCCACCACTACCTATTCGAACTTGCTGAGAGGTTTGAGAACTACCAATGTCAAAAGCAGTTGTACTTGCTGCGGTACCAGCAAATGTTACAGCCAAGCTTTCTGCAACCAACGCAGCTTTAGAAGTAATAGTAACTTTGGTTCCTGCTACAGGTTCTGCAAAGTAAGCACCTACCGCATAACCAACAGTTACTGTATTTGAAGTATTTGAAGAAAGAGTCTGTGCTTTAAAAGCATTTAAGTAAACTGTTGATACAGTATTTGAAGAAGGTGTGTCAACAATTGTAGATGCAATCTGATTTATAACAACACCACTAGTAATTCCAGTAGTAGACCATGACCCTGAATTAATGTTTAGTGTTACCGTTCCATTCATTACACCTCCTATTAGAGGTAAGAACTGTCCATAACCACCAAATTGTTTCCATGTGCCATCACCATAAAGAATTGTAGTAGCATCAGCAATACCTGAGCCTAATTGAGCTGGCTTAACTGGACCGCCGGTAAGACTTGAAGCATTAGCGTAAATAGCCGCATTTGCCGTGGCTGTATAAAAAGTTGAGTTTACAGTAGCAGACCCAATAGTCAAAGTATTAGCTATCTTAATTACTGTAGTATTAGCAATAAAATAGCCATTACTTACATTAAGACCATTTTTTACTCTAAAATTAGTTGGTGTAGTCATCTGGTTCCCTTTCCCTCAGATGTTAAAATTAAGATACATCAATATCAATAATTGATAGATTATCAGTTACATACATATTCTTGAAACCACCACTAGAACTGAATACAATACCACCAATTACTGCGGATGCAGTAGCTATAATAGCATTACCATTTGGTGGACCACCAGTATTACCTGAATACAATATGGTCAAAGATCCGATAGTTGGTGTAGTACTTTTTAAATTTAAACCTGACCCAAAATTCTGTTTATAAATGGAAGTTGATTGAATAACTCCATTTGAATTTGTAGAAATAGAAGCAATACCCTTAGTAAATCCAGAAGTAACTACAATAAGATCAGAATTATTATACCCAGGTGTTGATGGAACAGATATCGATGAAATACCTCCAGCACTTACGGCAAATAGTCCCACATCTGATGTTCCAGTAGGAGTCCCTCCAGTTGTATTAGAAATTAAAATATTTGATTTTAGAATAGGATTCAAAATAGTAAATCCAGATCCGGCATTTATAATGTTTGTTGACAAGATCGAACCAGTAGAATCTGTAGAAATAGTAGCTACTGCATTTACGTATCCGGAATCTGAAATAACAGTAATAATATCATTATTGTTATATCCTATTCCACTTGAAGTTGCTAATATTTTATAGATACCAGTAGTATCAATTGTAATACCTAGAGTAGAAGAAAGCCCGCGAGGTGCACTGCCATCAGTTGTAGTAGACATACCGGATACCATGGTATTACCCAATGCAAGACCACCAGTATTGCTAGTAATTGTAAAGTAAGATGAATCTAAAGTACTATATGCAGGAAATCCAGAACCATAATTTGTTCTAGTGATTGTTCGAATGACACCATTTGAATTGGTCAAAATTGTTGCTACAGCATTTACACCAGCAGGTCCAGGATTTACAATAACAATGTCAGAATTATTATAGCCGTTAGAATTTAGTGGTATAGAAATACCTGAATTTAATGCACCAGTATTACTTGTAATTAGAATAGTTCCAATACCAAGTTGGGTATATACGGGCCAACCATCACCACGTGTTTTCCATGAAGATATAGAAGTACTGCCGGTATTTGGAGCATATGCTACAGCATTTGCACCACCTGGTGGTGCAACAATTGTAATAATATCATTATTATTAAATGACCCTGAAATAGTAAGAGCTAAAGATGCCAGACCATCTATAAATAAATTTGTCTTGCCAGATGCAGTACTAATTCCATCATTAGCAGTAATGTAGGCCTGAACTTTTTTTGTATAAGCAGCCAAACCAATTACATCATATAACTTATTAGTAAACCCTGAACCCGGATTTTTTATTGAGAATTTCTTATTATCTGAAATAAAACCATTGGAATTAGTCGACATTGTTATTATAGCATTCGAATATCCTGGTGTTGGAGATACAATAGTAATAATATCATCATTACTAAAGCCAGATGATGATGGAGATTTAGTAAAATCTAAATTAAGACCCGCAGTAGTATTGCCTGTTGCTGGATTAGGATCTGACAATGGTCTTTTAATTGTAATAGTACCAGCAGTTAAATCAAAATAACCATCCTCAGCACCACTCCATTGTTTATGCCATTCATTGCCGTTTACACCAGTGGCAATAACTGTGCCTACATTTGCAGTTGAATCAACATATAAAGTTAAATCTGGTTCTCTTTGGAATGTAGATTCCTGCCAATCAATCATTTCATCAACATCAGACGAGAAGATATAATGAGACATAACATTCTGCCAAATAGAATTTAGTGGAATATTAATACTCTTTTCAAATGATTCATTAAAACTAATATTTTTAAGTGGTACATCATCTTTAATGTACCAATCTTTAGTTGGTACATCAGATTTATAAGCATATCTCATTGTTACGCTATTTGCTGATGGTACTGGATATATTGTATTAGCAATATCATAATAATTGGGTACGTCAATTCTATTTGGAAGTTGACTTAAAACATTTGCGGTATTGTTTCCTCCCAAAACTCCTACGGTTGAACCATAAGTACCTATCCAAAAATTATTTACTGTAATTTGATTATTTGGCATTAAACCAGCACCAAATATTTGAAATGATAGCCCTGGAATATTAGATCTATAATTTGATGAGGTAACAAATTCATCACCATATGTTGGTAGAACACAAACATTCTTAAAGACTTGCTGATATCCAGGTATAAAACTACTTTGTACAATAGCTGCAGTATAACCGCCCTTAATTAGACCTATACTGTCCTGTAAAGTAAAATCATAAACAGGATCTGTATTTCCAATAACAGGGCTAAAATACATAAACTGTGAATCACCATAAGTAATAGCATTCTTGACGGTAAGACCATCAATAATCATCTGGGAACCAGTATTAAATTGGAAGAAATCAGCGTGAGTTGACACCCCAGTACCTATTGGCTGACCTCTATTTGTATAATTATATGATGCTTGAGTTCGCCCAGTAGGCCAAGCAATATGATCAATTGTAACATAGACGTGTAGATTGTTGGCGGAAGCTATACCTGGTGTACTAGCATACACTGGGAGCTGTATATTGCTGTCAATTTTTGTCCAATTAGTACCACCAAGATTCTCATATACTCCTGCATCTACGCCGCTGTCAATTATTCCAGCCATTCCTTGCGTAACAAAACCTGAAGCTATAAGTGAGGCTAATGATGAATATCTAGTACCAGAACTACTAGGCCATGAATTTGCAATTCGAACTAACCCTAAGTTATCCATTTTACGATATACACCACGATTAAGTACCGATGTATTACTAAATGGGTCTACGTGAGTATTAGCATCCGTGGCAAATACATAAAGGAATGTATCCGCAGGCATTGAAGATGTTGCATTTAATGCATCAGAATAACTCAAATATTTTGGTCCTGGCATTCCAGGGAATATTCTTCTATCAGTAAATGTTGTTGTTGCCTTGCTTAATGCCGCTTGATAACCTTGATGATCATCGCCCCAAAAAGTATCATATGGATATAGCAATAATGTTCGGTCTCTGCACCCATATAAAAATAGTGCATTATTTGACTGATCAATAGGGTCACCAACTTTTGGTCTATAACTATATAGAGATAATTTACGATCTGTAGGTAAGTCAGTAGCATACAGACCTGCTGCTGAAAGATATTCTAGACCATTACCACGATCAATCATTATCTCATCACGAGAATGATATTGGTACCAATTTTCAAAACTCTGGTTTAAAGAAGCAACATTTTGAACTATTCCTGAATATGTTCCACGACCAACATAGACAAAATCGGACCAAATTTTATCACCTCTAACACCATTATAATTCATATTTACTCTAGAAGTCTTTGATCCATTATCTAGATTGGTACGACCTATTCTACTAAATAATACTTCACTTAAAGCTAGATTACCTTTACTTGCTAGATTAAATTCACCAATCCATCTACAATTTATACTGTTAGCATATTCGCCATAATGTACTCTTTTATTTCCTCTGGTATGATGTTGAGTATGACCAGAAAGTACCGAGTAAGAAAGTGAAATATTATTGCCAGCAAGATTACCTAATCTTGGTATTGACTGACCAATTTGTTCACCAGAAGTAGATGAACGCAAGAACACATTAAGATTTTTAACAGTTAAATCACCAACAGGCCCTGTATATGGTAATCCATTATAAATTGATGCTACTTGAGCCCACCGTTTTGGCGATTTAAAGGCTCCTTTAATAGTTATATTATAGCCATAACTATTATATACTAGATATCCAGATTCCATAGGAAGTATTGGTGGGTTGTTGACAATTTGGTTGAAGTATGCATCACTTAGATATACTTCAACAGGATCTCCTAATGTAATCATACCATTAGAAGCTTTAACCCCAGCAGTAACAGGAGCAAAATCATAGTACTGATAATAGTTTGGCATAATAAAGTCAACTGAAGTATCTTCAATTGATTTTGAAAGTTCAATCTTTCGCTCATAGTGTAAATACATATCAGCATCATTAGGTCTAGATCTATACTTTCGTATTGGTCTAATAGAACCATCAGTTACTAGAGTTCTTCCCTTCCTAAGTCTATCAAACTTAATATCAATAGCTTTAGTAGTTGCAATCTTTAAATAATTATCATTAAATGTCTTATTTACTGCACAAACAGGCGCTGCATTTGGAATAGTAGAACCATTCTTTACAATACGCAAATCTTGAATAAGTAATTTACGAGTAGAAACACTTGAATTTGAAGTTGGTTTTCCCCAAGTAAGTTTAGGTATAAGTGTTCCCACATCGAGCATTTTTTCTTCAACCCAAGCAAAATAGTATGACACAGAATCTTTTGTTTGAAGAAGTCTACAATCTGCTCGTCGAGCTTTACTAGTAAAAGACTGAAGCTGATTTGTAGAATTAAAGTTTAAAGTCAACCCATTTGTAGGCAATAAACCTGAAGTACTATTACCACTAAGTACATTTTTTGATAATGTAATATAATCGTTAGTATTTGCAAGCGTGTCAAAATCACGAACTGCAAAGATCATTTCAACTCTAACTAGATCATCATTGGAAACTGAGCAAACAATATTGTTTGCCACTACATCTTGATAATTAGTATATCCGCCAAGATTAATAAGAACACCTTTACCTGAAGCATCAAAGATACTTGGTTGAGTATGTGCTGCCGCATATACAATATTAGCATTTGTAGCTGGAGTCTTTTTGGTAAGGTATACTGGATCTGTATTAGCAGGATTTGTTGCATAATCGAATGGTGCTGATAGATATGTGTCCGCAGGTGACATGTCTAAACCAAGAACGTTTCCGTTAGTATCATAATAGATAAGTTCTTGATTGGCAACTGTAGTACGAATCCAGTTGCCAGAAATATCTCTATAGAATCTACCTTTATCACTATAATATACTGGAGTTTGTGGAATAGAAGTATCAGTATAATCAATAATGAAATTTTTATTTGATATTGAAGAACTACTAGAGCTGCCACCCGAGACTGAAGATCCAGAATTAATTGCAACTACTTGTACCAGATCACCAGTAAGTAGATTTGAAGTAAATGTAATTGTATATGAATCGGTAGTATTGTAGTCAATTCCTGCTGCTTGTTTTGATCCATTAACATATATACTTTCTAAACCAAGAGCATAATATAGAATTTTAGCAGTATCATCGGCACCAGTAATTACTGATGTGTCGGCAGTTATGGTATATGTGAAAGTAGTAAGAACACCTGCAGCTGCGCTACCTTTTGAGTCCTGCCAAGAAACTGTAGTTCCATTTGATGTTAGAACTTGACCATCACTACCACGCGAGTTATTGACTAATATGCCACCATTAAAGTTTACATCGGAATTAAAAGAATGAACATTAGTCCAAGTATAAGATAGACTTGTATTAACACCAACAACTGAAACTACTTCTTGTATAGTCTGATTATCTACTACATATTGTTTAGTTGTATATAGAATACCATCAGCAGTATTAATTGCAAGTTCACCAGGTGTAATATCAGCTGTAGTAGGCTTCTTACCTGACTCTGAACTTCGCTTGAATAAAATCTTATTTGGGGTATCAGTCATGTCAATCCTATTAAATTTAATATAATAGTATATTTATTGTGTTAGTAAGTACCACAATCTATAATTGGGAATATATTTGAACTTAAAATACCAGCAGTGAGATTTGTCGCATTTGAAAAATAAGCATCTGATTTGCCATTTAAATATATTGCAGTATTGACATTTAAATTTGCTTCATTTTTACCAAAAGCATATACGGTATTATTAGCAGTACCACTAAATGATGATGGGGTAATAGTGGAAAATATAGTTCCATTACCAACAATAAGTGTATTAGCCATAAAGTTGGCTGTACGGAATGAAGAATCACCCTGATCAATGTAAACAGATCTATCTGGTTCTGATGTTAGATTATCAAATACTTTCCAAGTTCCGGTAGTGTGATCTCTAAAGATACCACCATATCGGTGTGATCCATCATAATATCCTGCGGAAAATCCTAAATCTACTGTTGTTTTTGATTTAGCTCTAACTAAACCGCCTCCAATATAAGTAGATGTATTATTGCCCGCTACAGTAAACTGAGTAGAATTAGCAGACAATACATTAATGTAAATACCATTAAATGATGATGAATTAGCGCCAGAAACAGATACATCAGAACCAACTGAAAATGTATTATTTGCTGTAAATTTAAGAATAGATCCATTACCACTAATGGCTGTAATCGAAACTGGTACCGTCCCATTATTCAAATAGATCATACTATCTGAAGTTGAAATATTATTTGATTGAACGGAGTTAACACCACCACTTACAGTTAAGAAGCCAGTAACTGTTAAATCATTAAACTGAACCGATGATATATTCGTAGTATCTTGATTCATTCTATATGGTAGTAATGTCTCGGATATTACGCCAGTATTAAAATTTGATGCATTTAGAAAATAAGATGCAGGTACACCACCAAGATATGTACTATAGACGGCACTACCGACATTTAAATCTTCTTCATTCTTACCAAATGCATGAGTACTATTATTAGCTGTGTTGACATAAACTGTAGCAATATATGCTGAATTAACAAACAATCCAGATGTATTTGCAATAAGGCCAGTTTTTGAGTTGACGTAATAATGTGTATTATTTGATGTTAGACCATAACCCGCCGCAGTGAAAATATAAGGAGGTCTTACATCATACTTATCGGTATTTGCATTATAGATGATGAATGAACCATCAACTCTGTTTGTAATATTAAGACCAAGTTGATCAATAGATCGAACTTCTTGAATCTGATTCTTTACTGTGATTGGACTTGTTATTTGTAATCTATCGTCTCGTTTAGATACAGTAACATTAAAGTTTGATCTTGTTAGTATAGGATCTGACATTATCTAGTTACTCTTGGAACTATTGTTAAAATACCTTCGGCGATTCTAGACTTTACACCAGAAGTAGAAATTAATTCACAATCATATACATAACGTCCTGCATTGACACAACTAGTGGTATCGGAATTTAATGCAAGAGTTACTTCACCTGTAACTTCATTTACAGTAACATTGAAGTCGTATGATTTAAGTGACGAATAATGCTTACGAAATTGTGCCTTACCAGTATATCCAGTAAGATTTATAGGGGCTGAGCTTTCATCTGTAACATTGATTGTGACTTCATAATCAGTCCCCTGATCAACTAAAATATTACTTTTAACTGCCATTTTACTCTCTTATGTCTATTTAATCTATTTATAAAGAATAATCAATCTTATAGCGGTTAATTCCGGCAGAACTGGAGTCTTAACGAAAAGAATCATTATATACCGTATCTTAGATAGAATTTTTGATTACAATCTTTGGTAAATTAATGAAGAAGTTGCAGTATAATCAATCCCGTTTATGGTTGCAACACATTTCAGAGTGCAGGTGGCAGTATCGGGAGATGCCACGCCTGCAACTAGAGCTACACAAGTTGCTGTGCCCTGTCCTGAGTTTATTGACCAAGTACCGGAAAGCGGGTCCACTATGCTCCATAAATATGCGGAAGGTGTTCCTCCCACTGAACTCAGTGTAGCACCTGAAAACACCGTCCCAGCAGGTGAACTCGGGCCCAGCAGTTGAAAAGCTGGAGATATACTTACTGATACTCCGCCACTAGTTGCTACACTCAGCAAGGCCATTTGGATACCACTCATTAGCTAACACCTGCACCAGACATCACCCAAGATGTTGAGTTCACCTTAATCAGCGTAGCAAGGCCATATCCTGCAAGTGCGCGTGTACCTGATGTAGTATTAGCAGCAAGATACAAAAAATCGCTAGTGATGGTGACAGAAATAGGAGAAGTGTTGGAGTTAAAAATAGAGATTGCAGTACCAACGGGAAATGGATTGGCTGCATTAGATGGAATTATCACACCAGCAGTGGTCGTGATAATTTTACCCGCGTCTGTATTAGCCAATGTATAAGATGTAGTTTGAGCGTTCGGAGGAAGTCCTTTGTAACCAACTGCATCGGCAAGATTGGCAGATGTAACTGATCCATTTGAACCAAGTCGTGTATGCTGTGTGAAAGTATCCGTCCCACGGACATATGTGCCAAAGGATATGTCAGCACCAGAAGCCGCATAGATACGATATTCATTAGAACCTATACCCATACCGTACTGGTTAGTAGAATCATCGTATAGACAAAAAAGTTTATTACTTTGTAATGAGCCAAAGCTTAAATTAGCATTAGGAGTAGACGTACCAATTCCGATATTACCACCACCAAGAATTGTCAAGCGCGGTATTCCGTTAGTACCTAAATTTACTGCTGTTGTTGAATCACTCATAGCCGCAGTTAGGGTTGTCCCATTGAAATAACCAAAATAACCAAGACGTGTATCTGAAGAATTAAAACAAGCGTAATACGGTGAGCTACTTATACTACCACCTTCGATCGTAGAATAATAACCATTAGAAACAGCAGAATGTTTAAATCCATAGTATGATCCAAAACAGTCAACACGATAAGTAGGAGATAATGTTCCAATACCAAGATTACCGACATTATTGAGTCTCATTCGCTCAGAGCCACCAGTATAGAATTCCATACCATGAGGATTAAATGTAGAGTTTGCGCCTCGAACGACAAGAGAAGCACCCGTGGTATTAAAAGCAGTACCTCCGCTAAAATCACGACCACTATTAGTAACAGTATGAGTGAAATTAACAAGTGTACCACCACCCGTATTTGCCAATTCTGCACGCAAAGTTGAGTCAACAACATTTACACCATTGGCATTTACAACAATTCCCGTTCCTGCCTTAACACTAAGTGTTCCCGTTGTAGTAATTGGACCACCAATTAGACCTGAACCATTTGCTACATTTGTGACTGTACCATTTGCTGTGGTAAGTGATCGCCAATAGACATTACCACTAGGACCTCCCGATGTTAATACACTTAATGAGACTCCAGTACTACCATTAGCCGCAAGTTTATTAGAACTAAGAGATATAATAGAACTATTTACCGAAAAGCCACCTGAAGGGACTGTTAGTGTATTTGCAGTAAACGTACCAATTAAAGTAGAATTTCGAGGTGATGCAGCTGTTCCTGTAATACCATTAGTACTATTAGCGGTAACAATTTCGGCAGATAATGAAGAAATCAGTGAATTGGTACGATTAATTGCAGTCTGCCAAGTATCAGTAAGAATATCAATTGGTGGAATATTGCTATTTGACATAATTTATCCGTTTAAAACTTTTAATAAAAGATTTTTAATTTCTGTTAGTTCTTCTTTAAAATCATCTATACTCTGTTGCATAGTTTCAATTTTCTGTTTGGTTTCACGTTCTGACTTCAATGACTTTAAATAAGAATCATCAGTATTTATAACAATACCATACTTATTTTTTTTAAAGGTCACGCGGATACACCAATAACTTGTATTAGATCAACTTTAGGTGTTAGATATGAAGTATCTGCAAGCAGAACAATTTTGATTTGCATTGAATCAAATGTATTAAATTGAGCTAATGATGAGTTATAATACTTTGAAATATTGTAGTTATTTACATCATTAAATGCAATGTTCTTATATTTCAGATTGTCTACTTTATAACCGGTACCCACTACATTATTTGAAGTGATAGGTTCATTTAATATAATGGCAGTTGAATTAGCAGATGAAATCGAAGCAATAAAATAATTCTGTGGTAGCAATCTGTTATAAATCTTAATAACATCACCTGTTGTGACATATGTAGTTGGAGTTACACCAGAAGCAATAATGGTATTACTAAGATATGCTGAAGTAAATTTACCAGGTAGATTATTAGCAGATTCAGAATATGGAGGCAAACTCAACTCATATTCAATAAAGTCGGTAGAATCTTGAGTAGAACTGTATTTTGACTCATTTGTATCATAAATTAACGGAGTCCATGCTTTATCATCAAACGATTCTGGATCTGCGGAATTATGAATTTTAGCGTAAACCTTAATATCAGTTCCAGCAGGACGATATGCAGTCATATACATTTTGATATCTTCGGCTGATCTATTAGTTGCAAAAACAACTTTTGATCCAATATGACGACATGCAGCAAGACCATTACCTGCAATTTCAGTGTCAATAGTAACACCATTTGCATTAATCGTAGTATATGTATTTGAAATAGAATTTTGAATTGTATATAGATGCAAAATATTATCTTCAATTGATGGCGCTGAGTGTGCATCAGCAGTCTCATTATTTAAATCAATTGAGATTTTCAACGATTTTTTATTAATAAGCAAATCTGTATTTGAATATAAGCCTGAAGTTGAAACTTCGGTTGATCTTGAAAGTATATAAGCATCATATGAGTTTAAATCTTTAACTCGAACATCATTAATTTGGATTGAATCACTATTATTAGTAGTATAAGAACCACCACTTAAAGCAGCAAATGTAATATGACTGTTTACTAAAGATGTAGTCGGAGCTTTTACTGTGCCTTTGAGTTTTATTCTATCAATTGTAAGTACATCAACTGAGGCAATATTTGCAGATGCTCTAGAATCTTCACCAACAATTAAATCATTGACTGTAAACTTAAGTCCAACATTTGCAGTAGACCCCGTAAGATATAGTTTATTGTTTACTTCATCTTTAAAATAAACTTTACCTATTGCAGTAACTTTATAGTTAGTAGCCGCAGCAGTAAAAGGCATTTTGTTAGTTAATTTAAGATTATTATTATCAATAATAGTAGAAATAGTACCAACTTGAGATACAGTTGAGTTTCCGATTACAAGCATCTGACCCGCAGTAAAATTCTGGAATAAAGTATTTCCAGTTCCAACAATAAGATTGGAACCTTTAGTAACTGCCACAGTACCATTCGCGGCGGCTACATCTTTATAGACATATTCACCACCAATGAATGCACCAGATCTATTTGCAATAGTAAAGAATTCGTAGTTATCATTCACAAAGACTTTATTTGCACTAGTTGATACGTATTTGGAAATGTTTACATTAAATTTAAGGTCTTCATTTATTTTTGCTGTAAAAATACTTGAGTTATTTCGTGTGTATAGTTTACCATCTTTTACAACATTAGAACCTGTAGAGGCTGTATTAGTTCCTACTAATTTATCACCTGTAACATTAGTCCAGAGCTTATATGCAGCATCATCAAACATCACTACTATACCATAGAACTTACCTGTATCTACTTTTAGTGGATTTTTTAGATTAAATGTTACCGAATTGGATGCGTCGCTGTATGAGTTGATTTCATCATATGTCTTTTCCGTAAGTGAAGAAACATAACATCTTGATAGAATAGGTGTGTCATTCTGAACTTCGCATATAGCAATTGTTACAGACGGTTTGCTTTTACCTGATGCATTTACAGTGACATTTGGCTTAGATTTAAAGAATAGATCAATGGATGTAATTGAAATATCTTTCTGATTCTTTACAATCTCGGGGTCCGCATAAAATGTCTGAATAAAATTATATGAAGCAGGATTGAAATATGTTCTGTCTGCATTGGCAGATACAACTGGTGTTGTCTGCACCACTAGATTATTCTGAATAGCACCTGATGTAGATGAACCAATTGGGGTCTTCTTGAAATCTACTACCGGTTCACTTCTAATGTATGGTGGTAGATAGATATACATCTCTGCAAATGAGGTTTTAGTATGACAAGTTTCTCCAGTACCTCTAAGTTCAAGCTTCTTTGTACCGGCAATAAGTTGTGCAGCTGCACTAGATTTTTCAACCGGTGTAGAAGGAATCAAGTTAGATCGAAAATAAAACTTAAAAGTGATTCTACCATTTTGATCTGAATATAATTGACCTTCACCTAATGTATAGCCTTCTTGTTTGGCACTAGAAGTAACATTAATGTTATCAAGATAAAGCGTATGATATGTATATGGCTTTAGCCCATAAGTAGTTATCTCAAAAGCTTGTTCAGCTAGTAAATAATTTGACTGAATTCCACCCAGAGGAAAGACTCGAGGTGTTCCGGTATCACCTATTGCTGTAGCATACTGTAGTGATTGACTGGTATTAAAAAACAATGACATACTTTAGCTTATCCTTAGACTCTATCAATTTAAAAACTGCGGTCCAAATCTCGACCACCACCATAAAGACTCTTAATATGACCACCATAATTCATCTGGTAATTAGTGGTATCGTTTGTATTTATCACATTCACCAAAGCGATAGTTGGATAGCACATCTTATATTTATAAATTGCACTAAAATAGCTTAGTGTGTATAAATTAGTTGTAAGAGAAGTACCTTTATAGACTCTAACTTTATAGTAAAGACCATTTAATGGATTGTGAGTCGCGGATAGTTTATATTGATCCTCAATCCATCCTCCAAGTCCCGATTGCGGACCATACCCTGGTCTGACAGGTAGTCCCCCAGGATGCAATACAGTACCTAAAGATGAATCCAATTTATTCTTAGCTATATCTTCATTTGTAATAGATTCGGCATATTGTGATGATGTAACAAGAGACCAAGGACCGATAGCTGAAGGGCTTTGGAAAATTTCAATTGCTGTTTTGCTATACGGAGATACCATATACAAATCAAATGTATCTGATTCAGTACCAAATGTATAGAAGAATTCATCATATGCATATGGTGCAAAATCAATACTGCTTGGATTTCGCTGTGATTGAATAATGCAAACTTTAGACTGAGTAGTAACTGGATTTGGTACTGGAGTGGCAGTTACAGGACCATCTGTAGCTTTCTTTTGTGAGATGAATGACGCTTCTAAATATGGTAAGCTAACATCAGAACTTGGAGTACTAGTATTGATGTTAAATTCTGTTACTGATGGTGCAAGATAACCATCAACAATTGTAGCTCTATAACCTGGGTTTGATATATCCGAATGTGTGTAATCTTCAAAGCCATCAACATAGAAACCAAACTTATAACGATCAACATTTGAATTAAGTGAACTTGGAATATTTCTTTTTTGTGTTAGTGTTTCAACTAATGAAAGAGAAGCATAATATTCAAGTGTTGAGATTCTATTTTCTAATTTAGATATTTCACCCATCGTGTAATTGCGAGGTTGAAGAATTGAAATATCATTATCACTTAATGTAGTTGTAATTCTATAATTACGGATTCTTCTTGTGATGTATTTCTCATTTGCAATGCCTGTGTCTGCAAATTTTGTGGTATTTGCAGAAAGTCCATAAGGTACACTTGGATAAGGCGGTATCTTGAGAATATTCAATGTTAATGCATTATCCTGTGCTTCAGGTGAAATAGTTGTGCCTGGAACACCCTTAATGACTCTGAATTGATTTGATTCATCAACAATAACTCGATCTGATCTTGGTAGATAATATTCAATATCCGCAGTCATAACTGAATCTGGTGCAGGAAAATAATTGTCAACTGCAGGTGCTTTTATTATACTATTAGCGCTTGGTTCGATAGGATTAATAGGGGCTAAAATAGCACTAGATCCTGGTATAACATTAGTATTTGTTTGAGGACGAAGATCAATCTGATCTCTTAGATCATAGTATGTTCCAGTAGCACCATATAACTCAGGAATCTCCAATGTATTAATAGTATTTGGTGAGTTTGACAAAGTCAATGAATCATTTACAATTGTAGAATAAACTTTTACACCAGAACTTGAAGTGATATAATCAAAGGACACAAGTAAATAATCACTTGTAGATAAAGTTGAAATTGTATTTGGCTTCTTATAAAGATATGAGATGCCATAATAATCTTCATTTTGATTGTGATCAATATAATAATCATTTGTTACATCAAACACTGTATTTGAGGCGGTATCTGTAAATGTAGCATTAGAACCTTTAAAGACTTTATTAAGTCTAAATACATCAGACACACCAAGAGCCCAAGGTCCTGTATTACTACTCACATTATTTGCCAGACGAAGTCTTACATACTTAGTTCTATTGACTGTTTTTGCGGTTGGTGAACTTGCTGTTGATTTAACATTATGTGTAACAACCAAAGAAGCACCAGCAAGTGTAGTAGTTCCTACATTTATTGTCAACTGATTTGTAGAGTTAATGGTAATAGTTCTATTCGAGCTTGCAAGTGAAATTGCAACATTAGCAGGAAAATACACTGAATAAGTGTTATTTGTGAGTGTTACACCTGCTGTATTGGAAAGTTGTAAAAGTGAATTATTACTAATATTGGTGACTTGCTTAACTGTACCATCCGCAAATCGAATATAATCTCCAGTCAATAAATCTTGAGTAAATGCTGTACTTGATCCAATAACAACATTTGATGAAGCACTAGTTGTAACAGAACCACTTAGATTTACAGCCGAGCGGATATCTGTAGTTGGGATTATAGTAAAATCTTTTTCTTGTGTACTTGATAGAATTCCACTATATGGGAATGATCCACTACCTAACGTGATTGTAGCTAAACCTGTTGTTGCCAATGTTGAAGGTGAATTGGTTCTATAAGTGTAAGAAATGTTACTGATGGTTTTTATAGCATCTTGACCGCCATAAAAAACAAGAGATGAAGATGAAGTATCCTTAAGTACGGCAAATCCATTCTCAAGAATTAAATCACATACTGCTTGTCTACTGCTTGAATAATAGATTGATCTAACATTGTTGAAGTTAGATCCTGGGTTCATTCTAATATCAAAGAGATATACTCTATAGACACCAGAAGATGAACCTTGAACTCCTGAGTCTTGAATGATTGATCTAATTCTAGCAGTGCCGATTACTTTACCGGTTACTGGAGTAAACGATGCTCGTTCTTTAGTAAGATATTGAGTTGCTGTATCATAGAGTGACACTAACACACCTAGATTGAAATCAAATATACCACCAAGTTCATTCACATAAACATAATTGCCATAATTTAATGAAATAGTAGTCCCAACACCCATAGCCGTATCAATTGCTTTGTCAACAGACTGTTCATAATTATAAACAGTCTGAATTCGATTTCCATTAATATAAGCAGTACCAGGATCAATTAAAACATTGAACTTTGTAGCTTCATCAGCAAATGAATCTGGGGATTTTGTATTAATAAGAAATGGATCTAGAACATAATTGCCAGCGGTCTCAAATGAACGTTGAGCAATATCCTTTTCAATTACATTATAGACAGTTTGTCTATTTTGCTTATATGGCAGACCTTCAGAAAATTCAGCAACATAAAGGTAGTCATCAGGAATATCAGATTTTATTTTATCAATAACGATTAGTTCTGGTGTGAGCTTTAGGCGATTTGCTCCAGGTGCTGTATAGTTTGGAGATCCTGTAGCATTGTCAAGTAGACTTTCATCTTGATTTGATGATACAATAGTTTCCACAGTCTGGAAACCTACAGATTTTTGATCTGGGGTATTTGTATACTTGTCTACAATTAGGAGCTGTTCTGAAACTCTAGAGAAATAGCCTTTTTGGTAAATAATACCTTCACCAACAGTCATACCATAAGTAGAACCCGTTGGGTTATCACTAGATGCAATTGTGACTTTTGTAAGATAGTTTTGAGAAGTAGCACTGAATAGATCAATATCATTTTCTGATGCATTTATAGATAATATTGAGACTGATGGTGGCACCAAATATCCAGTACCTTTTGATGTCATATTAACACTTTTTACTTGTTTTAAACTATCAGTCAAAAGAGTTGCGGTGGCACCAGCACCAAGAATTTGAGAAACCTTAATGACTTCACCAGACGAACCAACTTTCTGGATTGAATCACCTACATTAAATGTCCAACCTTTTGAATTACCTATGTGTAGATCTTGTTTTCTTGGTTTAATCTGTAATATTAAAGCATCATTAAGTGTATTTGAATCAGGTGTAGCAATAATTTGAACATTTGCAATACCATTTGTGATGTAATCACCTGAACTCAATGATGTAGTAAATGTTTTTCCATTATTAGCATTCTGGATTGCAATGGCAGATAGAATAACTACTTTGTCTGTATTAAAAAAATTCTGTGAAGGATTAGTAACTGTAATCTTCTCAACTACATTAAGTGGATTAAATACAGTCAATAAACCACCTGCTTCAAATGTATTTCTAGAACCTGCCAAACTATCTTGACCTGAGTTAATATAACGCAGATATAAAGTATTTAGATTTGGTTTCTTAGATTCAAAACCTGAATCAGTTTTAATAATAGCAGCAGTGAGAGGAATAATATTATCCTGATTCTTCACTCTATATCCCGCATAGTTTGAAACTACCACAGGAGTTGAATCAATCTCGACATCTTTAAGTTTTACGTATTTTAAATCATCATGAAATGCAATATCACAGCCGCTGATAATTGTACCAGTTCTAAAGATATTATCACCAAAGTGCTCAATTTGCTTTTGGAGTAAAGTCTGAAGCTGATTTAATTCGCGAGCCTGAACGGATACTCCAGGTCTAAATAGAATCTTATAATAATCACTTTTTTCATTATAGTCATCAAAATAAGGTGACACGCTTAAGTCATTTTGTATTGACATTTAAATCAGAACTCCAGGATTATTTTAATAGTTTCAGATTGAGTAGGTGATCTGGTAATATAATTGATATTTTCCAAATATACAATGTCGCCAGAATCTCTAATAAGTTCACCATCATATTTATACTGATATGTAAACAATCCACCACTAGTAGAACCAGTAATGGTTCCTAGTTTGAAGATGTTCTTAGGATTTGTTACATATAAAATATCATTATTTATACCTGAAACGTTATTAGCTGCAAACAATACGGCTGAAGGAGACGAGATGGTTTGAATGTCGTCCTGGATTAATGTCTCATTAGTTACAAATATATCGGAATCAATAGTCCCTACAAATCCAGTAAGTTGATTAAACTCAGTAAAATTAGATGCCGGTCTTCCGTTTACGGTAATATAGGATGAAGATACAGAATTTATAGTAGCCGTACAATTAGAATCTGAACCAACCAAACTTGTGGTATTACCAAAGTTTCTAGGAATCACATTAGTAAGATTAAGAATTGTATTATAATTATATGCAGTAACTATACCAAACGGTACGGTTTCTACCAAAGTTATTTTACAATTTGCATCTGTGAATGTAGGATATTGATCTAACATTACAGTATTTGTGTCAATAATTGTTGATATATTTGCAAATAGATTTTGATATCCATTTGTAATGATAACTTGATCATTACTTCGCACCGAAGAACCAAAATTGGAATCATTACTAGTTATGATTTTGGTATTAGATTGAATAGAAATATTACCATTTAGATTATAAGGTCTATAACGATATACCATTTCACCAGAATTAAATGCACCAATTAAAGTATCTGGATTAAGTGAAATTGTTACATTTGCATAAGCGGGATCTTTAAGAATGCCAATTGTTCCATATCCATTATAGGAGATATTGTTGCTAAATGTAGTGGATACACATACTTTATTAGCAAAAAGTTCTTCAGCTAAATTAGACCCATGACCATAAATAGGAGATATAATAGGATTTATTATGCAATTTGATGTTACACCAACAGACCCATCAGCTGCTATATATGCTGAAATACTTCGATAGCCGGATCCAGGTCTAATAACTTCGATCTGAGATACCGAATTTCCTGTATTGGATGAAATAATAGCTCTAGCAATACAAGTATTGGATAATGAAACTGTATCGTTAAGATCTTGAATTAAAACTTTTGGATAAATTTCATACAAATCACCCGCGCTAAGATTCAAAGTAAATGGTGAATCTATAACGACAACTCGATTAGGACCAGTTATATTATATTGTATAATGGTTCTATATTGAGATTGAGAATTATTTGCGGAGGTGACTTTCATCAAACAGCCGGTATAGAATGAATTTAAAATTGAAGCATTAATGTCTAAAGCATATTGAGTAGAACTGTTATTATAGTTAATACTTGCAGTAGATGTAAATGAACCAAGTGTATAGTTATTATAGCCAAAACCTGGTTCGGTTATTTCTATAACTTCAATACCACCAAGATTTTTTGTAACTTGACCGTTCTGAGATGTGTCAACAGGAATATAATCATTGCTACCAAACTTACGATACATAACGTCACTAATTGTGTATAGATATTTCCAGACGTAGCCATCTGTCATTGAATATACTAAAGTAGAATCGGTACCTGATGGTTGATCTGTAGAAGCAGCTCCTTGATTATTGTCAAGACACTTATAGACATTGTAATTAGAACCTTCGGATACTGTAACATAAAATGACTTTGAATAAAGTTCGGTATCAGCAGGATTATACATTGTGTATACTGTATTAGATACCCAAACATAATTTTTTGTTGTAAGACTAACGTCCGTACCTTTAAGTTTATTACCAAAAAGCATTGAACTATAAGTATCAGTATCCGCCATAATAGAATCAGATGGAAAGGTAAGACTATTTTGTGGAATAGGATTTGCAGCAAAAATATAGTATGTTGAGTTATTCTCAACGTCATACTTAAATGTTTCTGCAAATTTTGTGTTTAGCTTTTTTAGAACTTTTTTATAAGTATTCATAATCTTAAGTTATACCTTAAAGTTTTTTATATTTATATCTATTTTACTGCTTAAGTTAGAAGGTAATATAAGAATTTGCTATTGAAACTTTAGTACTTACGACTGTATCAAGTAGAATACTTCCAAAGAATTTAGTACCTGCTGTATGCATTACTTTCTTGAACATATCAGAATATTTCTCAAGGGGGATTCTGGAAATGATGTCATATGAATATTCTTGGTAATAATTACCATCATGAATCTTAGACAAATCTGACACAAAGCCTTTATGATTCTTATAGCGACCAGATCCATTACCTAGACCAACATCAATTACTGTTGCTGTGCCATATTTACCGTCAATTGTAAATGTTGCTTCTTGTCCACCAATAAAACCGAAACCTGAATCTGTGACTGATAATCCGGTAACTACATTATTTGATGTAAATACATCTGATTGTATACTTGCATTCCATCCAATAGGATCAGTAGAATAATCTAAATTAATAGTACTGATATTAGCAGTAGCACCACTAATTGAACCAACAACATTTAAAGTATTGCTGAAATAGTTAGTAAACTGAATTCGCTTTACATACATAGTATTAGCACTTAGTGCTTTAAGTATACCTTTAGCAATAATAACTGTATTGCTAGTTGACACGGAAGTTATATCAATCGTTGTTGATGTGTTAGCAAACTTTTTAAGATTATCTATATCTCTTAATGTGCCTTGAATGTTATTCACCGTAATTGCATTTGAGACTATTGAAACAACTGTAGCATTAGCAATATAATTCACCGTGTTATTAGCGGTATAAACTCGTTCACCAACTATAAATGGAGTAGAATTGGCTACATTTAATACTGATCTTGTGTCCGTAATAGACTGCTGTATATATTCGCCTGGTAAAAATGATCCATTAATATTAGTTACCGTAAAAATACGATCCCTATGATTATATCCCGAAGTATAAGGCTGATATGTTAGAAGATATGGATTATAAGTATAATCATAACCCGAACTAGTAGAACCTAGATTGTAAATTGACCCGAGTACAAAATCTTTATACTTTAATGAGTTAAAGATGATTGAATTGAGATTGGCAGTTGTTTGTGCAGCTAAATTAAATTGATTTGAACTTAATCTAGCATTATACATAAAGCTATTAGCAATTATATCAGTATTTAAAGATATAGTTTCAGAGTCATAAATTGCACCAACATTATATTTGGCACTTTCACCACCAGAAACTCTAATAAGATTTGCATTAACACCGGTAAAAGGAATAATAATCTTTGCTGATGGAACTGTTTCTGTAGTGACAAATGTATTGTTTACTTGAAATAGACCAAACTCAGATTGAAAATTATTTAATACAGTATTTAATGTTGTACTACTAGAATTTAAATTGGAACCTATGAGGAATGTACCAGTGATATTATTCACGGGTATTAGACCTTTTATGGCAATTGCATCAGAAATAATAGCACTAGCAATAATTTCACCGATTTTATTTTTCTGATAAAGTTGTTCACCTATTGGGAGACTTATATAACTAGTTCCATCAATAGATAGATAACCAACTGAAGGTAGATTAACCAACTTACCTGTAGCCGAAACATCAATATAACTTTCAATATTAGCAGTTACTTGTGTATTTGAAGCTAGAATAAGTTTATTATTTGCTTTCACCATAAAATTGTTTGATAGTAATACTTGAGTAGTTCCAGTATTAGATGATGTGCGATTATACGTAACAAGAGAACCAGACCCGATAGTAGCAGTACCATTACTTACAAGAATATTTGCACCACTATTTAATTCAGATGATGGAATTACTGAATTGACATAAATGAGTGCTTGTTTTTGTATTATATCTTCAAAATATGTAAATTGTTTCTTGGGTATTTCGTACGTAAATGTAGTAGAAAGCCCAGACCCAGTTGTAGAACCCCCAGTAGAATTTGCTACTGAAATTAGAGGTGTTCCACCAAAGAAGCCAGCGCCAGGGTGCATTAAGATAATGCTAGTAACACCCCCAGATGAATTTGTAATAGGTCTAGCAGTAGCATTCAAGTACTGAGATTTTATTGTTATAATGTCTGTATTATTATATGACAGACCTGATGATGAAACTGAAACTGCAGAAATTGAATTACCAAACGCAATATTAGATAAAAACAACACATTGTCTGAAACAATAGTCTGTGAATGATCTTGAAGAAATAAAGGATCTGTATTTCCTATATTAACAGAATATCCCCAACCTGAATCCAAAAGTTTAAATCTAACGAACCCAGTAGAATTATTAAGAGATATTACTTTTGCTTTACCGTTTATACCGTTAGTTGAAGTGACATCAACAATGTCACCAATTTTAAAGTCACTATAACTAGAAGTAATATCAGAAAGTTCACCGAGTGAACCAAGAATTGTTGGTGAATCTGGATAGACTCTATCGGCCTTAATCAATTCACCACGTTTAAATGTACCGGAAACATTAGTAACATAAAGTGTATGAGAAAAGCCATTTGAAATTTCGTGCTTGATATACTTTTCAACAAATGCTTGAGAACCTGAAGAAACACCGGTAATAGTCTTACCAACTAATTGAATTGCTCTAGATGACGAATATCCAGTAGTTGCAATTTCTAAGTACTGAGGTTTAAACCACTCACCCTCCGAAAGTTTGAATAGATCATCTCCTGGATAGTATACGTTGGAATTTACACCATATACTAATCTTAAAAATAAGTCAATTGATCTAGAAGTACCTTTTGATCTATACAAATCAAAAGAATTCTTAATTAATAGTTTCTTGTTAGTAGCAACATCAAACTCAATATTACATAGATATTTTTCTTTGAAGTTAGTCAAGAAAAGATCCATCGTAGTATCAATATTGCGAATGTTAAGCAGGTTTCTAGTTAAATAGATAGATCCCATTCTTTTACTTAGACCACCGCGCTTGATAAATGATGATCCACCAGATGAACTGGTTATTGGTGTAAGATCAGAACACATGGTGACACATTTAAATGATTCTAGTCCATTTACTAGAACTAATATATCAGAATCTACATAAGTAATAAATGTTCCAGTTACTAAACCTTGAGTAACAAGATCACCGACATTAAAGTTGGTTGTGTTTTCTAGAGTTAATAATTGTGAATTCTCTTCAAGCCATTCATAATATGCTTTAACAAATGCAATAAAGTTTGGTCCATCTTCTTTATAAAAAGATGGGAACATATTCTCAATAAGAGGTGAGATCTTTGCTTCAATTGACATCAGACTCGTACACCCTCAGCAATTATTGAAGTATCTGTACTGATGATATTTAGAATTACATTATTCATCACTTGTATATCTTTACTTTCTGGATATGCATAAACTCTAATCTCTGAACCAGTAAATGCTTCAAGAATAAAGTTACTAAGTTGTAACAAGCCTGTAGTATAATCAATTGTTCCTATTTTAACTATAGGCTCGTTAGTATAAGCAGACACAATATTTAGCATACCCATACCATCATCTTTAATGTATGAATTAAGACCTTTATATGTAAATGTAGTTGAATACACACTATAGTTTGACTCGGTAAAGTGACGAACTGATAATGGAACACCAAAGTTTACATTGAAAGTAGTATAAGTCCCAAGAGTAGGAATAAAAGTTTTAATTAGTTGAACATCAGTCTCATTTGAGATAATTGATAGTTGTGAATTGTCAATCTGCTGGCATAACTTAGAGTATCTAAATGTACTACTAAAGTTATTGAGATTATTGATTGCATACTGTGTAATACCTGAAGTAACAATAGTCTGAATATCACTAGGAGTTAGACTTGTTACATTGATGTTATATTTTACTTTTGATGTAACTGCTACGTACATATATTCTGGGCTAACAAAGACTGGATCAATTGAGACAGGTGACCTTGGTTTTAAAAACTTAAAATATTCGGCTTTTTTAACATCTGGTACTTGATCAAATTCCTTAAGATCAACCGCTACAAAAACTTTACCATATTGTGGCGGATCAAGGTTTTCGCCACCATATGCATGAACTGCATTGACTTCTGGGAAGTTAGTCTTAAGTAGTGTTTCATAATCTTCAGTTGTGATAGCACGTTCTTGTGTTGTAAAATGCCGTGGAGCATTTCTCTTAATTGACTCAATGGATTCAGAAACAGAACCACCAGCAGCTACTGATAATGTAGTAATTGTGATTCCAGTCTCACTGCTGATTGGGGAGTCTGAAGTAAACTGATTACACCCATTCGGAAGTTCACCATTACAAATTCTATATTCTACTGCAATTACAGAATTATTCTTAGGAAGTCGACCACTAACTCCATCACCAAAGACAATCTCATATGAATCATTTTCAGCCCCTTGAATGAAAAAGACTTGTGATGTAGCGCTTAGATCAAATAAAGACTTAGCTTGTTTATAGACAACTGGATTTGCTCCATTATCTTCAAACACAGTAACTGTAATACTTGAAGTATCAATGTTTTTATTTGATAGAAGAATTCGATCATGATTACCATAGGCATAAGTAAATGTATCTGTTATATAATATCCTTCATAGATATCAAAGATACCACCAAAGAATCTAGAAGTATTTACAGTCTCATAAGCATCTAGAATAATATTCTCTGGTATTGAAAATGTAAATGTCTTATTAAATTGAGTACTTGTAAAAGTAGTGCCTTTAGTTGCTAATAATGAAGTCTTTGTGAGATCGTTTGACTTTACAACAATAGCAATCTTAGCAACGGCGGATTTAAATGATCGAGGAGTATAGTTGAGTTCTTTGGCGTGTGATACCACAGAATCTCTAAGTTGAGCAGAATCCAAAAACATTTCACTACCGATCATATTCAAATAGAATGAGTTGTGAAACGTGTTATATGAAAGCAAATCCAATAGAACTGACATATTTGAACCATCAAAATCATAGTCATTAAATTTGGATTGTGTCTTTAGATATGACTTAAATGTATTCTTGATTGTATCAAAATCAAGGGAGCTTAAAATGATACTGGAATTTGCCATTAACGTACTCGCTCTAGCGTTAGATTTACTGTAATTGGATCTGATTTATTTATAACCATATAAGTAATAGTTACTACATATTGATTCTGATCGTAGTATGGTATAACAGAAACACTTAAAACTATAGCTCTTGGTTCATATTCTCTAATTGTATCTTGAATATATTTAGAGATTAATTCTGAAGTTGCCGATCCCATTGGTTCAAATAACATCTGACGAAGATCTGATCCAATGCGTGGTTGATATAAACGCTCACCTCGATTAGTAAGTATCAGATTTTTGATTGATCTACTCACAGCCATTTCATCAACATACCGAACAATGTCTTTAATCACTGGGTGTGGATTTAGATTAATAAGAAAGTCGGAATAGCGTTGTAATGCTTTAGCTGAACTTTGTGTAAACTTATCTGATCTAGTAGACATGTTGACTTCCTTATGCGATTATAATTGCTGTGTTTGATGTAACTGTCTGAAGTAGATATTTAGAAGTTTGTCCGTATACTTTACAAAAAATTGAAAACCCGACATCAGTATTAGTACATGTATACTTATTATTACTTGAAAGTACTTGTACAGTATTTGCGGTTTCAAACTTTATCCATTCATACTGAATTATTTTAACAGCAGAAGGCCATGTACCAGTTGAGCATGTAAGTGTGTTAGCCTTCTTTGCCAAGCCACTAATTACCGGTAAATTGTCTGGAGCTAAACTAAATGTTACTGGACCGACTAATGCTGATTGTGCTTGTTTGATGTTGGTGTGATTCTCGGCTGTCACAGTGCAGAATAGATTACAATCAAGATCGTCTAAAATTGGACTGTACGAGTTAGTATTTGCACCGTAAATGTCTGTTCCGTTTCTAGCCCACTGATATGAATATGTAAATGCCGAATTGTTGCTTACACCATTTGCACTCCAAGTACCATCTGAGCAAATAACTGTATTTCCTACAGCAGCAGTTCCAGTAATAATTGGTAATTCATCGTTTACTGGTGCTGGTAGATTCATTATTTGATTGACATTGTCTTTGTATTGTGTATAATCAGTACTATTGACTGAAGTAATAAAATTGTTTACAGATGATGTATCAAGTACAGGTGTAATGCCTGTCAATGTCTGAACAGTAGATTGATGTGAATCAATAACAGATAGAGACTGATTGATTCCGATAATAGATCCATCCATTATAGACTCACCTGTTTTAATTGCATCCTGAATTGTCTTGACAGCACTGAGTGCATTATCTAGATCATTCAGTGTAATACCGGCATCATTCAGTGTTTCACAGATACTATTGGCAATAGCTTTAGCTATTTTCTTTTCTAGGTCTAATGCTGCTTGTTCTACAGCATCTTTTGCCTTTCGTTCATATTTTTGTAATTCTTCTAAAGCGCAAGCTTTAAGTTTATCTTCAACTTGTCTAGCAACAGTGATAAGCTTTGCAAGTGCTTTGGTGACTTCAACAATACGACTAATAAGATCTATAAGTGCTTCAATATCAGGGAGAATTTTACCTATAGTTTGCTTGACAATAAACTTAGGTAGTTCGAATGGATTGAGAGGAACACTTAATAGAGGAAATAACTTTTCTAATTCTTTCTGAATTGGCTTTGTAAGTGAATCTAATTCATCACCAATATCATTAAGTGCCTTTTCTAGTTTCTGCTGAAGGTTGTCACAATCAGTTACTTTTTCAATTTCTTTTGTGAGCTTGTTGATTCGTTTTGCTAGAGTAGAACCTTTATTTGCTCTAGCATCTTGAACCTGCTTACCTGATTTTATTTTACAGTCGCCAGACAGATTAGACGGGTTTACTGGTATTGGTGGAACTATAGTTGCCGCCGTAATATCAGCTAAATTCTTATTGAGTTTTGCTTGATCTACTTTAATAGGCTTATCAGCATCAATTAATGCTTGTATTGCAGAAGGTACTGGTGGTATAGATGCCATTACTTAGACTCCGTCAAAATGCCAGATTCAAATATAAAAGATCTTCCACCAACAATAATAGCATCATTCACACCATCGCCGGGTGTTACATGAGTTACGGATTTAATTCCACCCACCGTAGTATTTAAACCACCTGGGGCAGCAACAGTAACATCAGTGCCGGAATTAAGCGAGATTCCATTTTGACCATTTAGGCTAAGTCTACCAGCAGCAGATAGTTTTATATTGCCTTCAGTGTTTATTGATACATCACTTTTTACAATTGCCGTCAAAGTACCTTCAACACTGAGATTACAGTCACCTTTTATGGCGATCTTTTTAGCACCACCCACAATATCAAAACTATCACCTACGGACTTAATCACCATTCGACCACCGGCATTAATTTCAATTGAAGTTCCAGATTTATGGAAGATATGGATTCGTTCTTGCCCTGGCGTATCATCAAGTTCAATAGCATGCCCAGCTCTAGTCTGAATAACTCGGTTGTAAGGATACTCTGCAGCATATGCCGAATCGGGTTCTACGGGATGAGCCTTTTCTTTTTTGATAGTCTGTTGTCCCCGAGCAAGAGCAGGTACTGAATGCTTGGCATTGTCCATATCTGGAATTACTGGAAAAGTACCCATAATCATTGCAATCTGCTTTTCTCGACCGTCCATATAAAAGCCGATAACTCTTGATCCTACTGATAACTGAGGTGTGTCTCCATTGCCTTCAAAACTACCACTAGTAGTGGGCATCATAACTTGAGCCCAGTCTAAATCATCCGTTGGGATATCATCATGAACATTAAAGATTCTAACTTTTGCCCGACCAAGTTTTAATTCGTCATTCACATCTTCAACTATTCCAACAAACCAACGGAAGCCATCTTCACCTAGAAACTGAGTAGTACTCATTATGCATTATCCTCGAAATCACCCTTAATTAGTTCTAGAGACATTGTGTGTTGTGGTCTATCACTATTTAAGATTATATGTCTAACTTTAGCAACTAAATAATTACCAGTATTCAACCGAGCTTTAGTTTTACCATTGTCAATTGATGTTGCTGCTGGTAAGTGACAAATAAGCATGTCACCAATATCTATATCAGTATCACCATAAATGTAAATCTGAATTTTATTCTGATCTATTTTTAATGCTTCAGCAATGCCGACACTTAGAGCAGCAGGGTATTGTGTCTTTGGGTTTGCACTAGAGATTGGAACTAATCTAGTAGCAGAAGTAGTCTTACCTTGAGTTCTGGTATAAGTTGAACTATTAAGTGAAGCTTTATCATTACCACTTGCAGTTTTAAGTGTATTTGTTCCTACATTATCAGTATATGTAACTGTATTTAAATTACCCATAATAGTATCTAGTGAGTTTACACTATTTGTAAAGCCGCCAAGACCCGACACCGAACAAGCATCACCACTTGTTGGTCTGTTATATGCAATGATATTACGGATATTCACATCTTCAATTTTGATTTTTCTGTGAGTGTCAAAGAAGAATTCTTTATCAGTTCCTTTTGCTACACTTTTAGCACCATCATCCATCAGTCTTGCTAATGATGCCAGACGATAGCCTTTCTTACCTTCAAAGAAAAATAATCGTGAAAAGTTATATTTGACTGAATACGACTTTTGGCGAATATAATCAATTGCTTCAAATGGGCGCATCTTGTGTAGATTCTTACTGATAATTCCTGAGGTCTTTTCTAGATCAACTTCTCTAGCCGTCTGAAGATCATCCTTTAGAATCTTGCCTATTAGTTCGTCACCTGCTCCATTGAACTTACGCTTGACAAATAATCTTGAATTGCTCAACATATCAGCAGAAACTAATTGAAGTGTATATGTAACATTCTTATTATTCTCATGTACTTCATGATCAAAAATGTCATTCACTCGGAATAGTAGTGTCAGAGCTGTATTATTCTTTGGTGTACGAATTGAGATTGTGGCATATTCTTCTTTGAGAATTGGGAAACTTTCTAGTAAGCCAATTGAGTCTGATATATTCAATTCAGCAAAGATTACAGGTGACATAATAGACTTGAAGATCTGAATACCTTTGGCGTGATCCATTAGACTAAACTTACGATTTCCGTCCTGACTTACCAATGAAACATCAAGTATTTCTACATCACCCGCAAGAATATCAGTTCCTGCTGTTTTTGATACATTTGTAGTAGCACCTAAGGTAGTTAAAACAGTTTCAATGCCAGATAAAATGTCTTTAATAAAACTCATGCTGATCTCATAATCCGTTTTAGTTCTTCCTCAGCAGTTCCTTTATAATTAGAACCGATAAGTTGAATATATCTTTTCTTGGTGTTTTCTTCATATTCATAGTCAAGATATGTTACTGGACTCCAATATGTATTGTCAACTTCAGCCATAGTCTTTACAGAAGCACCAGAGACAATTTCACCGGTAGCACCTGATTCATGACCAGTTACAGTAAAGCCAGTGAATGTGTCAGACAAAGAGAAAAACTGACCTGCTGGAATAGATGGATCTACAGGAAAGCCTACAGTGTGTTGAATTGTTATATTAGACCCATTTACATCTTTTACAAATGCATAGATGGTTGGATCATTATTTACTTGAACTTCTTCATCTTTGATGAATGTACCAGCCGCATTACTTAGATTAAGTATAATAGTCTGATTAGTAAATAGAATAGAATCATCTTGCTTACGGACATATTTCTTCACCAGGCCGTATGAATCAAGAACTACTTCATAATACTTTCGATGTGAACCATTAAAGACATCATTTGAAAGCTGATTAAATTGATCTGGTGTTAATTCTGTATGATCGTTTATCCAGTCTAGTCTATAATGCTTTATCTTGCGCGAAGCAGTTTCAATAGACCCATATTTGCTTTTAATGTGTCTAGCTAAATCCACATCGGATAGAGGCAGATCATAATAAGGATCAATAGTTTCATTAGCATACCAAACAAGCCAAGTATAACCTGGATCATCATAGTAGTTAGCTGATAATTGGTCAATTCGATCATCATCCTTCATTGTATAAGGATAAAATAGAGAATATGAAGCTTTTGACTTCTGACTTAACTGACCTTTAGCTAGAATGTTTCTGACATCATAGCCATTATATGAGATGATAGGAAGTTTATTAAAGTAGTTCATGGTTTAGCATCCATTACAGCTTGGACCGCACTTTTAATTGCTTTAGTAGCGCCAGGAAATGCATTTGTTATAGCTTGAGCACTTTCTAATAATGTATCAAGACCACTATTACTATCCCAATCTCCGGATAGCATGTATTCAATCTCCATAAAACTAATAGTAATAGTAGTAGCAACAGCACCATTAGTTCCATGGAAAAAACCAGGAGAACCACCAGGTGTATAATTAACACTTACACCTTTCATAACGCATTTTTTATAGCGTATAATACTGGTATCTGAATTCCAACCCCAAGGAGCAAGACCACCGGTATCCCAAGGGTAAAAATTAAGCTGAACCATATTTGGGTAATTTAAAAGAGCAGCAGATCCTGCAAATGTATTTTTTGGGAGTGCTGATTCTTTTAAAACCTTGATAATTTTCTGTAAGGTGTTACTTTCCGTTTCATTCTTAGGATAAAATGTCCATGAATGACTGAAATCTCTTAGTTCGGGGCCTGTGAACATAACTGAGGGATTTGGGTTTGGAGCAGTTCCTGTCATTTGTTGAATAGCAGAAGTAATTTGATCGGCTGAAATTACTTTATCAATTGCACCACCAATTTTACCCAAAAATTTACTATAACCCCCAAAGTATGCATCAACTCCTGCACCCAACACATTTGATGCAGTACTCTTAATTAATTCGCCTGAATTACGTGCTAATGCCGCTCTCAATCCAGGCCCTATATCATTAACACTATCACCATTGATTATATCTCCAACGGATTCAAGATTCTGATTATTATAACCAACCGAAGTATTAT
>Ga0209189_1000011_pt1 | contig 197242 bp, 179 predicted proteins | sample C_130820_EF_Meta_FD_187308 | JGI IMG/M metagenome (GOLD analysis project Ga0209189, IMG submission 187308) | Freshwater microbial communities from Lake Croche, Canada to study carbon cycling - C_130820_EF_MetaG (SPAdes) (version 3) | ecosystem: Environmental > Aquatic > Freshwater > Lake... | reverse complement strand
CCGCGTTTGGGCGCGTCGTGGGAGGGATTCGCGCTTGAGCAGGTCATTCGATTCAGTGGCGCATCGGATGGAGAGATTTACTTCTGGGGGGTTCACAACCAAGGGGAGGTTGATCTTCTCTTAATGAGAAACGGGCGCAGGTATGGTTTCGAAGTGAAATTCACGGCCACCCCGCGTGCTAGACCGTCGCAGAAACTTGCTCTGGATTGCTTGAAGCTGGATCGTCTGGACATCATTTGCCCAGGTTCTGCAAACTACCCGATCGCGGAAAGGGTCTATGCAACCGGCCTTGAAAAGGTGGCTGAACTTTTCAAGGCTCTTGAAGGTTGACAAGGCTAGAGTATGGAAGGTTCAGAAGAATTGTTCCACGTGGAACACGCGAGGAATGGACAAATTGAGGGTTGTGGATTTTTTTTGGGAATCGAGGCAAAAAACAGGGCTCTAAAATGGCGTTAAACGCGTTTAAATTTGAAAAGAGGGTTGCTATAGCCGAGAGGCAAGCGGAGCGACAGGAGGGCGGTTTTTGAATGATTGCGGGAGGTTGATTTTTTAGAGGTGTGCGCCATCAGGCATGAGAGCTTGGATGGATTTTGAGACAGGATGAAAAAGGACCTTTGAGACAGAATTCAAAGAATGGCAAGGAAAGAGCTTTTGAGCGGTTGCAGGCGGCCGGTGGATTTTTTATATTGCCACGGGACAAATCGGGACAGACTGTTTTCGAGGCTGGATTTTTGCTGTTTATAAAAAAGAAGGCCGAAATGGTGAGGGCGCTCACTGCCTGCACGGCTGGGACTACCAGGCCCCTTTAATGGAAATGGGCTTCGAAAGCACTTCGCAGCTGAAGACAATACTTTTGCGGAGCGAGGTGAAGGTATTTTTGTTTAGTGTCTTGCTTGCAAGATTTTATTTTATTTTTGAGAGAAACGTGCTCACTGGACGTGCCCAAAAAAGATTTCCTGAAAAAAGATTGACGCCTTCTGCTTGCGGGGTTACCTCTGCGCAAGTCAGCGGGGATTTCCGTCTGAAGGGATGGAAGTCCGTAGCCGACCCCAACACCTTTATGCAATCGGTTCTCGATACACCCGTTTTGGTTCTCAACCGCCTCTGGCAGGCGGTGAATACATGCAGTGCCCGCCGTGCGTTCACTCTGCTTTACCAGGGTCACGCGCAGGTGGTTTCCGCCGAGGGCGGTCAGGGTTTCTTGACCCATGATTTCAAGAGTTGGCAGGATTTTTCACGGACGAATCCGGATCCCGAAATGGCCAAAACGGTGTCGATGCGCATTCGTGTGCCGCGAGTAATTGTGCTGCTTTTCTTCGAACGCCTACCGAAGAAAGAGGTGAAGTTCACTCGTCACAATGTCTTCGAGAGGGACAACAACACCTGCCAGTATTGCAACAAAGTTTTCTCGCGGGAGATGCTCAATCTGGACCACATCATGCCGAGGGATCGCGGCGGGCAGACGAATTGGGAGAACATCGTTTGCTCGTGCATTCCCTGCAATTCGCGCAAAGGAAACCGGCTTCCCCACGAGGTCGGGATGGCACTCATTCGCAAGCCCAAGCGCCCCCGCTGGAGGCCTTTTGTGAACATCTCGGTCTCGAGCCATCCGCACGAGAGTTGGCGTCATTTCCTGGACATCGCCTATTGGAATGTCGAGCTGGGCGACGGGTGATTGCGCTCAAATTTTTGAGCAGGGCCAGGGCCTCGAAAAAAATGAAAAAACTTCTTGCGCACATCATGATTCCGTGAGAATTTGAAATCGTTCTGGGGGGAACAGCAGGCCGTCGTGACACTCGTCGCGGCGGCCTGCAACTTTTATAGGGGCTGAAAATTTGGCCGATTCTCAGTCTGCGTGCGTCTCTCCGAGTCGCGGGAGCATATCTTCAAAGAGTCGCGCAGCCGCTTGCAGAGCGGATTCGAAGTCGATCTGTTTTCCGCTTTCGCGCTCGAGGCTTGTCATTTCCACGCCGGCGAGGCCACAGGGCGTGATACTTGAAAAAGCATCTGTCGAGCTGGCGAGGATATTGATGGCGAAACCGTGCATGGAAATCCATTTGCGAACGCCAACGCCGAGCGAGGCGAGTTTTCGTTCACTGACCCACACGCCGGTAAGGCTTTCGCGGCGCTGAGCTGTGACACCGAATCCGGCGGAGAAGCGAATGAGATACTCTTCGAGAAAGCGGAGGTAGAGATGCAGGTCGCGCCCTCGCTTGTTAAGATCGAGGATGGGATAGCCGGTGAGTTGGCCGGGGCCGTGGTAGGTAGCCTGCCCGCCGCGATTGGTTTCGAAGACGGCGTGCGGAAGGGCTTCGCGCAAACTCGAGCGGTCGCGTGTGCGGCCGATGGTGTAAACGGGCTCGTGCTCGAGGAGAATGAGTGTTTCGTCGCTCTCACCGCGTTGCACCTGCCCAAGGATCTGCTCCTGAAGTGCGAGCGCGGCTTCAAAGGTGAGTCGACCGGGAACGAGGATTTTCATCAGCGGCGGAGTGCGGCAGGTGCCGGGAATTTCGTGGTTTGAAAATGCGTGAAGCCCACCGCAATGGCATCCGCCGCGTCCGGCGGAGGTGTGACCGTAAGGCCCAGCAGCGTGCGGACCATGAAGGCCACCTGTGTTTTTTGTGCCGCGCCGGTGCCGACAACCGCCTGCTTCACGCGACGCGGGGCGTATTCGTGGATGGGGAGCCCGCGTTGTGCGGCGGCCAACAGAACGGTTCCACGGGCGGATCCCAGAGTGATCGCCGTGGGAAAACTCTGCACATAAATCACGCTCTCGACGGCCATGGCTGTAGGCTGAAAGCGCGACATGGCATCCGTGAGTCGTGTGTGAATTTCCAACAAGCAACCGGGAACCGTGAGCTTCGGGGAATTTTTTATAACATCGAAATGCAGACACCGCACCTTGCCCAACGAACGCTGAAGCACGGCAAATCCCGTCCCGCGAAGAGAGGGGTCAACCGCAAGCAGGATTTCATCGGCATCCATTGAACGAAGAAATCAAAAGTTGCGAAATGTCATGGCGCCAGCGGCAGGCTCGAATTCCTCAGGCTTCTCGCCGTTTTTGAGATAGGCCACGATCTTATCGCCCTCGGCGGGGATAGTAACTTGTCCAGGGCCCACAAAGCCTGGTGGGCGCGCGGCGAGGGTATAGAGAATATTCAGCATGCCTCCTGGCTGGAGATTGGCAGAGGAACGATTGACCTTCGCGATGCGCGCGGTGATTTCCACATCCTGCTGGCTGGGTTCGGCGCCGGGCTCGATGTCCACCCGCAGAATTTCGACTTCCAAATACTCAGGAGCGGCGTCCTGCATCCGCTCGTAGGCCGAAGGCGGGAGCTCGGCGTGCAAGCTGACGAGAAAAAACACGGCGGCGAGGGCTGTCAGAATCTGTCGCATGGAAAACTTCTGGCCGTCGCAGGCTGGATGCGCAAGCGAATCCGTGCAGGCAAATCTTTCGGATGCCGCGCCGCATACGGTGTGATAAGAAATCGCACCTCGCTGCACATGAAAAAATACCTCCTCCCGATCCTGCAAGCGGCGATCACCGTTTACATTTTCGCGAGGCTTTTTGGGGATGCCGAGTTGAGGCAAAGTGCCGCACGGGCCTTGGCTGCGGCGGATTTCACCTGGCTGGTTGGAGCCGCGTGCGCGGCAGCGCTGAGCGAGATCCTCTGCGCGACGCGGTGGTGGGTGATCTTGCACGCATTCGGCCTTCCACTGCGTTGGCGGGATGCCGTCGCTTTCTCGGCCATCGGGCTTTTTTATTCCCTCGGCCTGCCTGGCTCGGCGGGAGGCGACGCCGTGCGGACGATGTATCTCATGCGACTTTTCCCTGAGAAAAAAATGGCATCGGCCTTCTCGGTCCTCGCAGACCGCCTGTGTGGGCTGGTCGCGCTGGTCGGCTTCATGACGGCGTCTCTGGCGTGGAATCATGACATCTTCCTCTCAGGAGAAATAGGACGCGTCATCGTGCTATCTGCAACGAGCTTGCTGGGAGGCGCCGTGCTTCTGCTCGGCCTGTGGTGGACGACATCCATCCCTGCGCTGAGCAATTTCGTGAGGCGGCGACATCCGCGTTTCAGCCCTCACCTGCTGGAATCCGGAGCGATTTTTCAACAAATGGCGCAACGACCGCGTGCGGTGACGACGGGATGCCTGCTTGCGGCCATCGCTCTGGCAGCCCATTTCCTAGGATATTATTTCAGCTCTCGGGCATTTGGGTCTCCACTACAAATCGGCAGCATTTTTTCCATCATGCCCGTCGTGGATACACTCACCATGCTGCCAGTAGCGCTCTATGGGCTGGGGTTACGCGAGGCCCTCTTCAATGCCGTGCTGGGTGCATTTTTTGGGACGCCATCCGCAACGGCGACGTTGATTTCGCTTGGAGGATTTGGTGCCCAGGCTGTCGTGGCACTTGGTGGAGTTTTATTTCTGCCATTCGTTAAATTCCTCGGGCTCGCATCCGAAACAAGGCGTCAAAAATAAGCCAAAAGTCGTAGTTGGAATTTCACAGCGAATCGGCTAGTTGTAGAGATGTGCAGCCCATCCGCTCCAAACGCCGCAAAAATCCCGAGGTCTGGCACAAGGCCAACCGTATGATGATCGCTCTGATCATCGCAGGCTGTGCAGCCGTGGCTGTGGCAGCATTTTCTCCGGAAATCGTTCGCCATCGCTCACTCACCAAACAACTCGCCGAGGAGAAAGGCGTCCTCGCAGAGGAGGAACTCAAGAAGGCCCGCCGTGGCCGCGAGGTCCATCTGCTGAAAAATGATAGCGAGTATGTCGAGATCGTAGCCCGCGACCGCATCGGCGTCATGAAGGAAGGCGAAACAATTTACCGCCTCGATACGCCGGCTGCGCCGACCGAAAAGCAGAGCGCAAACTGACATCCGCCGCGCGGGTGTTTTTCAGAATTAAGTTTAAAGCGGCGGCGAGCGGCTGTAGATTACTCATCTTAATGAACGAAGAACTTCAGAATTTAGACACCTCCGCGATCAAGGGCCGCCTGGCCTCGTTGCGGAGGTTTCTTTGACTTGGCGGCCCTGACCCAAAAACTCTCTGAAATCGAGGCGCGCATGGCCGATCCGGATTTCTGGGACAATCGAGAACGCGCCCAGCGTGATGTTGCAGAAGTGTCCTCGCTGCGCTCGAAAATTCAACCCATGCAGGCGCTGGAGTCCCGCGCCGCCGACCTCGATGTGCTGCGCGAACTCGCACTGGAGGAGCCGCCGGAGAACCAAGCCGCCGCTGCAGCCGAAATAATGGCGGAATTTTCTTCGATCCAAAAAGACCTCGATAAATTCGAGATCACCGCACTGCTCTCAGGTCCCTACGACAACTGCCCCGCCTTCCTTTCTATCAATGCCGGAGCGGGCGGCACCGAGTCATGTGATTGGGCCGATATGCTGTTGCGCATGTATCAGCGCTGGATGGAACGCCACGGGCTCGAGTGCGCCATCACAGACATCCAGCTCGGCGATGAGGCGGGCATCAAATCCGCCACGCTGCGCGTCACTGGACAGAACGCCTACGGCTACCTGCAAACCGAGCGCGGAGTGCACCGCCTCGTTCGCATCTCGCCTTTCGATTCGAATAAACGCCGCCACACTTCATTTGCCAGTGTGGATGCCGTGCCGGAAATTGAGGATGTGCCTGTGGAAGTCAACGAGGCGGATATCAAGCTCGACACCTTCCGCGCCGGCGGAAAGGGCGGGCAGAATGTCAACAAAGTCGAAACCGCCTGCCGCCTCACGCACATCCCCACGGGCATCGTCGTGGCCTGCCAGGCTGAGCGCAGCCAAGGCCGCAACCGCGAACTGGCCCTCCAACTCCTCAAAGCGAAGCTTTTTCAAATGGAGAGCGACAAAAAACGCGCCGAGGTGGACCGCCAATACGGCGAGAAAGGCGACGTCGCCTGGGGAAACCAAATCCGCAGCTATGTCTTCCAACCCTACCAGATGGTGAAAGACCTCCGCACGGGCGTCAAAACCGGTGACATCCAAGCCGTGATGGATGGCGATATCGACGCCTTCATTGAAGGCAAACTGCGAGGCCTCACCTACAAAAAAGGCGAGAGCGATGAGGACGATGAGTGATACCAACGGCTATTAGGTTTTCGTGTTAGCGAGCCGTATTCACTTGTAGCGGCGTCTCTACGAGCGCCGAATCGCTTAAGATCGGCGGTCGCAGACCGCCGCTACAGCAGGAAGGGCATCCCTCCCGCAAGAGAAATGCCCCGCCTTGATTGGTGAGGCGGGCTTTTTAGTTTGGGAGAGGCTTTAGAAAACCAGCCCAGCTAGGAAGCCAAGCACGGCGGCATTTTGGACGGCGGCCGTTCCGGTTCCATTCGGATGTGAGAAGTATTGAGCGAAGGGTTGGACATAAGACCAACCATTGATCTGGAAGCGATATCCGCCTTCGATCACGGCAGTGTAGCCATCCACCGCCGGGCTGACATCACCTTGATACGCCCCATAGCCGAGTGAGATCATCGTCAAATCCTCGTCGCGTCCAGGAATGAGGCCCGTGTAAACAAGGCCGCTCTGGAAGTAGAAGGGGTAGGTGTTTTTCACAGCGTATCCCGGAGCGAAGGTGAGCAAGTTGAAGGTGCTCAAGCCTTGCTTGGAGAAGGTCGGCTTGGAGCTTTCCACCGGAGCGGTGAAGGATTTTCCGCTGGCCACGGTCTTCCCACTGACGACGGATTTCCCATCACCACGGGGCTGTGGCGCGGGGGCCTCACTGCGCTCGCGGTAGAGCATCTGATCGGCTTGGAAATAGAATCCGTATTGACCGGCGTCGTTGGTGCCGTTCCACGAGCGCGTCTTGTTCGCGGGTGTGCCGTAGAAATAACCGCCGAAGGCGTATTTGCCCGGCAGTTTGAATTCGCCAATGCTGGGCGTGTAACCAGTCTCACCCATGTAGAAGAGGCCGTTCTGGTTTGTGGCAGGGCCGTATCCTTGATAGGCGAGGCCGTGGTTGGTGGAAGCCGTGGCCTGCGGGAAGGACATAAAGAGACCATTTTTTATGTAGATATTATCCTGGAGTTGGACTTTCAGCGTGCCGCCCCATGTAGAGAAGCTGGATGAGAACGGGATGTTGCCGCCGATGCCCTTGGCGCTGTTCACCGCATTGTTCAAGAAAAGCTTCGAGAGCGGTTGATCGGCGAATTCCTTTTGTGGTTGGAGCCAGCCGCCACGCAGGACGACCATATCCTTGATGGGCAGCATTCCCTTGGTCCCGATTTCAAGGCCGAACGAGAGCACGCGGAACTGGGTGCCGGATTGCCAGTTTGAGGGATTGAACATGGACTGGGCCTCGACGAAATTGTTAGGGTTCGAGTCCTTGGTCGAGTCGCGGTAGCGAAAGCTCGAGAACGCCAAAACGCCCTCAAGAGATTCAACTTTCAGGAGCTTGCCGAAGTTGATCTCGCTGCCAAAGTTGAGCTGTTGATCCCAGAATCCACGCGAACCTTTTTCGCTGTCCACCACACCGAAGAATGCTCCTTGGTAGTTGCCATTAAAGGAAACGCCCTCGGTGACAAGTTTGCTACGAAGGTCAAAGCCAAAGTTGCCTTCTCCGCCGAGCATATATTTGCCATTCCACCAGTCGTTGAACGGCTTTGAACGATCGTCATCGGGAGCAGGCATCCGATCGCCACCGATCGTTCCCGAAGTGCCGGAGAGGACTTGGCCATCCTTTACTTCCACTGGACCACGCAACACGATGGGTTGCAGATGAAGGTTGTTCAGGAATTCCTGAGAGCTATTGGAGTTGGCATTATCTTGATCGGCGCAAAATGCACCCGGAACGAATGTGAAGGCCAAGGCCGTCGAACAAGCGAGGACTTTGGCGAGGCTGAATGATGTGGGCTTTTTCATGGCTATCGTAGCTTCTGCGCCGAATCGAGCAGGGAAATGGATTAATTGTTAAATTTTCGTAACCTGCAAGCAAGAGGGACGGTGTTTTAGCAACCACTCGACAATCACACCCGCCGCGTTATCGTGCCCTTGCGATGAAATTCGAAGACTGGCCTGAAGAGTGGCAGGAGTGGGCAAAGCTCACCCCGCTGGAGCGCTTTCGGGAAAGCGAGAAAATCTTCGCTCAATACTTAGCCATGGGAGGTAGCCTTGATCCCGACCCCGATCCGACAAGTCCTTTCTACGATCCAGAAACATCAGGTTCAGGCGCTGCTTATGGGCGGCCAGGCCTGCGTGTTCTACGGCGCAGCGCAGTTTAGCAAAGATGTCGATTTTCTCATTCTCGCGAAGGAGGAGAATTTCAAATATCTACACGCCACCCTTTGAGCGCGAGATCGAAGAATTCCTCCGCGCCGAGCGTGCTGCCATGTGACAGGATTGTCTCTTGCCATCGGCCGACCAAGCGGCTTTTCTGGCAAGCTCAATCAAAAATCCCACATGAATTTAGACACCGCTTCTCTCGAAATCGCAGCCCGCGACGCCCGTGGGTTGGCCATGGACGCCGTCACGAAATGCAAATCCGGCCACCTCGGCCTCCCGCTTGGCGCGGCGGATATCGGAGCCGTTCTCTTCGGCTCTGCGATGAGCTTCAATCCCGACGAGCCTCGCTGGCTGAACCGCGACCGCTTCATCCTCTCCGCAGGCCACGGCAGCATGTTTCTCTACAGCTGGCTGCATCTCGCTGGCTATGGCTTGTCTTTGGAAGAAGTCAAAAATTTTCGCCAGCTTGGCAGCATCACTCCCGGACATCCAGAGTTCCACGAAACCCCCGGCGTCGAGGCCACCACAGGCCCGCTCGGCCAAGGCGTGTCGAATGCCGTTGGTTTTGCCATCTCGGCCAAAATGTGCGAGGCCCGCTTCAACACATCCGCCCACAGCATTTTCAACCACCATGTCATCGCCCTCGCCGGTGATGGCTGCCTCCAAGAAGGTGTGGCGATGGAAGCCAGCGCGCTCGCAGGCCACCTCGGCCTCGATAACCTCATCCTTATTTACGATTCCAACAATGTGACGCTCGACGCCATGGGCCCTGTCACGCAGAGCGAGGACACCGCCGCGCGCTACGCTGCGATCGGCTGGGATGTCCACCAGATCGATGGACACAACCTCCACGAGATCGCCGAGGCCATTGAAAAAGCTAAATCCGCCACCAGCGGTAAGCCACAGTTCATCATCGCAAAGACGCTCATCGGAAAAGGCATTCCCGAAGTCAGCGGCACGAACAAAGCCCACGGCGAGGCCGGCGTGAAATTCGTCACCGAATCCCGCAAAGCGCTTGGCCTCCCAGAGGAGACCTTCTTCGTCGCTCCCGAGACCAAGGCCTACTTCGAAAAACGCAAAGCCACCCTCAAGGCCGAATACGCAGAGTGGGAAAAATCCTACGCCGCTTGGCGCTCAGCCAACGCTGATCTGGCCAAGGAAATCGATGACGCCGTCGCGGGAAAAACTCCGAACCTCCTCGATGTCATCCCGCCGTTTGATCCAGCCGTCAACATCGCCACCCGCAAGGCCGGCAGCGATGTGCTCCAGCCGATCTGTGCCGCCATGCCGCTCGTTACCAGCGGCAGCGCCGACCTACACGGCTCCACGCTGAACTACATCAAGGATGGCGGCGACTTCAACCGCGCCAACCACGCCGGACGCAACCTCCACTTCGGCATTCGCGAACACGCCATGTGCGGCATCATGAACGGCATCGCCTACGATGGCATCTTCCGCGCCAGCGGTGCGACATTCCTCGTCTTCAGCGACTACGGCCGTCCATCGATCCGCCTCGCCGCGCTGTCGCATCTCCCGACCGTTTACATTTTCACCCACGACTCCGTGGGCGTTGGGGAAGACGGCCCGACCCACGAGCCTGTCGAGACCGTCGCCGCCCTGCGCGCGATTCCCGGTCTGGATGTCATTCGTCCAGGCGATCCCGAGGAAACCGCTGGCGCCTTCGCCGCAGCTTTCCAAAAGACAAACGGCCCGACCATGCTGGTGCTCTCGCGCCAGAATCTGCCAACCCAAAACGAAATCCCTGTCGCGACGCGTCGCGAAGGGGTTTTCCATGGCGGCTACATTGCTAAAAAAGAAACCGCCGACTTGGAATTCATCCTCCTCGCCAGCGGTAGCGAACTACAACACGCCATGAATGCCGCCGCCGAACTCGGTGCCGGTGCCCGCGTCGTGTCCATGCCCTGCTTCGAGCGCTTCGAAGCCCAGAGCGCGGAATATAAAGAATCCGTCCTGCCGAAATCCTGCCGCAAACGAGTCTCGATCGAAGCCGGCATCTCCGACCCATGGTTCCGTTATGTCGGCCTCGATGGCAAAACCGTAGCCATCGACCGCTTCGGCCTCAGCGCCCCGGGCAACATCGTCATGGAACAACTCGGCATCACCGCCGCCCATGTCGTCGCAGCAGCAAAAGCACTCTAAAGCTGAATTGACCACAGAGCGCACAGAGGACACAGAGATGGAGTGCAGGCGGGTTTTCAATACGCCTGCCCAGGAGCATAGCAAATCGCATTTGTTGCCAGTCCTTGATTTTTCTCCTCTGTGCTCCCTGTGACCTCTGTGGTCAATTTCTAACCTTATGCCGTCGAAATTCGATCCCGAGGAAATCCGTCGCAAGTCCGATGAGCTGGAAACCGCCAGCCTGCGCGAGGTTTTGTCTTGGGCATGGGAAAAATTCGGCCCACGCGCCGCGATCGGCACCAGCTTTCAAGGTGCCGGCCTTGTCGTCATGAACGAGGCCTTCTCAAACGGCCTGAATTTCCCCGTCTTCACGATCGACACTGGCCTCCTCTTCCCTGAAACGCTCGACCTGAAAGCTGCCGTCGAGAAACGCTTCGGCATCACCATCGAGCCGCTCGTCCCCGAGCAAACCGTTGATCAACAAACCGCCGAGCTTGGCCCTGAGCTTTGGAACACCAAGCCCGACCTCTGCTGCTCCCTCCGCAAGGTCATTCCCCTGCAAAAAAAACTCTCCACTCTCGATGTCTGGATCACCGGAGTCCGCCGCCAGCAAAACGACTCACGCGAGAAAACCAAAATCGCCGAACTCTACCACTTTGATGTCCTCCGCGACCTCTACATCGTGAAGCTCAACCCCATGGCCGCCTGGAGCCGTGACGAAGTCCAAGACTACATCAAAAAACACGACCTCCCCGTGAACGCCCTCACCGCGCGTGGCTACCGCTCCATCGGCTGCCAACCCTGCACCCGCCCCACAGGCGACGGCGAAAACGAACGGGCCGGCCGCTGGACCGGCTTCGACAAAAGCGAGTGCGGCATCCACACCTTCCTCGGCAGTAATATTTGAGGCGAAAAAGCCGAAAGGTCACACTGTCTATTTGACAGCTTTTGGGTGTCACTATACAAATAGTCGACGGAGTGGCGCAGATGTTTGCCACAAAAAACTGATTTTATATCTATACTTGAAATTTTTATGATTCCTGTGTGGAGGTTTTATTTCCTTATCCTAGTGGTTGCTTGCAGTTATGATCATGTTTATTTCGAACAGAGGCATTTCTCGGGCGAAATCATGCCCCGTAATTGCTTCATGCAATCTTTGCAATTCGGAGTAGAATGGATCAAAAGCAGTGATCTTTGACGGGAACATGACTTAAAAAAACAAATTTGCTGCTTTTAATAGAAAGCTAGCCCAGCATTGTTCTGTCTACAAAAGACAGATAAAAGGCATAAAAAAATTACCGAAAAAATTTTGTTTACATTATGAATATTAAAAAATTACTTTTTGCTGCAGCTTTCATATTACTATCGCTTTTTGCTTTTCAATTCTACAGCAACCACCCTGCATTTTCAACATCAATAACTCAGCATAATTCTAATAATTTTATTATTAAGACTAAAGTATTTTTGTCGGGACTTATAAATAAGAAAAATAGTGATAAACAAGCAGTTGATGCTAAGCAAGAAGACACAGTATTTACTTCAAATCAGAATAATATCGAAGAAGCAAAAACCATAGAATTATCAAATGTTATTGGCATGCTCGAGGAATATGTCTCGTTGACAGAAAACACGCTTCCTAATGATGAGAATGGCTTTGACAATAATGTTAGTATTAATCTTTTCATCGGTAGTTTAAATCGATCTAATTTTTTACAAAAAAATATTAATTTAAAGTTTGCAATAATCAAATTGATGAGGTTAATCACAAACGCTAAAATTCCATTTAAAAACCTATACCTTAGAAGCTCAAATCTTCAAACAGCAAAGAAGTCATCTTTAGAATCAAATCAAGATTTTCTTGAAAAGCAAAACGTTAGAAAAAACAACTTACAAACGGATATAACAATTCAGAAAGAAAAATTTAAGGAGAATATAACTGCCAATCTTCGAGATATAAAAATTGCTGCAGAGAATAAAACCTCAAAACAAGTTCTTCCTACTGATGCATTTTTTTTATCCACAAAATCATTAGTTGAGTCTGCAAAAAAAATAAAATGGAGCACGGATGAAAAAGCTAAAAAAATGAAATGGATAGCTGAAAATAGCAAGGTGTTGATGCTCCGCGTTGATTCTATTGATGGAGATACACTCTATGCCACAGAACTCAGAATAGTAGTAATTGGTGGTGGTCGTGTTTCCAGGATGGCCAGTGTTGGTGGTGGAAGTGGTGGTGGCGGCATAGTCTACGAACCCACGAATGTCATAGTCACTGTAACTGGTGTTCCGAACACACTCAAAAAACTAAAACAATGCTCTATAGAAGTATATCCAGAGCCACCTGAGAATTCGGAACAAAAAAACAGGTATGTTTTTGTTAAGCTAATGCAATAAATAGTTTATAATTAATGTATCGCCTAACTTACACAATTGTATTTCTTTTTGCTATTTATGGCTTTGCTGACTTTGCAAACAATTTAATATTTGGGAAAGGAATTTTTGGCCTGCTTTCACATAAAGAACGAGACTCGAAGTTTTTTGAAGCCTGTGTCGAACAAGCTAAATCAGGTAATGCTGGTGATATGTATTTCTTGGGAATGATGTATTGGAACGGTATTGGTGTCAAACGGAACACCGATAAAGCATCGTTTTGGTTCAATGAAGCCGCAAATAAGGGTAGTCCAGATGCCCAGTCTCGTGTTGCGGACCTTTATTATTATGGAATCGGTATAAATAAGGATATTGATCAAGCCGTGAAATGGTATACAGAAGCAGCAAAGAATGGCAACTCTGATGCTCAATTTAAAATAGGTTTAGTTTATTATAACGGATTTGAAGTAAAAAGGGATATGCAGAAGGCAATCGCGTATTTTAGGGATTCTGCTCAAAATGGAAATTCCGCTGCTCAATTGAGCATGGGCCTGATTTACTATAAGGGAACAGGCGTAGACATAGATAAGTTTCTTGCAAGTAATTATTACAGACAGGCCGCTATGCAGGGAAATTCTGACGCCCAGTTTAACCTTGCATTTATGCTATTTAATGGCGAGGGCGGTGCTGTAGATGTTGCTGAATCCATTAAATGGTATCAGTTATCTGCGTTGCAAGGTAATGAGAATGCTCAAACAAACCTTGGTCATATTTATCTAACTGGTAAATCGTCAGAAGGCGTAAACTTGCTAAAAGCTGAAAAATGGTATCTAATTTCAGCAGAACGAGGAAACATTAATGCGCAATATAACTTAGGGTGTCTCTATTTGAAAATGAGAGATTCACCGAATTCATGGGATGATGCATTTAAATGGTTTAAGAAAGCTGCTGATCAGGGAGACGCGCAAGCTCAAACCATGCTAAAACGGCTTAATAGTTCTAAAATTGAATTAGAAACAATTGACAGAGAAATGAAAAATTTGATGGATAAAGTCCAGAAAAGAAAAGCAACAGAAGAAAATTAATCCACGATCTCTTTCGCGGCCAGTTCGGCATTGTGATAAATCAAAACACCGAGGCGTCAATGATGGAGAGCACATCCTCCAGCACATCACGAGGCGCTTGTTCAATCAGCTTCATTCCGCGTGAACGAAAATCGAGCGACTTCACCTGCTCGCACATTACGAAACCTGTCAGCGATGTGCGCCCTGCGATGGAAACATGAAAAGGCATCCTCCGGTCAGTATTGGTTATGGGACAGCAGATCGCCATACCGGTGCCTTTGTTGAAAGCCTCTTTACTCACTATCAGCGCCGGACGGCGTCCTTTTTGTTCATGGCCAGCCTGCGGATCGAAATCCAACGCCACCAGATCTCCCTGCTTCGGAATCCAAGCAGTCATTACCAGACCTCGCGACCGCTTGTTCCCCACTCAAATTCGGCAGTTTTGTAGCCCCTCGGAATGGCCGCCACGAGATCTTCGATGCGATGCCGACCTCGGACGCGCGGCGGCGCCTTCGCGGGCCTCACGATGATCGCATCTTTCTTCGAGCTTAGCTCGATTTCGACAGCAGCTCCTGACTTCAGGTCCAAAGACGCAAGCAGGGATTTAGGCAGACGCACTCCTTGACTGTTTCCCCATGCTTGTAAAGTCGTTGTCATTCTCGAAATGTATATCCCCCGGCTAAACAGAGCAATAGTAAAAAGAGTCGGATTTCATATCCAGATCAGTGTAGTCCACCGACTCCGCAACGGCGGAAGCCTGACTCCAGCAACCCGGTGTTTGCCGCAAAGCCTTCTTCGATTTCAGTCATCGAAGTCCACAGCCGCAGGTCCCTTGAGCTTGCGCTCCAGCAGACGCCTGTGCTTGGTGATGCGGCCGTTCACTCGTTTGCGCCAGAGGCGAAAACTCGAGGGTTTCAATTCGCGGCGCATGACCGCGATGACATCCCGCTCCACAAAGCCTGTGCGCTTCTCAATTTCCTCAAAACTTGTTCTGTCCTCCCAAGCTAAGCGCACAATCCGGGAAATCTGTTCGGGCAAAAGCGTGGTCTTCATGGGACAATTTGAATCAAAAATTGGGAGTTCAAGAGACTCATACTTTTCGCCGAAATGCGGCGCATACTAAGTCTTACGAATACCCAGCACAGCGAGATGCTCGGAGGGCCTCGAATTTATTGAAGAGATAACGCTGCGGATTCGGTCCGAAAAACCCGCATCAAAGATATGCAGAGCCTGAACGGCCATGCCCCCCGTTCTGAGCCAGTCAAGGCATAGGAGGCTGGATGCCCTTGACTGCGAAATACTGCCGAAGGAATTCGATGTCGCCGCGATCTTTTTCACGGCCGGCTCGGGACTTCATGCGCCAGAGCAGCTCGGGGCTGGCGAAGGGGATCGGAACGCCGTCGATTTCGTGAATGACGAGACTTTGGGAGGCTTCGTGGTATTCGATGCCGGAAGCCTTTGCCATGAGGTCCACAAGGATTTCGTCTGCCACACGCACGACGGTATATTTTTCGACATCACCGGCTTCGAGTTCACGCACACATCCGTCAGGAAGTGTGGCGAGCGCCTCGTAAACACGCGCTTCATTCTCCAAGTCGGCATCGATGAGAATGTCTATGTCTGTGGTGTGGCGCCCATATCCAGCCGCCCGAATGGAGAAACTGTCTACTACTATAAATTTCGCGCCCTGAGCGTGGAGTTCACGGCAAAGAGAGACGAGATCCTCCACAGAAGGATCACGAGGGATCAATTCGCCGGTTTCGGGATCGAATGGTCCATCAGCCATTGGTCGGCCTCTTCGTGGGATTTAAATCGGTAAACGCCCTTTTTGATGCGTGGGAAAAACCCCGCTGCTGCCCATTGCCGATTGGCCTCGGTTTCTTGAGGTGAAGAAATGAGTTTGCTCGGTGGTCTGCGCTTGCCAACGACCTTCCCAACCGGATCATCGATATTCACCACGGGATGCATGGCCGTAACTTAAGCCTGCCCGAGGTCACGGGCAAGAGACAAAAGGACGCGTGCAAATCGGGACCGCAGCAGCATTCGCGAACAACATTCGCACGGCCGCTGTCATTGGCACGTCTGATGCTGAGCAATGATCCAAACCCTCAGCACAATGAAAAAAACAATCATTACCTGCCTGGGTGTTTCCTCCATCGCATTGACCGGCATTTTTTATGCCGACCAAGCCTCCAGCCGGAAACACACATCACCCGTCAATACACAACCCGCCGACGCCAGAGTCGGAAGTCCAGCCACCCCTGATTCCAGCGGAGCTGCGCCGAAGCCGCCTCAAAGCGGAATAGCGCCTACCATGGTCTCATCAGGGCCAGGCGCGCCGCCAGCGCCCATGCCAGCACAGGCGCCTGATCCCTCGCCGGATTCGGATAACACGGCCGCCGCAGCCACAGTGGCGCAAAACAACAATCCCACCCGTCAGCAGGGATCCGCTTCGTCAAGCGCGGCTACAGGCGGACCGGCGGGGCCAAAAAACCTGATCGTGCAACTTCTGCAGTCGGCAGACATGAGCAATCCCGAGGAGCGAGAGAAGGTCGTGGCTCAAATGACACAGATCGAAGAGAGCCGTATGGATGCCGTGCTGGAAAAAGCCGGTGAACTCGGAGTCCCCGTGCGCATCAATGAGGTCGGCGGAAAGGTGTCGGTTCTCCACGATTTCCGTGGTGACCAGCCCCTCTACCGCATCACGAACAATAAGAACGCAGCGATCTCCACTAGCGCCAATCTGGTTCAGGCGACGCCTTACGGCCTCGACGGCACCGGAGTGAAGGTCGGCGTGTGGGATGCGGGCTCGATCCGTAACACCCACCGTGAGCTGACCGGGCGAATCACGAATAAAAACGCGACGACTCCGCTTGATGACCACTCGACCCATGTCGCTGGGACCATTGCAGCCACAGGAGTCGATGCCAACGCGAAGGGCATGGCACCAAAGGCCACCGTCGATTCCTACGATTGGGATAACGACTACGCAGAAATGACAGCCAGCGGCGCAGCCACCGCCGCCGCTCTCTCGTCCGTTCCGCTCTCGAACCACTCTTACGGATACGGCGCCAGCACGGCCGACATGGGCCGATACGAAAGTGAAGCACAGACCACCGATGCGCTTGTGTGGTCCCTTCCTTACTACCTTCCCTTCTGGGCGGCTGGCAACGACCAAGGCTCCCTCACCGCACAGGGCGGCTTCCAGTCGATCACATTCAATTCCCTCGCTAAAAATATCGTCACCGTCGGCGCGGTGAATGACGCCGTCGTAGCAGGTGTGCGCTCTCCCGCCGCTGGCTCCATGAGCACCTTCTCGAGCTGGGGCCCCTGCGACGACGGGCGCATCAAGCCCGACCTCGTTGCCAACGGCGTGAGTGTCTACTCCACCACGGCTGCGAGTGATTCCTCCTACGATGGCACCTACAGCGGCACCAGCATGGCGACGCCAAATGCCGCCGGCTCGGCGGCCCTCATCCAGCAACTCTACGCAAACACATTCGGCCAGCGCCCCCGCGCCAGCCTTCTCAAGGCTCTCCTGATCCACACGGCTGACGACCTCGGAAACCCAGGCCCTGACTACAAATTCGGCTGGGGATTGATCAATGTGAAAGCCGCTGCCGATATCATCCTCGCGCAAAAAGCTGCACCAGCCGTGCCAAGAATCCTCGAGAACACCCTTACGGCGGCCGTGAAATCGACGACCACCACCTTCACTTGGGATGGCGTCAGCCCCATTCGCGCCACGCTATCATGGACAGATCCCGCCGGCGCTACACAGACAGCCGCTGACAGCAGGACGGCAAATCTCGTGCATGACTTGGATTTAAAAATCACAGGGCCGGATGGAGCCACTGTTTATCTGCCCTTCGTCATGCCCTTTGTGGATTCGTGGACATCGGCCGCCATGTCCGCAGCCGCCACCACTGGCAAAAACAGGGTGGACAACACCGAGCAGGTTTATATTTCCAATCCGAACCGCGCCGGAACCTATACAGTGACCGTGTCGATGGATGCTGCGCTGACCACAAACGCCCAGCCCTATGCACTCGTAGTCACTGGTGCTGCAGCTTCGACGACACCAACGCCGACCCCATCACCGAGTCCGAGCCCAACGCCTACTCCCACTCCCTCACCGGTGAACCCCGCTCCTACGATCAGCCTCACCTCGCCAACGAGTGGAACAAGCATCAGCCTGGGATCTCAAATCGCCCTCACCGCCAATGCATCGGATCGCACATCCACCGGCGCTGCGGGAGTCATTTCGCGAGTCGAATTCTTCAGCGGCTCGACTTCGCTCGGCGTTGACACAACCGCACCTTATTCGATCGCTTGGAAGCCCGCCGCCGCTGGCAATTATATCCTCACGGCACGGGCGACCGATAGCCAAGGAGCTGTTGGCACATCGACATCGGTCACGGTCACTGTGGTGGCACCGCTTCCCGCGCCGACCATTTCCTCGTTCTCACCTGCGAGCGGGCCTGTCGGCGCGAATGTCCTAATCAATGGAGCGAACCTGTCCGCAGTGACCAGCGTGCAGTTCAACGGCATTGCAGCCAGCGTGTGGAAAATTGTCTCCGCCACGCAGGTCAGCGCCACAGTCCCTCTCGGAGCCACCACTGGAGCGGTTCGGGTATCCACCGCCACCGCAAGCGCGACGAGTTCCACGGCCTTCACCGTCACCACGCCGCCAGCCGCTGTCGTCATCAGCCAAATCTACGCCGGCGGAGGCCGCTGGTGGTCGGATTTCAGCCATGACTATGTGGAGCTCCACAATCCCGGAGCCACACCTGTGCAGCTCGATGGATGGTCGCTTCAGCTCGCCAGCGGCACAAGCGCACGATGGATGGTGGTTCCGCTCAAAGGCATCATCCCAGCGAAAGGCTACTATCTCATCGCCCTCGAGGGCGGCGACTACGCCTACGATCTGCCAAAAGCCGACGCTTCGGGATTCTACGACCTCGCCACCAAACAAGGCAAAGTGGCACTTATGAGAACCACCACGCCGCTGACTGCGGCATCACCCCTCGGTCTGACAAGCCTCAGCGACCTCGTCGGCTACGGCACGGTAAATGCCTACGAGGGCTCATATCCCGCCATCGCTCCCGATCGCTACTACGCCATCTTCCGAGGCAACGCTGGCGCCACAGACACAAACGATAACTATCAGGACTTCGATTGGAACTACGCCGCTCCTCGCAACTCTGCCACTCCGGTCACGCTCCGCCAGAAACAGCTCCGCCCGAAGACGGGCCGTTAAAAGCCGATTCACCCCCAACCCAGGCTGCGTGCCCCCCACATGCAGCCTGGCCCATTTTCGCTCCCGCACGAGCCGTAAGCTCCATAGCGGCTTGAATCAACTCCAAGCCGTGTCCGAGCCGCCGCCGATCGGGAAACAAGCATCTAACGCGATAAACCTACAATCAATCCCACGATGGTTCCGTAGAGCATGTGGGCTCCGAGTTGGGCAAGGCCAGTGGCAGGACCGCGCTCGTGGTATCGCTGCTCCGGGTGGTGTTCCATGATCAAGATCGACACCAGCAACATGACTATGACGCCATGAATGCTGCCGAGCAATAGACCAGTGAGAGCGTTGAATGGTAGCGAGGAAAGGCTCAAAAATGCGGAGTAAACAAAGGCAAAGCCGATACCCATGGCAATATGAATGCCCAAACCCACAGGGAAAGCCGATCGATTGCCTGAACCAACGACCAAAGCCCCTCCGGCACGAATGACATCCACATGAGCGAGGCCAAGCCATCGGGGCAGAAGAAGAAAGAACGTCATGGCCACAGTCCCAGCCAGACCGCCCGACAGCAACATTATTGAATTTTTCATAGCTCAAGATCGGATGGAGCGAGTCGTTTCAAAATGGGGTGATCACCCATCGATCTGAGGCATTTCAGAAGCGTCGTAACCGCAACTGTGGATCCGCCTACGGGAAAGACCCCATTGGTGGGCAATGGAAGGCGTGCCCATATTCGCGGCGCAGAATCCAACACAATGAAAACCATAAAATATCTCACCCTCACCGCATCCCTATGCGCGCTCTTCATGTCATCCGCCTTCGCCCTTCCGCCATGGAAAGGCGGTCCAGCGCTGGAAGTCATCGAGAAGAAATCCGATGTCGAAAAGCTCGGCCCGAAATCCCAACTCGTCCTTGTCTGCAAAGCGTCGAACACCGTCACGATCATCGATATCAAAGACGAGAAACAGGCTCGGAAATTGTGCGCCGATGGGTCCATGATCGAGTGCAAGGACTGTCACAAACACTACAAAGTGGTTTGGAAAAATTCGACAGGGAAGACCGGCAGCCCTGAAGTCAAAATGGATATCGTCAACGCCAAAGGCGAGTCCTGCATGTTTCTTGCCAAGCTGAAATAGTCCGCATCAGGAAAAACGCACCTTCGATAGCGCTTCCGCGCTGTCGGAGGTGAGAATTTCTTTTCCAGTCTGTTTTTAAGATGCAGACTCTGGCAAACACGCCTCGACCATGCGCATTGCCATATCTGGATCCCATTCCTTGGGGAAATCAACTGTTGTCAACGAGTGGGTTGCAAAAAACCCTGACTTCTGTCGCGAGGAGGAGCCTTACCGAGCGCTCGGGCTCTATGGCCCCTATGAAATTCTCTTCCGCGATGCTTCCACGAAGCTGCACAATGGCATCCAGATGTATTACAACATCAGCCGGATTCATCGGTATGGTGAATGCACGGATAATGTGATTTTTGACCGTGCGCCTGTGGATTATATCGCTTATTCCCAATACACAGCGAACCAGGGCACCACGGATATCGACGAGGCTTTTGTGGAGTCGATGGTTCCTGCCGTGCGGGAATCGCTGGATCATTTGGACATTCTGGCATTTGTGCCGAAATCCGACGCCTGGCCGGTTGAGATGGAGGCGGACGGCATCCGGCCGGTCGATCATGCCTACCGCGATGAGGTGGATGCGATTTTCAAACAAATTTATCGCGAGGGTCGGTTTCAGGTTTTGCCGGAAAGGAATCGTCCACTTCTGGTGGAGTTGTGGGGTCCGAGGGAGCAGCGGTTGAATCAATTGCAGGCGGCGATAGAGGAAGTGAAATCTTCCAAAGCCGGTGCCCGATGAGAAATGGCCTCACAGAGGAGATGTTGAGCGGGCCGGCGGCAGATTTATATCGTCAACTCGTGCCGGGAGTTCCCATGCGCGATCGCTGGGTGGCGGAGATTCGGGAATTATGGGGGAAAAAAGACCATCCGAGCCTGAACGATTTCCCTGAAGTCGAAATCTCGGAAATCAGCCTGCCTTCGGTTGATGCCGGAATCGATGTGCCGGTGACACTTTGCAGGCCGCCGGGAGCATCTTCTCACGCTTTTGTGTATTTGCATGGTGGCGGATGGATTGCGCCCGCTTCGGGAAAACACATCAGCTGGGCCAAGCGCGTGGCGGCCTTGTCTGGACAGACGGTGGCGGCCGTGCATTACCGGCTGGCACCGGAGGATAGATATCCGTGCGCTTTGCACGATTGCGTCGGTGTATTTCGTGCCAATAAAAAATTGTTCACCGGCGAGATCACGGTTGGCGGCGACTCGGCGGGTGCCAATCTGGCTGCGGCGCTTTGGTTTTATTGCCGTGGCCAAGGCGAGTGCCTTCCAGACAAGTTGATGCTAAACTGCGGCGTGTTAGACCTCGAACTCGAGAACCACGCCTCCATGAAGCGCTTGGGGAAGGATCATCCCTACAATGGCCTCGAGCTCCTCGCCTTCCAGCGAGCCATTTATGCTCCCGATCAGGAGCTTTGGACGGATCCTTGCGCCAGTCCGGCCCATGGCGATCTGGGGAGTCTGCCTCGAACCCTTGTTCTAGTCGGAGAAGATGACACCCTGTGTGACGATGGCGTCGATTTTGCGAAGCGGGCCCACAGCGCCGGTGCCCCGGTGCAACTCCATATCGGCGAGAAAATGCCGCATGGCTTCCATATGCAGCACGGCCTCGTTCCACAAGCCGCCGCCGCAGCCGAGCAAGTGATCCTGAATTTTTTAAAAACCGCATCGCTTTAAAGCCAGCGGCAAGCATCGCGCTGGGCGGCTCGCAAACCAATACTTGAGCGGTTTCGACTTTTTCACTACAAGGCAGTCTGGAGTTCGCTTTTTTAATCTGCAGGAGATTCGGAACGAAGGCCGTGCAGCTCGGGGTGAATTCCTGCGCAGCTTTTTATGAAAACAAAATCACTGACTATCAATCCGGATGGCCGACCTAAGCAGATGTGGGATGCTTTTATTTTGTTCGTGACGGTGGTAGCGGCAGTAGAAACCACGCTTCGATTGGCATTGCAAATTGAGCTCACGGGCGTGCTGCTGGCCGTGGAGTTGTTCACCACCGGCTGTTTCCTTGCAGACATGGTTTTGAATTTTATCACGCCTGTGCATGTGGATGGGCAGCTTGTGACCTCGCGGAAGAGCATCGCAAAGCATTATGTGAAGGGTTGGTTTATCTTGGATCTGCTCTCGATATTTCCATGGGCGCTTTTTGGTTCTGCGTGGCACGGCATGCGGCTGCTTCGTCTGCTCAGGTTGGCCCACATCGCGAACTTCATGCAGAAGCTAGCGAAGGAAAATCTGATAAACGCCAGCGTCCTGCGGATGATTTTTCTCGGCTTCTGGGTCACGCTATTCGCTCACTTTGCGGCATGTGGATGGATAGCTCTTGGCGCTGGAAATATCGGCCCCGAGTGGACTTCCCAAAAGGAACTACTTTACCTGCGAAGCTTCTACTGGGCGGTAACGACGATTGCGACTATCGGCTATGGCGATGTGACGCCTGTGACGCCGATGCAGACGATTTTTACCATTTCGATAGAAGTCATTGGGGCGGGCTTGTATGGCTATGTCATCGCTATTTTTGCAAGTTTGATTGCGAACTTGGATTCCGCGCGGAAAAAGTTTTCGGAGCAAATGGATGAAATTAATACATTCATGCGATTCCGGAAAATCCCGCTGGATCTTCAGAAGCAGATTCGTGGTTACTACGACTACCTCTGGGAATCGCGCCGTGGATATAGCGAGGGCCATGTGCTGGCTGATTTACCGGATTCGCTCAAGCTGAAGGTGTCGATTTTTATTAATAAAGCGATGCTTGAAAAAGTGCCTCTTTTTGAGGGCGCAGGCGATGCGTTGGTGGAAGAATTACTCATGCACCTGAAGCCAATCATATTCACTCCGGGCGATTATGTTTTCCGGACCGGTGATATCGGCGACAGCATGTATTTTATTAATAATGGGCATGTGGAGGTGGTCTCAAGCGACGGCAAAACGATTTACGCCACTCTCTCGCCGGGAGGTTATTTCGGGGAAACAGCCCTGCTTATGAATCAACCCCGAAATGCCTCTGTCCGCGCAGTGGATTATGTCGATCTCTACACGCTAAATAGAACAACTCTGGGTGAAATCCTGGTAAAGTTCCCAGCCTTTCAAAAACACCTCCATGAAATCGCTGCGGAGCGTCAGGCAGGGAACAAGAAATAGCGCCCGTTTTGAGTGGCTGCCCTCTTTTGACTCTTCGGGTTCACTTGTAGCGGCGTCTCTATGAGCGCTGGAGCTTTAGCCATCGGCAGTCACAGACCGCCGCTATAAAAACATCAACGATCGAGGATGGCCGGGAGGAAGAGTTGCCAGAGGGGACGGCGGCGTAGGATGACGTCCGCGTCGACAGTTGAGCCAAGCGCCAGAGGGACTGGGGAATCGGTGATGTCGACCGTGGCTTCGTAGCGTTGGGGACCGGCTTGGCTTCCATCGGGCAGGGAGGGTTCGGTGGATACGTTTCGAAGCGTGCCGTGCGCGTGGCCGTATTTGAACCAGGGGATGGAGAGCGGGCGCATGATGACTTGCTGGCCAGGAGCGACGCGGATGATTTTTTCTTCGGCAAGGAAGATTTTCACGCGGTTGGCGGGGCCTCGGGAAATGTGGGCCAGTTTTTCGCCGGCGGTGACGGGCATTCCAGGGCGGCGTTTTTGCACGAGGGTGACTGTGCCGTCCTCGGAGGCACGGATGAGGCAGCGTTCGACCAAGGCGGCGGCGTTTTCCCTCTCCACCTTCCATCGGCTCACGACAGCTTTGGCGGCAGCGGTTTCAGCCTCGGCTTCGGCGATGACCTGCTCGCGGTAGCCATGACTGAGAACATCGAGCTTTTCCTGAGTTTTCTCCACTTCACCTCGGGCGACCTCGCGCTGCGCGAGGGAGCGGTCGTAGTCCTGACGACTCGCCCCGCCTGTTCTGGAAAGGATTTCGTAGCGGGCGCACTCTCTCTCTGCGAGGGCGAGGCGCTCATTGGCCTGTTTAAGTTCCTCAGGCAGATGCCAGAATTCCTTTGGCAAGGGGAGCCCGCTCGTCTTTTGAAGTTGGGCCTCTTTGAGATGAAGTGTGGCCTCGGCTTCGGCGAGTGAGGCCTCGGCTGATCCGAGCCGCTGGGCATACAGGATGGAATCGAGTTCAAAGAGAACATCTCCTTTTTTGACATTGCTGCCTTCCGAAAAACGAATGCCGGCGAGGAGTCCATCCTGAGGCGAAAAAACATGCACATCCTCCTGGGCGCGCACAACGCCTGTGGCAGGGACTTTTTCATCCACCGGCAGAAGCAGTGCCGTGGCGGCTATCAATGGAATGGCAAGAAATGCAGCCGCAAAGATGAGGCGGCTCATACGACGAAGGCGCGTTTGTATGGAAGCGGGAAATGCAGACATGGAAATAGGCTTCAGGCCGCAGCCTCGTGGACGACGGAGAGCTTCTGGAGATTGCGATACGGGCCATCGACTGCCATCAGTTCTTGATGCGTGCCGAGCTGGGCGAGCCGCCCCGATTCCATCACGACGATCCGATTGGCGCGGCGGATTGTGCTCAGACGGTGGGCCACGATGAAGACCGTGCGGCCTTCCATCAAGGTATCGAGCGACTGCTGGACGAGCGCTTCACTTTCGTTATCGAGCGCGCTTGTGGCTTCGTCGAAAATCAAAATCCGCGGGTCTTTGAGCAGGCAGCGGGCGATGGCGATGCGCTGGCGTTGGCCGCCGGAGAGCGTGGCGCCGCCTTGTCCCACTTGGGCTTTGAGCCCGCCTTCCATTTTGGCGATGAATTCCCACGCATTCGCCAACTCGGCGGCGCGCCGCACCTCCTCCTCGGTGGCATCCGGGCGGCCGTAGCGGATATTTTCATCAAGCGAACCAGAGAAGAGAAAGTTGTCCTGAAGCACGATGCCGATTTGTTGGCGGTAGAGGTCGTAATCGAGCGTCCGCAGATCATGGCCATCGATGCGGATGACGCCTGCCGAAGGATCATAGAAACGGGTGAGGAGGCTGATGAGCGTTGATTTTCCGCTGCCGCTCGGGCCGACCAGCGCGACGATCTCGCCGGCTGGAACGCTGAGACTGAAGTCATTGATGGCGATGCCACGATCATAGGAAAAGGCGATGTGCTCGAAATCCACCGCGCCGCGAAGGTTAGGAAGAGCGATGGGATTGGGTATTTCCGTGATGTGAGGGCGGATGTCGTGAAGGCTGAGAATGCGCTCGAATCCGGTGCGGGCGCTGGTGGAGATTTGGATCAAGTTGGAAAGGTTTTGGAGCGGGCCATAGAGCATCGTGAGGTAGCTTATGAATGCCACGAACGAGCCGAGCGACATAGTGCCATTCATCACGCTGCTGCCGCCCCAGAGGAGCACGGATCCGTAGACCACGGCAAAGATTCCCGCGAGGAGGAGCCCCATGCGGACTCCCATGAGGGTGAGTTCCAGTTCATGCGGGAGGTTTTCGCGAATTCGCTGGAGGAAGCGCCTCCGCTCGTGGTCCTCCTGGGCAAAACATTTCACCACCTTGATGCCACTGAATGTCTCGCCCAGCGTTCCAGCCAAGGCGGACTGGCGCTCCTGCACTTCATGAGAGCGCGTGTGAAGAGAACTTCGATAAAGGCGCACCACGGTGAAATAAATCGGAAGGCTCGCTGTGCAAAAGAGAGCCATTTTCCAGTTCAGGAAAAACATGATCGTTATTGCGAGGGCGAGTGATACCAAGCTGTTCGAAACGGTGGTGAGCGCCGAGGTGATGAATTGCTGCACGGCAGCGGCATCGTGGACGACGCGATTCACCAAGCTCGCCGTGCGCTGGGTTTCGTAAAACGAAAGATGCAGCATCTGCAAGTGGTGAAACAGGGCACGTCGGATGTCGAAAACAACGCGCTGGCCGACATAGTAAAGAAGGTAAAAGTGTCCGTAGCCCACAAGAAAGCGCATGGTCTCACAGGCTAAGAAAACGAGCACAATTCCAGCAAGGAACAGCACATTTCGACCGGGAATGGCTTCATCGATCACCAACTTCACAAAAAGCGGCGCCATGGAGGCGATGGTCACTGTGATGAGATTGCCGAGAGCTGAAATTCCCAGCAGGCTTTTGTAGCGACGAACATAGTTCCAAAACCGAAGGAATACAGGCTTTGGAAGATTATCCATTGAAGTGGAATGAATTCATCTTTGAGAACTGACGATTTATGTCAGCACAGGATTTCTTGCTCTGCGAATAAAAACTTTGAAAGAGCGCGGAAGGATCATTTTTTCAGCGCGTGTGATCCAAAGGCAGCTCGGCATATTTCACGATTGGTCTTCGATTTTGAAATCCCGGAGGTCGTGTTGGAAAAGCTCAGCGGGGAGTGTGGAATTCCTCTCAATGCGGGTGAATTCGGTGGAGACCTCGCTGCCGTCGCGGAAGGTCATTTCAAAGAGGACAACGGCTCCAGTGGCAGGTTCGAAGAGGATGCGGAGGGATTTGAGGCCTTCGGCAAGGCGCGGGTCTTTGGGGATGAGATGAAGGTCCATGCGGCCATCGTCGTCCTTGAGGGAAACGACTTCGAAACGGCGCTGGAACTCATCGAGCGAGATGGCGATGGGCATTGGGAGTTCCTGCATGGCACGAGCAGCGGCGGAGGATGCGGTGAACCTCCGGGCAAGGGATTTCTTGGGTTCAATCACCAGAAAATCGTTGGGTGACTTGAGCACGAGCAATTCGGCTGGATCACCGACTTGCCAGCGGAAGCGCCCCTCGGTGCCGAACCAGACGGTGCCGGATTTTTTCAGCGGAATACGAAGAGCGGGCAAGCGGCGGGTTTGTATGAAATCCGCGCGCAGCGAGCGGATGGCAGATTGTTTTGAAATCCATTCGCGGAGGATTTTCTCGACATCCTGAGCTTGTAGCGGCGCAGCGAGGAGAAGGAAAAGGAGCAGGTGTTTCATGCGCGTTTGATTTTACCACTTGGAGTCTGAGGAAGGTCGTCCACAAAATGAAGCTCGACGGGAACTTTGTGCGCGGACAACTCGCGGCGGCAGAGCTTGAGAAGATCAAGACGCGGCGGTGCTTCAGCGCCGGGGACGATGAGAACCTCAGCAATCGGAATCGTGCCGAAATCCGAGTGCTGGCGGGCGATGACGCGACTGCGCGCGACTGCGGGATGAGTATTCAAGACGGCCTCCACCTCATCGGGAAAGAATTTCATTCCTCCAATCGAAATGGCCGTGCTGATGCGTCCAAGGCGGGTAATAAAACCCTCCGTGTCGATTTCAGCGATATCACCAGTGGCAAACCACCCATCCTTGTCCAGGATTTCAGAGCGCGGTTGCCAAGGCGAAAGATAGGCATCGAGGCATCCGGGGCCACGCAGAAGAAGCTGCGAATCTTTGAGCTTGGCCTGAAAGGATAACTGAGGACGCCCAATCGATGCTGGTCGCAGAGCCGGTGCGGGAGAATTCAGACACGGGAGGCCGACTTCAATGATGCCGAGTGCCTGGGATGGAAATATGCCGAATTTTTTTGAGAACCTTTCGGACGTGGAAACAGCCAATGCCGCCGTGGTGGAGACAGCAAGTCGCCAGTTAACATCAGAATCGCCGTCAAAGCCGCTGAGCATCTCGTAATGAAAAGGTGCTGCGTAGAGGACTGTGGCACAGGTGCGCTTCGAGACTTCGAGAAGATCACCTGGCAAGCTCGAAAGCGGAAGAACAATGCCAGCTCCGTTCCAGAGGTAGAGCATGATCGAGACAGCAAAGTGGTGTGACATGGGAAGCACCCAGAGGATGCGGTCGGCTGGCGTGATGCCGAGACCGTCGTTTGCAGCCGTGATGCGATCCAGCAGGGTTTGATGGGAAAGCGTGATGCCCTTGGCATGGCCAGTGGTGCCGGAGGTGAATCGAATGAAGGCGGGGCGTATTTCCGCAAGCGGTTTGATCCACTCAGGAGCTGGGGAAGAATGCTCCTGTGCCTCGAGCAACACAGCACCGGCATCGGTTTGCTTCACGATGACATCAAGGCGAACCTCCTCAATAAGGCGGCACCGTTCGGAAGCAGAAAGCTCGGGAGCGATGGGGACGAAGCACCCGCCAGCCCGCAGGATGCCGAGGGCGTGTGCGATGTAATCCACCCCATCGGCACATTGAAGACCGACTCGAGGGCAAGGCAGAGACTCGATCAGCGGGTGGAGTTGCCGAGCGAGTCGGGCGCTTTTTTCAGCGAGTGCGGCGTAGGTTGTTTTTTGCCCGTCGTGGAAAACGGCTACCGCGTTGGGATCGGCTTTTTTAAAAATCTCCTCGGCGATATTCATCTCAAAATGCAGCTGCCGCCTTCCCTGCGGCCTCTCCCGTAGCGAGGCATGTTCCGGTAACGCGGATCGACGCCTGCGCCTCGTGCGTGCAGGAGATGCACCGGCCAGCGACGAAGAGGTTCTCAAAGGTTCGCGAGCGCAGGCAATCGAGCGAGATGCCAGCAGGACGGTTCTCTTCGGGAAACCGGAACCGGGGCCCCTTGGCGTTCTCTCGCAGTTCCAATGGCCAACAGGCGAGGGCGGCGGGGTTTTCAACCTGCCTACCTTGGAGGATGTCCTCCTCCGTGAGGCAGGCCAGCCCGCTCAGGCGTCGGCTTTCACGGATACCTGCCTGCGCGGGAGTGCAGGTGATGCGCGCATTTTCAAAACCCTCGGCATGAGCCTGCAGGTAGCGGATGATTTCGAATGAAACGCGGCGTCCGCATTCCTCCACGCGAGTGAGACACTCCGGCGAGCAAGGATCGTAGGGATCAGCCTGCAGATCGATTGTCGCCCAGATTTCATTTTGACTCATACCATGGCGAAAAGCCACGCCCAGCGCCTCAAAGGAAAGCTGACTTGATGCCACGGCGCCGCTGATCAGGTGGGCAAGCTTGAGGCGGGCATCACCAGCCAGAGCGGTTTCATGTGCGCCACCGATTCCAAAAATATAGGCCGGGCGTTGCAGTCGATCTGCTGGCGCACACTCAAAAGCGGCACCTGCAAGCGCACTGGCTTCGGCATCCCCTGAGGCATCGATGAGAGAGTTCACTTCGACTTCAAAGATATGGCCTCGCGACTGAAGATGCGCGGATTGGATTTTACCCGAGGCGGACTCGATGCCTGCGAGGTCTGTATGAAGAAGAACGGTCAGGTTTGAAGTTCGGCGGGTGATGTCATCCGCCACGGCTGCGAGGGCGGCGGGTTGATGCGGGAGGACATCGAGTTTTCCCATTCGCACCGGCCCTGAGGCACCTCCTGCTTGGATGAGACTTTCGGCAAACTCGCGCGGGAAGCCCTCATTGGCGTAGGTCAAAGGCTGGGCGTCGTCATTCCGCAGCAGGTAAAGCCCGCAGAGCGTGTGCACGAGAGCGTTGGAAGCCATGCCTCCGAGGGCGTTTCGGCGTTCCGCGAGCAGCACCCTTGCCCCTGCCCGTGCGGCTGACACAGCGGCGGCAATCCCTGCCGTGCCTCCGCCCACGACCAGAATGTCGAATTTTTCCGGGGAACTCACAGCGCGGAATTACTCAGCCGGGATGAGGGCGGCGATTTTTTGCACTGTGGAGAAATTTTCCCGATTCACTTGCGACACAGGAAGGCGAAATCCGAAGGTGGTTTCGACGTGGATAAGAAGGCGCATAATAGACATGGAATCCAAGCCTGCTTCAAAGAGGTCGTCCGTTGTCTTGAAATCGGGCGCGAGCTCAAGAATATCGGAGGACAGGATGTTGAAAAGCTTGGCCTCTTTTTTTGCGATGGCGTCCGGAGTTTCAGCCATTGGCGGATGATCTAAAGAATCCCAAGCCGCTGGCAGATTTCACGCGTGGCGGTGGATTGGTTAAGCGTGTAGAGGTGGATGCCAGCCACGCCTTGGTCGAGGAGGTCGGCGCATTGCTCGGTGGCGTAGTGCAGGCCAATTTGGCGAAACGCCTCAGTCGAGTCGCCTGCGCGTTGCAAGGCCTTGAGAAGACGCGCAGGAAAACGGGCTCCGCCGGCAAGTTCAGCCATGCGGCGCATCGATGACTGGCTGGTCACAGGCATGATGCCGGCAATGATCGGCACATGGATGCCGGCCAGCGCGCACCGATCTCGGAAGTCATAGAAATCGTGGTTATCGAAGAAAAGCTGCGTGCAAATGTAATCCGCTCCAGCGTCCACCTTCGCCTTGAGGTAGTCCATTTCCAACAGGCGATTGGGCGTGGCGGGGTGACCTTCTGGAAACCCGGCAACACCGATACCAAAGCCGCGTGGATCGGGATGTCCGCTGAAACTTTTGACAAAACTCACAAGATCCACAGCCTGCGGAAATGTATCTGCCGCATGGTTGTAGTCCGGTTTGTCGCGTGGGGGATCGCCACGGAGAGCGAGAATATTGCTAACTCCTGCAGCGGCATAGCGCTCGAGGATGGCTGTGATCTCTTCGCGGGTATGACCGACGCACGTTAAATGTGGCACGGGGTCCAGCGTCGTGGTGGTTTTTAGGCGCAAAACCAAATCGTGCGTAAGTTCACGGGTCGAACCGCCCGCGCCATAGGTCACGCTGACAAAGTTCGGATGGATTTTCTCCAACTCGCGGATTGTTTCGTAGAGAGCATACTGCGCCTCGGCGGTCTTCGGTGGAAAAAACTCAAACGATACGGTCGGTTTTCCGGGTTTGAGAATGTCGAGGATGTGCATATGCCAGAGTTTTAAGTTTTAGGGATTAAGTCTTAAGTTGCACCGCTCGTGATGGGGGTATGAGAATCTAATTTTACCAGCCGAGGATTTTGGCGAAGATGAGCGGCGCAACGATCGTGGCATCGGATTCAATTATGTATTTTGGAGTATTTTCCCCAAGCTTGCCCCAAGTAATTTTTTCGTTGGGAACTGCACCGGAATAACTTCCATAACTTGTTGTGGAATCGCTGATTTGACAGAAATAGCCCCACAATGGCACGTCGGTGCGGCGGAGGTCTTGGTGGAGCATTGGAACCACACAAATGGGGAAGTCGCCAGCGATGCCGCCGCCGATTTGGAAGAAGCCGATGGGCGTTTTGTGGCTAGTCGGCGCATACCATTCAGCCAGCGACATCATGTATTCGATGCCAGAGCGGACCGTGTGAACATTTTTCACATCTCCTTCGATGCAATGACCGGCATACATGTTGCCGAGAGTGGAATCCTCCCAACCAGGAACAAACATGGGGAGATTTTTCTCCTTGGCGGCGACCATCCAGCTGTTCTTGGGGTCGATCTGAAAGCTCTTTTGGAGTTCGGGCGAATCAAGAATCCGCCAGAAGAACTCATGCGGAAATAGACGCTCCCCTTTGGCATCGGCGGCCATCCATTCCTTGAGAATCACATCCTCGATCCGGCGCATGGCCTCCATCTCAGGAATACAGGTATCGGTAACGCGATTCATGTGGCGGGCGAGAAGTGCCTGCTCATCAGCGGGTGTGAGGTCGCGATAGTTTGGAATGCGCTCGTAGAAATCGTGCGCCACGAGATTGAAAATATCTTCCTCCAGGTTGGCTCCTGTGCAAACGATGCCATGGACTTTTCCCTGACGAATCATCTCAGCAAGAGAAATGCCCAACTCTGCCGTGCTCATGGCTCCAGCGAGTGTCATAAGCATGATGCCGCCTTGATCCAGATGGCGAGTGTAGGCTTCAGCGGCATCTTTGAGAGCAGCAGCGTTGAAGTGGCGGTAGTGAAGGTCGATGAATTGCGAAACTGGGCCTTGTGACATGATGGTTGAAGTGAATGATTGCTACGGATTTTTAGCAGGTTGGGCAGCCAGTGCAAAGTGTGTTCACCAGTCTAGAATCCCATCCGCTGAGAGGTTGTTCACATGCTTTAATAATAAAGAAATTATTTTTCAGGAAACTTCTTCTTCTTAATGGTGTGAACAACCGTGAAGAAGTCTGTTCCTCAGGCTCCCAGTGCGTGTTCCACGCGTTTTTGACTCTGTGAAGAAGCTGTGAGTGAAAAATAATGGCTCTGAAAAACTCTGTTTTTTCGCCGAGTTGTTAAACTTTGCTGGCATGGATTCACAAGTTGTTCACATACTGTTGACACCTTGGCAAATGTCCATGAGGCGTTCATTTTGAGAAGAATCTTTGAGCTATTGGCATGCGCCGTCCCATGCCGAATGCGCGGCTCGTGATCTTGAGACCGGGAGCAGCTTGTTCGCGTTTGTATTCGTTGAAATCCACCTTGCGCGTCACCCAGCGCACGGTTTCAGCTTCGAAGCCTGCTGCCACGATATCGCCCACACCGCGATTTTCTTCCACATAGAGTTTAAGAATGGCATCGAGGACTTCGTAAGGTGGTAGGGTATCCTGGTCTTTTTGATCGGGACGAAGCTCTGCGCTTGGGGGTTTGTCGATCGTGCGGCGCGGGATGACTTCCGTGTTCCGGTTCAAATGTTTCGCCAGCTTGTAGACCAGCGTCTTTGGCACATCCGATATGGCAGCGAGACCACCAGCCATATCCCCGTAGAGTGTGCAATAACCTACCGCGAGTTCACTTTTATTTCCTGTCGTGAGCAGAAGATGGCCGAATTTGTTTGAGAGAGACATCAGCGTGAGCCCGCGAAGGCGCGCTTGCATGTTTTCTTCTGTGGCATCTTCCGGTCGGTCGCCGAAGACTGGACGCATCTGGTTTTTAAAAACTTCGAAACTTTCGCCAATCGGGATTTTCAAGCACTCGATGCCAAGATTCTTAGCTAGGGCTAGAGCGTCTTCCACGCTGTGTGAGGAAGAGAATGGCGACGGCATCGCGACACCCGTCACCTTATTTGCTCCCAAAGCTTCTACCGCGAGGCAGGCTACAACGGCACTATCTATGCCACCGCTCAATCCCAGCACGGCTGACTTGAAGCCGCATTTTTCGGCATAGTCTCGAAGACCGAGCACCAAGGCGCGGCGCAAATCCTCTAGGTCGCTGGATTCATTTTCCACCAATCCATCGGATGCGATTTGAGTGGACTCTTCAAAACCGGGAAGCCGTGTTTGGATTTCCCCATTCGCTCCGACTGCGAGCGAATGACCATCGAACACCAGCTCATCGTTTCCACCGATGGCGTTACAATAATAAAAAGGCACACTATGTCGGAGGGCCTGATTTTTGATCATGGCCTCCCTGAATCGTGGTTTTCCGAGTTGAAAAGGCGACGCGCTTAGATTCAAAATCGCCGTGGCTCCAGCGGCACAAAGGGTTTCCACTGGATCACACGAATACAACGGGCGTGGTAGATAATCCGGGGTCCAGATGTCCTCGCAAATCGTAATACCGAAAGTCGTGCCACGAATCTCGACCGGCGCCGGTTTTTGACAGGGTTCAAAATACCGTGACTCGTTGAAGACATCATAGGTCGGCAGGAGTGTCTTATGAACCCAGCGGATCGGGCATCCACGTTCCAGAACGGCTGCCGCATTAAAAAATGGCCGTCCCGATGAAGTGGGGTTCTTTTGCACACAGCCAACAATCCATGCCGCCGAGCCCACTTCGCGGTGGATTTCCTCAAGAGCCTTCAGGCTCATAGGCACAAAGTCGGATTGGAAAAGTAAATCCTGCGGTGGGTAGCCGGTGAGGACCAATTCCGGCGTGAGAATGACATCCGCGCCTTGAGCCTCCAGCGATCGGCATGCCTCCACAATCCTGCGGGAATTCCCCGCCAAATCGCCCACTGTCGAATTAATCTGCGCCAAACCGATTTTCATAAAATTACCAGAATCCCCATTGCCTCGTCGCCATAATGTAAAGGCCGAGACCGAGGTTTGTCACCCCGTGTGCGAGCACGCAGGCGCCGAGACTGCCCGTCCGCACTGCCACAAAATTGTAGACCACCCCGCAGATCAGGGCTGCCGGCCAATCCGCCATACCGTGCACCAACATAAAACACACCGCCACTGCGGCGAAGGACTTCCATTGAAACGCGCCCACCGGCAGAGAGGTGAAATCCTCTCGAATCAGATACCGCATCAAAAACCCACGCCAAAAAATTTCTTCCACCAAAGGAACGATAATGACCAATCGCGCAAAGCGCGCGGCGACAGTCATCCAGTAAAGCCCCGAGCCCTCACCGAACACCGAGGGATCAAAACCATCCACCCTCGCACCCGCTCCCAGGAAAGCCTGCGGAGCGATCCAGAGGCCCAGCACCACTACCCCGGCAGCCAGCGCCAGACCAGTTCCGCCGCGTTTTCCGAAGTCATATTGACGCCAGTAAAAAACCAGCACCCCTGCGCAGAGCGCTGTCTGAAGCGGATAAACCCAATACTCCGGGCTTCTCAACCAGAGTGAATCGGCAGCGGGATTTTTGACGAGAGACACCAACATCAACCCGCCCATAAAAACGAAAAACGGCGTCACATAGGCCGCCAGCGGCGAGCGGATGGAAGAGGGCAGAGACATCGGGTGATATCCAATCACACACCCGTGTCCTTTTTAAGATCAACTTTCAGTCAATCGCACCTTGCCTTAGCCAGTGACAAGATCGAGCCAGTTGGGGTTTGATTCCGCATGCGAGCGGATTTCTTCGAGGATTTGAGGTAATGCGGTGGCGGGCTCCCATCCCCATGCTTCGTGGGCGAGGCCGGAGTCCAGGATCGCCCACGGAATGTCGAACGTGCGGCTGGATTGGTCGCTGGAGCTGTGATTCGGGTCGTTGATAGCGAGGGCGGGGCCGATTTTTTCTCCGCACCATGTGGAGAGTTCGCGCAGGGACATGGAATTTTCATCACCACCGGAGAGGTTGACGGTGCAGGGTTTTTTCGTGCCGCGAAAATCGATCTGCTTGAGGAGGAGCGGGACGATATCTCTCGGATGTAGGCAGTCGCGGACTTGGAATCCCGAGCCGCCGAAGCCGATGTATTTCAGCGGACGCCCAGCGCGCCAGGAGTGGATCCAAAAGGAGAAGATGCCCTGGTCGGCTTTACCGAATTGTCCTGCCCCGGCGAGGACGCCGCAGCGATTGATCCAGACTGGGAAGCCGTAGGCGTCGCCGTATTCCAGCGCGAGCCACTCGGAGCAGAGTTTCGTGCTGCCGTAGAGACTGATTGGTGGGGCTGTAGAAAACTGCTCGGTGATTCCGCCGCGCGACCAGCCGGGACCTGATGCGGTGGATGGCAACTCGAAGCGTGTCGAAGTTTTTTCCATCGGCAATCCTGCCAGTGCAGCGATCGAATAGACGCGGCTGGTGGAGAGTAGCGTGAACCCGGCTTTCCATGTTTTGCAGAGTTCCAGGAGATTCACGGTGCCGTAAAGGTTCTGGTCCACCAAGTCGCGGCTCGAGGAACCATCCACTCCGGCAAGCACACTGGGATTCGCCGCGCAGTCGATGATCCAGTCACACGCTGGGAGGCTTTCGAGCGAAGCCCGGTCGCGCACATTGCCGATGCGGATATCGCAGCCCATCGCACGGAGCGGCTCGAGATTCGTCTCGCTACCTTTGCGCGAAAGATTGTCGAGACCGAGGATCTGCAGGTCGGCCCGATGCTCGAGCAGTGTGCGTGTGATCACGGATCCAGCGAAGCCGCAAATGCCGGTGAGGAGGATTTTCATGTGTGGATCGGGTTTTAGCGGTTTGCTGGGGGACGGGGAGGGAAAAATCAACGGCTTCGCAATGTCGAGCTCATCGCAGCAAAAACTTCATAAACAATGGAGCGGCGCTCACAAAAGAGACAGTCGATCTCAATTGTGCCGGTGGATTGTTCCTCGCGGTAGGCGAGGATAACCCGATATGATCGCACCCGCAGTCTGAAAAATCCTTGGAGCTCATGCTCCAAAGCCTTGATGTCTCCCTTTTCAGCTTCAAGCAAGCGCAGCGCTTGGCGAAGACGCTTTCTCGGTTCAGGAGCAAGACAAAGAACGAAACCTCTCACTTGCTCCGAGATGTTGACCCTCATGGAGCTTCGTCAAGAGAATCAAGCGGCAGGAATTTCGTCTTTCCCGCTTTGTAGTCCCGGATCGCATCCATTGCCTCTGGGTTCGCCATGATTTCCATCGTTTCCAGCATGGCTTCAAATCTCTCGGGGGAAAGAAGGTAACCCACCGCTTTGTCCCGACGGGTTATAATAACCGGCTGCTCCTCGGCTTGGCGCAAGATGGAAGGCAGCCCGGCCTGTGCCTCTGTGACGGAATATGTAATTGCCATGACAATCTATATAAATTGTGTCTGGTCCAAATGCAAGCTGAGGGCAGATTTTTCAAACTCGGCCTACGAGGGCGCAGACAGGGACGCCCGAGGCGGGCGTGATCCCCGGGACTATTGACCGATGGATTTTAAGATTTCAGCGGCAAAGGGATCATTATCGTTTGCCAATTCACGGAGATAACGCAAAGAAAGGTTCTGAACTTCAGCATCTGGGTGGGAGAGAGCTTGTTCAGCCACTTTTGGAGTAAGAAATCTTTGAAGCATTTGAATAGCCTTCTCGGCTGAAGAAGATTGGAGTTCAACGATATAGCGCTTTTCAGCCTTGTTTTCGAGGAAAGCAATATCCATTATGTCCTTGTCACGGCCAGTGAGTTGCTTGGTCATGAGAAGGTCGATTTCATCTGGCAGGCGCGTTCCGTCCTGAAGTGGGAGTGAACGCATCCACGCAGATTCAAACTCTGCGATGGGAATTTCATTGGGACATCGAAAAACATCGATTGGTTGGGTTGCTCCAGAGATTCGAATGGCCCCATCCCTCTCGACAATATCTGCAAGCTTGGCATCCGGGATTTCTGTCCAGACAGCCAAGGCAAGAATCTTGAGATGGGGGCAAAGTCTTTTCAGATCCAATACTGCAGTGCACCAATCTTCGAGAGTCAGTAGCGGGTCGAGCCAGATATCGGCGTCAAAAGTAGGCCGGGCGAGGCCGTGTGAAACAATGGCCAGACCTCCAAGCATGACAACGCGTTGCTTGGAGGCGAGGTGAGCGATCAATCCTGGTGTGGTAACGGGATTTTCCATTCTTTCATGGTTTCTTTGATGCGTTCGGAAATCCAGATGGCGTCGGCAACGCATTTCACGCCTCCGGGGAGCCAGGCTTCCGAGTTGTCCGGGATTTGTTTGCGGCCTTCGGCGATGGCCGTGTTGATCGGGGGCTTGCCTTGCGAGCGCCTCAGCAGGGCTTGTGACTTCAGTAGGGAGTAAAGTCGCTTCTGCCTTTCCACATCGGGACGGTATTGGCGCATGGGGAGGATTTTATCCGCGTGTCTTCCAGGCTTCGACGATTTGGCGGATGGTTTCGGTGAGGCTGATGGTGATGTCCCACGCCGGGTAGTGGGATTTCATTTTTCGGAGGTCGCTGTAATAGCAGATGTGGTCGCCGATGCGGTTTTGGTCCACATAGGTGAAGACTTGTTTGTTTCCGGTGAAGGATTCGGCGATTTGGAAGGCTTCGAGAATCGAGCAGGAGTTTTGTTTTCCGCCGCCGAGATTGTAGACCTCCGCGATGCGCGGAGCTTTGCAGAATTCCCACATGAAGCGGGCCACATCTTCGCTGTGGATGTTGTCGCGCACCTGCTTACCTTTGTAGCCGAAAACCTTGTATTCGCGGCCTTCGAGATTGCATTTCACGAGGTAGCTGAGGAAGCCGTGGAGTTCCACGCCGGAGTGGTTCGGGCCGGTGAGGCAGCCGCCGCGAAGACAGCAGGTGGGCATGTCGAAATAGCGTCCGTATTCCTGCACCATGACATCCGCCGCGACTTTGGAGGCGCCGAAGAGGGAGTGTTTCGATTGGTCGATCGAGAAGGATTCAGCAATGCCGTGCTCGTAGGAGGGATCGTCGTAATCCCAACGCGTGTCGAGTTCGCGCAGAGCGATGGTATTTGGCCGGTCGCCGTAAACTTTGTTGGTGGACATGTGGACGAACGGCGACTCGGGACAGGCTTGCCGGGCGGCTTCAAGGAGGTTCAGCGTGCCGACGGCGTTGGTGTCGAAATCATCAAAAGGAATTGCGGCCGCGCGGTCGTGCGAGGGCTGCGCGGCGGTGTGGATGATGATGTCGGGCTTAACTTTTGCAACGAGGTCGAGAACGCCCTGCCGGTCGCGAATATCGAGTTCGTGGTGGGTGAAGCCGGGGATGAGATCGGCGAGGCGTTTTTGGTTCCAGCGCGTGTCGCCTTGGGGTCCAAAAAATGCCGCGCGCTGGTTGTTGTCCACCCCGTGGATGGAACAGTCCTGGCGGGCGAAAAAAATCGAGACTTCGGAACCGATGAGGCCAGAGGAGCCAGTGACGAGGGTTTTCATGCGATGGTGAGGATCAAGCTATTTCAAGAGACATCAGAGTAAAATCAAAACATTGCGCAACCACTCAAAGCCAGCGCCGCAGAGCGCTTGAGAGTTCCAAGAACGGGGTTGAGCGCGGGGAGTGATCTTGTATTTCATATAAGTCATGCTTGCCCGTGAGGCACATAAATCCACATCGTTCAAGGAGGCCGATGAGTGGACAAAACGCCAGTATCAGGCGATGTCCTGCGACGAGCGAATTCAAGCCGCCCGACTTTTGCAGCGCAGGGTGTTTGGAGCAAACCCTCCCGATGTGAGAGAGGCATGCCTGAAGAAAAGCAAATAAGCGGGGTGGGCTTCTCGCTGGACATATTGGAGTTTCTGGGGCTTCTGGAGAGGCATGAGGTTCGCTAAAAGTTCCAAGGGGCAGGTATTAGATCGCCTAGTCTGATGGCAAAAAGTTTTCCTTGCTTGACGTCAATACGCGAATGCAATTTCAATACATCATGCTGTATATAGCAGACTTGAATAGAGATGGCCTTATCAAAATCGGTGTGGCGAACTGGCGGAGATTAAAACGTCGCGAGTCTGAATTGCGTCGCGAATTGGAGGCTCCTAAGCTGACCATGGTTGTCAAAACACCAATCCCCTTCGGTTGGGGACGCGATGAAGATTGGGAGGGCAGGATAATTCATGCGCTTTCAAGTTACAGCGGCAATCTGCAATTGTATGCCAATTCTGAGCAGAACACTGAGGTGGTCGATGCGACCATAGTCGCAGCTCGTCGAGAACTTCAACATCTTCGTGCAGAGACGGAAATCGATATAATGAAGGATGCGCATGAAATATCTACTGAAAAAGAAGATTGGAGATTCTTTGAATTCATGCTTTGGAAATATCCAGAAACAGAGTTCTCGGTAAAAAATAACTCAGGGCTGCACTGGAGGGATCTTATAACACGCCAAGTGTTTATCAATTGGCTTCGCGGCGACGAATGGGCTTCAATGCCTCCAGGATATTTAGATTAGAAATATCCGTATCACCTTGGCTTAATGTTACTCTGGTTTTTTGTTATAAACGCGAGCTTTTCCAGACTTGACCATTTGGTCGATAAACCATGGCAAGTCAGCATCTGGGATTGGTTTTCCAACTGCAGCGCTATATTTTTGGAAGTTTGTAGCATTTTTGCGGAACGCCCCCTCAGATTGCATAATGCTGTAACGCTGCGCATAAGACGGATAATTGTAGTTTTCGCTGACATATGTGGTCTGGCCGGGAATATAAGTTGTAGCAGTCCCTGAGCCATACGCATTTGAACTTCCGGAAGTGTTTAGATAGGATGTTCCAAGGGGACTATTCACGACGCCACTTCCATTAGAATATGCGGTCCCGTATGCCGAAGCTGTAGATGTGACTACAGAGCCGGGCGTATAGCTTCCAACAACCATTCTTGACCCAGATTTCATTCCGGCAAATGCCGTTCGCCGTATAATGAGGTCTCCACCCACGCTTGCGGCAAACTTGCGTATTGAATCGGCTGATTGCATTTGTCCTACAAATTCAAGAGTTCCAAGATACCAATATCCCTCTTGAGAAAGCTTCTGGGTTAGCTTAATTCCTTCTTCATATTTCCATGCCCCATCAACAATTCGCACAAACGAGGGGGAAATAGGCTTGTGAGCAAGGCCAGCCATTTCCGGTTCGTAAAATTGTTTGAGTTCTGGAGATGTCGCACAACCGGAAAACAATATTGAGAGAGCTGAGAGGCTCGCGAAACATAAAACGGCTTTGTAATAGGATTTATTGCGATTCATTCTGGTATTTCTGTTTTGGCGGGTAAAGGTGAGGACTAATTTTCTTCTAACACTGCGGAATTGGAAGGATTTTTCTCTGCCTCTTCACCGGAGACATTGATTTTTTCTTCGGGTGTGACACGGAAAATATCGAAAAGCTGTTCCGGTGTTTGCTGGAGTTTTGGAATGGAAGCATTCCGGCGGTGAAAGAAGCCGCTGAAGTCAAAGAGAAGGGTTTAGTTTTGCAATTCGGGAGGCCTCCGCACTGGTTGGACTTGCTCAACAAAATCGATGGTATCGAATTTGAAGCGGCTTGGTCCGGACGCCAGAGGGTTTCCATCAGCGGCATGGAAGCGCCGATCCGAGCATTTTACATGGGCAAATCCGAATTGCTTAAAAACAAATCCGCCAGTTCCCGGCCGAAGGATCTCGACGACATCGAGCACCTGAGGTGATAGCGCGTTAGGCCAGGGCTCGATTCAGCGCGCTGATAATTGCGTGGATGGAGGCGAGTTCGATGTTGGTGTCGCTGCCGACGCCGAAGTAGGAGCGGGCGGCGGCGGTTTTGATTTCGATGTAGCTCACGGCGCGGGCATCGGCTCCGGCGCCGAGCGAGTGTTCGGAATAGCTTTGGATTTCGAAAGGCGGGAGGTTCGTTTGGCTGAGGGCGTGGACGAATGCCGCGATCGGGCCGTTGCCGGAACCGCGGACTGTGACGGGTTGCCCTTGGAGGACGATGTCGGCTTCGATGGTGACCTGCTCGCCGCGCTCGATGGCCCGGAAATCGCGCAGGCTCACTGCGCCTTCACGCAGGACATAGGTTTTCAGGAAAAGCCCGTGGATTTCCTCGGCTTCGAGTTCGGTGCCTTTTTCATCCGAGACGGCATTGACGATGCGGCCGAGTTCCTTTTGCAAAGTCTTGGGAAGCTGATAGCCGAATTCCGTTTCGAGGATGTAAGCGACGCCGCCTTTGCCGGACTGGGAATTGATGCGGATGATCGCCTTGTAGCTGCGCCCGATATCGGCGGGGTCGATCGGAATGTAGAGAGTATCCCACGGCTTACCTTCGGCTTGGCGCGCCCATGATTTTTTAATGGCGTCCTGATGCGAGCCGCTGAAGGCCGTGAAAGCAAGGTCGCCGGCGTAGGGATGGCGGGGATGCACCTCCATGCGGGTGCAACGCTCGTAAACATCGCGGATCGCGTTGAGCCGGCTGAGGTCGAGGTGGGGATGGATGCCGTGCGTGTAGAGATTCAGCGCGACCGTGACGATATCGAGGTTGCCGGTGCGCTCGCCTACTCCGAAGAGCGTGCCCTCCACGCGATCGGCTCCTGCGAGGAGTCCCAACTCGGTGGCGGCGGTGCCGGTGCCGCGGTCATTGTGCGTGTGAAGCGAAAGTGTGGTGAGATGGCGGCGGGTCAGGTGGCGGGACATCCACTCGATCTGATCGGCGTGGATATTTGGCGTCGCGTATTCGACCGTGGCCGGGAGATTGAGAATGATTTTGTTTTCTGGAGTCGGCTGCCAGACATCAGTCACGGCCTCGCAAATCTGCAGGGCGAAATCGAGTTCCGTGCTCGTGAAGCTCTCGGGCGAGTATTCCAAACGAATGCGCGAGCCTTCAGCCACCAGTGGCTGCATTTTCTCCTTTAAAAACGAAACCGCATGCGTGGCAATGGAGACGATCTGCTCACGGGTCGAGTTGAAGACATACTCGCGCTGCTTCGGCGAGGTCGAGTTGTAGAGGTGGAAAATAATGCTGCGTGCGCCGCGCAGGGCCTCAAGCGACCGGAGGATGAGGTCTTCGCGGCACTGGCAGAGGATTTGAATCGAGACATCAGACGGGATCAGATTCTCCTCGATGAGACGACGGCAGAAATCGAATTCGATCTGCGATGCGGAGGGGAAACCAATTTCGATTTCCTTGAAGCCGATGCCGACGAGCATCTGGAAATACTCGAGCTTCTCCTCCACGCTCATCGGTTGTGCGAGCGCTTGATTGCCGTCACGAAGATCTACGCTGCACCAGATGGGAGCGGAGGTCAGAGTGCGATTCGGCCACTGGCGGTCGGGAAGATCGACTTGTGGAAAAGGCCGGTATTTGGTGACAGGCGGCGGTAGCATGGAGTGCGTAAATGTAGCACCGCAAAAGCCGTCGCGCCAAGTTTTCAAAAGAGACTACCCGACAATATCCACCACCACTGCAGTGGTATTGTCGCGGCCGGAGGCGGCTATCGCCTCGTGAATGAGAACCGGAGCAGCCTCCCGGGGTGTGTTGCGCAGGATATCCTCTACGCGGCTGTCGAAGAGGCCATCGGTTACGCCATCCGTGCAGAGCAGAAACCGGTCGCCTGGTTCGAGTCCCACGGCGCCGGTCTGGGGTTCGATCTGTTGCGGTTCTGCGCCGAGGACTTTTTGCAGGACATTCCGCTGGGAATGGTTTTTTGCCTCGCGCTCGTTGATTTGGCCGTTTCGAAAAAGCCAGCCGACATAGGTGTCGTCGTTGGTGATCTGCTTCATGCCACCGGTCGCGGGAAGGAAGTAAATACGGCTGTCGCCGACATGGGCGAAATACATCCACCCCGGAGTGAACCAGCACAGACTCAGCGTGGCACCCATGCCACGGCACTCCTCGTAGCAGGAGCCGAGATAAAGCAGCGCACTGTGGATCTCAACAAAGACCTCCTGAAGCACATCGCGAAATCCGCTGGAAATGCCCGAAGCGCCTTGTGCGAAGACCGATGGCAGAAGCTTGGTGATTTTTTCCACCGCTATCTTGCTCGCGAACTCCCCGGCCTTGGCGCCGCCCATCCCGTCGCTCACGGCAAAAACGAAATCGGCTTTTGCGACTTCGGCCTCGCCGATTTTGCCGAGCAACTGCACTCCTTGCGCATCAACGAGCAGGCCGAGGAACGAATCCTCGTTGTTTTTACGGACCTTCCCGCAGTCCGTGTGACCAGACCAGACAAGGCTTCTCGCTGGGGGTGCAATGTCACTCATTGTTAGGCTCCAGGATGGTTGCGAATTCAAAATCGATGAGACAAAACCGGCCATCGGACTGGCGGTAGGTGACATTCCGTATGTCGGCGTCGTCGTGCCGAACGCCATAATGTTCGAGTTCGGCGAACAACTCACGGCAGCGGGCATCGTCAAGGTGGTCGACGCGCGTGCCGCAGTTCGTGGTCACCATTTTGAGCTCTTCGGGATCGCTTTCTACCAGGCGCGGAACAAACGGGCAGGTGCGCTTTTCGAGGTAGCGAAGCACTTTCACCTCGTTCGCAAAGCGCTCATTGGCCTTGGGCCCGCGAAATTGTTTATAGACCTTGCCATCGTAGCCGATGCGCACGGTGGCGCGGAGTGTGTCTTTGACCTGTTGCATGAATTTTCTTGTGGGATGCGAAAACGAGCCTTCCTTCAAATTGGCACATTCTTAGAGCAACCCTGAGCTTTTTCCGATTGCTGGTCCATGGTGTTTTCAGCTCGGGGAAAGTCATGCAGCCTTTCCATGACGGCACAGGACGAGGGGATTTATGCCAGTGAATCGCTGCAGCCTCCAGGCGGCCTGCCGCGCCGAGCGAAAAGCAGCGCAGGATTTTTCTTGAGACGAAGCGCTGCAAAAGGGATTACCTTCGCGTGTGTCACTTTACCTCATTGCCGTATTTCAAGCCTACATTCTTGGCTCGATTCCATGGGGCTTTCTTGCCGGTCGAATAAATGGCGTGGATTTGCGCAAGCAAGGCAGCGGCAGCACCGGCGCGACGAACGCCCTGCGCATCCTTGGAAAAAAATGGGGCTACACGGTGTTTGCGCTTGATGCTTTCAAAGGCTGGCTAGCCGTGATGATCGCATTTTTTGTCGCTCTGAAATCCTACCAAGCTCCTCAAGCCGTTGTGATCAACCTGGGCGTCTTGGGAGCGATCTTTGCCATGATCGGCCACACATATCCGGTTTGGCTGCGATTTCAGGGAGGCAAAGGTATCGCCACGGCGGCCGGCATCATGCTCGCGCTTTTTCCTCCACAGGTGTTCTCATTCGGTCTCTTTGTATGGCTTACGCTTTTCTACACAACGCGCTATGTCTCGGTGGCGTCACTCGGCGCGGCCGTGGCGCTGCCGACCGGGGCGGCTGGCATGTGGGCCCTCGGGCAGGGCGATCCCTTGCGCACCGGCATCGCCGGCATCATGTGCCTGCTTGCGATCTGGCGGCATAAATCCAACATCTCGCGTCTTCTCGCCGGGACGGAAAAGCGTTTCGAAAAAAAACCACGCCTGGTTTCCTGAACCATGTTTAAAAAAATCAGCATCATTGGCGGCGGCAGCTGGGGCACGGCACTCGCCCTCCTGATATCCGAGCACGGCCTGCCGGTCACGATCTGGGCGCACAGCTCGGCTGTGGCGGAGGAAATCAATTCCCACCACACAAATTCCCACTACCTGGCTGGAATCAACCTCCCGCTGAATGTGAAAGCCACGGCTGATCTGGCGGAGGCGGCCACTGGAGATCTCATCGTGGTTGTCGTTCCCTCCAAAGTGATGAGGGAAACCGCGCAGTCGCTCGCAGCCTTGAATCGGAGGGATGGCACAGTGATTGTCTCCTGCACGAAGGGAATTGAATCCGGCACCGGTCTTCTCATGAGCCAAGTTCTCGGGGAGTTTCTACCTCACTGCCGCTTGGCGGTTCTATCCGGCCCGAACCTCGCTCAGGAAATCGCCCGTCAAATTCCTGCCGCCAGCGTGATTGGTTCCGGGCACGTTGACTTGCTTGAGCTCCTGCAGCGCATTTTTTCGTCCAAAGGATTCCGTGCCTACACGAGTGATGACATTACTGGCATCCAGCTTGGCGGGGCATTGAAAAATATCTACGCCATCGCGGCTGGTGTGTGCGACGGGTTCGGCATGGGTGATAACGCCAAGGCAGCGCTTGTGACTCGCTCGCTTGCCGAGATGACCCGCCTTGGCATGGCAATGGGCGGTCGCCGCGAAACCTTCTTCGGCCTCAGTGGCGCTGGCGATCTCATGGTCACCTGCTTCAGCAAGCAAAGCCGGAATCGGCAGTTTGGCGAGCGCCTCGGGCGCGGTGAGAAAACGGCGGATATCATCGCCTCGCTCAAAACGGTTGCCGAGGGCGTGCCGACGGCCTTGAGTGCGTCCGAGTGCGCGAAGCGGCTTGGCATCGACGCTCCGATCACAGCCGAAGTCTGTGCGGTTCTCCACGAGGGTAAGCCTCCGCGCGAATCCATATCCTGCCTGCTCGGCCGTCCACCCAAGCCGGAGAACGATCATCCAAGCACACGCGGCTGATGAAAATCGGCTTCGTTCGCCGCGGGCATTCGAGCACTGGAGGAGCGGAGGCCTATCTCATCCGCCTGGCATCCTCGCTGCGCGGCATGGGTCAACAGACCACCCTTATCACCACGCCCGACTGGCCCGCCGAACGCTGGCCGTTTGGAGACATCCTCCGCCTGCCCGGCAAGTCGCCTCAGGAATTCGCCACGGCCTTTCACGTCACTCGCACCGGCTGTGATATTCACTTCAGCATGGAGCGCGTTCCCCGTTGCGATGTTTACCGCGCGGGTGATGGCGTGCATGCGGCATGGCTCGCGCGGCGTGATGCGTTCGAGCCGTTCTGGAAAAAGGCCACACGTTGGCTGAACCGCAAGCATACAGCGATTCTCGACCTTGAGCGCCGTGTATTTGATCCTGCAAATACCCGCCTCGTCATTGCGAACTCGCAGATGATCCGCGACGAAATCCTTTCGCGCTTCTCGTTTCCAAAAGATCGCATGCGGGTCGTCTACAATGGCATACATCCCCTCGCCCCCCTTGCGCCGCGAGATGAAGCGCGCCGTCATTTCGGCATCGATCCCGACACTTTTTGCGTCCTTTTCCTCGGCACCGGCTGGGAACGAAAAGGGCTTTCCATAGCCATCCAAGCCATGGAAATGCTCGATGACGCCACGCTGCTCGTAGCGGGCCGTGGTCCGGCGGATCTCTATCGCAGCACAAAGGCCCGCTTCCTCGGCCCCGTTTCGGATATCGCCGCACTCTTTGCGGCAGCGGATGTCATGACGCTACCGACATGGTATGACCCCTTCTCGAACGCCTGCCTCGAAGCCCTCGCCGCAGGTCTGCCGGTGATTACCACCCACGCCAACGGATTTTCCGAAATCCTCACGCCTGAGATCCATGGGAGTATCGTCCCGCCGGGAGATGCCCTCGCGCTGTCCGAGGCCCTCGATTCTTGGAGAAATCCCGCCCGCCGCGCAGAAGCTCGCCCCGCCTGCCTCAAGCTCGCCGGAGAATTTTCGATGGAGCGCAACGCGCTAGAAACGCTGGAGATCCTCGCCGAGACCACCCGGAGCGCCGACGTCCCCGTCGGCCCCTCGCGAAGCTCCACTAAAACCACATAAGTGCCATGGAAATACAACGCAGCAATGCCGACGGGGACGTCGGCGTTCCGGGGAATATCGCCGCTCCCGATTCGCGCAAGGAATGGTATTCCAGAGGCTATCTACCCCATCGCGATGCGACTGGGTTGTTGCAAGCCGTCACCTTTCGATTGGCTGACAGCCTGCCACAGGAAAAACTCGCGCGCTTGGAGGAGGAATTGACCGAGCTCCCCGAGACGCTGCGCGGTGCTGAGCGCCGCCAACGAATCGAGCAGTGGCTGTATGACGGAATGGGTTGTTGTGCACTCCGTCATCCGGAAATGGCGTCCCAAATGCGGGATGCGCTCAGGCACTTTGACGGCCAGCGGTATCGACTCATCGCCTGGTGCATCATGCCGAACCATGTCCATATCCTCATGGAAACTTTTGCGCCATTAGCGCGGATTGTCCAAGGCTGGAAATCCGTCACAGCGCGCTGGGCATTGGCCCAAAACGAAAAACTCGGTCTCGGTATCCCGGATTCCAAGCATCTTTGGATGCGTGATTACTGGGATCGATATATTCGCAACGACGGGCATTTCGAGAGTGTCGTGCTCTACATCCACCAAAATCCAGTCTATGCCGGCCTGTGTGAACGCGCCGAGGATTGGCCGTGGTCGAGCGCCGGGAACGGCGATGTCCTCATCGGTCGTGCTTTTTCTCCCCATGATGCCGACGGGGACGTCGGCGTTCCTTAGATATGAGTGATTTGATTCCTTGCAGCGTGTGAGTTGTGGGATTTTCATGGCGCGCATGGAGACTCTCAACAAACTCACGGAACAGGCAGCATCATTGGTTTGGGGGCCGTGGCTTATCGCTCTTCTCTTTGGCACGCACCTTTTCCTGACCATCCGAACCGGTTTTATGCAGAGCCACCTTGGACACGCCATCAAGTTATCCGTGACGAAGGATGAGGGCTCGCCGGGGGATATCAGCCAATTTGGTGCGTTGGTGACCGCGCTCGCAGCGACGATCGGCACGGGAAACATCTACGGCGTGGCTGGCGCTGTTCTCATGGGCGGCCCCGGCGCGGTGCTTTGGATGTGGCTTACGGGCGTTTTTGGTATCGCCACCAAGTATGCAGAGGCCTTGCTCGCGGTGAAATATCGCGTCACCAACGATCGCGGCCAGATGTCTGGCGGGCCGATGTATGTGTTGGAAAAAGGCCTCAATGCTCGCTGGGCGGGGGTTTTGTTTGCGATCTTCACAGCCATCGCCGCCTTCGGCATCGGCAACATGGTTCAATCAAATGCCATTGCGGACATGATCGTGGCCAAAAAGGAACTCCTCCCGTTTGCGGTTTCGGACATGAATTTGAAAATCGGCGTCGGCATTTTGCTTACCGTCATCACCGCCGCCGTCATCTTAGGAGGCATTAGTTCGATATCAAATTTCTGCACCATTCTCGTTCCGTTCATGGCGGGATTTTACATTCTCGGGTGCCTCATCATGCTGGGCTTGAACTGGGATAAACTCGGCGGCGCGCTCCATCTCATCGTCACGAGCGCGTTCACCGGCCAGGCAGCCATGGGAGGATTCGTCGGGGCGGGAATTGCCGAGGCCATGCGCTATGGAATCGCTCGAGGGCTTTTCTCGAATGAATCCGGACTCGGCAGCGCGCCGATCGTCGCCGCCGCTGCGCGCACTAGCGATCCGGTGCGCCAGGCGCTCGTCTCCAGCACCGGCACATTCTGGGACACAGTTGTCGTCTGCGCCCTCACCGGCCTCGTGATTGTTTCTTCGGGGGATTGGCAGACCGGGAGTCTTAGCAAAGCGGCCCTGTGCGATGCAGCCTTCCACCGGGTTGGCATTTTAGGGGATATCATTCTTGTTGGAGGCCTGCTGACCTTCGTTTTTTCTACAATTCTCGGTTGGTCCTACTATGGAGAGAAAGCGGTGGAATACCTCGCCGGAGTCAAAGCGATTACTCCCTACCGCTGGTTGTGGGTCGTGGCCGTCTTCGTAGGCTGTGTCTGGAAAAGTGACGCCGTGTGGAATTTCTCGGACATGATGAACGGCCTCATGGCGATTCCCAACCTCGTTGCACTGCTTTTGTTAAGCGGTGTGATCGCGACGGAATCCAAACGCTACTTTTCAAACCGTAAACCCAACTGAAAGCCATGCCCCCAAAAGTAGACCCCACCGAGGCCAAAATCCGCGCCAACTTCGCATCCCTCGCCAAAAAGTGGCTTGAGGAATCGTGCGAGCTTTTTCCCGAGCAGGCCAGCAAGCTAGGGTTTCACCAATACGATCCGCTTCTTAGTCGCAATACGCCAGAGATCCACCGAAAATACATCGCCCTTCTTGAGCGGACACTCGCTGCGGTGGAGTCCTTGCCCGAAGCAGCTTTTTATGGTGACGACTGGCTCGACCGGCGGGGACTTTTGGCGAGACTTCGCACGGAGTTGCTTTCCGAGCGCGATCTCCTCCGATGGCGCACAAATCCCCAGACGCACTCAAACTCCGCGATCGATGCGATTTTCGAACTCGTGGTGCGAAACTCCGGCAAGCTCCGCCAGGCCCTGCCCGCCATTGAATCCCGGCTGAAAAAAATCCCCGCCCATCTGCGTGCCGGCCTGGAGTGTCTGGAATCACCCGATCCGCTTTGGACTTCGCTCGGCGTTCAATCCTGCGCCGGAGCCGTCGAATTTCTGCACGGCTTGGAGCAGGAGTTATGCGGTCTTTCCAGCAAACCCAAGGCCCTCGCCTCGACTCTGAAAGCTGCCGCCAAGGCGTTCGAGGATTACGCCGCCGGCATCGCCCAAAAGAAGTCTGGGCCAAAAGGTGGTTTCTCCATCGGCCGCGAGCGGTTCGAATTTCTCATCCGCGAGCAACTCGGTCTCGACCTCTCGCTGCCCGAGGCCCGCGCACTCGGGGAATACCAGATTCAGCGCCATGAATTCCTCCTCAAGCGCGCCGCTCGTCGTCACGGGCGAAAAACCGCCCGCGAGATCATTGATCGCGCTGCCGCCGGATGGACCCCCGAGCTTCCTTTGCTCGACGTTTACCGCCAGGCCACATCAGACATCAAAGCCCGTCTCGCGAAGCTCGACCTCGTCACAGTTCCAAAGGGCGACACCCTGAAGGTTCTTCCCGTGCCGCCTTTTCTGAAGCACCAATTTCCGACCGCCGCCTACAGTGCGCCGGAGCCGTTTTCACGCAACCAAACCGGCATCTTCTGGGTGAACGATCTGAGTCTAGACCAAGAGAATCCGGAAAAAAAACTCGCGGAAATCCGTCAGCACCATGGCTTGGAACTCACCACGGTTCACGAAGCCTATCCTGGGCACCACTTGCAATTTGTCGTTCAATTCCAACATGCCAGCCGTCTGCGCCGCCTTTTCGCGCACTCCATTTTCTACGAAGGCTGGACGATGTGGTGCGAGAAGCTCGCTGTGGAGCATGGTCTTGTGGATATCCCTGGTGCCGAACTGATCCAGCTGCACGATGCTCTCTGGCGTGCACACCGCATCGTGATCGATTGCGGTTTGCACGACGGCACGCTTAGCCATGCGGCGGCCGCCAAGCGGCTCCAAAGTGGCGTGGGATTCACCGCCGCCCGCGCGGCAGCCGATGTCAATTGGTATACCTCAAGTCCGACCGTTCCGATGAGCTATCTCCTCGGGCGTCTCGAGGTGGAAAAACTTCACCGCCACTTTGTCATGGAAGTCGGCTGGCCATTGAAAAAATTCAATGATTGGATGCTCTCGCATGGAGCTATCCCCTACAGCTGGATTCGGCGCGTCTGATATCCAATTCTCAAAACTCGCTACTCACGCATCAGCGCGAGTTGCATATCCTATCCTAGAGCGGGCTATTTGTGAGCTTTGGTGTATCGACAACCGCATCTTGTTGAAAAACTTGGGATTATAAAAAGGGTCCCTCCAGTTCGGAGGGCCCTTTGAATGTTTATCGTTAGCTAAAGCTCAGATTACGCTGCTTTTGCGCGGTGCAACTCTTCGGTGCGAAGGAGCACACGCTGGCGCATGATTTTTCCAGCCGTGAATTTGACGATGGCGCGCGGAGGAATTTCCACTGTTTCCTGTGGCTTTTTAGGATTGCGGCCGATGCGTTTTTTGGTGAGGCGAACTTCAAAAACACCGAAGTTGCGAAGTTCCACATTGTTTCCCGTGGCGAGCCCCTCTGTGATTCCTTCGAGTGTCAATTGAACCACGCTGAATACCTCTTGTTGGGTGAGGCCAGTTTTTTCGCTGATTTTTTTGACAAGATTATTTTTGGTTAAATTTGACATAAGAAAGCGTTTTGATAAGTTCTTCTGGAAAAATTTGCAAGCTATTTGATTGAAAAATACGGAGCAATTTGCGCCATCGTCCGACAATTTTTATCCACCCGCATCTCCTAAAAACTGGCTTTAGCGGACAATGCGAGCCGCTGCCAATCCGATCACAGTGGCACCAAGTCCACTCGCAGCTGAGGCGAGAAGGTAGAGTGCAAAAAAAGAAAACCGCCCGTCGCGAAGAAAGCGCTGCAGATCGACCGCCAGCGTGGAAAATGTGGTGAGAGAACCGCAAAAGCCCACGCCAAGTGCTAGATAAGAAATTTGTGGAATGATTTCCCGTGAACACAGCCCAGCGAGCAGGCCCAGAACAAGCGAACCGAGTGCATTCACAAAAAGCGTTCCGAAAGGAAATTCCGCTTCGGATGCCAGCGTGCGGTTTGCGTTCGTGTGCACAAAGCCTCCGAAGTGATAGCGCACAAGCGCGCCGATGGAACCCATCAAAGCAATGAGCAGAATCGCGATCATGGCTGGGCCGCCCGCTTTTCCATACCAAGCCTTGCTCCAGCCGAGACCACGGCGATGCCACACACAAAACTTGCAACAAAATAAACCAGAGCGAGTGCCGACAAGCCCGACTGCATCAGTTGCACCATCTGGAGATTCATAGAAGAGAAAGTCGTAAATGCGCCGCAGAAGCCGGTTCCGGCAAAGAACCGTAGCCAATCACCAGCCGCTCCGCCGGTTTCAGCCCGCGCCAGAATCCATCCAAGAAAAAATGCTCCTGACAGATTGATGGCAAATGTGGCCCAGGGAAATCCTGCATCCTTGTGCAGCAAGGATGCAGCAGTGAGATCGACTCCATGTCGCGACAGCGCGCCCAAGGTTCCGCCAATCGCAATCCAAAGCGAGGGGTATCGTAAACCGTTCTTCACCTCGCAAAGTCAGGCGAATCGCACCGATGCGCCGGGGGTGACAGCGGAAGGCAAGATGCCTGCATGTCCACTCAGGAAAAGAGCCGCAATACGGCCTCGTGAGCCGAGTTCGCCTGTCCGGAGAGGGCTGTGGCTGCATCAGCAAGGACGTATCTTTGGGAGAGAGCGATTGTTTCCTTCGCGGATTGGGCGTTTGAGATTTTCGAAGCGGCCATGTCGGGGCAGGGATGGATTTTCGCAGAGGAATCCGAAATTTCGCGGAGCTTGGCTTGCTCCTTTTGATTTTCTTCGCGTGCGGCGAGAACGGCTTCGTGCAGGGAGGCCGCAGGGCTTTCTATGCTGATGAGCGGCCGATGGATGCATACAGCATCTTGGCTCTGCGGAGCGTGAACAAAGAGAGGCTGCTCCTCGCCGTTGTGAGTGAAGAGGTCCAGACCATTGAATTTTTCACCCGTGAGGGATTCAAAAATATCGAGGAAATCCTGCTGCTCAGGGGCGTTCGCAAACAGGTTCTGGATTTGACCGAGTGCGGAATCCTGCGTCTGAAGAAAGGAAAGAGACTCGTTGAGGCGGGCTTGAAAATCCCCAGCTTCTCGGATGGCGGCGGCGGATTTGCCGGAATGCGTCAGGTCGCAGGAATCGCTGAGCGCTCCCTGATGGCGAGAGGCAAGGTTCGGCCGGTGCTCGGTGCGCCGGTCTTGGGCGTGCCTCTCCTGCAGTCCGCGTGCGGCAAATGCGGAAGAAGCGTTAGATTTGATGATGAACGACATATCCTTTGTCTTGTTGTGCGGATTCCGTTCCGCGTTCGGACTGGCGCTGGTTTACGCCTGCCAACTTATCACATCGGCATTTATCTTCTCGGATTTAGAAATAAATCCAGATGCCGCGAGAATATGTGTCTAGCCTCCCGAGCGGGGAGGAATCAGGGCGTCGGCGTGGGCGTTGGAGTCGGTGTGGGGGTGAAGCCGGGGACTCCTCGGTTGGCGAGGATTTGACCGACTAGGTTCAGCGCACCGGTGCTATCGAGGCTTTGGTCATTCGCCCGCTGGGTAAGATTGGAATTGTAGGTGGCCGTGGCTTTGCTGGAACCCGCATAGCCATATTGAAATGAGGTCGTGGTGCTGTTGGATGTCGTGCTATTGCCTGTGCTGGCATCTACTTGAGCACTGCTTGCGAGGAAGTAGCCCCGCAGCTTTCTGGCGAGTTTGGAGCGCTGATCGCCACCGATATTGCGGTTTGACTCGATGGTGCCGATGACCTGAAGCGCGGCGTTGTCGCTGCCCGAGGATGCTCCGAACAACACGGCGTGATCGTAACCAGAGTAGTCGAGCATCGTGGAATAGTTGCCGGTGACAAGTCCGGCAGTTTGATAATACGTGAAGGTATTCGGGTCTGTCAGCACGATCACGGATGAGAATGTGGATGCTGCGAGATCGACTACTAGGTAGCCGCTGTCAAAGAAAGTGTAGTTCACACCGCTGCCGGTTTTCTCGAGGGAAAGATTGTAAATTAGCAGTTGGGCGTTGGCAGCGTTGGCCAGCAAAGTCAGACATGCAAGGAGGGTGCAGACGAATCGGGTCTTCATATTCATACGTTATGAGCAGTGTGTATCGGGGTCAATTTTTCGCCTGATGTTTTTTTCTTTTGAAATGGAGAAGACACTCGTCGCCGAGGGGCTCCATTTTTGCCAATCGGAACTCCAGCGGCTTCGGCAGAAAATCGTCGGGGAGGCCGGTGAGCGTGGGTGCGGCGGCTCCTCCGAAAAGGACGGGCGCCAGCGTGATGTGGATTTCGTCGAGGAGGTCTGCGGCGGCGAGGGAGCGCAGGAGAGCTCCCCCGCCTTCGCAGACGAGGGACTTCACCCCATACTCGCTCCGCAGCATCGCAAGGGCTGCGGGGAGGGGAACGGCTGGGGATTCGTAAAGGTGCAGGTCGCAGAGCGGGGCGAGGGCAGCGCGGAGTTTTTGCGGCATGCGCGTCGTGGAAAGAATGACTGTTGGCGAGCCTGTGTGCTGAAAGATTTTCCACGCGGGATCGATTTTCCCAGCGTTGCTGATGACGACGCGCAGCGGCTCGGGTGGGAGGCCTTGTTTAATGCGGGCGGCGCGGAGTTTTTCACTCGAGAGGCGCATCGACATGGTGTCGGCGGCTACAGTTCCGCGTCCAGCGAGGATGGCGTCGTGGAGTGCGCGGATTTCGCCGATGCGCGCTTTGTCGGCCGGCGAGGTGAATTGCGATGGCGTGAGGTTTTTTGTGCTGATTTTGCCATCTGCCGTCATGGCAAAGTGGGCGTGGATTTTCGGCCTCATGCCTCGGGCGGGCGACCGGCTTCGATATTGTGCTCGACGCGTTTTTCGAGAGCATCGACAGATTTTTCCATTTCGGCGAGGGAGGCGTGTTCGGTCGAGCGATAGGCGAGATAGATGGCGCCGCCGATGAGGCTCCAGAAGACCTGCATCATAAATCCGGAAAGCGAGACAAGCGTGGCGATGGGCTCGGGCGTGGCATAGAGCGCGCCGAGGATTTTTATGAAGAGGCCTTCGCGGAGGCCAGCTCCTCCGACGCTGATGGGCAGGGCCGTGACCGTCGCCACGATGGGCATCACGCAATAAACGCTCAGCAGGTTCAGCCCGGCGGCGAAGGCCTTGGACCCGAACCAGAATGTGGAGAACATGAGAAGGTGTGCGGCAATCGAGAGCAGGAATGCCAGGCCCACGGATTTGCCGGCACGGGCGTATTCCACAAAGGCGCCGGCAGCCTCGGCGATTTTGTCGCGGGCGGGTAGCCAGTGCGGGAGTTTGGTGGCGAGGTCGAGGCGACCAGTGAGCCAGGCTACGATGATGAAGCCGATGGATCCTCCTAGAATGACGGCTGCTGTGAAGACGCCATAGCGCGTCACCTCATGTTGCATGAGATCATTCCAACGGAGCAGGATGACAACGGCCGAAACGGCTGCCAGTGCCAAGACGCCGACCACCCGGTCGATGAAAACACTCAGAAGCGCTCCGGCTTTTTTATCCGGAGCCTCACGCATGATGAGAAAAATTTTGATAATGTCGCCGCCTGTCGATCCGAGAAGGAAGAGGTTGAAAAACATTCCGATCATTAGAATCCGCAGGCTCCGCCAGTAGGAAATAACGATCCCCTGCACTTCGAGCAGGATGAGCCAGCGTTTGGCTTGGAGAAGTAACCCGCCGCCTAGTGCGACCAATCCTGGAACGAGCCACCAGTTGTTGGCGGCATCCAACGCGTGGAGGAGTTTTTGATTCTGCTCGGGGTTGCGAAAAATCCACCAGAGGAGTCCGATGGTGATGATGACCTGGATGGCCGTGAGAAGATGGCGTTTCATGGTTTACTTGAATTTTTTATTCCACACGTTCGCAGCCTCCACGATATCGGCTGCTTCTGTGCGCGGGGACATTTCCAAAACGGTGGCGCATTTTTTAGGCAGGAGGGGAACGAGTTGGTCAAAGGGCGTCTCGCCTGTGAAGGGCGGACAGTGGTCGCGGAAGGGCGGGCGGGTATCGTGGATGTGGCAACCAATGAGGCGTGGCGCCATCCTCTCCAAGTGTTGCGCATGGTCGATGAGGCCGAGGTTGTGCTTGATCTGGGCGTGGCCAAAGTCGTGCCAGTAGCCGGTGTGGGCAGGATCGAGATGCTGAAGAAAGTCGGAAAACTCGCGCTCGGAGGGAACGGCTTCGTAATACTCGCGGTTTTCGATGCCGAGCTTCACGCCACACTTGCCTGCATGGGAGACCGCTTCGCCGAGAAGTTCCAAGACGCGCGCGGTGTGCATCTCCGCCACTTTTTCGCGAGCCTGAACCGCTTCGAGTTTTCTTTTGATGAATTCGCGGGAGAAATTTTTCCCCTGCTCGACCATTTTACGCAGGGGGGCAGTGAGGTTGAGGGAGCGGATGCGTCCGGTGTGCACCACGACAAAGGGGGCGCCGAGTTTTTCAGCCCAGTCGATGGTGGAAAGGGTCAGACGCAGGGCGCGATCACGGTCTTTCGGTCGGTGGGATGTGAACTCATAGCAATCGGGCGAGTCGGTGAGGACCTCGATCGGCATGGGCAGGAAATTATGAACACTGGAGATATTGAATTTGCGGCGCTCGCGCGCCTGCAGCACGCCTTCGAGTTGCGAGGAGCGGATGCCGTGACTCAGCTCGAGCGAATCGAAGCCAAGGGAGAGAATTTCTTCCACCATGGTGCGGCCGTCCTGATGCCGCCAAGAGTTCCAGCAGGTGGAAAGGGAAAGTTTCATTTCAGATCAACCACAGAGGACGCGTTTTGCTGTTTCGATGCCGGAGCGCAAAGCTGATTGTATGCTCGCTCCGCGCTCCCAGTCGCCGCAAGCATAGACATTGTGAGGCAGATCGGGGAAGGCATTCCTCGCCGCGAAGCCGGGTGACTGGTCTGGAACGGCGTAGGGCACGCGGAGGGTTTCGAGGTATTCAAGAGCGCCGGTCGCATGGGGGAAAACATCGGAAATTTCTCGCGCAGCTTCCTTGGCAAGCTGCTCCGTGGAAAGCCCGCCGTCGTTAAGAATAGTGGCTGAAATCAAATGCCAACCCTCCGGAGCGAAGCTTCGAGCGACATTTGTGATCTGAACAAAGTGGCGCACCCGGCGACTGCCGCCTTCCGGCAGCACGATGCACGGCTGGTTGTAAAGAGAAGTTTGCGTTTTGAAATACACAACAGAAACGCCGCGCGCGGGCGGTGGGTCTGGTCGGCAAAGGAGACGCGAGAGGGAAGGTGCGTCGAGCGCGAGGATGATTTTATCTGCGCGGATCGTCTCGCCATTCTCCAAGACAACGCCGTTTCGATCTTCGGAAATGGCGGCAACGCGCGTGTTGAAGCGGAGCGAGGAGGTCGGCAAGCGCTTCGCAAGCGCTTCGGGTAGGGCTTGGATGCCGGCTGCGGGAATCCAAGCCCGGCCGGTGAGAAATTTTTTCAGGTAGTAGAGAAACAGCCCCGCGCTGGTCGCAAGTTCGTTGTCGAGCAGCACACCGCCAAAAAAGGGTTGGGCGAAGCGGCTGAAAAATGATTCCGAGAAGCCGCGCTGCTTCAAGAAGGCGCGTGTCGAGAGGTCTGCCGTGGCCGCGCAGCGGGCCAGGAGTTTTTTACACGAAGTGAACAGTAGTTCAGCTCCCAGCCTCGCCAAGCGGACTTTGTCTCCAATAGAAAAAGCAGGCGTGAGGAGCGCGGAGACGGGATTTTGAAACGGACTCACAAGGTGCGTGAGACGACGCCCGTCGTGCAACAAAGCACCTGACTCAAACCAGCACGGCCGTAAAGAAGTGATGTCGCAAACAGAGGCAACCGCGTCATAGGAACTCAGCACGACTTGAAAGCCGTGATCTAGTATGAACCCGTCCTTCCGCGATGTGCGCTGGCGGCCTCCCACCACAGGAGCGGCCTCCAAGAGCACAAACTTTACACCGGATCGGTGCAACTCCAGCGCGCACGCAAGGCCCGTAAGCCCTCCTCCAACAATGGCAATCATGCCGCGAGCTTAATCAACCTGCTGCAAAAGCAAACGCGATTCACCCGTTGCCGTGCAGCCGATGTGATGGCTTACGACAGCGTGTTTGGTTGGCCGTATTGCGGAGCGGGCGCTCCATACTGCGCTTGCATGGTCGGATGCTGAATTTGAGCAGGGGGATTCAGGTATCCAGGCGCCAAGTTTACCGCGGCGGGATTGGCTGAAAAATTTGTGTATCCCCGGTCGCGCAAAAAAACCAAAAGCGCGCGTCTAATAAGGGTGCTTATTTTTCTATCGCCTTCGGCGATGGCCGCCCGCTCAGCTGCGTTGAGTTCGTCGTCTGTCAGTCGCACTGTGATGCGCTGATCCATTTTTTGGTCGTTGATCATGTATTTAGTTATTTGTTTTCCGTGTAAAAAACTCAACCCAAAAGTTATACTCGAAAGTCTGTCTTTTGATTGAGTCTCCGTAGCTCTTCAATCGTCCCATTCCCGCCACATAGCAAGCTGCTACTGATGGGGTGAAATACCCATGAAAGCGCTCGCCAGCAATACCTATCAGTTACGGAATGAGCGGTGCCTAGCAAAAAATAAAAAATGTGATGAAACCGGCAAAAATCACGATGAACCGGTTTTCGTGCCTAGTTTGTCGCCCGCAGTGCGGCTGAAGCTATCACTCTTTTAACAAAAAAGATCGTGTGCTGAGAGGCGGGTTTGATGTAGCGCAAGGCAGTGATCCGCTTTTGTTACAAACCATCGGGAACGCCACCAGGCAGTCTGAGTGCGCCTGCAGGCTCAACAGCCCCTGCTAAATTGCGGTTGATTCAATACGACGCCGAGTCGTTGCTGGACGAGGAATTCGCGGACTGGGACTCTCTTATTGCGAAATACGATTCAGCAAAAGTGAACTGGATCGACATTGAGGGACTGGGTGATGTGCCTTTGCTGGAGCGGGTGGCGGAGCGTTTTGGTCTGCATGCGCTGGCGGTGGAGGATGTCCTAAACACGGCGCAGCGACCCAAGATTGAGCCCTTTGAAAACCACTTCTTCATCGTCAGCGAGATGATTTATTTTCAGGAAGGCGATGAATTATGTTTCGAGCAGGTGAGCTTGTTTTTGGGTGATTCGTTTTTAATCACCATTCAAGAGGACGCGGGGCACGATGTGTTCGGATCGGTGCGGACCCGCTTGAAATCTGGGCGTGGCTATGCGCGCAGCATGAAGCCCGACTACCTTGCTTATGCACTTCTGGACGCAACCGTGGATCAGATTTTTCCTGTGCTGGAATCCGTCGGCGACAGCATCGAAGAGGTCGAAGAGGAGTTACTGGAAAAGCCAGTGCGGAGCAGCCTGAGAAAACTGTATGAGGCGAAGAGGCTGCTTCTGGCGTTGCGTCGCGCCGCGTGGCCGCATCGGGAAATTTTCAGCACCCTCATGCGCGACGACTCTGGTCTCGTTTCAAGGGTGACCCAAGTTTATGTGCGCGACTGCTACGACCATGTCACGCAGATCATCGACATCATCGAAAGCTACCGAGATTTGAGCGCGGGTCTGATGGATCTCTACCTCTCGAGCGTGGGATTTCGGACCAATGAAATCATCCGCGTGCTGACCATTGTTTCGGTTGTATTCATCCCTCTCACATTTCTGGCAGGCGTTTACGGGATGAATTTCAACACGGAGTTCCCAACGAATATGCCGGAGCTCTCGTGGCCCTTCGGCTACATTTTCTTTTGGGTAGTGTGTGCTCTGATTTCTGGCGGGATGCTTGTGTTCTTTAAACGCAAGCGCTGGTTTTGATGCGATTCACCGCAGTTGGGCGACGATCACATGGCAGGTCACGGTTTCTTTGACCTCGGCTTTTCCTTTGGTCACAGAATTGGTTTTTCCCATGATGGTGCGGATGGCAAGAACCCGAGGCGATCCAGCTGAGAGCGGAGCGGAGCCATTGTAGAGGCGGCTGGAGAATCGTCGGAGACCGGCATCGACGCCTTCGGATAGGCGGATCTCCACCTGTAGCGAATTGTTTTTAAAAGCGCCTGTCACCTCCGCGCGGGAGTTCCCGAGGCGCGTGGAGGAATTGAGCGAGGCGGTGGATGGGAGGGATTGGGTGAAAAGCACTGTGCCGCCCTTGAGATACGGCACGCTGGTGACGGTGCGGTCGGCGTTCGTGATTTCGGCGAGGTTTAGGCCTGCGAGAGCGGTGTTGAGTTCGGCGGCGGTTTTTACTTCTGGAAATTGCACAACAGCGAGATCAAGTTGAGTCGCAAATGCGGAAATGGTCTGGAGTAGAAAAACAAGGGCTGCAAGGCGGATCATGCCTCCGGATTTATTACCGCTTGCTGAATTGGCAATGAGATTTTCATGGACCACGCATGACAAGGAACTGCGCACAGCTCACTCTTGGCCGAGCGCTGACTGCCGCGCAGTGGTCGCTTGCGTCCACGGAATGAATGGCTCCGGCGAGCAATTCCATCCCCTCCCTGCGAGGATTCCCGGGTATGCGTTTCACGCGCTCGATCTGCGCGGCCAGGGCAGCGACCACATCGCCGGACGGCGCGGGGTGGCGCTGGATTTTGAAAAGCAGATGCTCGATATCGCGGCCTTCGTTGCCGCCCTGCGCAAGTCCCACGAGGGAAGACCGGTTTTTCTCATGGGCGAAAGCATGGGCTCGCTTCTCGCCGCAGGCTACGCGGGGTGGTCGAGAAAAAGCGGCGACTCCCGCCATGCTGTGGATGGTGTGATTTTATCCGTTCCGGTCGTTGGCTTGCGGCGGCCGGTGCCGGGATATTTGCGCTGGATTTTACGGCGCGCGGCAAGCGTTGCTCCAGGCTTCAGGCTCACGCCAAGCCGGTTTGTGAATGGAAAATCCATCGCCCCGCCGCTGACGAGGGACCGGGCATATCAGGACTCCCTCAGTGGAAAACCGCATCATATCAGCGGCTTCAGCCTGCGCTTTCTGGTCGAGCTGGGGGATCTGATTCAAGAGAGCAGCTCGTTGGCTGGGGGAATCCATGCGCCGACACTGGTTCTTGCGGCGGGCAATGACTGCTTTGTGAAACCCGCTCAGATTGACTCTTGGTTTGAAAAAATCCCGTCGCCGGACAAATCGTTGCGGCACTATCCGGAGGCCTACCATTTGCTCTGGCACGACTGGGACCGCGATCTTGTGGTTTCCGACATCACCGCATGGCTCGCGAAACGGACTCAAGCCTGAGGAAGAGCGAGGCCTTTTACCCTTGAACCTCTCCACTCCTTTACCGAACGATTATTCCATGCTCATAGATACACACGCACACCTCGATTATCCGGACTTTCAAAACGACCTCGAGGAAGTCATCGCCGCCGCCCGCAAGGCTGGTGTGCAGCGGATCATCAGTATCGGAACAAGCTTGGAAAGCAGCCGCCGGGCTGTTGCGCTGGCGGAGAGGTTCGACTGCGTGCACGCGGTCGTGGGCCTACATCCCACCTTTGTCGATGAGGAATCGGAAGGCTGGCTCGAAGGAATCCGCGCTCTCGCATCACACCCGAAAGTCGCCGCCATCGGCGAGACCGGTATGGACTACCACCACCTCCCTTCGGAGAAACTCGCCTCGGCGGCAGGCATCAGCGCCCTGCAAGCGGAAACAGCGGATGACACCCAGGCGGCGATCATGGACGGCGCCTACAAAGCTGCGCAGGAGGAGGCTTTCACCGCGCAACTCGACCTCGCTGCGGAGTTCGGACTCAATGTGGTCATTCATCAGCGCGACGCGTGGGATGATACGTTGGATATTCTAAAAAACTACACCGGCCGCCTTCGCGGTGTGTTCCATTGCTTTGGCAACACGCCAGATCAGGCGAGGGAAATCCTCGCGCTCGGGCATCTGGTTTCCTTCACAGGTATCGTCACATTTAAAAATGCGGCGCTCGTGCGGGATGTTGTCGCCGCCATTCCTCCCGACGCCTTTATGGTGGAAACCGACTGTCCCTACCTGGCTCCGATGCCCTACCGCGGCAAGCGCTGCGAACCCGCCCACACGCGGCTTGTTGCCGAAAAAATCGCCGAAGTGCGCGGCTCCACCCTCGAAGCGATCGCCGCTGCCACCACACGGACCGCCGAGGCGTTTTTCCGGCTGTAACTACATACTCATCGAGCTGATTTACCGATTGCAATCGGGCCCCCACTTCCACAGAGTGATTTTAGTTTTTAAAATCATGAGCCAATCCAACGCACTCGATCAACTCAAGCAATTCACCACCGTTGTCGCCGACACGGGAGACTTCGAAAGCATCCGCGCCTACGAGCCTCAGGATGCCACCACCAACCCCACGCTCATTTTCAAGGCCGTCCAACAGGCGGAATACAAGCCGCTCTTGGAAAAAGCCATCGCTGACAACCGCAGCACAGCGCTCAGCGGTTCCGCACTCCATCGCAAGGTCATCGACGATCTGCTCATTGCCTTCGGACGCGAAATTCTTTCCATCGTTCCAGGCCGCGTTTCCACCGAAGTCGATGCCCGCCTCTCCTTTGATGTCGAGGCCACCGTCGAGAAGGCCCGCGTCCTCATCGGTCTTTACGAAAAACTCGGCATTGAACGCAACCGTGTTCTCATCAAAATCGCCTCGACCTGGGAGGGCGCTCAGGCCGCCGCCATCTGCCAAAAGGAAGGCATCAACTGCAATCTCACCCTTCTTTTCTCTCTTCCTCAGGCCATTGCCTGTGCCGATGCGGGCGTCCGCCTCATCTCGCCGTTCGTTGGCCGCATCTACGACTATTATAAGGCAAAAACCGGCAAGGAATATGTCGGCGCCGAAGACCCAGGCGTGGAATCTGTCCAGAAAATTTTCACCTATTACAAAAAGTTCGGCTACCAAACCCAGGTCATGGGTGCCAGCTTCCGGAACACCAGCCAGATCCGCGAACTCGCCGGCTGCGACCTCCTCACGATTGCTCCAGAGCTCCTCAAGGAACTCAAAGATTCTTCGGACTTCGTCACCCGCAAGCTCGACGCCTCTGCAGCCGCAGCCAACAGCGTTGAGAAAATCGCGATGGATGAAAAAACCTTCCGCTGGATGCTCAACGAGGACGCCATGGCCACCGACAAGCTCGCTGAAGGCATCCGCAAGTTTGCCGCCGATATCGTCCAGCTCGAACAAATCATCGCGAAAAGCTTCTAACATTCCATGCTCAAAAAAACCCTGCTCGCGATCATCGGTATCGCCCTTGCCGCTTCAGCCCCGCTGCATGCGACCACCCGTGCGACCGATTATCCGGGCTCGGTGACATTGCTCATGGAAATGCCCGGCGTCCAATCGGACCTCGGACTCAGTTCGACGCAAACCGCTCAAATCCACAGCCTGCGGCGCGAGTTGAAATCCCGCTCGCAAGCGCTTCTCAAGAGCCCTGCCGGCCCCAATACCGGTCTCACACCAGACCAGCGTCTCTTCGCGCTCATCGATGGCAACAACGCCAGAGCGCTCGCGCTTCTCACGCAGACTCAGTTTGCCCGCTTCATCGAGATTCAAAACCAGATTCTTAGCTACAGCATGCTCGTCTCCCCGCAGATTCAAAAACAACTCCGCCTCACCTACCGGCAAAGAGCCTCAGTCGAAGCCCTGCGCGTCCGGGGGTTGGAATTTGTTGCCGAAATCAACCGTTCCTATGGATCTGGCGCCGTCTCCCAGAAAAACCGCGTCGATATTCTCCGTGATTACCGCATGCGGCAAGCTGGGGAAATGAAAGCCCTCCTCACCCCCGCCCAGCGAAACGCCTTCGCCGCACTCTGCGGTAAACCGCTTCCGAAGAGCTAAAAAGAGCGCCGAGCGCTCCACGCAAAGGTCAGCTACAACCCGCCAAGCGCGGTGAACTTTTCTGCACAGCCTTGCCGTTACCTCTGCAAATCGCTGTCCGTGAAAGAAATTTGGTTCAGGCGAGGACGCTGACCCTCCCAGAGTCACGCGCTGCCGCGCGAACTTAAAACCTAAGACTTACAAACTTAAAACTTCCAGCCCGTCAGCAAGCTGCGGGCAGGCTTTGCCAGGTATTTTTCCAGTCGCGCAGGGATTGGCGGAATTGGTCGCTGGCTTTTTGCAGGCTCTTGCGGAGTTCGGCCATTTCGCGGCGGGAGATTTCAGTTTTTCCTGCGGCTGCGGCGCGGTATGCGACGAGTAGTTCTTCCCAGCGGAGGAGGGCTTCATCCATGCGGGCGCGGGCACTTTGCACCATGGCATGGATCGAGTCGGAGATCGGAGTGGGCTGGGCGAGCAATTTCGCTTGCAGCAGGCGATCATGCTCGGCGATTTGCGCTTTGAGGATTTTTTCCTCGGGAACGGTGCGGAGGTTGCTGGTCAGACCGAGTTTGTTGAGAATCCAGATCGCCCACTTGGTGGGATCGTATTGCCAAGGTTTGACACCATTCCGATAGTCATATTGGAACTCGTGGTGGAAGTTGTGATAGCCCTCGCCAAAGGTGAAGACCGCCATGAGGAAACTGTCGCGTGCCGAGCAGTGGGTGGAATATGGGCGGTCACCGATCCAGTGGCAGAGCGAGTTGATGCAGAAGGTCGAGTGGTGCACGAGCACGACGCGGGCGAAGCCGGAGAGCAGTAACGCGCCGAGTGCGGCATTGGCCCCTCCATAGATGTAGCCGATGAGCGCAGGCAGGCCGAAGCTCATAAAAATGGCAATCAGCACATAGTATTCGTGTTGCAGCCAGGCGAGACGGTCTTTTTGCAAATCCCTCACCCATGTGAGAGGCGTGTCAGGCCCGCGGCGGAAGAGAAGCCAGCCGATGTGGGCATGGAAAAGACCGCGCGAGATATCATAGGGGTCGTCATCGTGGTCCACGAATTTGTGGTGGCGGCGGTGGTCAGCCGACCAAGCGAGCGCTGAACCTTCAAATGCCGCCGCACCGAAGAGCAGGGTGTAAAGTTTCACCAGCGGATTCGCTTGGAACGTAAGATGAGAGAACAGGCGATGGTAGCCGAGCGTGATGCTCATGCCTGTGGAAAAGGTGAAGAAGAAAAACAAAGCCACCTGGAAGAAATTGAGGCCGTTTTGCCAGATATAGAGTGGAACGGCTGTGCAGGTGACGAGGAAGGTTCCGATGAGGAAGATGCTGTTGGTGACTCGAATTTTGCTGAGAATATTTTTCATGAAGCGGATATGGCGCGGCCAAATAGGGAGGCCGCTTAGGTGTTCACGGTATGGTTTTTACTTTGAACCTCTCCATTCTCGCGATTTTTACGGCTTTTGCAAGTGTCGTGTCTTGCAAGGCGCGGCCAAACCGATATTCTCGTCCATTCATTACCTATGAGCCAGACGCTACTCGACAAGGTGTGGGCCGCCCACACCGTCCGCACTCTTCCGAACGGAGCCACGCAACTTTTGATCGGCACCCACCTCATTCACGAGGTCACCAGTCCGCAGGCCTTCGGTATGTTGCGCGACTTGAATCTCAAAGTGCTCTACCCTTCTCGCACCTTCGCAACGGTGGATCACATCGTGCCCACGGATGAACGCGCCGAGCCATTCAGCGACGACCTCGCGGATGCCATGATCAAGGCACTGCGCTCAAACTGCACGGAAAACGGCATTACCTTCTTCGACCTTCCCACCGGCAAGCAGGGCATCGTTCACATAGTCGGCCCCGAGCAAGGCATCACGCAGCCCGGCACCACGATCGCCTGTGGTGACTCGCACACTTCGACGCACGGCGCATTCGGCGCGATCGCCTTCGGCATTGGCACCAGCCAAGTGCGCGATGTCCTCGCCACGCAGACCATGGCGCTCCACAAGCCGAAGGTCCGCCGCATCAATGTGAATGGAAAACTCAGCCCCGGCGTGTATGCGAAGGATGTCATCCTGCACATCATCCGCAAACTCGGGGTGAACGGCGGTCTCGGCTACGCCTACGAATATGGCGGCACAACCTTCGATGCTTTCACACAAGAAGAGCGCATGACCGTTTGCAATATGTCTATCGAGGGCGGCGCCCGCGTGGGTTATGTGAACCCTGATGAAACCACCTTCGAGTATCTCAAAGGCCGCCCCTATTCGCCGAAGGGTGCTGATTGGGATGCCGCCGTCGCCCGCTGGAAGGCGACCGCATCCGACCCGGATGCCCACTACGACGATATCGTGACCTTCGACGCCGCCGACATCTCGCCGACCGTGACTTGGGGCATCAATCCCGGGCAGGCCATTTTCATTCATGAGAAGGTGCCATTCCCGAACGAGGTTCCGGAGAAAGACCGCTCGACCGCCGAGGAGGCTCTCGCGCACATGCTGCTCAAGTCTGGCAACCCGATCAAAGGCACGAAAGTCGATGTCGCCTTCCTCGGCAGCTGCACAAACGGCCGCCTGAGCGACCTCCAGGAAGTCGCCCGCTATATCAAAGGCCGCAAGGTCAATAATGGCGTGAAAGCCATCGTCGTCCCCGGCTCTCAAGGCGTGGCCAGCGTCGCCGAGAGCATGGGCTTGGCGGAAATCTTCCGCGAAGCCGGCTTCGAATGGCGCGGTGCCGGATGCTCCATGTGCCTCGGCATGAACCCCGACAAACTCGTGGGCGAACAACTCTGCGCCAGCTCTAGCAACCGCAATTTCAAAGGCCGCCAAGGCAGCCCGACCGGACGCACCGTCCTCATGTCGCCCCTCATGGTCGCGGCAGCAGCCCTCTCCGGAGAAATCTCCGACGCCCGCGAAGTCTTCGGCATCAACTAAACACTCCACATTTTAAAAAACTATGGCTCTCGAAAAAATCACCCAAGTCGGCGGACGCGGCGTCTATGTGCCCGGCGACGACCTCGATACCGACCGCATCATCCCCGCCCGCTTCATGAAGTGCATCACTTTTGACGGGCTCGGCGAATTCGCCTTCTATGACGCCCGAGCCTTCGCCAAGGCCGACGGGCAAACCCATCCGCTAGACGACGCCCGCTTCACCGGCGCCAGCATCCTGTTCTCCGGCTCGAACTTTGGCTGCGGCAGCTCCCGCGAGCACGCTCCGCAGGCCCTCTACCGCTTCGGCATCCGCGCCATCATCGCCGAAAGCTTCGCCGAGATTTTCTTTGGAAATTCCATCACCCTCGGCATGCCCTGTGTCCTGATGACCGGTGAGGATATCCGCTCCGTCGCCAAACTCATCGAGTCCGACCCCGCTGCACTCCTCACACTCGACCTCACCGAGAAAAAACTCTCCATCGCCGACATGGACTTCCCCATCACGATCGCCCTACACGCCCACGAGGCGTTGGTCACGGGCAAATGGGACGCCATCGCCGACCTCCTCGAAGGCATCGACGCCGTGCGCACCCGCGCAGGGACTCTGCCCTACATGGCGGCGTAAGGGTTTGGTTTTTAAGCAGAAAATCTATTTTTTCGATGCGGGCTTTCTGAGTATCCCAGGAAGCCAAGTCCAAACGATCTGCGTGGAAACGGCGTAGTTCCACACCGCGCCGACAAGTGCGCCCGCAGCGCCCGCAAACCACCATGGAATATTCTGATCGAAAAGATATTCTGCGGATTGCACATTCACCACGGCACCCATGCCGCAGATCACCATATATGCGATCAGTCCTGGAAGCAGGAGACCGCCTTTCAACCGTTGCTGACGGAAGGTCACGGAGTTGTTCACGAGGAAATTCGACGCCATGGCAACCAGAGTCGCTACAATTTGTGCTGTGATGAATGGAACATTAGCCAGTTTGTGCAAAACACCCAGTGTCCCGATGTGCAAAACTAATCCGCTCAGTCCTGCCAGCACATAAAGCACAAAGCGAACCGGCACAAAACGGCCGAAAATTTTATCCGCCAACAGGTAAAGATATTCAAAAGCCACCACAATATCGAGCTTGCTCTCCCCATGCTGCCTCGTGCGAAATTTATACGGAAACTCCCGCACGCGGAGCGGGCGACCCGCTGAAAGCACGATGTCGAGCAGGATTTTGAAGCCCTTCCCGGTCATTTGCCGCACGGTTTCCTCAAAAATATTGCGCCGAATCGCAAAAAAACCACTCATCGGGTCGGTCAACTCCGTCTTGCGAACAACCGACCCGATCCTCGTGGCAAACCGGCTCACAAAAACGCGCGACTTCGACCAATCCCCGGTTCCTCCACCCTTTCCAGTATAACGACTTCCAACAGCCAACTCTAACGCAGAATCCTCCTCAAAAGCCCGTAACATCGCCGGAAGAATCGTCTCGTCATGCTGTAAGTCGCAATCCATCACGGCAAAAACGTCCGCCGCACTCGAAGCCATGCCCTCCAAACAAGCGGAGGCCAATCCCCTCCGCCCAATCCGCCGAATAAACCGCACGCGCGGCTTGGCGCGAGCCAGCTCCATCAAAACCTCCCGCGTCCCATCCTGCGAATCATCATCAACGAAAACAATTTCCCAATCAAAGTCCGCTAACAGCGCCTCGAGTCGCTCCACGACAAGCGGGATATTATCGCGTTCGTTATAGGCTGGGATAATGATGCTATTTTGAAACATTGAGGGCATGGCAGTTTGGAGATTCACCAAAACCAGCGTTTTTGCTCTCGATGGTTTGGACCTCATTATGGAAAGAAACCTCCAGTTCCTGGTTGTTCTTAGAATCGTAGGAAAGAACGAGAGACCCTTCGTTTACAGTGGGAATCGGTAATGATCGAGGTGCCATTTGCAAATCCAACGCAACGCAAAACTTTGGGAATTCTTTGTGGCCACATTCAGGAGGGATCACAATTTTCAACCAAAATTTGTAATCTGGGATAGCGCCTATCCGATTCGGAAAATTGTCAAAGGCAAAAAGGGAATTTTTTCCCTCGGGCTCCGGAGTTTGGGAAGTGATCCAAGATTTTCCATCACGTGAAGCAAGAATTTGAAAATCATTGACCTTTGCGATATCACTTGGAGATTTGATTTGAATTTGTGCTCGAAGAATCGGGAATGGCAGATCGAACACACAAGAAATGCTGGCTGCCCTACTGGGATCGGAAACTAGAAAGGCATAAGTATCGCTTTTTCTTAAAAGTGAGACATTAACAAGTGTAAGCCCCTCAGGAATTTCTTCAGCCGAGCTAAGGACAGGATCATAAGTCCAAGAGCCGTTACAATATTCCCGAGGGACCTCCAAATAGCGTGAAACAAAAAAGAGGCCTTTTTTTTGAAGAGAGAGTTGGAGTTCTTCGCCGGGCCGAAGTTTTGGAAGTATTTTGTGTGGAGTGAAATGAGAGAAATTCTCTAAAGGTGTGGTTATAAATTTATGATTTGCGTAAATTTCTTTGAGTTTGGCATGTGAGTAGATGGGGCTTTGCTGAGTGAGCACGAGGTCGGGTGCCTCGCAAATCTCATCCACAGAGGCGATCTTGCCTTTCTTGTTTCTATAAAAAACTTCGCCATCTGCATCGAACATCGCCCAGTGACCATCGATCAGGATTTCACAAACGACATGCTGTCCTTTTGCCTGGCGAATTCTAGATTCAAATCCGGCTTTATTTGCAAGAACGGCAAGAGCCCTTGAGGCATGACTGCAAAAGCCGTATCCATACACTGAAAAAAGTTTGACTGGGTCAAACGCCTCATTGCCTGAGTGGGCTGGCCAATCATGGCATCTATTTTTTACAACATAATGCGAAAGACCTTGCGCTTTTTCTTCGTCGGAGGATTTTCCGGCCGTGGCGACTTCAACAATTTCATCGATGGAGACAGGATTTTTTATGCCATTTAATGCGATCCTAAGATTGGAAATGGTATCGGGTCCTGGGTTTTTTATGGAAACGCCAATAGGTATTCCCACGCTTGGCATTCTCCAAACAATCGGCTTGCCATTTTGGGTTCGGATTGGTTGGTTGTGGATTATTTGATTCGATAGAGTGCGATCAACGATTCTGTCTTCAATTTGGCGGAGGATGATGGTCCGGATTTTTAGTAGTTGAGCATCCAACTCATCCCTTGAAGTGCTGGAAGGAATTTTCGAAGTTATAGAAATAACTGGCTTGTTTGCAGGATCTTCATGGAGTGATAAAAAGGTCGCATCAGAGTATCTCCTAAGGGAATCGATATCGTTTTCCAATATTCGAAAAGCCTTCGCAAAGTCTGACTTCAAATTATTTTCTACCAAGGTTTTTTCATAAAAAACCCCCGATAAGAAAGCCGCAGCCACGAAGGCTAATACAGCGATCGTAAAAAGTAGCCTTCTCCTCATTCCGTTACGCTGGAAGGTGCCATTCACCGATACGCCGGCGTCAGCGGATCTGGCACGGGCAGTCCCTGCAGCGATGCCATGTCGGCGTCGACCATGATTTTTACGAGTTCCGGGAAGCGGACTTTGGGCTCCCAGTCGAGGTGTTTTTTGGCTTTCGCTGGGTCTCCGATGAGGAGGTCGACTTCCGCAGGGCGCTCGTAGCGGGCGTCGTATTTGATGTAGTCTTTCCAATCGAGGTTTACGCGGGCGAAGGCGTGCTCGACGAATTCCTGAACGGTATGGGTTTCGTTTGTGGCGATCACATAGTCGTCAGGTTGATCCTGCTGGAGCATGAGCCACATGGCTTCGACATATTCGGGGGCGTAACCCCAGTCGCGCTTGGCGTCGAGGTTGCCGAGGTAGAGGTGTTGCTGCTTTCCGAGCTTGATGGCGGCAGCGGCACGAGAGATTTTGCGTGTGACGAAGGTCTCGCCGCGGCGGGGGCTTTCGTGGTTGAAGAGGATACCGTTCGAGGCGTGCATGCCGTAGCCTTCGCGGTAATTCACGGTGATCCAATAGGCATACATCTTTGCCGCGCCGTAAGGGCTTCGTGGCCAGAATGGGGTGGTTTCGGTCTGTGGCACAGCTTGCACCTTGCCGAACATCTCGCTGCTGGAGGCTTGGTAAAATCTCGCATTCACACCCGCTTCACGCATGGCTTCCAAAATGCGCGTGGTGCCGATGCCGGTGACATCGCCCGTGTATTCTGGAATATCAAAGCTTACGCGGACATGGCTTTGTGCACCAAGATGATACACCTCATCCGGCTTCAGGTCGTAGATGAGTTTCACCAGATTCACTCCATCAGCCAAGTCGCCGTAGTGGAGAAAAAGCCTGACGCCGTTGACATGCGGATCCGAGTAAATGTGGTCAATGCGCGCCGTGTTGAACGTGCTCGCCCTGCGGATGATGCCATGGACTTCGTAGCCTTTGTTGAGAAGGAGGTCGGCGAGATAGCTGCCGTCTTGACCTGTGATACCGGTGATGAGTGCTTTTTTCATGAGATAGGAATTACTTTAATAATGTCTACAGGAATCCGACCTGCTAATCGGAGCTCAGACTGATTCGCTCACGCAAAAACTCAAGTCTCCTTTGCTGTTCACCCAATGCCGAGCACGAAGCGCATGTAGAAAAACAGGAGCGGCGCCGTGAAAAGAATGCTGTCGATGAGGTCAAGCGTTCCGCCGATGCCTGGCAGCATGGCGCTGGAGTCTTTCGTATGCGCCCCACGTTTCACAACCGATTCTGCCAAGTCACCCACCACCGCAGCAAACCCAAGCAATAGCCCAAGCACGGTAAGGTCGCCGAAGCGAAATGCCGAGAGCTTTTCCGGCATGAGCGCATACATCCAGTAACTGCAAAGTAGCGACGAGATGAGCGCGCCCACAAAACCCTCCCAAGTTTTTTTAGGGCTGATGTGCGGCGCAAAGGGATGGCGCCCGAAGAGACTTCCGAAGACATACGCACCCATGTCGCTGAATTTGGTCACGGCGACGAGATAGAGCACATAGTATTGACCGGTTGTCAGTCCGCTTTCCAGACGCGGGGTTAGGTAAATGATTTTTGTCAGAAAGCTAAAAAGCCAGGGAATGTAAAAAAGCCCGAAAACCGTGTAGCTCATCGCTCGCAGCGGATCGTTTTCCGAGCCGCGAAACATCTGCCGTGTAAAAATTGTCAGGAGAAAAAGCACCAGGACAAGCAACTCGAAGTCGTTGCTGTTTTGAGGGCCCTCCGATCGCACGATGAGAAATCCGCCCACCAGCAACACGGCCGCGCACATTAAGCCAGTAAGCGTGAAGACGCTGATCCCGTCATGCTCAAGCATGCGATAGTATTCCCACAGCGCCCGCAACGCCATGAAAGAGAGCAGCGAGAAGAAGCCGATATCCCACCCCGCGAAAACGGTCGTTAACATCAACGCCCACAGCACCAGCGTGCTCGTCAGTCTGGAAAAAAATGTCAACCGCCCCAGCGTCATTGCATCCACTCTGTCCGAGTCGGTGGCGTTTCGCAATGCGGGAAGAAAGAACGTCGCGGTGGATGCTTAGGGCTTTTCCCCCTTTCCAATTCGCATTCCCCCACTTAAATGTCGCACTCACCATTTTTCGCCATGTTCAGTTGGATCCTTAAAAAAATCGTCGGCTCAAAAAATCAGCGCGAGTTGCGCCACATGATGCCGATCGTCAAACAAATCAATGAAATCGAGGCAGGCCTCCAGTCCCTGTCTGATGACGCGCTTCGGGCGAAGACGTATGAGTGGAAGGAGAGGATGGCGAAAATTTCTGACTCCGACAAACTGGCCGCTGAGCTGGATACGATTCTCCCCGAGGCCTTCGCTGTGGTGAAAAACGGCGCCCGCCGGCTCTGCGGACGTGAGCTCATGGTGTGCGGATATCCCCTCACTTGGAACATGATTCATTTCGATGTGCAGCTCATCGGCGGCATGGTCCTGCACCGTGGCAGCATTGCCGAAATGGCCACGGGCGAGGGCAAGACGCTCGTCGGCACGCTGGCTGTTTATTTAAACGCCCTCTCCGGTCGCGGCGTCCATGTTGTTACAGTAAACGACTACCTCGCGCAGCGCGACGCGGAGTGGATGGGACAGCTCTATACATTTCTCGGACTCACCGTCGGCATCATTCAAAACGACCAGATGCCGCAGCACCGGCGCGAGCAATACCAGTGCGACATTACCTACGGCACGAACAGTGAATTCGGTTTCGACTACCTCCGCGACAATGGCATGGCCACTAGCCGCGAGCAGCAAGTGCAGCGCGGGCATTACTTCGCCATCGTCGATGAAGTGGATTCGATCCTTATCGACGAAGCTCGCACGCCGCTCATCATCAGCGGTCCGGCCACCGTTTCGACACACCAATACGACCGATTCAAGCCACTCGTGGAGCAGCTAATCCGCAAGCAGACCATGCTCTGCAATCGTCTCGCCACCGAGGCCAAGGAACTCGCTGACGCTGGCAAACCCGCCGAGGCAGGCCGCACCCTCTTCAAGCTCAAGCTCGGCCAACCACGCAGCAAGGCCCTCCTTCGCCACCTCGAGGATCCCGAAATGCGCAAGCTCATGGATAAGGCGGAGCTGGAATTTTACAAAGACACCGATGGCAAGGCCGCCCTCGTCGGCCTCAAGGAGGAACTCTACTTCACCATTGAGGAGCGCTCCCACGAAGCAGACCTCACGGAAATGGGCCGCACCTATCTCAACCCCGACGATGTGAATGCCTTCGTGCTACCCGATCTCCTCACCGAGTTCGCAGACATTGAGAATGACGCCGCGCTCTCCGCCGCGCAGAAGCTCGAGAAAAAATCCGCCCGCCAGCAGCATTGCGACGCCCAAGGCGAGCGCATTCACAACATCACCCAGCTCCTGAAGGCCTACTGCCTCTACGAAAAGGATGTCGAATATGTCGTCGAGGAAAACAAGGTGATCATCGTCGATACCTTCACCGGCCGCAAAATGGCTGGCCGCCGCTGGAGCGATGGACTCCACCAAGCCGTCGAGGCCAAGGAGGGCGTCCAGATCGACCGCGAGACCCAAACCCTCGCGACCATCACGATCCAGAATTACTTCCGTCTCTACCACAAACTCGCTGGCATGACCGGGACCGCCGAGACCGAGGTGAGCGAGTTCCACGACATCTACCGACTCGATGTGAATGTCATTCCCACCAACCGCCCAGTCAAACGCCTCGACGAGAACGACCGCATCTACAAGACCCGACGCGAAAAATACAACGCGGCTATCGAGGCCATCAAAGAGGCCCACGCCAAAGGTCAGCCGGTCCTCGTCGGCACAGCAAGCGTTGAATCCAGCGAGCTCCTCGGCCGCATGCTGAAGCTCCAAAAAATTCCGCACACCGTGCTGAACGCGAAATTTCACATGCAGGAAGCCGAAATCGTCTCCCGCGCCGGCCTCAAGGGCGCCGTGACCATTTCCACCAACATGGCCGGCCGTGGCACCGACATCAAACTCGGCGAGGGCGTTGCGGACCTCGGCGGGCTCTTCGTCCTCGGCACCGAGCGCCATGAATCCCGCCGCATCGATCGCCAGCTCCGAGGCCGCTGCGCCCGCCAAGGCGATCCCGGCCGTTCCCGCTTCTACGTGAGCTTCGAGGACGATCTCATGCGCAATTTCGGCGCGAGCGACCGCATGACCAAAATCATGGAAACCTTCGGTCTCCAGGAGGGCGAGGAACTCGAGCACCCCTGGCTGAACCGCAGCGTGGAAACCGCGCAAAAACGCGTCGAACAGCGGAATTACATGATGCGCAAACGCACCCTTGAGTTTGACGATGTCATGAACCAACAGCGCGAAGTCGTTTACGGCTATCGCAACGAAGTCATGGACGCTGAGAACCCGCGCGAACTCATCCTCGAAGTCATCAACGAGGTCGTTCCCAAAAAAATCTCGCCCTTCCTTGACTCCCCCGAAGGCGAGGAAGCTGACTACGATGGGCTCCTCCATTGGGTCAACACCACCTTCCCGCTCGGACTCACCAAGGAGAAAGCCGCCCTGCACACACGCTCGACCGAAGATAATGCGAATTTCCTCATCGAAACCATCCGCGACGCCTACGAGCGCAAGGCCGCCCTTGAAAATCCTGACGCCCTGCGCGGCCTCGAGCGATACATCATTCTCAATGCCATCGACCGCCTCTGGCAGGAGCACCTCTATGCGATGGATGGTCTTCGCGACGCGGTCTATCTCCGCGCCTTTGGCCAAAAAGATCCGCTCGTAGAATACAAAAACGACGCCTACGCGATGTTCGTCGACCTCATGGACACCATCAAAGGTGAAGTCCTCGGCAACCTCTTCCGCAGCACCACAAATCTGCACGCCTTCGAGCAAATGCTCGCCAACATCCCGCAAATCCTCTCCCGTCCAGACTTCGCCCTGAATCCCGAAGCTGCTCCCGAAGGCGAGTCCCGTCCAGCCACGCCCGACCAGCCGCCCGCTCCCAAGTTTGAACTCCCCCTCAAGCGCGAACTCCCCAAAGCCGGCCGCAATGACCCGTGTCCCTGCGGCTCGGGCAAAAAATTCAAATCCTGCTGCGGCCGCACGGCCTGATCGCCTCTCCAACTCGTGCGGCAGCGCCCTCGTTTCCCCAGGAAGGGATGGCGCGCCGTCGTCGTCCCATTTGCGCGGCGGGAGCCGTCTTTGCATCTCAAGATGCCACAGCATTCCTCTCCGTGTCCGTGGTTAATTCCGTTTGAACAAATCCCGCGCGGATTTGTCCAACCTAATACGTAGAAAAAACTAAACTCCGCCTCACATTTTACCCCACCCCAAACCGCTCACGAAAAGATTAACATGAATCCTTAGAGCCCCACTCCACCCCATAACCCACTCCGGAGGTCCGTGCCATGATAACGAATGTTTTCAAATCGGTCTCATATGCGGGAATCAGCATGACTCTCACATTGACCACACCACCGGAGGTCGATACCCACACGGTCACAGTCCGCACCCCCGAGGCTCCGCTCTCCGGATACTTCAAACTCGGTAGCACCAAGAATCCGGCCGGCGATGAAATCTCTTTGGACAGCCACAGCCTGCGCTTCAACGGCAAGCCTTGGTTCCCCATCATGGGTGAGATTCATTTTTCCAGGTATCCCCGAGCCGAGTGGCGCGAGGCGTTGGAGAAAATGAAAGCAGGAGGCATCAACGTCGTTTCGACTTATGTTTTTTGGAACCACCATGAGGAGGTCGAGGGCGAGTGGGACTGGGAGGGACAAAAAGACCTGCGGGCGTTTCTGCAAACCTGCCGCGAGGTCGGTCTGCTGGCCATCGTGCGTGCTGGGCCGTGGTGCAACGGTGAAGTGCGCTACGGCGGCTTCCCCGACTGGGTGCAGAACAGCACGCGCTGGGCCCCGCCAGCACGCTGGGGTCTGCGCCCCGAGCATCCCGAGTATCACGAGGCCGTCAGACGGCTCTACACCCACATCGGCGAGCAAATGCGAGGCCTGCTCTGGAAAGATGGCGGCCCAGTCGTTGGCATCCAGCTCGACAACGAGTATTCCGGCCCATCGAGCTACCTTCTTGGCCTAAAAAATCTTGCGCTCGAGGTCGGCATGGATGTGCCCCTTTACACAAAAACCGGCTGGCCCCGCATGGAGGATCCCATGCCGGCGGGCGAGATGATTCCCTTCTACGGTGCCTATCCGGATGCCGCCTGGGAGGGCTCGGTCGAGAAGTCGGAGAGCCTTGTTTACAACTACATCTTCCGCAAGCAGCGCATCGACGAATCGATCGCGAGTGATGTCAACACCGTGCGCGGCGGGGAGGACGAGTCGAGCCGTGCGCAGTATCCCTTTCTTACAGCCGAAACCGGCGGCGGCATGTTCGTCTCTTACCATCGGCGAAACAAGGTGGAGCCACGCGATGTCGCATCCCTCGCCCTCTGCCAGCTCGGAAGCGGCTGTGTGGGCATCGGCTACTACATGTATCACGGCGGCGAGAATCCCGAGGGACGCCTCACCACGCTGCACAAATCGAACGAAATCGGCGATGTTTTCGACACCCCCATCAAATCCTACGACTTCCAAGCCCCCATCGGCCAATACGGCCAGATCCGCCCGCACTACCACTGGCTGCGGCGCTTAAACTTTTTCATGGAGGACTTCGGAACCGAGCTCACCCGCATGCCGGCCTTCCTGCCCGGCCGCGAGGAAATGGACTTTTCGAATCCTGCAAACCTGCGCTGGAGCGTGCGCTCGGATGGCCGCTCCGGATTTCTCTTCGTGAACAATTACCAAAGGCTCGAACACATGCCGGGCAAGCCGAACACCCAATTCCGCATCGATCTTCCCGTCGGCAGCCTCACCATTCCAAGCAAGCCCACCACGATTCCAGCGGATTCCTTTTTCCACTGGCCCTTCAATCTTGAACTCCATGGCGTGAAGCTCATCTACGCAACCGCCCAGCCCATCCGCCGCACACTCGATCCCGATGGCGGCCTCACAGTCGTTTTCGCTGAAGTTCCCGGCATGAACGCCGAGTTTGCGTTCGACCCCGCAACCATTCAGGCCCCGCTCCGCCGCGAGCCGCTTGTTTTCAGCGGTGTCCGTGCAGGCCGCAGCCCCGCCATTCGCGTGTCGGGAAAAAATGGACGCGAGGTCAGGATCATCCTGCTGAGCGAATCCGACTCATTGGCTCTTGCTCCCAAAGCCAACGACGGCAATCTTGTCTTTGATACGGAACCCCAAGTGCGTTCCATCCCCGTTGTTCTGGAACTCCTCGATACACCAAAATTCCTGCGCTCCTGGAAATCCCACGATCCTGAATTCGCCCTACCCGTCTCGCCGGGGAAAAATGATTTCCAGTCCGCCGCCGTTTGGAAAGTGAAACTCCCCGCCGACTTGGACATGGCATCGAACCCCATCCTCCGCATCCGCTATACAGGCGATGTCGCCCGCCTTACGCTCAACGGCCGCCTACTCAACGACGACTTCTACAACGGCTCTACCTTCGAAATCGGCCTGCGCCGATATGCCTCCGAACTCGCCTCCGGCGACCTCCGCCTCGAAATCCTCCCGCTCCAAAAAGATATGCCCGTCTACTTCGAGCCTAAGCACCGCCCCGAATTCAATACCGACGGCATCGCCCTCCGCATCGACCACGCTGAAATCCAATACACGGAACCCCAAACCTCAACCCACCTCGCAGCCAGCAACCCCTCACCCGCCAGCCTCGAGTAAAAGCGAAAAACTAGAAATCTTGATAAAAAGATCGCCCTCAGCGTTTGCATTAGGATGCTGGAACAAGGTGGATACGCAGCAGTCGCGATTGGCATCGGCGTGTTGGGCTTGGTAAAGAGAAAAAGTTGGCGCATGGGCTGTGTGCTTCGGATAAAGAGGCTATGAAGCTTCAGCAGAATCAGATTTGGCTCAAGGGTAGCGAGTATTACCGCATCGTTCAGTTGGGGCGGTTGGAGGTGCAGTATAAGACGATGACGGATCCGCTGAGTGGGCGGGGGCCTCATGAGCAGGTGACGAAAAAGGAATTTTGCCGGTTGCTGAAGGGGGCGGTGTTGGTGGAAACAGCGGCCGCGCGTTTGGAGCAGCAACAGCAGCAGCAGTAAAAAAGGCCGGGGGCGCGCCGTGTTTGCGGAGCGCCCCCGAGGGGTTGATGGCTGTAAGCCGGATTCTGTCCAGCGGGCGGCTTGCGCCGACTGCCTGGACGGTCATTTGTCTCACTCCACGCCTTGCGGCGGGGCGGGGTCCTTGCGGACTGCGACCAATACCCGGAGGGTGTCGCCGCTTGCGCGGCGTGTTGGGCAGGCGACCCGATCCCTCCTGTTCTGTCTTGCACCGCATGGGGTTTTTCGTGCCCCCTTGCTTACGCTCGGGGCGGTGGGCTTTTACTCCGCCTTTTCACCCTTGCCGCCCGGCTTGCGCCGGGGTGGGCGGTATGTTCTCTGTGACACTTTCCGTCGACCGGGACTTTGGCCCCGGCCCCCCGCGCATTCTACGCGGCATGCTGCCTTGTGGTGTCCGGACTTTCCTCTCCCGACTCGCCTTGCGGCTGGCCGAGAGCGACCGTCCGCCATCGGTGGATAAGGTAGAGGCGTGGTGGGTTTTTTCAAGCGGTGATCGTGTGGATTTGGATTTTGCGGACTGGGAAATCGGTGATACGCATACGGGAATGTCGAGCACTGATCATCTTGCGGACCGCGCGGCGAGGGCGGAAAAAATCATCGCCGCACCGGAAAATTTCAAGGTTTGCGAGGGGTGTGAATCCATCGTCACGGTGAGGGTCACCTCGTGTCCGAACTGTCACGGATACCGCTTCGACGAAGCGCCGGAGCGGGTCGTCGAGCATGCGCAGTTGCTGGCCTCGCGTCCGCAACAGAGTGTGACGGCGGAGGATTTGTCATAGTTAGCTGAATTCCTGTGGCTGAGACGAAGAACAAATTGGGTGCTGCAGGAATGGCGGTTTTGGCGCTGGGCGTTGTGTTTGGGGATATCGGCACGAGCCCGCTGTATGCGTATCAGTTGGCGGTGAGCATCGCCGGGGCCCAGGCTGCGCTGGGTGTGGCGTCGCTGATCATTTGGACGCTCTTTTTCGTGGTGTGGGTGAAATACGTGATGTTGGTCATGAAGGCTGACTACCACGGCGAGGGCGGGATTTTTGCGTTGATGGCGCGGATTTTTGAAGGGCGTCCGAAGAGGACGGCGAGTCGGGGCGCGATGGCGTGCCTGCTTGTTTTTGGAGCAGCGCTGCTCTTCGGCGACGGGGCGATCACTCCAGCGGTCTCGGTGTTGAGTGCGGTGGAGGGCTTGGCGAGTGTGAATCCCGGGTGGGGCGCGTATTCACTGCCGCTGGCTGTAGTCATTCTGGGGGGCTTTTTCTATGCCCAGCGTTTTGGCACGAGCAGGCTTGGAGGGATTTTCGGGCCTGTCATGTTGGTATGGTTCCTTGTATTGGCCGCTATGGGCGTGGTGCAGATCAGCGCTTGCCCGCAGGTGTTGCAGGCTTTGAATCCGCTACATGGTGTGCGGCTTCTGGCCACAGGTGGTTGGGGCGCATGGACGCTGGTGGGTGCGGTCGTGCTGGCGGTGACTGGGGCGGAGGCGCTTTACGCAGACCTCGGGCACTTTGGCCGTAAGCCGATCGTGGCGGGTTGGAGGCTGGTTGTTTTTCCCTCGCTGATTTTGAACTACCTCGGGCAGGCAGCACTTGTGATGAAAACCCCGGCGGATGCGGTGGATACGAATCTGTTTTTTCTCATGATTCCGGGGGGTCACTTGCGCGGGGCGCTCGTGGTGTTGGCCACGGCGGCGACGATCATCGCCTCGCAGGCTTTGATCAGCGGGGTGTTCTCGCTGGCCAGTCAGGCGATGGATTTAGGGTATCTGCCGAGATTCTATGTGCGCCACACAAGCGCTGAGATGCGAGGTCAGATTTACATCCCTGTTTTGAACAGTCTTTTTGGCATTGCCTGCATCATGCTGGTGTTGGGTTTTCGCACGGCGGACGCGCTCGCGGGGGCTTATGGAGTCGCGGTGACGGGAGCCATGGCTGTGACATCGGTCGCCTTCTTTGTGGTGAAGTGGGCGGAGCCCGGTGTGTCGCGTGGTTGGGCCGTGGTCGTTTTGATTGGCCTGCTGAGTTTGGATTTGCCGCTGTTTGGCGCGTGTCTCACAAAAATCGCTGATGGTGGCATCGTGCCTTTGGCGCTGGCTGGAGCGGTGGCCGCTGTGATGCTCACTTGGCGGAAGGGTCGGGATTTGGTGCATGGGCACTTGCTGGCAAGCCCGCTGGGAGTGCAGGAGCTGGCAGCGCGGATGGAGGCGGAGAATTTTCGCCGTGTGCCGGGAACGCAGGTTTACGTGATGCGCCAGATCGATCCGGAATTCGCGGTGGCGCGGATTCTCGAGCAATACAGACGCACGCAGGTTCTGCCGGAAAATGTGGTGATTCTCTTGCTCGATGCCGGGTGGGGAAATCCTTTTGCCGAGGCTGAAAACATAACGATCAAAAAGCACTCCTCTGGTCTTTGGGAAGCGAGTGCGCGGCATGGTTACATGAACGAACCGGATGTGCCCTTGATTTTGCAAAAGTGTGCCGAGCAGGCTGGCGAGGGGGGGTGGAGGACTCCTGTTTTCCACATTCTCGCGCAGGAGTTGATCGTCACTTGTTCAAACAAGCAAATGAGGCGCTGGGAAAAAAAGCTCTTTGGATTTCTCTCGCGGAATGTCCTCCCAGGCTCGGACTACCTGAACATTCCGCCTGACAGTCTTATCGTTTACAACTGGCTATTGCGGCTTGATCCGGCGGAGGGATCTGCCGCGCGGTGATCTGCTGGTTGTTGGCTGCGGGAGTCCAGTTGACGGCGTAGTTTTTGCCATGCGGCGGTTTCGGCATCGCTCGCCGTGCTCCAGTTTTTCGCGGCGGCGAGACGCTTGGCATGTGCAAAGTCCGAGGCGGCGGCTTGATAATCCTGTGCAGCGCCGCCGTGGAGCAGAGCGAGTTTTTCGGAGATAGCTGCGGCTAGTTGGCGTTCCTTCGAGCGGTCGCGTGCGAGCGACCATGTGAAGAGTTCGAGTCTGGCGATGATCGATGGATCGAGATTTGAGCCGGTTTTTTCGGCGATGATCGAAAATGTTTTTTCTAAAAACGGCAGGGCCTGCTCCTCGTCGGCTTGATCCGCCGCTTCGGCAAACGCGCGTTGAGCTTCCAGCGTGCTCCATGCCGCCGATAATGCGGGGATCGGCGGAATCCCGTATTGACCGTTCAGGATACGATAAAAATCCCAGAAAGCCTGCGAGTGCTTGTCTGCTGCCGCGTGTCGCCAAATGCCTACCTGCAACTCCGCCATCGCGGCGGCGTCAAACCCGGAAAGCGAGCTGCTTCGCGGCCAAAACAAATACCCGCCGAGTGCGATGAGGACGGCCAGCGAAAATTTAACAACGAAGCGCACAAGCGTCGGCCGCGATCAGAGGCAGAGCCTTTCGTAGAGCGCGTCGAGTGGCAGCTGGAGACCGATGAAGAACTCCCCGAACTCGGCGTATTGTGCGCTCACTTCGTCGAAGCGCATTTCATAGACGATCGCTTTGATGTCCGATGTCGTCTTCGCAAAGAGGGTCACGAACCACTCCTCGTCGTCGAGGCCTGTCGAGCCGGTGATGAGTTGGAGAATCCGGCCCGAGTAGGTGCGGCCGACGCGGGCGTGGCCTGCCATGAGTTTTTTGCGGGCATCGAAATCGAGTGCATACCAGTTCTGGCCTGGGGCGCGGCGTTTGGACATCGGGTAAAGGCAGACGACAGGCCAGTCGGGGAGGTTCGGCTCGAGGCGATCCTTGAGATACTTCGCCATGCGGGCGCTGAAGGCCTGCATCTTCTCGTCGAAGGCCGGTGTGCCGGGAGCGAGTTTTTCCTCGGCCTCGAGCGTGGCGGCGTATTCTTGGTCGCTGGTCGTGTATTCGCTGCGCTCAGTCATTGAAAGCCAGCTGAAGGTCGGCGTGAGGATATCCGGCCCGAGGGCAGTCGCAAGGCGCTTGGCGAAGGCGTCGGCATTTTGCAGATCGGGTGTGAGCAGCATGAAGCCGAGATCGGCCTTTGGCGTGACCATGCTGAAGAGGAGTAGCTGGGTGCCGGGGGTCGCGCGGATTTCACGAACCAGTTCGGCAAGGGCGGTCTTGGCTGCGATGCGAGCGGATTTGTTGAGGAGTTCCCAAGCGGAATACTCGACGCGGAAGAAGAGGTGGACGACATGGCGACCCTCAGTGGGCAGGATTTCAGGTGGTGTCTGCATTTTCAGGATTTGGAAAAATTTTTGATCAGGCTCAAAAAACGGTTGCAATCCGGTGGGCGCGCAACCAATTTGCGAACTCAATTCATCAAATTAATATGGCAGACGTAGCAAACAAATACAGCGACAACGTTGAGGGAAAATTTTTCGTGGATGACCAGTGCATCGACTGCGATTTGTGCCGCGAGACCGCTCCGGCAAATTTCAAGCGCAATGACGATGGCGGTCACAGCTATGTCTTCAAACAGCCGGAGACTCCCGAGGAGGAGGCTCTCTCCCAAGAAGCGATGGATGGCTGCCCAGTGGAAGCCATCGGGAACGACGGCTAAAGCCTGAACTTTAAAAACAGGCTCCCGGCTGCAAACCGGGAGCCTTTTTTATGTCTGCAGAATCTCTCAGAGCCAAAGTCATCGCCGAGTGGCGCGGGCTGCAGGAACCCTTCGAGCGGAAAGACCGCTGTGCGGTGGTCGGCGATGTGCTGCAAAAGCTCATGCCGAAGCTGGGTCTGGGCGAGCGCTTGAACGAGAGTGAGGTCCGCGCGGCTTGGAAGGATGTGGTGGGTGATTTCATCGCTCAACACGCTTCTCCGGCGGGCTTGAGCGGCGGTGTGCTCGGAATCCATGTTCTCCAGCCCAGTCTACGCTATGAACTTGAGAGAAACTGGAAGAGGGAAATCCTCGCCAAGCTCCAGGAGCGCTTCGGAAAAAAGGCGATCAGGGAAATCAAATTCCGTATTTCCTGACCGCCCCATGCCGAAAATTTGTGCCGATCGGGGAAAAATTCATTGCCAACGCGCGGGCGCATCCGCACAAGTGAACAAGACGCAATCGAGGCGTCCTCTAACATTTTTTAAAACATGAGCGAACGACGAGTCGTCGTGACCGGCATGGGCGTTGTCAGCCCGGTTGGAAACGATCTGGAAACATTCTGGGAATCCCTTATCAAAGGACGCAGTGGCATAGGGCGTTTCGAAGCCTTCGATTCGACGGCGTATGACTGCAAGATCGCTGGCGAAGTGAAGAATTTCGAGGCGGTGAAGTATTTTAAAAACCCCAAGACGGTGAAGCGCACGGACCGGTTCACTCAATTCGCGATGGCTGGGACCAAGATGGCCCTCGAAGACTCCGGTATCGACCTTGAAACTGTGGATTGCACTCGCTTTGGCGTGATGATCGGCAGCGGCATTGGAGGGCTCTACAGCATGGAGGAGGAGGCGCACCGCCTTGCGGATCGCGGTCCTTCGCGTGTGTCGCCATTTACGATTGCGATGATGATTTCGAACATGGCCAGTGGCATGGTGTCGATGGAATATGACCTGCGCGGGCCTAACATGTGCATCGTCACCGCCTGTGCGACGGCGAACAACTCGCTCGGCGAGGCTTGGCGTATTATCAAATTCGGTGATGCGGATGCGTTCATTGCGGGCGGCGCCGAGGCGACAATCACGCCACTTGGCATTGCTGGTTTCGCCTCCATGAAGGCGCTGAGCTGCCGGAATGAGGACCCTCAGAAGGCCTGTCGTCCCTTTGACAAGGACCGCGACGGCTTTGTCATGAGCGAAGGCGCGGGGATCGTGGTGCTTGAGGAATATGAGCACGCGAAAAAACGCGGCGCGAAAATTTACTGCGAACTCGCTGGTTATGGTTGCACGGCGGATGCGTATCACATGACCGCCCCCATGCCTGAGGGCGAGGGCGCCGCGCGTGCGATGACTATCGCCATGCGCCATGCGAAGGTGACGCCCGACCAAGTCGATTACATCAACGCTCACGCGACATCCACTGGCCTCGGTGACATCTGCGAGACTCGCGCCATCAAGCTTGCCCTTGGCGACCATGCGCGCAAAGTCCCTGTGAGTGCGACAAAATCTACCACCGGCCACTTGCTTGGAGCAGCCGGCGGGGTGGAATTGGCTGCTAGCGCGCTGGCCATAAAAAACGGTCTCATTCCGCCAACCATCAATCTCGAAAATCCCGATCCCGAGTGCGACCTCGACTGTGTGCCGAATGTGGCGCGCGAGGCAAAGCTCACTTGCGTGATGAGCAATTCCTTTGGATTCGGCGGCCACAATGCCACGATTCTTCTCAAGGCCGTTGGCTAAGGCCTGCGGGAGATCGCTGGCAATACCAGAATGGTTGGTTTTCGAGCCGAATGAACGAATCCGACATTGAAGTCCGCACTTATTTTGCCAGGGGAAAGAATGCTCTCGTGGCGCGGGCGGATTTCTCGGAGCTGTATGCCTCTTGGTATTTGCATCGGCTGGATTATGGCATCGAAATACCTGCGGAGGTCGAAGACTTCGGGCGCGACGCACTCGCTGCTGTGACGCTTCACTGCGCGAGCCGTCCTTGGAGAGAGGCTTGTGCGTGGACGATCAAATTTCCAACCCCGCGAGCGAATATTTTTGCGGCCGGCGACAACAATAATGGAACGGTCGTGGCGCGAGTGGTTACGGAGGACGCCGCACCCATCGAGAAGGGGATGTTTTACTCGGATGTCGTGGAGGATTTGAAGCCCCCACGGCGGAGTGCAGTGGATTTCGAGGCTGGCTCTGTTTTTGACGCGGTGGAGATTTTCTACGAACGGAGCGAGCAGCGTCCCGTGCGGTTTTTCCGGCATGATGAGGAAGATATCGTGATGGTCGCCGCGCAACCGGATTGCGATCTGGAGTGGCTGCAGGGCCTCACGACGGAGGGTGTCCGCACATTGGATCAGAGTGTCGAGTTATCGCTCTTAGAGAAACGGCAGTTTACATTCTCATGCGGCTGCAATCAGGAGCGGCTGATGGATTTTATTGCGCCCGTTTTTCGGCGAGAGGCGGACGGGCTTTTTGGCGGCGACGCCTCGCTCAAGGTCACCTGTCCGCGATGCGGTGCGCGGCATGTCCTCACACGCGAGGCCTTGGAGGAGCGCTGCACGCAGGACACGGACAACTCCAAACCAGATACTCTATGACATCCACCGCTTCCACCCTTTCGCCGGAACAAAAAATCGGAGGTATCCTCACGCCTCTGAGTGCCATCCGGGGGTCGAATGACATTGGCATCGGCGACACGGAAACGCTCGTCGAGCTCGCGGCATGGGCTTCTGAAAAAGCTTTCCGGCTGATTCAGATTCTGCCCGTCAACGAAACGGGGTCCGACCACAGTCCCTACAATATCATCAGTTCGATCGCCTACGAGCCTGTCACGCTGTCCGTGAGCCCTCAATGGCTGCCGGATATCACGGAGAAGGATTTTGCGCGTGTTACAGAAAAACACGATGTCGCCGCGCTGCGCGAGGGTCCTGTGCGCTACGGTGCCGTCAAGGCGCTCAAGCGAGAACTGCTCGCGCTGGGGCACAAAAATTTCCGGAGTGCAAAGGGAAGCCGGGCGCGGGTTCAGGAGTTTGAGGCCTTCCAGGACGCTGAAAGTGAGTGGCTCGAAACCTATGCGCTCTTTCGCGCCTTGATCGCTTGGAATAACAACGATGAAGTGACCAGCAACTGGCCTGAAGAGCACCGTAGCCCAGAGGCCGCGCGCGAGTGGTTGGCCGCATTGGATGAGAAGCAGGCGGCTCATTTTTACGAGCAGGTTGATTTTTTCAGCTATGTCCAATGGATCGCTCATTCGCAATGGCGTGCCGTGCGAGCGGAATTCGACAAGCTTGGCACGGCGCTTATGGGCGACATTCCGGTCGGCGTGAGTCTCTACAGCGCGGATGTGTGGGCGGAGCCCGAGATTTTCGACATCCAGCGTTCGAGCGGTGCCCCGCCGGAGAGGGTTTTCAAGAGCGACCCCTTCACGGAGAAGTGGGGACAGAATTGGGGTTTCCCGCTCTACAACTGGCAGGCGATGGCGAGAGATAATTTTGCATGGTGGCGTCGACGACTTGAAGTGACGCGTGCCGTTTTTCACCTGCTGCGTGTGGACCATGCGCTGGGATTTTTCCGCATTTACAGCTTCCCTTGGCGTCCCCAAGACAATGCGCGATTCCTCGACCTCACTCCCGAGCAGGCGAAGGAAATCACTGGAGGCCTGCTGCCAGGCTTTGTGCCCTTCGATGACAGCACGCCGGAGAACCGCGAATACAACCGCAGGCAGGGGGAGATGCTCTTCCGCATGATTCTCGAGGAGACTGGACCGCATCGCCTCATTGCCGAGGATCTGGGCGAACTTTCGCCTTATGTGAGGCCGACATTGGAAGAGCTCAATATCCCTGGTTTTAAAATCCCGCAGTGGGAGCGCGGGGCAAATGGCGCGATGATTTCCGGCGCAGATTATGCCCGCTTGAGCCTCGCCACATTTGCCACGCATGATCACCCGCCGGTCAGGCAATTTTGGGAGGATTGGAATGAGATGGCGAAGAATCCAGAAACGATATCGAAGGTTGTCGTCGAGATGCGCGAGTTGCTCGATTTCTGCGGCCGTGCGGATATCGAAGTGCCCTGCGCTTTTACGCCGGAAATTCACGATGCACTCATAAAAGGTCTCTTCGCCTGCAATTCCTGGCTCGCTGTTCATCAGATCACAGATGTTTTTGCACTGCGCGAGCGCTTCAATGTTCCGGGTGCCATCGGCGACCAGAATTGGACCTGCCGAGTGCCGGGCTGCATCAAAGATTGGGCCAGACTCTTCAAAAACGAAATTCAAACGACCTCTTCCGCCTTACAAGCTACTGGGCGCATCTGAAGGGCACGTGTTGCACCGCAGGCCAAAAACATCCACACTTCAAGCATGAGCACTGCCACAGATGCCGCCCTGCCCGATGCCGGAGGCCACTTCGGCCAATACGGCGGGATGTTTGTCCCCGAGACGCTGATGACCGCCCTGCGCGAATTGGAAAACGAATACCATGCTGCTAGGAAGGATCCGGAATTTCGAAAAGAACTCGCCGCATTGCTGGGTGATTTTTGTGGTCGTCCCACGCCGCTCTACTTCGCTGAGCGCCTCACGCAGAAGCTCGGCGGGGCGAAAATTTATCTCAAGCGCGAGGATCTCCTGCACACCGGCGCCCACAAGATCAACAACGCCATCGGCCAGATCTTGCTCGCTCGCCGCATGGGCAAGACCCGCATCATTGCGGAAACCGGTGCCGGTCAGCATGGCGTTGCCACAGCCACAGCCGCCGCGCGATTTGGATTTGAGTGCACGATTTACATGGGCGCGGTGGACATGGAGCGTCAGGCCCTCAACGTCGCTCGCATGCGTTTTCTTGGAGCAAAAGTCGTTGGCGTCACTGCGGGCCAGGCCACGCTCAAGGAGGCGATCAACGAAGCGATGCGCGACTGGGTTACTAACGTTCGCAACACCCATTACATCCTAGGCAGCGCGCTGGGTTCGCATCCGTATCCCATGATCGTCCGTGATTTTCATCGCGTCATCGGCGACGAAACCCGCCGGCAAATTCTCCAGCGCGAGGAACGCCTGCCAGACCTTCTTGTCGCCTGCGTGGGAGGCGGCAGCAATGCGATCGGCTTTTTTTATCCGTTTCTCAAAGATGAATCCGTGAAGCTCACTGGCGTCGAAGCTGGAGGCGACGGCATCGTGCGCGGACGTCACGCCGCGCGCTTCCAGGGGGGTAAACTTGGAGTCCTCCAAGGCACAAAAACTTGGCTCCTCGCGGATGCGGACGGCCAGATCGAGCTCACCCACTCTGTCTCCGCCGGTCTCGATTACGCCGCTATCGGGCCTGAGCACAGCTACTACCGCGACTCCGGTCGTATCGATTACGACTACGCTACCGACGACGAAGCCCTCTCTGCTTTCTGCGGTTTGGGCGAAATCGAAGGCATCATCCCTGCACTCGAAACGGCCCATGCCATCGCCCATATCATCAAAGTCGCCCCTGCCATGGCGAAGGAAGCCATCCTCATCGCCAACCTCAGCGGTCGCGGCGACAAAGATGTGAGCCAAGCAGCGGAGATTTTGTTGAAGGATTAATCGCGGCTATACACCCAGCGCTTGTTGAGAAGCGGGAGAATCGGCATTAACACAACACAAGGCCGCCAAATCCAGCTGGATTTCCAGCGGGAATCGTAGATTGGAGTTCGAATGCCTCCGCTTGTTTTGAGTGTGTTGCCTGCAAGTAGGTGTGCGTTTTGAGCCGAGGCCAGTCCCTCAAACGAGCGGGGACTCATGCCCAGAAAGCGCCAGATTTTTTCGACCTCTCCTGCTGGATTGTTGCAAAGTTTCTCGTAACTGGTCCTGCACATGCCATCCAAATTCAGCTCACCGAACGAACGCTGAATTCCACGATTTTTGCGCATCCATTGAAACCCCGCTTGTATGGCCGTGAGCCATTCCGGACGGCTAGGCCGTTTCTTTTTCTTCCTTCGCGCCTCTGAGACCACCGCGCCACGGAAATCCCTCGTCGTGTGAATGCCTCGGATTTCCAGCCCGGCCCGTGCGCGTAAAAAATAAAGCGGCTCCACGATTTTATTCGAGTCCAAGAGTAATTTTGAATCACCGAACTTCTTCTGGAATTCCTCGATGACAATCTCGTAGCCCGCTTGCTCATCGAATCGTGCCGGCAAGCGCTCCACAACGGAGCTCCAAAAATCACACTGGGTGGCCGGTTTTCCGCAGCTACATGGCACCGGAGATGTCAGGCTTTTTGATTCGTGCAACCTCTGTAGAGCGTATCCGATCTCACCCAAGAAAACGATATCCGGATGCTCGGAGAGGTTATAGCTCAGAATCGTTGATCCGGAGTGTGGTAGTGAAACGATGTAACCGAATTTCAATTGGGGCGGAGTCTATTTTTTCTGGAAAAATTCTTATCACATGTTCATGTTCGTAGGAATTAAAATCCGAGCTTGCTACTAACAACTTGGTCTAGGCGCCGATTTCGGAGTCAAGAGCTCCTCTTTGATGCGATATTCACAAAATGCACGAATCTTCAGGTTTTTTTATTTTTCAAAAAGGATTGTTAAAGACAACCACTCTGATTTTGGCATTTTTGCTCTTTTTAGATGCAGGTTTCTTCATTTGGTCCTCAACCAAGGAACTTAATTTTACTGAATAGGGGATTTATATGCCTGTTTATCAACATCCTAACCACTTTCTGGACAGCTACACATCCTATCACCGCAGTGGGGAAGTCTTCTTCGATCTGGTTGGGAGGAATATGATTGCATCGAGGTTGCTTGGTTTATTTCTAACCGCTTTTTCTAATGACTCCATTCTTATGGCCAACTTAAGCGGTCGTGGCGATAAAGACGTCAGTCAGGCAGCGGATTTATTGCTCAGATGACCCCAGAAAAAACTCCTGCTGACAATGCATGGAAGGTTGTTTTTTTATTTATTGGAATGCCGGTGGGTGGGGCTGAGGACTTTGCCCTTGGAGTTCAACCCAAGATGCATCCCGAGGTGGAGGCCCAGTTTGTTTGTTTAAGAAGTCTGGACATGCTGGGCGAGGAGGCGGTGCAAAAAGGTCTCCCGGTGACTCTTCTCCCACTATTCCCAACCAAAAGAATCAGCCCATGGGGAATCTGGAAATTTTCCCGCTGGCTTATCGAGCATGGGATCGATGTGGTTCACTCCCAAACTTACCATGCCCATATTTATGGAGTTGCAGCGGCTTGGTTGGCTCGGATTCCATCGGTCGTCCATCAACAAAAAACCCTCGGTCAAATCCCTCTGCGAAAGAAAATTTTCTTTGGCTGGTGCCTCAAAAAAGCCACTCAAATCCTGACCCTTTCGGAGCAAACTCGCGTCGAAATTTCAGACCAGTTTAATATTCCATCCTCAAAAATCGAGGTCGTTCCGAACGCGATAGACGAGACCCTATTTTGTCCACCGGACGACAAAGCGATTGTGCGGCGTAACCTCGGTCTTCCAGAACACGATTTTCTTGTTGGAACGGTTGCCTCACTCCATCCGGTAAAAAATCACAAGGCTACGATCGAAGCGCTATCCATTTTGGCACGCAAGGGATGTCACCCCAAAGTTCTTTTCATTGGGGATGGGCCTGCACGCCGCGAATTGGAAAATCTCGCCCGTGAGCGTGGGGTGAAGGATCAAATTCTCTTCGCAGGCCGTCAAAGGCCCGTTGTTCCTTGGATGCAGGCGCTCGACCTTTTTCTGCTTCCGTCGCATTGGGAAGGGCAGGCTCTCGCGATGTTACAGGCAATTTCGTGTGGACTGCCCGTGATCGCCAGTGCAATCGAGGGGAATACGGCTGTGCTGGGAACCAGCCACCCGGGACTTTTTGCTCCCGATGACTATACCCGACTGGCTGATATCCTCGAAGCGGCAGGTAAAAATCGTGATGTTCTCCTGTCATTCCGCACCAATGTGAGCGTTCCCACCTGCGGAAATGCGGCCAAGCAATTAAAGAGCATCTATCGGAAAATCATTTCATGAAGCCGCTGCGGATTGCGATTTTCACTCCTACTTTTTTGCCAAAGTGCTCGGGCGCGGAAATTTTTCATCACAATCTCGCCAAGGAATTTTCGGCCATGGGACATCGTCCTGTCGTCATTTTGCCTCGTTCGTTGCATCGCAGATTGGATGCTGACCTCCCCTATGAAACCACTGGATTTCGGGCCAACCTCTGGAGCTACTTCAAATATTCGAACGCATTGGCTTTTTTTCTGAATCGCTGGGCGTTGGACGATCTTCAGCAGCGCTATTGCTTTGATGTATGGCATACCGTTGTCTTATCACCAAGCGGAGTTTGCTTTGCGAACTGGCAATCCCGCCGCCGCATCCCAGGTTTGATTCGCGCTGTCGGTGACGATGTCCAGCCCGTGACGGCAAAAGATTCCCATTCCCACATGCAGACGCTCATAAGCCAATGGATTCCCCAGGCGCAAAAAATCGTCTCCCTTTCGCGCGATATGACATCACGCTTGGAGAGTCTGGGAGTGACAGGTAATAAGATTGAACTTATTCCAAATGCTGTCGATATCGCCCGTTTTTCAGCTCCCGCAGATAAGAGTGAACTTCGCAAAAAAGCGGGCATCCCCTCGGACGCATTTGTCTTTCTCTGTGTGGCCCGGAATCACCCCCAAAAAGATTTTCCCACTTTGTTGCTTGCATTTCAAAAGCTTATGGCATCCAACACATCCCAGAAAATGCACCTTGTTATTGCCGGCAGGGGAGTGCCGCAGTTGCGGGATTTTATCGCACCTTTAGGCATTCAAGACGCCGTGACATTGATGGAATTTACAGTGCCCTCCGATAACTCCATGGAATTTCCGCCTCAGGCCCTTGTTGATATCTACCGATCTGCGGATGTGTTTGTTCTTTCTTCTTTATTGGAAGGTTTTAGTTCGGCATTGCTTGAGGCCATGGCAACCGGGTTGCCCGTGGCAGCTACGCGTGCACCCGGAATCGTGGATCAGGTTCAATCAGGTGTGCAAGGATTGCTCTCCGAATGTGGCAATCCGGATGCTTTGGCGGCTTCGATGCGCTCGATTATGGAAAATCACGAGATTCACGCCCAGTTTTCCAGAAACTCTCTGTCAACGGCCCAACCATTCAGTTGGCGCCAAACGGCGGAGAAATATGTCAACTGCTACAATAGGATGATCCAGCAATATCAAACGGCATCACATCTCGGATCAGTATGAAAAGGACTTCAAACAATCGAGATATTGCATGGGAAAAATTGAAGTTTATTCCAACGGAGACGAAACACCCTGATCTGCAAAATTTTCCTGACTTTTTTTGTATTGGTCCACAAAGGACTGGCTCCACTTGGCTGCATACCAATTTGGTGAAGCATCCTGAAATTTTAATGCACCGGGATAAGGAAACCTTCTTTTTTTCAACCCTTGGGCAGCCTAGCCTGCCGCGTTTCCGATACAAAAATCTTGAGGCCTACCTTGAATCATTTTCCGATACTTTTAAGGAAAAAGTCCTGAAAAACTACCATGCATTGCGGCGTTGCGGCCGGTTTTATCATCCCACATTGATCGGGGAATCCACGGCTTCCTATTGTGTGGTCGATGAGAAGATCATAGCTGAAATTCTTCAGATCAATCCTGATCTCAAAGCGATCATTCTCTTGAGACATCCCTTGGAGCGAGCATGGTCTCACGCAAAAAAAGATTTGGTGCGCGATGCCTCTGGCAAGGCTCAGGCCGAAGATTTTCTGGCTTTTTGTAGTTCCGAAGATCAACTTTGCCGAGCGGATTACAAAGCTATAATCATGCGTTGGTTAAAATACTTGAAGCCCAATAATTTGCTTGTTGCTCCTGCCGAAAGAATCGAATGCGACCCTGAAAAGCTTATTTGTAATGTGCTCCGATTTATTGGTGCAAATGTAACCTGCGCCTCGAGTCAAAGACATATAACCACCCGACAAAACGCCACCTCCGGCATGCGGATACCAGAAGAAATTCAATCAACCTTGCAGGATTTACTCCAGCCTTACATCCATTCCTATGAAGATCTTCGTAGGGACGTGGGAAATTTGAAAATTTTTTAGAAAAATGGAAAATAGCCCCGCTCTTAAAAATCTCTTTGGACTCATGAATCAGTTCCAAGGGCGTCTCATCCGCGCGAAATCCCATTTGCAAAGATGGGCATTTCCTTTGCTCCTGATTTTTGCGCTTTTTTACTATGGCTCGTATTACAATGCCGGACTGACATTGAACGGAGAGGCTGGTAGCAATGTGCTTCTTGCCATGAGAATACAGCAAGGCTGGGTTCCACTTAAGGATATGTTTTTGGGGTATAATTTGATGTGGTTTTACCCGCTGACATGGATTTTTCATTTTACTGGGCCCCATCTTTTGGCGACGCAAATTTATTTTATGCTTTTGAGTGCCGTCGCCGCTTTTCTCGGTTATTGGCTCGTTCGACGCGCTACGGGTTGGGCTTGGTTGGCGCTCCTTACCGGTGTTCTTATGGTGATGATGCCGGGGGCCATTTTTAGAAACTACATGGGTTTTATTGGAACATTGGCGTCAGTTGTTCTGGTTAAAGCCTATGTGTTGGATGCTGGATCGTCATGGCGGCAATGGTTCTGGATGGGTGCGGCCGGGGCGGCAATCAGTCTGTGTTTTTTAATCCGTATTGAACCATCTCTTCTCATTGCTGTTGTTTGGATTGGGTTGATTTTTATTTATCCTGTTCTGAATCTCGTCGATTTCAAAAAAAGATTTCGCAGCTCATTTGTTGGAACCTTTATGGGCTTCGCATTGTTTGCGGCGATTCATGCCCCGTTCATCGTTCATGCGGAACGGAATGGATTCCGAGAACAATTTCTTGGGCAATATAATAATTTCATCCATCTCATGTTGAATGAATTAAATCATGAAGTCCGTCCCCCAAATTCCACAAGCACTTTACCAAGCGAATCTGGGAATCTGGTTTATGCAGGAATCCCACCTTTTAAGCCCGTTATTTCATCAATCGTGCCAAGTTCGTCTTCGCAAGCGACGGGCGCAATTGAGCGCGAGGGGCGGCGGGGACGTCCTACTTTGATGGATGCTTTGTTCGGTAAGACGGCGCTCTATTTTACTCTTTCTATCTACTTTCCGATTTTGTCTGCGGGTTTACTCACTCTCTTTGGTGGTCTTCTCCTTTTGCTCGCAATGTATCGCGGGAGTGTTAAGAACAAGTGCTATGCCTTGCTGATTCTGACCACCACGGTATGTGCGCTCAGTTTGTTTCCCCAGTATTATTTTTTTAGGCCGGATAGTGTTCACTTGGCGGAATTTATGGTTCCATTCTATCCCGCCTTGGCCTGTGGGGTTTTTGTTGCGGTGTGTGTTTACAAAGAGTTTAGTTTTCTGAAGGGGCCTGCTGTTCTGGTGGTTGTCGTCTGTGCTTTGCAAGTGATCGTTGCCTTCAATTCCCTTTATGGACGTGACGGATCAGGAAGCATCAAGCAGGCGCGGGGACGGACGGCTTATTTTCATGCTCTTAATGGGGTAGATTTTCGAGTGCCCCCTAAAGAACTCCCCCAGTGGGAAGGTTTACGGGATGCGATTCTCCAAAATTCCAAGCCTGGGGAATTTGTTGTTACTTATCCCTATGTGGCTGTATTGAATGTGCTTTCGGATCGTCCGAGTTACCAATTCAAATTGTATGCGGACAATGCCACGGAGTTGTCGAATTTTTCTGAAAAAGCCATTGAGGATTTGACTAAAAACAAACCAGCCGTGGTGGTGATCAATAACCGTGATATCAATAAAACAGAGGTTTCCCGATTCAAAAACTGGGCAGCTCCTTTTTACCAGTATATCAAAAAGAATTACACTTTGGAGGGCATCTACTTTGATCAGGTGGAAGTCTTTGTCCGTCCTGTGGAAACTAAAGCCCTTTGAGTTTTGCGGCTTCTCGGCAGGCTTCAAGAACACTTGCAACAGGGATTTCCTTCATGATTTCGTCTCGTGGAATTTTTTTGGCTGTTTCTTCGCCAAGCCAGTCGTGCGGTCGGATCATCCAGTGTTTTACTTTCCATGGATGATATTCAAAAACGGGAGACGGGCCGAATAGGCAAACTGTGGGGCATCCACAAGCGGCTGCAAGGTGCATGGCGGCGGTGTCCACTCCCACAAAAAAGGAGGCGCTGTGGAGTAAGCCCGTGAGTTGAGCCCAGTTTGCCCGTCCTTCTGTGGCATAAACCTTGCCGGGAAATTGGGATGTCAATGCATGGGCCGATTCAATCTCTTCAGGAGCAGGTCCACAGCTAACAATAACAGCAGGAGTGAATTCCAGAATTCCTGAAATCAATTGCCGCCAACGATCCAAGGGCCAGGATTTTCGTTCCCAGCGGGTGTGGCAATGGATGACGGCATAGGCGTTTGCTTCGACTGGTAGTGGAAATGGCTGCATTTTTTCCAATGCAAAACGAAGGGGTGGGGGATCTTCAGGAAGATGTAAAATCTCTCTCGGGCAGGTAAAGTCTCGGATGACTTGGTGCTTCGGGTAGCGTTTTGTTGTGCAGATGTGGTGAAAGAATGGTTTCCAGAACCAACGGAGCGATCTGTGATCGTTTGTGCAGCGATTTTTAGTGCGGGCGCAAATCGAAAAAAAACGCGCCCGATCATTGTCGGTCAGCTCAAAAACATAATCAAAGCGAGTTCCGATCAAGGTCGAAGCTACGTGGAAATCGTTTGCCAAATCCGACCCATTGCGCTGGGAGGCATCAGGGTTGGCTGTCAGAAGAATGCGGTCAACTTCAGGGCATCCGGCGAGAATGGCGTCGCAGGATTTACGCACGAGGACCCAAATCTCAGCGTCGGGGAATTTGGCTTTTGTGGCCACAATGGTGGGCGTGAGCAAAAGCGAGTCGCCGATATGCCGGAGTTTGATGAAGAGGATTCGCATGAAAATTTAATCTGGCGATCGGCGGTGGTCTCTATTCAAGAAACCCGCATGCGGATTTGCTTTCGGAGGATGACGCCCAGTGCGGCGAAGAGGGTGAGGGTGGAGAGGATGAGGACGCTGGTGTTGAACCAGAGGATGCCGATTTTGATGCCGAGGTATTCTTTGGTGGGTCCGAAGAAGACGTTGAGGTGGCGGTTTTCGCGGTAGTCGCTTTGCTCCATTTCGGCTTTCGAGACGAGGTCGGTGATTTTTTGGTTCACATAGACCTGCTCCGCAGTGAGGCCGGTGCCGAATTTGGTGAAGCGTATGGGCTTGAAGGGTTCGCCGTTGATGATGTCATCGATGCGGCGGAGGGCGGCTCGGAGTTGCCCCGGTGTGGCTGCTTCGAGGCCGGAGAGGAGGGCCAGGGTGTCCTTGAGATCCTCCAGGCGCTCCTCCTGCTGGGGCGAAGCGTTTCGCTGGCGGGCGAGTTGGTTGATCATCGACTGGATTTTATCCTGACGGCTGGTGAGCGGGTTGAGCTTGGACTGCGCGAAGACGAGGGCTTCGTAGGACCAGCGGGTCGGCATGATTTCGCAAATGAGAGGGACCTGCAGATCGCTCCGGGCTGGCATGGCGCTGTCCGGGTGGCGTGTCACCCACTGCTGAATCGCGTGGATGAAGTCGAGGTTGCGGTTCATTTCCTCATACTTGATGAGGGCGCCGCTGAGGATGATCTGGGGAATTAAAATGACAGGAATTATTAGGATTCCAGTCTTGCTTTGGCTCACGAGTGCCGAGATCACGAGTCCTATCGCGGCGCCATTTGCTGCCGTGAGGAACATGGCTGTGAAGACGATCCAAAATCCATCGCGTAGCGAGAGCAGGGCATTTCCGATGAGGGTGAACAAGGCGCACTGGATAATAGCGAAGAAGCCGAGGGTGAGGACTTTTGCCAGGACGTAGTAGCCGAGGTTGACATTGAGATTTCGCTCCCGCATGAGCACGGACCGGTCGTGGATGATGTCGTCCACGCTGTTTGTGAGTCCCAGAAACATGGCCACGACGAGGGCTAGAAAAAGATAAGTCGGTATGTGGAAAGCCGAGGCGAAGTCGTAAACGGAACTCTCGGAATAACGCAGCACCATGCCAGTGAGGAGTGCCAGAAGAGGGGCTTCCAAGACCGTGGTGAGCAGGTTCGCTTTGTTGCGGAGCTTGCTCAAAAAGGCGCGTCGCAGGAGGATGCTGAATTGGCGGAAGTGCTCCTTCGGCCGGAGTCGCTCGCGGCGGCGCGGGTCGGACGGCTGTGTGGCGGCGATTTCCTTGGGAGGTGCTGGTTGTTGGACCTCCTTGAGCAGACGATGGGATTCGTATTTGTCGCGCCAGTAGTCCGGCGAGTAGCGTCGTGCGGGCACGAGTTGACCCCGGTTGTTTTCCTCCAGAATGATGTCGCCGCCGAGGTCGCGGAGCGGCGTTTCGAGAACATCAAAAATGAACTCCGGGCGTGTTGTTCCGCACGACTCGCATCCGCCTGAAGAGGGGCTTGCCGTCTGCCGACTCTCCGCCTCGGCGAAGTAGCGGAGCGTTTCCTGGGGTGTTCCGAAAAAAACCAACTTGCCGCCGCGGTCGAGGACGAGTGCCTTGTGAAACATCTGGAAAATGCGCGAGGTCGGCTGGTGGATTGTGACCAGCACGATCTTGTTATGCGACATGTCACGGATGATTTCCATGATGTGCTCGGAATCCTTCGAGCTGAGGCCGCTGGTGGGCTCATCGAAAAGGAAGATGTCCGCCGGGCTGACCATATCTAGGCCAATATTTAGCCGCTTGCGTTCGCCGCCGCTGAGGATTTTCTTTTCGGCCGAGCCGACGATGGAGGTGCGGCGCTCGTTGAGGCCGAGTTCGGCGAGTTTGCTGTCGATACGGCGGAGGCGTTCCCGGCGGCCGAGGTGCGGCGCGCGGATGGCGGCTGCATATTCCAGATTTTCTTCGATGGTCAGATGCTCGTCGAAGGCGTCGTATTGAGGAATGTAGGCCACATATTTCCGGAGAGATTCATGGCTTTCGTAGAACGAGCGCTTGTTGAAAAGCACGCTGCCTTGTGATGGTCGAAATTGGCCCGACAGGGCGCGCAGGAGCGTGCTTTTGCCACAGCCACTGGCGCCCATCACGCAGACCATCTCGCCGCGTTCAACCGAGAAGGACACGCCGTCGATGGCCACCGAGTTGTTGGCAAAGCGGCAGACCATATCGCGCACATCGAGTGTGCGGACGACATTTTTTTCTTCTTCGATCAGGCGTTCCGAGAAGTTGCAGCGGAGAACCTGGCCGGCATCAACGCGGATCGTGTCTCCATCCTCCAGCGGACAGGAATTCCGCACCGGAACACCGCGCACAATGATCGGTCGGTCGGCTTGGAGGACTTCCATCTGGCCGACTTTGCGATCGTAGTCACAGGAAATTTTCAGCAACACATCGCCGCCGGAGCCCGGTGCGAGAAGGATGTCGTCTTCCTCCAGAAGCCCGGGATTGTTCGAAACGAGGTATTCGCTTTTGGAAGTCTTGAGAAGAAAGCGTCCGCCATAGGAGCGGGCTCGCAGGCGCAGGTAGTCGAGGTCGAGCTCGCTGTCGTCGTGGAAAATGATTTTGTCCTCCAGCGTGGCCGTGACTTCGCGGCCGACATCGAGACGGATGCCATTGAGAACGGCGTCCACATTTTTAAGCGCCTTCACGCGCACTCTCAGTCCGAAGGCGACCTGAAGGCAGGAGTCGCGCGAGCGGTTTTTTTCTAGAGTGACTTCGTCCTCCTTGTCCACTGCAACGAAGATCTCCGGAAGGGTCACATTTTTCTTGGCGTTGAAGTAGAAAATGAGGTCCGCGTAGGCGAGCACGACATCATCGATAAGCACGCGCTGCCCGGGGTAGAGGCGTGCAAAGCTGCCGGGTTCCAAGGCGCGGCCCTGCACGATGAGGGTGCGTCCGCTGAGGTTTTTGATAATGACGAGGTCGCCGTAGCGGTAGGTGTTCAGCCGCTCGTTGGGCGCGAAGTCGGCGAGCACGACATCATTGTTTTCCTTGAAGCCGAAGCTCACCATCTCGAGAGGCGAGGTGCCGGAGCTGTAGATCGAGGTATCGGTTTTGTCGTCGGCGTTGAGCTGGTAAACGATATCGATCGCCTGCGAGGCCATGCCGAGGCGCGACATGAATTCGTAATAGGCCACGACGGCTTCGCTTTTCAGCCCCGCTCGGGCAATGAGGTCGTAGAGTTGAACACCAAGAAGAATCTTGCGTTCGTCACTCAGGCGGCCTGCCAGACTTTGAGCCATGGCATCGAGATCCTGCTTTTGTTGCAGCGCATTGCGGAATAACTCGCGCAGCTCGGAGTAAACGGCATCCGGGTAGTCATAACGCAGAAACCCGAGGCTCGAATCAATCTCCTCCTCGAGCAATTCGCCATCCACGCGGGAGAAGGCTGCGAGGACTTGGATCAGTGTCGGCAGGAGGTTTGGGGCTTCGATGACAGTGCGGGGTTTCCGCTGGATTCGGCGAAGAATGTGCCTGCACTTCGCTTGGAGGCGGGCGGCTAGTCGAAGAGCTCCTTCGAGTCGGCTTTGCACGCCACCCGGGCTAGCTGGAGAAGAAGCAGGTTCCACTTCTCGAGACTGTAGCTATCGACCCGATCCAATGCAATGCGCCGCTCCACGGGGTTTGCGGAAAATTGACACTCCCGATCAAACCCGCTTTGCTCTGCGCCAATGAACCGCCCCATCCTGCTTTCCAGCTTGGTTGTTTTGATCCTCTTGGCAGGCTGCTCCGTCCCCGAAGGCCCTGCCACTCGCTTGCCGAAGGCCAATGTTTTGCCCTTGGCTATCGACGATACCTACCAGTTCCGCAAAATCCTTCTTTCGTCTTTCGACCCAGAATATATCGAGCCGGAGGCGAAGAACGATATGATCCTCTTTGAGCGTGCGCGCCGCACTTTTGGCGCGGTGGATTCCACAGAGATGGCACAGCGCCATGGGAATTACTACACGATCTTCTGGCGCAACTCGACGCGGTCGGATGTGACCCTCCGCTTGGAATACCGACAGGCCGGGCTTGGAAATTACGTCATGGCCAAAGAGCGCTCCTACCCTGACGCGGTTGGATCGCACCGCTCCACATTCGAAGTCACCGGAGACGAGTTTTTGGAAAACGGACGCGTCACCGGTTGGCGCGCTCTGCTGATAGTCGAGAGCCGCATTGTGGCGCTCAGCCAGTCCTACATGTGGAGGTAGTGGCAGTTTGACATTCCGTTTTCTCCGGCCTTAAATTCCATCCATATTCTGTGAGTAAATCATCATCCATCCTCGTCGGTAGCGAAAATGGCATTGCCTGGATGAAGCTCGAGGGGCGCGGCACTTTTGAGAACTCAAAGTGCGTGAAAGATTTCGTTCAGCGCATGATCTCAAAGGGCAACAACGAGTTTGTTCTGGATCTCGAAAAGTGCGAACTCATGGACTCGACTTTCATGGGCACTCTGGCTTCCGTAGCCTTCAGCCTCCGCGATTTGGAAAGCGGATTGCTCCGCGTCGTGAGAGCCAATACCCGTAATTTCTCGCTTCTTGAGGGCCTTGGTTTGGATCATCTTTTCCAAGTCGAACCCGAGCCCTCCGCGCCACTGCCTCCCGCTCTTCAAAAGGCCGGCATACCTGGACTCGCGCCGGAGGAGCAAAGGATCGCCATCCTTGAAGCTCATGAGGCCTTGATCGATGCCGACCCGCGGAATGCTGTTCGTTTCCAGGATGTGATTGAGTATCTGCGTCAGGAAATTACGGAAGACGAACCCTCGGTTTAGAATTAATCGCTCTTGATTGGTGGGGCGGCTTTCGGGAAGGTAGTCCGTTCAACACTTCATGTGGACGATTTTCATTCCTGCACTCTGCGCTTTGCTGTTCGCCGCAGTTCTTTTTGCTATGCGCAAAAGCAGGAATCGGGTGCGCGGCTTGGAGCGGCGGCTTCAGGAATTGCAGAAGGAGGAAGACCGTGTTTTCGATTTCCTGCATGGAATAGGTGCTGCCTTCTCCGAGGGTGTTCGCAGTTCGGAACTGCACCGGCTCATCGTTGAGAGTTCGCTGCGAATCTTGGATGCCCAGGCGGGAGCCCTTTACCTCACAAATAAAACCGACACCGCGCTCACACCGGCCTTCATCACAAGCGGATGTCCCCCGTTGGTCGAGATTCCGGAGCATATCCTCAAGCAGGCCGCATCGAGCCCTGCCGTGATCGAAAGTTTTCTCCAGCTCCAACCGGTCGGCAAGGATGCCGTCGGCCTTTTTCCGGAGTGCTGGAAAAACGGCGCGACACGCTTGATCGCGGCCGGCAGTGACCCGCAGCTCCCCGCGCATTCCGCAATTCTTGGACCACTCGTTTACAGGCACCGCACGATTGGAGTCATGGCGCTGGTCAATCCGAAGTCGGCCGTCGCCTTTGAAGAGAAAGATCTCAAGGTCTTCCGCGCCCTCGCGGAGCAGAGTGCATTCGCGCTCTACAACGAAGCGATCTACCTCGAGGCGGGCGAGAAAAAACTCCTCGACCGCGATCTGGAAATCGCTCGCGACATCCAGCGTATCCTTCTTCCCGAGGCGGATCCCGTCTTTCCCGGCTACGAACTCAGCGCTGTGAGCCTCGCCGCTCGGCATGTAAGCGGGGATTATTTCGACTACATCCCGCTCGGGGCCGGTCGGCTTGGAGTGGCCATCGCCGATGTTTCCGGCAAAGGTGTTCCGGCTTCACTCATCATGGCCATGTGCCGCGGCGTCCTGCGCCGCGAGGCCACCGCCACAGCCGCTGCCTCTGATGTCCTCCGTCGGGTGAACTCCCAACTCTACCCCGATATCAAAGAGGACATGTTTATCAGCATGGCTTACCTGATTCTTGATGGCGCGGCGGGGCGGGTCACCCTCGCACGTGCTGGGCATGACGCCCCGTTGCTCTATCGTGCAGCGACCGGAACTGTTGAAAAACTTAGTCCCAAAGGCATGGCCCTTGGGATTGACAGCGGCGAGGTCTTCAATAGAGTTTGCGCCGATTTGAGTCTCGTGATGGAGTCTGGCGATTGCATTTTGCTCTATACCGACGGTGCCACGGAAGCCATGAATCACGAGGGTCTTGAATACGGGATTGAACGCCTCATCGAAGCTCTCTGCGCCAGCGCACTGCACGGTGCGGCAGGCGTCGTCCGGCACGTAGCGGAGGATGTCAAAAACCTCACCGGTGACGACTTCAAACACGACGACTTTACACTCATCGCCATATCAAAAAAATGAATACTTCAAACGAATCCGATCCCCTTGACGACCAAGTGCTGGAGGCCGCTCCCGATGCGACGCCTGATGGTGAAATTGCAGATGTGGATTTCCAAGCCGAGGCCGCCAAGCTTAAGGATCTCGCTCTCCGCGCCCGCGCTGACCTCGACAATTTCCGCAAACGCTCGCTCCGCGAAAAAGAGGATGCCATCCGCTATGCGAACAATGGCCTGCTCGAAAAACTTCTTCCCGTTATCGACAATTTCGAACTCGGCCTCGATGCCGCACGCAATGCAGCCGATGCCGCCTCTGTTCTGCAAGGAATGTCCATGGTCCAACGACAGCTCCAAGATTTCATCCGCAGTCAGGGACTCGAGGAAGTGCCCACCGACGGCGAGGCGTTTGATCCCAACAAGCACGACGCCGTCTCGCAGGAGTTCAATGCCGATGTGCCAGAAGGAAAAGTAATCCGCCAGGTCCGCAAAGGCTACAAACTCAAAGACCGACTCCTCCGCGCGGCATCCGTGATTGTTTCCAAGGGCGCGCAATGAGCAAAAAGCGGGATTACTACGAGGTTCTTGGCGTCGATAGAAATATTGGCGACGAGGATTTGAAGCGCGCCTACCGCAAGATGGCTGTCAAATACCATCCGGACAAAAATCCAGGCGATCACGAAGCGGAGGAGAAATTCAAAGAACTTGGCGAGGCCTACGAGGCCCTCAGCGACCCTAATAAGCGCGCCGCCTACGACCGCTATGGCCACGCTGCCTTTCAAAACGGTATGGGCGGCGGCGGTGGTTTCCACGATCCTTTCGACCTCTTCAAAGAAGTCTTCAGCGGCGGTGGTGGTGGCGGGGTGTTTGAACAATTTTTCGGCGGCGGTGGCGGTGGAGTGGATTCCTCTGGACGCCAGCGCGGATCCGACCTGCGCTATGACATGCAGATCACGCTCGAGGAGGCTGCCAAAGGCTGCGAAAAGGAAATCGAGATTCGTAAGCTCGATGCCTGCGAGCCATGCACCGGTTCCGGCGCGCAGAAAGGCAGCAAGGCCGTCACCTGCCCGACCTGCCGCGGTCGCGGTCAAGTCGTCGCCTCGCGAGGATTCTTTCAAGTCGCGCAGACCTGTCCGGCCTGCCATGGCTCGGGGCGCATTATCGAAAAACCCTGCCCATCCTGCCAAGGCGAGGGCCGGGTCGAAAAAACCAGCCGCGTCAAAATCAAAATCCCCGCCGGCATCGACAGCGACTCCCGCCTGCGCAGCACGGGCGGCGGCGAGGCCGGGCTTCGCGGAGGTGCCTCCGGCGACCTCTATGTGGTCGTTCACATCAAGGAGCACGAAGTTTTTACCCGCAATGGCATGGATCTCGCCTGCGAGGTGCCTATCCCCTTCACCACAGCCGCTCTCGGTGGTGAAATCCGTGTGCCGACCTTGGATGGCGCCGTGAGTCTCAAAATCCCTGCCGGCACGCAGAGCGGATCGACCTTCCGCATTCGCGGTCTCGGAATGCCCGCTCTTCAAGGCTTGGCCAAAGGCGATATTCTCACCTACGTGCAGGTCGAGGTTCCCACGCGCCTCGACTCCGGACAGCGTGAAGCCCTCGAGCGTTTCGCCGAACTGTGCGGCGAGGAGAATAACCCGATCCACACAAGTTTCTACGACCGCATTAAGTCGTTCTTTGCTTGATGTCATGATCGTCTCCGCCGCCCAGATGCTCGAAGCGGAGAAGATCGCCTTTTCCGCCGGAGCCACGGCGGAGGGCCTCATGGAAATTGCCGGCCGTGAAGCAGCCCGCCTCGTGCGCCAGTTTCATCCGAAGCCCGGCCGGTGTGTGGTGTTTTTTGGAAAAGGCCATAACGGCGGCGACGCGCTCGTTGTCGCCCGCTATCTCGCCGAGGCCGGCTGGTCCATCGAACTTCAAAAGACATTCCCCGATTCCTACCTCGCTCCGCTTACTGCGAAACAACTCGGCCGCATCTGGAAAACTCGTCCCGAAGGCGCCGGACCGCTCGTTGTTCTCGACGGCCTCCTCGGCATTGGAGCTTCCGGCGAACCCCGCGAGCCCGTCGTCGCGGCGATTCGCCGCATCAATGCCCTGCGCGCCAACGAAGCCGCATGGGTTCTGGCATTAGACATCCCCAGTGGCCTCGGTTCCGAAGTCTGCGTGCAGGCAGACGCCACCGCCGCCATGGGCTTCTCGAAAACCCAGCTCCTGGCGGATGCCGCCACGCACTTCGTCGGCAGGTTGGCTGTGATACCCCTGCCAGGCGTGCACGCGCCTTCGGATGCCGACAAGGCCGAGGCTCTTCAGTCCACCGATCTCCGCCGCCTTCTTCCTCCGCGCGGCTTCGATACCCACAAGGGCCAATGCGGCCGGGTTGCTGTGATCGCCGGCAGCCAGAAATACCCAGGCGCGGCACGCCTCTGCTCAGCCGCCGCTGTGAAGGCCGGCGCTGGGCTAGTGACCCTCTTGGTTCCCCCGGATATTGTTCCCGTTCTTTCCGCTGCTGTGATTCCAGAGGTCATGGTCAGTCCCGTGACCGACTTGTGTGAAATCCTCGATCAAAAATTCGACGCTGTCGCCATCGGCCCCGGGCTGGGACGCGAGCGCGACGAAATGGTTCGCGCCTTCATTGCCAAATGCCCCGCGCCTTGCGTCATCGACGCCGATGCGCTGAATGCCATTTCTTCCGACCCCGTCTGCCTGAAAAACAACCCCGCCCCGCGCCTCCTCACGCCGCATCCCCTCGAGATGGAGCGCCTCTTCCCGCAAAATTCCCGCAGCCGCCGCCAGTGGCTCGAGGACTTTGTGGCCGAGTATCCCGTCACGCTGCTTCTCAAAGGTGCGCGCACCCTCATCGGCGAACGCGGAGCCCCGCCTGCTTACAACACAACCGGTCATCCCGGCATGGCCACCGGTGGCATGGGCGATGTCCTCACCGGCGTCGCCTCCTCACTCCTCGCCCAAGGAAAATCCCCCCTCCAATCCGCAAAACTCGCCGCCTGGCTCTGCGGACACGCCGCCGAACTCGCCCTCCGCGATGGCCCCGCCTCGCAAGAATCCCTCACCTCCTCGGATATCCCCACCCACCTCGGCCCCGCCTTCACCCACCTCCGCGCCGGAGCCCTTTAAAAAATCCGCGCGGCAGCGCGCCAACCCACTTGGAGGGTCAGCATCCTCGCCTGACCCAAATTTTAACCTCCGCGAGTCACCAAGTGCCCAAGCCTCAGATGCTGCACGCATCAGGTAATGCAACGCTCTTACAAAGAGACACGAACAAAATTTTCACTTGGAACGCCGACGTCCTCGTCGGCATCAGCCTGTGATAAATACAACGACACAGCTTTTCAATATAACAAACGCGATAGCACGCGGGATGCCTTTTCTTTAATTTCGACTTTACAAAAACTAACTTAGCAATAGAAACTGATGTTCTAACCGTAAATTAAACAACCAAAAATCTAAATAAAATAACTGCAATATATGAAAAAAACTATTCTTGTTCTAGCTCTCGTCGCAGGACTCACCTCATTTGCTGGAAATGCGAAGGCTGCTATCATTACCAGTTCTGTCAATCAAACTGTCCGTAACCCGAATTCTACACTGCAAAGCACCGGATTGTATCGGTATGTCTTCGGATTTGAGGATGGTTCTTTCAACAATGGCTTTGTCGGTGGTAATCCTACCAACCAGTTTACGATTTCAGTGGGAGGGCTTGATGGCGGAAACAGCCTTCAGGCGTCGCTTTGGTCTTATGGAGTAAACAATCCATCATACTCCATCTCCAATACATCCTCTCGTGTTTTAGCTGGTCAAACTGTCGATAGCAGTCTGACTTTTTCTCAAACATCGACATATTTAGGAACAGAGCCAAACACTCCTTACTACATTGGATTGCAATCAGACGGATACTTTGGAGTTGCAACCATTCTGCTTGATAGTGGCGCTTCCGGCGGCAATGGCTATGGTTTTGTCCTCGATAGGATCGCTTTTAATAATGTTTCTGGCCAAGGAATTGTGGCTGGCAGTGATACAGCTGCGGTTCCTGAAGCTTCCCAAGTGGCAGCCTCCCTTTTGCTTATTGCGGGCATTTCTGGATTTGTGATCATGAAGCGTAAGAAAGTGGCCAGCGCCTAATCCCGCTTCGTTTTTCAAGAAAACCCATCCTCTTCTATTAGAGAGGATGGGTTTTTCTTTTGCTGAAGCCCTGCTTTATGGTTTGAGATTCTGGAAACTCGTCCCGCTTGCCGACGTATGCGTCCTTCGCGGCGGAGAAGGGTGTATTTGGTCACCGTTGAGATTGCAGCGCCGAGCGTGAGAAATGGGACATGCCGGAGGATGTCCCTACAAGGCAAACGATCGCGCTGCCGCGCGGATGCATGTGGAGCCGCACTCGATTACTTCTTTGCGTCGATTTCTGCCGCTTCCTTTGCTTCTTTGATGGCTTTTTCTATCGCCTTTTTCGTTGGGTCGGCGGGGCTCGATTCTGTTTCTTGGGCGGCCTTTTTGGCTTCCTGAATGGCCCTCTGGGTGGCGTCGGGCGTGCTGTTCGGGAGCGGTTCGTAGGTTGGAACGACTTGCGGCGTGGGAGTGGGCGTTGTGCTTGGGGCGATGAATTGGTCGGCGATCAGGATACGGGCCTGGCGGAAGAGGCTTTCGACCTGTTGGCGCTGCTCGCTGCCGAGGCCCCCGCGCGCGGCGGCGAGGATTTGGATGCGATAGTTGATGGCATCGTCGTAGGCCTCGTTTGCGTAGGGCATTTGACGCATGCGGTGGCTGAGGCGCGAGGCGATGTTGCCCTCCTGAAGCGCCTTCCCCTCGGCGTCGTAGGGCGAGCGTTTGCCGGGCTCCTCGAGCCACACGCCGGTTTCGTCCACCGTGCTGTAGAGCAGGTCGGCCTTCAAGCCGCCTTCGCGCTCGAGGACGACTTCCATGCAGGGGACCATGGCGTTGGCGGCGTTGGCGCGCTGGAGTTTCGTGTCGCCGATTTTCCAGCCCGCATTGCGGTAGCACATGGTAACATCGTGGTAGCCGAAGAAGGGATAATCGAACGAGATCGTCGCGAGGGTGCTCCCCTTCTGGAATTGCCAGATATGGGAGAAAACACCGTCCTCGAAGGCCGCTCGCTTCGGCACGGGCTTCACATCCGAGACGAGGCGCCAGCCATCGATTTCCTGTGGAAGGGTGAATTTCGCCGAGCCATCCATCCATGCCGGATTGATGCGCCGTGCGTTCTCCTTGCGGAAATGAAAATCCCACCCGCGCACGAGTTGGACGGCACCGAGAATGGTGAGCAGGATGGTGACAAAACGGATACCGCCGCTGAATGACCAACCTTCTAAAACGGGCTCCGGGTTTTCATCCGCCTCCGTAGTCCGGTAATGAATTTTCGATGCGAATACCCGTCCTAGCAAGGCGTCGGCGACCACGATGAAACCAAGGTAGAAGGCCGTGAGCACGAGTCCCAGCGCCTCGTGCTTCCATCCTACGAAGAGATCGATCTGGAAATTAAACAAAATCCACGCTCCCGAAGTAATGCGCACCAAGTTTCCGGCTAGCACACAGGCTATGGTGAGGGCGTAGAGCAGGACGAGGAAGAGCACCGAGCGGCGCCGCCACATGGCGTAGAAGACGCACGCCGAGGTCATGAAAAGCACGGAGTTGATGCCGCTGCAGGCCTCCTCCACGAGCAGGCGCTGGCCGGGAATTTCGATGATCAGACCAGTAAGCAGATGCGGAATCCCGAGCAGTCCCAACAACCGGCTGCTGCCCACCGTGGCCCATTCTTGAAGGAGCATGGCAAATCGGGCGTCGAGCTTGAGAGGCGGTGGGAGAACGGTCAGCAAGACCAGCCAGCCAGGCAATACCTCCCGGAGAAGCCTCCACCCGCCGAACCACCATGACGCTGCGAGCACCGCCAATAGCATGGATAACGCGCCGAGCCATGGAGACCACATCACCGCCGCCGAGGCTAATACAACTAGCACTGCCAGGATGAGTGGAATCCTCAGCCACACACCCCCGGGCTTGAGCGGACGCCGAGCTTCCTGCACGCCGCGAGCGATGAGAAACGCACCGCCGGCAAGGGCCAGCGGGAAGAACTGGTAGGTATCGAATTGCCAGAGATTGTAAAAAAACTGCGCCATCAGTGGCCCGAAGCCGGCGAGGGCGATCAGGGCAAGAATGCTGGGAGTGAGCGGGCGGGTGGGCATGGTGAAGAAGTTTTAAGATTTAAGTTTTAAGTGAGCGTTGCAGCGAAAATCGGACGGCGGCGGCGCGCTATCCCTACCTTGGATGAACGAGTGCGCTGCCGCGCGGAAATCGGAACCCTGAAAACTTCCTATCATTTCTTTTTCGGCGCTTCTTTCTTCGGTGTGGCGGGTTTTGGGGTCGGCGAGGATTTGGGTTGTTCGAGATAGCTTTGCATCAGTTCGATTTCCTGCTTGGAAAGTTGTTGGGGTGGGAGAATGGCGGCGACGCCAAGCGCTTCGTTGCGGCGGTCGTTGGCGGCCATGGCGATGGCTACGATGGCCTTCTGGTGCGGAGCCAGTGTGTCGACATGGACATCGGGTTCGCAATTTTCCAGCAAGGCGAGCGCCTCTTTGTTTTTTCCCGCCTTGAGCAGGGCGAGTGCGTAGGTTATGCGGAAGGAAAAATCGCGGGGATTCGCCTCACTCAGGAAGGCGATTTTCTTTGTATCCACCGGCAGGCCGAGGAGGAGGCTCAGGTAGGCGAGATCGTTCTGTAGTGTGAGATCCTTCGCGAGTTCCGGCGAGGTGGCGGCGGCGATTTCATAGGCTCGTCGCGTGCGCGCTGCATCCTGTCGCATGGCTACCGAAGGTAGGATGCGAATGAAGGATTCCTTCGCGGTCGCGGGATCCGAGAGAGCGCTCTGAAGCCCTTGGTCGAACAACTGGTCCTCTCCGGCGAGATTGAGGTAGGCTAGGGTCTCGAGAAACTCGGCTTTCGTGCCTGCTGTATCTTGGAGAGCCTTGGAGTAGGCAGCGCGACCCTCCGCCTCTTTACCCGACATCGCCAACGCACGGCCGTGGTAGAGCTTGGCCAAGTGATCCGGCAGCGGCAGATTCGGCTGGGCGAGGATATCCAGAATGGCTGGCCAGTTTTGTATCAGGGATTGAGCGTCGAGCCACAGCGCGAGGGTTTCGCGTTTATTCAGAGCCTCGTCGCGTGTCAGTAGCCCCGCCGCCTTCGCGGGCTCTTTCATGAGGATTAGGAATTGCATGCCGGCCGCCCGGTCATCCACCGGAGCCCCTTTCATGCGTTCGAGCATCTTTGCTAGGACAACGGGCTTGGTTTCAGGCTGGAGCTGGATGTCGGTCGCATCCGCCAGAAGAAGCGCCTGGGCACCGGCCTTCGGATGCGCCCGCAGTGCGGCTGTCCACACTGGCAGCTCTGCGGGTGGCACAAGCCCGCGTGTGATGGCGGTGGAGAGGGCCTCGAGGCCTATGGCATCCGGGCGCTTGGAGAGTTCGCGCAGCATTTCCCGAATCTCGGGCGCTGTCTCGGCATTCAAGCGTTGCGTTAGGAGAAAGCGTGCCAGCATGGCGCGGCTGTTGCCGGTTGTATCGCTTTCCGCCGCTTGCCGGAACTCTGCTTCGGCACCGGGAATGTCGTTTTTTGAAAGAAGCAAATTTGCACGCATCATGTGACGCAAGACAGTATTTCCTCCAGTCGCGGCGGCATCGGCAAGTCGCTCCGCCAAAGCCTGGTCGCCTTCGCGGGAGGCCGCCATCGAATACTGCGCGAGGTCATCCAGCGTGATCCCGCCGCTCGCGGCGAGTTTCTGCCATGTCTCTAGCGAATCTGCGCCTTTGCCCGTGGCTCCCTGCAAGCGCGCCAGCATGCGCAGGGCCTCCGCATTGTTCGGCTTCAAGCGAATCGCGGTATCCAGGCTCATCTCCGCTTCCGCCACTTTGTTCTTCTGCAAATAATCCGTGGCCATCTTTGTGAGATGCCTGCTCTGGCGACCCTTGAGTTTTCCGTAGGCCCAGTAGCTCGCGTAAGCCGCACCGCACAGGACGGCGAGGATGAGAAGAGGTAAAAGCAAACGGCGAAAGAGTGAAGGGCGAGGCGGTTCGAGATCGGACATGGATCGAGAAGATTTAAGCTTTAACCAGTCCGGGAGCACGAATAAATTGGCATTCTTGTCTTTACGACGCGTAGGCTCCACGAGTTGCAGGCGTCGACTATGCGGGCGCAGGTCGTGGTGATGGTGATACTACTCTTGAAGACCGATGAGAGCTTCTCTCTTGATGGATTTTATTGTAGCGGCGCGTCCATGACCGCCGAACGAACCCTAATCCGGCGCGCAGTTCGGCTTGATTGGCGAAGCTCGGCCAATTGTGAACCGCATGGCTCGCTTTGTCAAAAAGCTCTTCGGCGTTGTCGAGTTAAGCGCGTTTTGCGAAGGACAAAAAGTCCTGCTTAGTCGGGGTTGCAGATCCGTCGAGGGAGGCCATCCTCCCGCATGGCCCAAAAATCAACCCCGGCGGGCGCTCATTCCTACAACGCCCACACTACCTGCACAGGTTGTTCGGCAGCATGGCTTCGGCCGTGCGCCGCATCAGCTCTTGCCGGAGCTGAATCGCCCGCAGCAATTGTTTTCACTTGTTTTTCATACCAACGGAAGAGGCGCTTGGCGTCGCGGAAGACTTCCTCCTGCGTGCTGCCGAGGAGGACGATGAGGATTTCGCGACCGTTGTGCTTGGCGCTCGCGATGAGGCATTTTCCGCCTTCGATGGTGAAGCCGCTCTTGAGGCCGTTGAAGTAGGCGGGGCGGTTCCAGAGAAGCATGTTGGTATTTTCCAATAGCACGGTGCGTCCATCGCCGTAGCTGAATGGAATCATCTCCTGCGCGGCAAAGTGGCGAATGAGTGGAACGCGGTAGGCGTGGTAGGCGATGATGGCGGCATCCCTCGCCGTCGAGTGTTGGCCGGGCATGTCGAGGCCGTGGGGATTGAGGAAAATCGAGTGTTTGGCACCGAGGCGTTCGGCGCGGGCGTTCATGCGCGAGATGAATTCGCCGTAGGATCCGTCGGCGGCATTGGCGAGGGCACTGGCGGCGTCATTGGCGCTGCTCACGAGCATGGCGCCAAGGAGGTCGAGCCTTCGGTGGCTTGTGCCTGCCATGAGTCCGAGCTTGGTCGGTGGCTGGAGTTGATCCCAGATCGTGACCTGCACGTCCTTCTCGAGCCCGCCCTCGGCGATGACTTCCATCGCGGTGAGGAGTTTCTGTGTGCTGGCGACAGGAAGGCGCTCGTCGGCATTTTTCTCGTAGAGTGTTTTTCCGCTTCGCGCGTCGATCATGATACCGCTTCGCGCTCGAATGGAAGGCGCATCGATCGGTTGCTGTGCGCTTGCCAGCGGCCCAGCGACCGTGCTGGCAGGCTTGAAGCCGGGCTCGACGGTGGAGTCTGGCTGCATGTTGGCGCAGCCATGAAGGAGCGCAAAAAAAAGCGCGACCGTGATCGGCGTTCGAATAAAAAATGTCAGGCCGGCGCGCGTCCCTCGGTTGCCGTATGGGCGGAGTTGTTCAAATGCTGTTTTCATACACAGCCACTGGTATGCCGCGAACCGGCTGGAGCAACTCGCGGAGCGCAAAAGCAGGCGAAGACCCCATGGAGCAGAGAAGGTGCGGCTTCTAATTTTTCCCCATGGAAAACAAATCTGAAAACCATACTGAAAAACACCGCGCCTTGCGAAATCTGCTCTTGCCCGGTCTCGCGTTCCTGCTTTTCGCGGCAGTGATAGTTGTCGCCTTCTCGTTGCGCGGATCCGCTCAGGCGGGCGGCACGGTGACGCTTTTGTTCTTTGACCGAAATGGAACGGCGCTCACGCCCACCCAGGTGCGCTCGGCTTCAAACAATGGAGGCGCGGGTTACAACAATGATTTTTTGCTGAATCCCGCCAACATGCGAGCGATTAGCAGCGGGCCGCTCTACACCTCCGGCTCGAATCTGGCATTCAATATCCCATCCCAAGCGGTCGCTCTGGCCTTCAACTGGCCAACGCTTCCCGGGGGATACCAACTCTTGATCTTAGACAACGGCGGCGCGGGATTCAGCACGGCTGCGACGATCAATTTCACCTATCAGGCCGCGTTGGATGTGAAAAAGAAGCTCGATGCGGCGCGCGCTGCGCGTCCCGATTATGTGCCGTCCGCGAAGTTCACTACTGCGTATCAAGCGGCTTCCTCGCAGCTCGCCGGAGTGGATGTCTACAGCCCTCAATCCGCGAAGGGAAAGGCTGGGCAACTCGCGCTGGACCAACTCGCGGTGGCCTATGACGCGCTGCTTGCCGAGCATGGCCCCGTTTATGCGGCGGCGAACAAATCCACCGTCACACCTTGGATTGGATTCACGATCGATACGGTTTCGAACTATCAAGCCAATGTTGACTTGGCGGCCACACTGGCCGCGCCGTATGCGTGGATTCGCATCGTTTTTGATGCCGGACAGGCGCCATCGACCTACACGACCCTCGTGAACTACGCGAAAACCAAAGGCGTGAAGGTGCTGGGCCAGCCGGTGGATTCCACCTACGACAAAGGCTATACTCGAGCTCAATACAAACAGCGATTTATCGACTACATCACCGCCTTTCCCCAAATCGATGCTTGGGAGGTCGGCAACGAGGTGAACGGGAGTTGGCTCAGCAGCGATATCGGGCTGCGCATCGCGGATGCCGCCGCCGAGGTGAAGGCCCGCGCGCCTGGCAAGCCGACCGTCCTGACATTGTTTTGGCAAATCAACACGGACTCCGTGGCGAATTCGATGTTCACTTGGGCCAACGCGAACCTTCCTGCCTCGACACGCAGCAATATCGATGTAGTGACATTTTCCCAATATCAGGAGCAGGCGCCCATGGGCGTCGCTTTTGATCAGGTCATGAAGACGCTGCGCGCGGAGTTTCCAACGCAGAAGATCGGCCTTGGCGAGCTGGGGTATTGGATAGCGGGCCAGCAATTCTGGTGGGCTTACAATCAGACGGACACGCTCGCTGCGAAGCGCGCGGTGGCTCAGCAATACTACAGTGCGAGCTTTGATTACCCCGGAAGCATTGGTGGTGTCTTCTGGTGGACTTACATTGCCGATTTCAAAAGCGACACCGCCATGCAGCAGATCGTGAAGACTCTTCGCGACAAGCTTCAGAGTGGCGCACCAACACCGACCCCTTCGCCAACGGCAACCGCTACACCGACTCCTACTGCGACACCGAGCCCAACACCCTCGGCGACACCAACGGCCACTCCAAGTCCAACACCCTCGGCGACGCCGACTGCCACGCCTACACCAAGTCCAACGGCGACCCCAACGCCTGCGCCTGGCGGCATTGTTTTCAATGGATCCTGGTCCGCGATGGGGAAAATTCCCGCTACGGCGACTTACCAAGATTTTTATCAGACCGTCACCGTGACACCTAACGCCAACCACACGGCCAGCGTTTGGGTGAAGGGCAGCGGGTCCCTCGAATTACAGGTCTGGGGCAATGCGACTTGGACGAAGCGTCTCGCCTCGGTGCGGATCAACGCGACTCCGACATGGACGAAATTCACCACGCCTGTGTTCAATGCGGGTAACCGCCAGCGTGTGTATCTGACCTTCGATACAGCCTACGCCAACGCGGCTGGCACCATGTATTTCGACGAGGTTTTCCTTGGAACATCGGGTGGCGTAAACCGCGTCACCAATCCCGGCTTTGAAAGCGGCAACACGGGATGGAATAATGACGCGCCTGCCATATTCGGCATTCAGACAGGGAAATAAGGTAGGCTGGGTTTCAGCCGCGCCGCCAAAATCGGCGGTGCGGCTTGTCTGAAGCCGAATCCGCGTGGAAGCTCGCATTTTCAGGCCGCCCACCAGCTGACTTCTCATTCCGGGATGCGAGGCGCTTGACGCTCAAGTCCACCTCTGCTGACATCCAAAGATGGTTCTCTCCACCTCCAGCCTCAAACTTCGGGCAGCCATCCTCAGGGGCCGAATAGAAATTTCATACAAGAATCAGCTACCCTGCGGACGCATAGTTCGCCTCCTTTGGGTTGCTCTGTTCTTGATAAACTTTGTGAATGCGCATTCTGAGAGTGAATTGCTCGCATTGGCCCACAACGACGTGGGTGTTCCTGAACAACATGTTCCGGGTCTTCGTCAGATGAGGGCGGCGGATATTGATGCCATCCGGGATTCCGAAGGTCGCTCGTTGCTGCACATTGCAGCTTGGCGCGGGCACCAGATCAGTTCCTTCGCGCTCCTTTCTGCCGGTGCCAATGTGAATGCCCGTGACGCTGCCGGGCGGACTCCCCTGCATGCTTTGCTGAATCCGGTGCGGCCGCTGGAGCCGGACCTCAAAATGATGATGCTTGAAATGCTGGTTCTCGGCGGGGCGGATCTTAATTCTCGGAGCAGCGACGGATTGACTCCGTTGGCCTGTGCCGCCAGAGACGGTGATTTTGTTGTAGCGGAGTATCTTCTTTGGCGGGGTGCGCAGGTGAATCCTCCTGGGGTTCCTCCTGAAAAACTTCCGCTAACCCTCGCAACGCAAGGGAAGTCTCCGGAAATCGTCAAGCTCTTGCAGGAGATATGTGACACACACGAGAATGACAAACACCGGACTCCCCGCAGGAGAATTGCTGATGCCATTCTTGCAGCAGATCTCAACAGTGTCATAGATGCCCTCAACAACGGGTGGGACGTCAATGAGAAGGACACCAACGGCAAGACGGCACTCCTGCGCGCGGTTGAAAAACGAAGGGAGGCCCTTGTGAACTTGCTCGTGGTTGTTGGCGCGGATCCAAATTTGGGCGACAAGAGTGGGCGCACGCCGCTTATGGCGGCTCTGACCGAGCCCGGATGGCCGCAAGACCGCATGGCAATCAATCTCCTTCTGCGCGGTGCCAACCCAAGTGCAAAAAAAATTTCCGGCGAAACTCCGTTGATCGTGGCTGCACAGGCTGGAAATGATTGGGGGATTCTTCTTCTTGCGGCCGCCGGTGCCGATCCCAAGGAAGAAACCAAGAAAGGCAGTCTGGCCAATTGGGCGAGCCATCGCCCGACGGTCGGCATGCTTCGCAGGTTCGGGGTATTTCCCGATGAGTCCACGGCTCGCCGGGACAACTCACCAACAACTATGCTGATCGAGGCAGCCAAACAAGGCGATCTCAGGGAAGTAGCCCGCTTGCTTGACTCGGGATTGCCTCCGGATGTTTTTGTGGCAAAAAACGATCAACGCACAGCGCTTTCGTGGGCGGCAAATCACAATCACTTCGATGTGGTTGATCTTCTCCTCGCGCGAGGGGCCGATATCAACCGTCGCTCGGTAGTATTCGGCGAGCATCTCCTTCACTCCCTTGCCGGACGATACCAACCGACCGATGATAATGAAGTTGGGCGGATGGCTGCGGAAATCATCCGCAAACTTGTCGAACGCGGAGCCAAAGCGGATATCAGAAAAAATGACGGAACCACACCTCTGATGATTGCTGCCCAGTGCGGGGTGACGGGTCCGAACACGCTTGCGCTTCTCGAAGCCGGGGCAGACATCAACGCCCGCAATGCAGCAGGGCTTTCTGTTCTGGGAATCGCCCGGAAATTCGGGCGCGAGGAAATGGCGGCCTTTTTGGAATCGCGCGGGGCGCGCGAGTAATTGGGCCTTAATTATGCAAAGCTGAAAAGAGTGGTGAGCCAAGAGTTCCAAGGCGACGCGGCTTGAAACTTTCAATTGGCGGGATAGTTTCTGCGGGTCATGCCGTTTTTGTTGAGCTCACCTGACATCTCTTTTTTGAAAGGCACCGCAACCGGAGGGTGTGCGCTTTGACTGCGCTGGAGCGGAAGCGACTAGTCGAAACGCGCAAAAAAACCTCCACGTTCTGGCGTGTTGTCCACTGGCTGGGTTCGTTGCAGCTCGCCCTCATCCTCTTGGCAACAATCGCCATTGCCTGTGCCGCAGCGACGATTACTGAGTCGGAGTTCAGCACCAAAATCGCGCAAGTTTACATCTACAAGGCGCCATGGTTCCTCGTCTGGTTGGCCGTGCTCTGCATCAACCTCTTCGCAGTGACTCTGACCCGCTGGCCATGGGAGAAAAAGCACGCGGGATTTATTATCACCCACTACGGCATCATCACCCTCCTCATTGGGGCTATGGTGGGCATCCAGACTGGGTTTGAGGGAAATGTCACCCTTCACAAGGACAAGGGGCCTGTGCGCAAAGTGACGGTGAACCGCAGCATCATTCAAGTGGAGAGCCCGAACGACTCGGCGCTCTATGTCATGCCCTTCGACGCGGCCACGGCGCGCCCGAGTGACAAGCATCCGCGTGTTTTCGAAGTGCCTCAGACCAACCTCCAAATTATCGCCGACGGATTCAGCGACAATCTCATCAAAGAGGAAAAGCTGGTTCCCTCCGAGTCGGGGAGTCCTAGCGTTATGCTTCGCTTCACCAGCCCGCGCATGGGTCAGAATCTCGAGATGCCGATGGTGCTCGAGGGCAATGCGCCGCAGGAGCGCGATTTTTTCGGGCTGGCGCGTGTCGTTTTTCAATCCGAACTCCCGCCGCCCAAGTCTGCGGGCGGTAGTGAGACTCAGATGGTTTTTGGCAAGTTCGCATCCGTGGTGCAGGGAGAGGCCAAGGCTTCCGGTATTCGAGTCATGCTGGGTGCGGATGGAAAAAAATTAACGATTGCTCCGCTCGATGCGGCAGCAGTGACGTATTTGCGCGAAGAAGTCATGAAAACGCCTATCGAGGTTGGTGGGGCGATGGTGACTGTGGAGGATTACTGGCCTGATTTTGAGATGGTCGGCGGGCGACCAGTGACCAAGAGCGATCAGCCGAACAACCCGGCTGCTTTGGTGCGAATTCAGAGTGCTAAGGCTTCCGAGGGTGCCTTGAAACCCACGCTGGTGGCGTCTCCTGGCGAGGGTGGCATCCGCTACCAGCTTCAACGTAGCGGCGCCACTGTGGCTGCTGGAAGCGCCAAGGTCGGAGACTCGTTTGCCACCGGCTGGGCGGATTGGCAGGTGGAGGTGTTGGGTTTTTATCCCGAAGCCGCCGTGCGCTCGACCATGATGCCCGGACCGCCTTTGCCGAAGGGGGAAACCGGCGTTCCTGGCTTTCAGGCGCGGCTTGTCTCTCCGGAGAAGAAGGATTCCGAAACCCGCTGGGTCGCGAGTGGTGACATCACCTCGCTCACGAACGGAAGCAATGTCGTTCGCATAGGATACGGCTTGGAACTACGCCCGCTGCCTTTTGCCATGCGGCTTCTGAATTTCGAGGTGCCGCGTTACGAGGGCACCGAGACGCCATCGAATTTCATCGCGACTGTGGAGTTCAAAGAAGATGGCACCGGCTTGACCAAGACTGGCACGGCCCGCATGAACCATCCGGCCAGCTTTCCCGGCACGGTTTTCGCAAATTTTACTGGCATCAATTACAAGTTTTCCCAAGCGGAATGGAACCCGCGAGATCTGGGTGAGACGACGCTGCAGGTTCTCTACGATCCGGGATGGTTGCTGAAATGGTCCGGCTCGCTGGCCATTTGTATCGGCATCGCCATCATGTTTTACTTCAAACCCAAATCCAAAGACGCATGACATCTCTCTTCCGCTTTTTTGCTTTCGCAGCTGCGCTTTTCTTTTTTTGCAACGCCTCGCATGGTCTCGACTTCACAGGCTTGGACTCGATACCTATCCAAGAGGGCGGGCGGAAAAAGCCGTTCCTCGTTTTCGCCGATGAAGCCCTCCTGAGCCTTTCGGGAAAAAGCCGCTACATGAAGGATGGCGAGAAGCTCTCCTCGACCGCAACGGTCGCCTCGCTCTGGCTCACGCCAGTGGGCTGGGAAGATCAGCCGCTCATCCTCATCGGGAATAAAAAATTCAAGGTTCAGCTTGGTTTCGATCCCGTGAAAAAACTTTTCAGCTACCGCGAATTGGCGGGGAATGAAAAACTCCGCACTGCCTTGCAGGAAGTCTCCGCCATCCGTTCGAAAAATCCCAAGGCCAGTCTCGATGTGCTCCAGCGCGAGGCCTCGACTGTCGGCATGCGACTCGCGGTTTTTGAAGGGCTCGTGAGCGGACGCTCCGTCACTCTGCTGCCTACCGGTGCCGCTGCCTGGAGTCCTCTCAAGTCCAACGACGCCGCGCTTGCCAAGCTGAGCGAGGGATTCCGCTCGAATAACCAAGCCGACTTCGACGCCGGTCTTGCGGAGCTGCGCGCTGAGCAGGCGCGGGAGGAAGTCAGATTTCAGGCGGATGCCGGTAAGATTGCCATGGAGGTTTTTTATCAGCGACTTCATCCTTTCCGCTGGGCATGGATTCTCTATCTCGCGGCGGGAATCGGATTGCTGGTGGTTCCTGGAAAAGGCGGCTACGCGCTGGGCTGGGGGCTCGGGCTGGGCGGCTTCCTCCTCCAAGTCGCAGGCTTTGCATTCCGCACGATCATTTCTGGCCGCCCGCCAGTGACCAATATGTATGAGTCTGTTGTGTGGGTGGCATTTGGCACGATTCTCTTTGCGCTCATTTTTGAAGTAATCTACCGCAGTCGGTATTTCCTGCTCGGCGCGGTGCCTGTCGCCGTCGCCTCGCTCATCCTTGCGGACACGCAGACCGTTATTCTCGACCGCTCGATCCACCCGCTCGTGCCTGTGCTGGCGGATAATTTCTGGCTCACGACCCATGTGCTGACGATCACGCTCAGCTACGCCGCCTTTGCCTTGGCGCTTGGTGTCGGCCATATCATTCTCGGAAAAACCCTCTTCGGTGGAAAGGCCTCCCCAGCTTTGCACAACTACCTCTACCGCACTCTACAAATCGGCGTGCTCCTCCTTGCCATCGGCACCATCCTAGGCGGCGTGTGGGCCAACTACTCCTGGGGTCGCTTCTGGGACTGGGACCCCAAGGAAACTTGGGCGCTCATCGCGCTTCTGGCTTATCTCTTTCTCCTCCATGGCCGCATCGCTGGTAGGTGGGGTGGATTTGGAATGGCCGTCGGCGCTGTGCTGGCCTTCCAATGCGTGATTATGGCTTGGTATGGCGTGAACTTCATTCTCGGCGTGGGACTTCACAGCTACGGATTTGGAACAGGCGGACTTCCCGGAGCTGTCGCCTTCGTGTTGTGTGAAGTCGCCTTTGTCATCCTTGCCGTGCTTCGCCAAAAGCGCGCAAAGAAAATCGCCTGACAACCCACGGCGTCGCCGGTCGCCAGATGCTCCGCATTTTCCCTTTGACAGAAAACGCGGAAGCGATACTTTTCACATCCCTGTCGGAAACAGGAGAGGACGCCAACTGCCCGTCGCAAATGCGGGAGCGGTCAGCGTCGTCGCCTTTTTCCACCGGGAAAACATAACGCAGGTCGATGTGCAAACACCGCGGCTCCGGCCGCCAAATGCCCATGTAGCTCAGTCGGTAGAGCACGTCCTTGGTAAGGACGAGGTCACCGGTTCAATCCCGGTCATGGGCTCCACCAACATCGTCCCGCACATAAAAAACCAACCGAAAAATCAAGATGGCAAAAGAACAGTTCCAGCGTAATAAACCGCACGTCAACATCGGCACGATTGGCCACGTTGACCACGGTAAAACCACACTCACAGCAGCAATCACCACCGTTTTGGCTAAAAGCGGAGGAGCTACTGCAAAAAAATATGACGAGATTGACGCCGCTCCCGAAGAGAAAGAGCGCGGCATCACGATCAACACGGCCCACGTAGAATACGAGACTGCGAACCGTCACTACGCACACGTTGATTGCCCCGGCCACGCCGACTACGTCAAAAACATGATCACCGGTGCTGCCCAGATGGACGGCGCGATTCTCGTCGTCAGCGCCGCTGACGGTCCAATGCCTCAGACCCGTGAGCACATTCTTCTCGCCCGTCAGGTCGGCGTGCCTTCGATCGTTGTTTTCATGAACAAGGTTGACATGGTTGACGACAAAGACCTCCTCGAGCTCGTCGAAATGGAAGTCCGCGAACTCCTCAGCAAATACGAGTTCCCAGGCGACACCATCCCAATCATCAAAGGCAGCGCCCTCAAGGCTCTCGAAGGTGATGCGGAATACGAAAAAGAAATTCTCGCCCTCATGGCCGCCGTGGATGAATACATCCCGCAGCCCGAGCGTCCGAAGGATCTTCCTTTCCTCATGCCCGTCGAAGACGTGTTCAACATTGAAGGTCGCGGCACCGTCGCCACCGGCCGTGTCGAACGTGGTATCCTCAAGAAAATGGAAGAAGTCGAAATCGTTGGTCTTCGCGACACCAAGAAGACAACCGTCACCGACATCGAAATGTTCCGTAAGCTCCTCGACAGCGCCGAAGCCGGCGACAACGTCGGTGTGCTTCTCCGTGGCACCAAGAAAGAAGAAATCGAACGCGGCCAGGTCATCGCCAAGCCAGGTTCGATCAAGCCCCACACCAAGTTCAAAGCCGAGGTCTATGTCCTCAGCAAAGACGAGGGTGGTCGCCACACGCCATTCTTCACCAATTACCGCCCGCAATTCTACTTCCGCACGACTGACGTGACTGGAACTGTGCAATTGCCTGAAGGTGTTGAAATGGTGATGCCTGGTGATAACGTTTCCGTGGAAGTCGAGCTCATCACTCCAATCGCGATGGAAAAAACCATCCGCTTCGCTATCCGCGAAGGTGGCCGCACCGTGGGTGCCGGACGCGTGGGTGATATCATCGCCTAACACACCACACAGCGCCTGCTTTCAAAAGCGGGCCGGAGTCAAATTCCGAAGGTCAGTAGCTCAATTGGTAGAGCAACGGTCTCCAAAACCGTCGGTTGGGGGTTCAAGTCCCTCCTGGCCTGTGGCTCCTTTTTAACAACTAAAACCCGATGTTTTCAAAAATCCGCAAGTTCATCTCCGAAGTTCGGGTGGAACTAGGCAAGGCCCAATGGCCCTGGGATCCCAATGAAAAAGGATTCCGCCGATACAAGGAACTCACAGACTCCACAGTGGTTGTATTTGTGGCCATGGTTCTCCTTGGTGGCTACATCGCATTCTTCGACTTCATTCTCATCAACGTGGTAGGTTTCCTGACCAACCCATAACCCCCCAAACGGAATTTATAAAATGGCTTTAGCCCCGAAAGATCAATGGTTTGTCGTTCATGTCCTCTCCGGACAGGAGCAGAAAGTGAAGGACAACATCGACCGCCGTATCATCACCGATGAGATGTCCGATCTCATTTACGAGGTCCTCATCCCCACCGAGCGCGTGCAGGAAATCAAGCGGGGCAAAAAGACCGAGACGACTCGCAAGTTCTTTCCGGGTTACCTGATCGTCAATATGCACCTGCTTGATGATAATAACCAGCTGGTCGAGAAGACCTGGTATTTCATCAAAGACACCGCAGGTGTCTTGGGATTTGCCGGCACGAAAGATCGCCCAATCCCGATGCGACCGAAAGAAGTCGAGGGTCTGCTCGCGCAGATCCGTGACCGCGAGGACACCGTCAAACCAAAGATTCATTTTGAAATCGGCGATAAAGTCAAAGTGGCAGACGGTCCGTTCCAAAATCAAAACGGTCTCGTCGAAGAGATCGACCCCGAGCGTGGCAAGCTTCGCGTCTCTGTGAGCATTTTCGGTCGCGACACGCTCGTAGACCTCGAATATTGGCAGGTCGAAAAGGCCTAAGCCTCCTCTCAAAAAAATTTTCCCATCCGGCGGGAATCAAAGTCTGCCGGAGCCATAGCCCGGATCCGTCCGGTCGAACCTCGCACGCGGTCGACGTGGCCGCAAGCCGCCCTCTCTTTCCTGCTTGAGGCCGGTGGCGAACCAAAACAAGGAACCATCAACCATATGTCAGCATTAAAAGAATTGATCGCCAACTCGGTCAAAAACTACCGCGAAGGAAGCATCGTCAAGGGCCACATCCTTGAGATCAGACCACGGGAATTCCTCGTGGACATCGGATACAAAAGCGAAGGCGTGATCCCCGCCTCGGAATTCGACGAACCCGAATCCGTTGAACTCGGCGACGAAGTCGAAGTTCTCCTCGAACGCCTCGAAAATGACGAGGGCATGGTCGTTCTCTCCAAAGAGAAGGCATCCCAGCGCCAGAATTGGGAAAAAATCGTCGGAGTTTTCAAGGGCGACGGACTCATCAAAGGCAAAGTCCGCAGCGCCGTCAAAGGCGGCCTCACCGTCAATGTGGGCGTGGAGGCATTCCTCCCCGCATCCCAGATCGACATCGTGCCTCCTAAGGATCTCCAGCAGTTCGTTGGAAATACCTACGATTTCAAGATCGTCAAAATCAACGAAGACCGCAAAAATGTGGTCCTCAGCCGCCGCGAAATTATCGAGCAGGAACGCTCGGAGAAACGCCAAGCTTTCCTCGGCGGAGTCACCATCGGCGATAAAATCGTCGGCACGGTCAAAAACATCACCGATTTCGGTGCGTTCATCGATCTCGATGGCATCGACGGCCTCCTCCATGTCACCGACATGTCCTGGGCGCGTCTTAACCACCCGTCCGAACTCATCAAGGTCGGTCAGCAACTCACTGTTCAGGTTCTCGACATCAACAAGGACAAGGAGCGCGTCTCTCTCGGCCTCAAGCAGATGCAGTCGAATCCTTGGGACAAAATCGAAGAGCGCTTCCCCGTCGGTCAGAAAGTGTCCGGCAAAGTCACGAACCTCATGCCTTACGGTGCGTTCGTTCAGATCGAAGATGGCGTCGAAGGCCTCATCCACGTGTCGGAACTCTCCTGGACCAAGCGCATCGCCCGTCCATCGGATGTTCTTACACTCGGTCAGGAAGTCGAAGCCCTCGTGCTCGGCGTCAACAAGGAGGAGCAGAAGATCTCCCTCGGCGTTCGCCAGCTCGAACCAAATCCATGGGACGAGATCGAGCTCCGTTACATGATCGGCAAACAAGTCAAGGGCAAGGTCCGCAACATGACCGCCTACGGTGCGTTCGTGGAACTCGAGGAAGGCATCGACGGCATGATCCACGTGTCCGATCTCTCCTGGACCCGCAAGATCAATCATCCGAGCGAAATGCTCAAAAAAGGCGACGACCTCGAAGCCGTTGTTCTCGACATCGACAAGACGAACCAGCGCATCAGCCTTGGCGTCAAACAAATCGATACCGATCCTTGGAAGGAAATCGATGGCCGCTTCCGCATCGGTGATCTCGTCAAGGGCACCATCACGAAACTCACCAACTTCGGCGCCTTCGTCCAACTCCAGGACGACATCGACGGCCTCGTGCACATCTCGCAGATCAGCGAAGACCGTGTCGAGAAAGTCAAGGACGTCCTCAAAGTCGGTCAGGAAGTCGAAGCCCGCGTCATCAAGGTGGACAAAGCGGAGCGCCGCATCGGTCTCTCGGTCAAAGCCGCCAACTACAGCGAGGAAGCTCTCCGCAAGGAAGCCGAAACGCTCGACACCCTGCGTCCGGGCGAAGACATGGTCGGTCTCGACCAAGCCTTCCAGTTCGCGGAAGACGAATATCGTCCCGGAGAATCGAAAAAGTAAGCCCTCACGGCCACTTCCTTCGTATCCTACACGATGAACAAACCTGAAATCACAGCCTACCTGAAGACTCACTGCGGATGGAGCCGCGGCGTGCGTGCGGTTTTTGAAAAATATGAACTTCCTTACACGGAGAAGGACATCATTCAAAATCCGAACTACCGCTTCGAGATGGAGCAGCTGAGCGGCCAACCGCTCTCACCCTGCGTCGTCATCAACGGCACAATGCTTGCAGACATCAGCGGCGAAGAGGTCGAAGCCTACATGCTCCAAAACAGCATTGTCGGCGATGCCTCCAAGTCCACGAGCGTCCCGCTCAACGCCCCATGCTCGGACGAAGAGCACGCAGCCATGGTGCAGGTCCGGTAAGCAAGAAAAACTCAACCCGAAAAGACCGCTTCGATGAAAATTCGGAGCGGTCTTTTTTTGTCTCCGCTGATACGCTCGCAGTGCTTCAAAAATGAAAAAGCGCCGCAAACCCGCACCCGCCGCTCCAGAGCCCCGATTTGTAAAGCTCTCCAGCGATAGGCGGATCATCCTCCTCGATCAGGAGCCGCTCCGCGAGGAGGCAGGCCGCGCTGCGCGGAAGAAAATTGGCGAGGTGGAGAAGCTGGCCAGCTCGATCGAGGAGTTTGAAAAAACCATCCTCCCCGCCTACACGCGCTGGGAAGAGGAGACGCTCGGCCCGCTTCTGGCCGAGGAGCGCCAGCTCAACGCCAAGATCGACCACCTCGAGCATTTGCTGAGCACCGCAGGTCTCGAGGCGCTTTTCACAGGGCGTGATCCCTCCGAAATCTATGCCGACATCGCTCGCGAGCAGCAGGAATGGGAGGAGCGCCAGGCCGGCGGCCAGCCTGATCGATCGCAGCCGGAACCTGAACCAGGGCCGGAGGAAGACCCCGACGCACAGAAGGAATTCACATACGAGGAGCGTGAATTCCGCACCTATGTCCGCTACGCCATCGGTGAAGACCCGGATTATTTCAACAAGCGGCAATATAAAAAACTTTTCAACGAATACCGCGAGTGGAAACAAAAACGCGATGGCGAGGCAGCTACCGTCTCCAGAAAAAAAGAGGACATCCCCGCCCGAGTGAAGGAACTCTACCGTGTGCTCGTCCGTCGCCTGCATCCCGACACTGGCAAATCACGCAACGATCCGAATACCCAACGCCTCTGGCATGATCTCCAAAACGCCTACGCCGCGATGGATGTCGAGCGTCTCGAGGTTTTGCTCGCCCTGACGGATCTCCACGAGAGCGGCAGTGCGATCCGCTCCACGCTTTATCATCTCCGCAAGGTCGCAAAGGAAATGGAACGCACGGTCCGGGATTTGAAAAACCGCTTCCGAGAGGCGCGCTCCTCGCCCGCTTGGCAATTCTGGCACGCAGAGAATCGCCAGAAGGTCGGGGCAAAAATGCGAGCCGCAGTCGAAGCCCGCATTCGAGATGCCAAAAATCACCTCGCTACTCTCGAGCAAGAAATCGACCTCTGGAAAAAAGACGCCGGAGTGAGCGGGCGAAAGGCGCCGAAATCCAAAGGCCGCAAGCCAAAAGACGAGTCCAGCGATCAGGGGCTCTTCGACTTTTAAATCTCCGTGCGCTCCGGGCCAGCCAGCGTTAATTTTAATCAGCCATGACTACCGCTGCCATTCTTGTTGCCGCCGGCTCGAGCGCCCGCATGGGATTTGATAAACTCACTGCTTCACTATGTGGTCGCTCCGTTCTCGAATGGTCGTTGCGCGCCTTTCAAGAGTGCCCTGCCATCGATCACGCCGTTCTGGTGTGCGTGCCACAACGCATCGCGGAATTCACAGCGCTTGCTGCTGCGTTTCCCAAGGTCCGCGACATCGTCGCTGGCGGAGCCGAGCGAAGCGCCTCCGTGCGCCACGGCCTCCAAGCCCTCGCCTCGAATCCGCCGGATTTCGTCGCCGTGCATGATGCCGCCCGCCCGCTCGTCACGCCCGCCTTGATCCAAAAAATCCTTGCTGCCGCAGAAACCCACCACGCCGCCTCGGCCGCCCATCCGGTCACCGATTCCCTGCACCGCGCGGATGCCGACGGAGCCCTCGCTGAAACCATTCCCCGCGCCAACCTGTTTGCAATGCAAACCCCGCAAATCGCCCGCCACGACCTCCTCCTCGCCGCGCTGGAGGCCCATCACGCCGGCGCCACCGATGAAGTCTCCGCGCTCATCGCCAATGGCATTCATCCCGTCCCTGTTCTTCACGGCGAACCCAATTTCAAGATCACCTTCCCGAGCGATCTCACGCTGGCTGGCCTTTTTCTTCAAGAACCGTGAGCGCTGAAAACCCCATAGCCGAAACTCCGCCGCCCGCCGTTTCCGGCTTCAAACGCCTGCGCTACCAACTCGAATTTCTCGGGCTCAAATTTGTCGAAGCCTTCGTGCCGCGCCTGCCCTACGCCGCCCTCCAGCCGCTCGCCAATGCGCTCGGCTTCGTCTTCTTCCACCTCGATTCGCGCGGCCGCGCTGTGGCTATCGAAAATTTGCGCGTTGCATTCGGCTCCGCCCACACTCCCGCCGAGCGCATCCGTGTCGCGCGCAAGTCGTGTCAGAACTTCGCTCGAACGATGCTCTGCCTGTTCTGGTCGTCGAATCTGACCCCCGAAAATTACCAGAACTACATTCGAGTGGAGGGCCTCGACAACCATCCCATCCACCGCGACAAAAACGCGCCGGGCGTTTATTTCCTCACCCACTTTTCGAATTTCGAGTGGATCAGCCTCGCCAGTTCCTTCGCCGTCACGCCGGGATTGGTGATCACCCAGACTTTTAAAAATCCATCACTCGGTCCCATTTTTGACAGCCTGCGGGCCAGAGGCGGGCACACCATTATTCCCCCCTCGCGCGCGCTCATTCGCATGATCAAGCTCCTGCGCGCGGGAGGAAAAGTCGGCGCCGCCGCCGATCTCAGCATCAATCCAAAACACGGTGCCGTGCCGGTCCGCTGCTTCGGCCTCTGGACATCCATGAGCCCGATCGCCGGCATCCTCTCCGAACGCGGCGGCGCAGGCCTCGTCCCAAGCCAGATTTTTCCCGAACCCGACGGCCGCTTCCGCCTCGTCTACCATCCCCCGCTCACGCTGCCACCTGACGCCACCCACCAGCAAATCGCCCAAGCCTGCTGGGATGTCATGGAACCCATGATCGCTAAAAATCCCGAGCTCTGGCTTTGGAGCTACAAACAGTGGAAATACAAACCCTCCACAGCCCCCGAGGGCCAATACCCCTCCTACGCAAACCCCACCAAGCGCTTCGACGAAATGCTGGAGGGATAACCAGCCCCGGGAGGGACAACCTCCGGCTTGTCCCAAGACCGAACCGAGAGGCAATCACGCCGCCCTGTCTCCACCATACCGCGCGCCGCCGCCGCTTCGCGGCTGAAAAGTGGGGCATGCCGGAGGATGCCCCTCCCAAGTGACGCTCCGCCCTACCGCCCGCCCGCCTTCGGCAATCCCGCTACCCGCTCGCCGGGCCAGATATTATTTTTTGTGAACCATCCGCGCGGCATCTCAAGCGCGTAGGCGATTTGCGGGAAGCTACTCGGCACCGGGCGTTCGTCATGTGGTTCGAGGTCGTGAAGCTCCATGATTGCACCGTTCTGGCCAATGTAGGCGATGGTCAGAGGCAGCTCCGTATTCCGCATCCAGAAAGCCACAGGGCCGATTTGCGGCATGATGAAAAGCATGCCGGCATCGTCTGCGAGCTCCTTGCGAAACATGAGCCCTGCGGCGCGTTCGTGTTCCTCGTCGGCGATTTCCGCGCGGATGGATTTACCGCCGATCGAGAGCTTCGCGATCGGCAATTCAGGCTGGGCCTGTGTTTGCGCTGGGCAAGTGAATGTTGCCGCTGCGAGCAAAATCGCAAAAAGAAAAGCCCGCGCCGCAAAAGAAATTTCACCGAATTTATTGACAGGATGGAAAGAATTTGGAGACATACCGAACTTCCAAAAAACATGTATTCCATCAGCAGCCTTCATGCAAACTTCCATCGCGCCAATTTTTGCGCCGAGGCGTTGTCTAAGATTGCGAAAAACCACCGGATACACGGACCCAAACTTTCGATTGTGACGCTCTGATCAATGGCGAATTTTTTTCCAAAATGGACAAACTGGCTTCCTTTGAAGCTGGTCATTTGCGCCGGGGCGCTGGTCACCACCATTGCTGGCGGGCTGACCTATTATTTTACTCCAAAATACACGCGGGTCGGCTACGAGCCGAACCAGCCGGTTCCCTTCTCTCACGTGATTCACGTGCAGCAACTCGGCATGGATTGCCGCTACTGTCACAGCTTCGTTGAGGTCGCCTCGCACTCGAATGTCCCGACCACCCAGACCTGTATGGCGTGCCACACTCAGATCAAGGCTAACAGTCCGAAGCTCGCCGCCGTGCGCGAGAGCTGGAAAACCGGCCAGCCAGTCAACTGGGTCCGCATCCACCAAGTTCCAGACTACACTTATTTCAACCATGCCGTTCATGTGAACCGTGGCGTAAGCTGCTACAGCTGCCACGGCGCGATCAATGAAATGAAGGTCGTCTACCAGCATGAGCCACAGAGCATGTCCTGGTGTCTCGATTGCCATCGCGCCCCCGAAAATCACCTCCGACCACCCTCGGAAATCTACAATATGGCTTGGAAACCGCCAGCGGATACCACCCAGCGCGAGATCGGCCTGAAGTTTAAAGAGGAGTGGGAAGTCAACCCGCCCGTCACTTGCGGAGGTTGCCACCGATGAAGAAAAATCTGAACCACCCGGCCCCGGAGACCAACCCGCGCATCTGGCGCAGTCTCCGCGAGCGCGAAAACGACCCCGAATTTTTGAAGCACTTGCAGACAGAGTTCCCGCGTGGAGCCGATGTCTATCAGGATAGCGGTCTCTCCAAGCGTGAGTTCATGAAACTCATGGGCGCTTCGATTGCTCTCGCCGGAGTGGGCTTGGCTGGTTGCCGCCGTCCGGAATCCTATCTCGTTCCGTTTACCAAAGGCGTGGAATATGCCATTCCTGGCAAGTTCCTTTACTACGCGACTTCCATGCCTGCCCGTTACGGTGCGGTTCCGCTCATCGCCACAACGAGCGATGGTCGCCCAACCAAGTTGGAAGGCAATCCGCTCCACCCATTCAGCAATGGCGGCACCGATAGCTTCGCCCAAGCCGAGATTCTCAATCTCTACGATCCGCACCGCTCGAAGAAGATCACAGAAAAGGGAAAAGACTCGGACTCTGCCGCATTCGATGCGTTCATTCAAGCGCTTGTCAGCAGCAAGGACGAAGGCCTCGCTATTTTGACCGAGGCAAAAAGTTCGCCTACCCGTGACCGTCTGCGTGCAGCATTAGAGGCGAAATTCCCAAAACTCATTTGGGCGGAATACGATCCTCTCGCTCCTGCAGCGACCATAGAGGCTAACGAAGCCTCGTTTGGCCCGAATATCCGTCTCGTTCCCGACTTCAAGCGCGCTGATGTTGTCCTCGCGATTGGAAGCGATTTCCTGAATCCTATAGAGACCGGCATCGGTTTTGCCCAAGGCTTCGCCGCCCGCCGCAATCCCGAGCAGGACGGAAAGACGATGAACCGCCTCTACGCCGTGGAAAACCACTTCACGGTCACCGGCGGTATGGCAGACCACCGCTTGCGCTGCAAAGCTTCCGAGCTCGGCGAATTCACCCGCCAGTTGGCTCTAGCCATCGCGGATCAAACCAAGGACGCCAACCTCGCTGCCGTTGCCAAGGCATTTCCTGAGTCGAAAGCCGCGATCAATGCAGATTGGGTCAAAGAATGCGCCGCTGATCTCGCCGCGAACACCGGCCGCTCGATCGTCCTCGCCGGCCCGCTCACCCCAGCCCCGCTTCAGACGCTCGTCAACGCGATCAATAGCGCGCTCGGCAACATAGGCTCCACCCTCGCGGCGGTCAAAACTGACTCCCGCGAAGCTGCTTCGATCGAAGACCTTGCCTCCGCAATCAACAAAGGCAGCGTCAAAAACCTTTTCCTTCTCGGCGTCAATCCAGCCCAAAACGCTCCGGCCAACCTCGATTTCACCGGCCTCCTCGCTAAGGTTCCAAACACGGTTCATCTCGGTCTTTTCGATGATGAAACCGCCAAGGCCTGCCGCTGGCACGTGCCCGCCGCCCATTTCCTCGAAACTTGGGGCGACGTCCGCACTTTCGACGGCACCTACACTTCGGTTCAACCGATGATCCTTCCACTCTGGAATGGCGTCTCCGAAATCGAACTGCTCAATAAACTCACCGGCTTACCTGCTCCCGAGGGCCCTGCGCTCGTCCGTGCGACATTCAATCAGCTCGCTAAAGGCGCAAGCGACGACTCATGGAATGCATTCCTCCGTGACGGTTTCGTGCCTGGCTCCGCTTTTGCACCCGCCAAGGTTTCCTTTAACGCCGCATCAGCTGCCGCCCTCGCGAAACAAGCTAAGCCAGCCAAAGCTGATGCCTTGGAACTCGTTTTCCTGCAAAGCTCCAGCGTGGACGATGGACGCTACGCCAACAATTCCTGGCTCGTCGAAACGCCGGACTTTGTCACCAAACTGACATGGGACAACGCGGTGCTCGTGAGCCCTGCCACTGCCAAGAAGCTCGGCATCAAAGCCAACAACTTCAATGTTCTCGGTGATATCGCCGAGAAGATGGGCAACGATGTCAACTACGACCTCGTTGCCGACATCGTGGAAATTTCCGATGGCAAAAAAACCATCGAAGCTGCGGCGATCGTTGCACCCGGCCACGCTGACGATTCGCTCTCGATCGCTCTCGGTTACGGACGCAAGGGCGTTTCTGCACTGATGGATGGCGTTGGTTTCGATGCTTATCCGCTTCGCTCGACAGATTCCATGCTTTTCCTCAGCGGAGTGACCCTCAAAGTCACGAGCCGCGACTACCCGATGGCTCAAACTCAAGAGCATCGCAGCATGGAAGGGCGCGATCTCGTTCGTGAGGGAACCATCGAGCGCTTCGATAAAGACAATGCCTTCGCCCAATCGATGGGCATGGATAGCCACATCCCAAAAAATATTTCTCTCTACACCCATCCCGAACTGACCTCTAAGGAACAGTGGGGAATGACGGTAGATCTGAACACCTGCACGGGTTGTAATGCCTGCGTAGTAGCCTGTCAGGCCGAGAACAATGTCCCGGTTGTTGGCAAAGACCAAGTCCGCAAAAACCGTGACATGGCCTGGATCCGCCTCGACCGCTACTTCGCGGGGGATGCCAACGAACCCGAAATGCTCTCGCAGGCTGTTATGTGCCAGCATTGCGAAAATGCACCTTGCGAAACTGTTTGCCCAGTGAATGCAACAGTCCACAGCGAAGACGGCCTCAACCTCATGGCCTACAACCGCTGCATTGGAACCCGCTATTGCGCGAACAACTGCCCGTGGAAAGTTCGCCGCTTCAATTATTTCGATTACAACCAGCGTCCGATCGACGAGCTCTACTGGGGTCCGCTTGCCAAAAAAGGTATGGCTGATAGCGTCAAAATGGCGAAAAATCCAAATGTTACTGTTCGTATGCGCGGAGTCATGGAGAAGTGCACATTCTGCATCCAGCGCATCGAGGAATCCAAAATTTCCCGCCTGGTGGAAGCAGGTCCGACACCTTCAAGCGAAACGCCAATCTCTTCGTTCAAAGTGGCTTGCCAACAGGCCTGCCCGAACGACTCACTCGTTTTCGGCGACATCGCCAACCCGAAGAGCGAAGTCTTCAAAATGCGCCAGAGCCCGCGCCGCTACGAGATGTTCAAGTATCTCAATGTCACGCCGCGCGTCCTCTACTTGGCCCGTATCAAAAACCCGAATCCGAAAGTGCCAGGTGCCGATCAAGTCGGTATGGCCAACGGCTCTGGCCACCATGGCGACGCGCATGGCGCGGACCACGGATCTCACGGGGCAGGGCACGACACAAACAACGCTCAACCGCCAAACGGTGAAACCCACGCGCCCGCCGGCCACTAACAGCTTTCCTGACCAATGTCCAACCCGACAGCCACAGCCGAACACAACGAGCCCCTAACGGCGGAGGATAAACAACTCGTCCGTCCACCGCTCGTCCTCAATGAGCGAACCATGGGCTGGATCAGTTCCTACATCAGCTCCATCGTCGAAGGGAAAACTCCCACATGGTGGTATGCCTCCATGGCATTCACCATCCCGCTCACGCTCGTTTGCTTGTCACTCCTCGCTTATCTTATTTCCACAGGTGTAGGCGTTTGGGGAAACAACCACCCCGTCGGTTGGGCGTGGGATATTACAAACTTCGTGTTCTGGATCGGCATCGGCCACGCTGGAACGCTCATCTCAGCCATTCTCTTTCTCACCCGTCAGAAGTGGCGCACTTCAATCAATCGCGCGGCCGAAGCGATGACCCTCTTTGCGGTTGTTTGCGCCGGCATTTATCCTGCACTTCACGTGGGCCGCGTCTGGATGGCTTGGTTCCTCGCTCCGGTGCCAAATGCTAACGGAATCTGGCAAAATTTCCGCTCGCCGCTCCTCTGGGACGTGTTCGCGGTTTCTACCTACTTCACGGTTTCGGTTCTCTTCTGGTATACGGGCCTCATTCCTGATCTTGCCACTCTGCGTGATCGATGTAAGACCAAGGTTCGCAAATTCATCTACGGCGTTCTGGCCCTCGGATGGCGCGGCGGCAACCGTCAGTGGCGCCATTACGAAATGGCCTACCTCATCCTCGCCGGTCTCTCGACTCCCCTTGTGCTTTCCGTGCACTCGGTCGTGTCTTTCGACTTTGCGACGTCGGTCGTTCCCGGTTGGCATACCACCATCTTCCCGCCATACTTCGTGGCAGGTGCTATCTTTGGTGGATTTGCGATGGTGCTGACCATCATGATTCCGGCTTGCGCGATCTACAAACCACTCCATGACCTTGTGACCGTGAACCACGTGGACAAGATGTGCAAAATCATCCTGCTGACAGGTTCCATCGTTGGTTACGCCTACCTCATGGAACTCTTCATTGCATGGTATGGTGCCAACCCCTATGAGCGCGCGGCTTTCTGGTATCGTGCCTTCGGTCCTTACTGGTGGGCTTACTGGGCCATGATGTTCTGTAACGTCATTTCCCCGCAGTTTTTCTGGTTCAAATATTTCCGCACGCACCTCGTCTGGGTATGGATCATCGTTCAATTCCCGAATATGGGTATGTGGTTCGAGCGCTTCGTGATCATTGCCACTACTCTGGCCCGCGACTTCACGCCATCCGCCTGGGGAATGTTCCATCCAACCTGGGTCGATATCTGCACGTTCGTCGGCACCTTTGGTCTCTTCGGAACATTGTTCCTGCTCTTCATCCGATTCCTTCCAATGATCTGTATGTTCGAAGTTAAAGCAGTTCTGCCAGAAGCGGATCCGCACCACGGGGAGGCTCATCACTAATGAACGCTGTCGGCAACACATCCGCTCCAGTCTACGGCATTGCGGCCGAATTCCAATGCGCCCGCGACCTCTACCATGCCGCTGAAAAAATCCGCGATGCCGGATTTCAAAAATGGGATGTTTTTTCCCCATTTCCGATCCACGGCATGGACGAAGCCATGGGCATGAAGCGCTCGATTCTCGGTAAGGTCGTCTTTCTTGGAGGCCTGACCGGCTTTCTCACTGCTGTGACCATGGAGTTCGGCACCTCGTCGTTCCTCTACCCTCTGATCGTGGCTGGAAAACCGACCAACCTCTTCACGGTTCCAGCATTCTTCCCGATCATGTTCGAACTGACCATTCTCCTCTCGGCGTTTACCGCTGTGTTTGGAATGCTCCTCCTCAATGGGCTCCCGCGTTTGAACCACCAACTTTTCAACTGGGACCGCTTTAAACTCGTGACGGAGGATAAATTTTTCGTCGCCATCGAAGCCAATGACCCGAAGTTCTCATCCCGCTCGGTCAGCGACTTCCTGGAGTCCCTTGGCGGAATCAATATCACCACCATTCATGGGGACTAAACGATCATGCTGAAATACTTCTTCTACACATTCGTTTTATTGATCGTGCTCGTGGTGAGTGTGGCTGGCTTCCGTGGTCAAAAATCCACCAAACCACCCTTTGAGGTTTTCCCAGACATGGATCGCCAACCAAAGGTCAAAGCTCAAGTTCCGAGTAACTTCTACGCCGATGGGCGAGGCAACCGCGAGCCGATCGCCGGCACTGTCCCGCTCGGCTATGGCATGCCGCAACACAAATCGGTCGATGGTTCAACCGGCGCTTCGGAGAGTCCCTACAAGCAAATCAAGTTTTCTTCAGGCGTCTCATATCCCGCCACCGGTCGCTTTGGCAACCAATGGGGAACCGGAATGCCAATGGAAGTGACCCCCGAGGTTATTTCCAGAGGTCAAGAGCGTTTCACTATTTCTTGCAAAGTCTGCCACGGTGCGACCGGTGCGGGTAATGGTATCGCAGGCAAATACGGCCTCGTCGGCATCGCGAACCTTCACCAGCAACGCATCCGCGAGATGGCGGATGGCGAAATCTTTAATACGATTACCCACGGCAAGAATACCATGATGGGTTATGGCGACCGCATTCAAGTGCAGGATCGCTGGGCCATCGTCGCCTACATCCGCGCCCTCCAAAAATCCCAAGGCGGCGCGACGATCAATGATGTTCCAGCCACCGAACGGGCAAAATTAGAATCGCAGACAAAATGAGCGGACACGAACCATCACAACCCGGCAGCCATACCTTCGACTACAAGCACGTCGGCGGTCGTTTTCTCGGTCTCGTAGCTCTCGCCCTCGTCGCTTTCGGCGCAGTCGCCATCGGTGCATTCACCGACACCAAGCAGTTTGCCTTTTCTTACCTGTTCGCCTTCACATTCTTCCTTACCATTTGCATGGGCGGGCTTTTCTGGACGCTCGTTCACCATGCGGTGGATGCTGAGTGGAGCGTTGTCGTCCGTCGCCAGCTGGAAAACATTGCGAGTCTTCTAGTTGTCATGGGAATTCTTTTTATCCCGTTGATCTTCGTAGCCCCGAAGCTCTGGTATTGGATGACAAAGCTCCCAGGCCAAGATATCCTTCTCGACGAGAAATGGCCTTATCTCACCAAAGAATTCTTCTGGATTCGTGCGGCTTTTTACTTCGTATTCTTCACAGTGGCCAGCCTCTGGCTTCGTAGAAATTCCATCAAACAAGACACTTCGGGTTCCGCGAAATACACACTTCTCAATCGCAAGATCACCTTCGGAAGCCTTCCGCTCTTCGCAGTGTGCCTCACCTTTGCCGCCATCGACTGGCTCATGGGCCTCGACTACCACTGGTTCTCGACCATGTGGGGTGTTTACATCTTTGCTGGGACAGCCCTCAGCAGCATGTGCGTTTTGGTTCTCATCATCACCGCTCTACGCAACGCGGGATACTTCAAAAATGTCGTCACCATCGAGCATTACCACATCATGGGTAAGCTCATGCTCGCCTTTACCATCTTCTGGGCTTACATCGGATTCAGTCAATATATGCTGATCTGGTATGCAAACATCCCAGAAGAAACCATCTACTTCCTGCGCCGCAATACCGAGAGCTGGCAAATTCTGAGCACAGCCCTCGTCGTTGGACACTTCTTCGTCCCCTTCTTGCTTTTGCTTTCCAATATGGGGAAAAAGAACCCCGCATTCCTGTGCGGCATGGCTCTTTGGATTCTCACGATGCATCTCTTGGACATCTATGTCGTTGTTCTTCCTGCTCTTCACAAAGCAGGCGTTCAACTCAGCTGGCTTGATCTGGCCTGTCTCGTCGCCATCGGCTGCACTCTCGCGGCGACATTCCTCAAGCGCCTCGGCGATGCTCCGCTCTGGCCGCTGCGTGACCCTCGCCTGAAAAATTCCATCGCTCTCAAAAACTGATGCAATCTGCCACCACTCATCACGAAGATTCTGCTGGACATAAAAAACCTGTCTTTTGGATTTTTGTTGCCGCCCTGATCGGCCTAGGCCTTTTCTTCGGTATCAACTACCTTTTCCTCGGGAATACCGATTCAACCCTCAACCCCGAAGACCCCGCCCGCGATATCGAGCGTGTAAAAAATCTTGCCGACTTAAAAGCCGAGAACGAGATCAAGCTCAACACCTACGCCTGGGTTGATCAAGCCAAGGGATCTGTCCAAATTCCTATCACCGAGGCAATGAAACTCGCTCTGGCGGATCTGAATGCCAAAAAGCCAGCGCCAGCCTACCCGGTTCTTGACGCCACAGGCAAACCGCTCCCAGCCACAACACCTGCTTCAGGTGCTGCAGCAGACTCTGCTGATGCCCTTCCCAGCGAGCCCGCAGCTATGAGCCAGACTTCATCGAATGTCTTGGCTGCTCCCGTGGACCCTGCTGCAGCAAAACCGGCCAAAACCAAGAAACCTGCGAATCAATGAGTAACGACCAGTCCAGCCAGCCGGACACTCTCAACAGCGCCGAACGTGCGACTATCGATGCCTCAGTGGCAGCTCCGGTGATTCTCTTTTTCGGCACAGCCATCTTCTGGTTGCTCTTTGGCTCTGTTTTTGAACTCATCAGTGCCATCAAGCTAGTCTGGCCCAGCTTCCTTGATGGATTCGGACTTTTGACTTATGGCCGCACGAGTATCGTATCTATCAATGCTCTAGCCTACGGCTGGGCCACACCCGCTGCGATCGGCATCGGCCTCTGGCTCACCGCTCGCCTCTGCCGCGTCCAATTGGATCGAACTAAAATCCTGATTGCTGCAGGAATCATTTGGAACATCGGCACATTTATTGGAGTAGCAGGCATCTTGATCGGCGACAACACATCCATCTCGCACCTCAACTTCCCTGGATATTCGACACACATCCTGTTGCTTTCCTTCGTGTTGATCGCTATTTGGGCCATCGTAACCTTCAATCAGCGTCAATCCGGGCCGCTCTATGTTTCCCAGTGGTTCTTGGTTGCCGGTTTCTTCTCGTTCCCTTGGCTCTTCGCAACGGCGAGTCAACTTCTCATTTGGAAACCACTGCAAGCCAGTGCCCAGCCCGCCATTGCCGCATGGTTCGCTGGGGGGTTTTTCAACCTCTGGCTTGCCCCCATGGGACTTGCTGCCGCGTTTTATCTCATTCCCAAGACAATCGGACGCAGTATCAGTAGCCAACACCTCAGTCTCTTGGCCTTTTGGTCGATCTTGCTTTTCGGCGCTTGGTCGGGGACCAGCCGCCTCATTGGTGGACCTCTCCCTGCCTGGATGGTCAGCGTGGGAGTTGCGGCCAGTGTCATGATGATTATTCCGGCTCTTGCCGTTGCGATCAACCTTCACCTTACGCTCGATGGACATTATGCCCCAATGAGTTGGAGTCCTGCCCTGCGCTTCACCATTACGGGTGTTTCGATGCTTGTTTTCACTTGGGTGCTCACAGCCATCAATTCGCTGCCCGCCGTGAACGCGGTCACAAATTTCTCAGAAATCACCCGCGCGCTCAACCTGCTTGGCTACTACGGCTTCTTCAGCATGACGGCATTTGGCGCGATCTATTACATTCTGCCTCGCCTCACCGGAAAGGAATGGCCCTCGTCCTGCCTCATTTCTTGGCACTTCTGGCTGGCCACGACGGGCGTTCTTCTCGGAGTAACCGTCCTCATTCTCGGGGGCCTGATCCAAGGCTTTGCTCTTCAGGACATCGGTGTCACTTTCCGCAGTTCGATGGACTTTATCTTCCCGTTTAGATTTGTCGCAGCGTTGGCCGCTTTGCTGATTGTTGGTGCTAATCTCGCCTTCGCTCTCGTATTCGCGGGCCTCAGCTGGTCGCTCCGTCGCACCGGCACAGCACCGGCACTCATCGCTGTGCGCGAAGAAAATTCTCAAGAGCCCGTCGCGGTATGAACAAACTCACACTCCTCTTCACCGGCATTTTTCTCACATTCGGCTCGGCCTGGATCGGTCTCGTGGCGTATCCTGTCGCCAATCTCGCTCATATGGAGGCCCTTCCCGACGAGGAAACGGGTGGACTTCTGCCTCCGACCCAATCAGGGTTGGCCGTCGCCGGACAAAAAGTCTACGCAGCAAATGGTTGCATGGAGTGCCACACCCAGCAGGTGCGCCCAGACCCCCTGACTGCCGATATCGCAAAGCAACTCGGAAAACGCCAAACCGTTCCACGCGATGAAATCCGCGATCGCACCGCATTCCTTGGGGAATACCGTATCGGCCAAGATCTCTCCAACTTCGGCGCACGCGAAACCGACGCAGCTGCGATTCACCGTCACCTCTACTCACCCAAGAGCGTAACCCCTTGGTCGAATATGCCGTCCTACAGTTATCTCTACGAATATCGCAAAATCGTGAGTCAGCCCTCCGCCCATGCTCTTCAGGGCCTTACCGGTCCTCGTGCACCGAAGCCAGGCTACGAAGTTGTTCCGACCCAGCAGGCCGAAGCCCTTGTCGCCTACCTGCTTTCCCTGAACCAAAATTACCCGCTGCCGGAATCCCCGGAGCCCACCGCCAAGTAAAACCGTGACTTCTCATACGCCACCGAACGAGCCACCCAACGGCGAAAGCCCGGAACCCAACGCTCCCGTCCTCCGTGAGGGACCAGAGCCATCGGAAAAACGCGCACCGGTTCCTTTTTGGCTGATCATCCTTTCCGCCGTTATCATCTTCTGGGCAGGCATTCAATTAGCTCTCAATAGCGGTGGATTCCGCGCTGATGTCTACAATCCTTCCCTCGTTTCCTGGAGTGGTGCTGGAAGTGGGGGTCCAGCGGTTGCGCCCGATCCCAAGGTCATCGGCAAACGTCTCTTCAGCCAAAATTGCGCCGTTTGCCACCAAGGCACGGGCATGGGTGTCGCTGGACAATTCCCACCTCTCGTAGGCAGTGAATGGGTCGTCGGCGGAGCTTGGGTGGGTGACAACCACCTCGTCAAAGTTCTTCTCGCTGGCATGCAAGGGCCGGTGCAAGTCAAGGGAAACACCTATAACAACGCCATGCCTCCATGGTCGCAGCTTAAAGACGAACAAATTGCAGCCGTCCTTACTTACATTCGCTCCGAGTGGGGCAATGCCGCCGCGCCCATCACAGTGGATTATGTGAAAACCATCCGCGCCGCCACTGGGGACCGCAAAGATCCTTGGTCACAAAAAGAACTTAAAGCCATTCCCGCAGAGACCATTTCTGCAGGGGGCGCCGCTCCTGCCGCCCCCGCCGCTCCTGCCGCCCCGGCTCCTGCCGCCCCGCCCGCTGCCTGATTTGACCCGACTATGAACTTCCTGCTGCGAATCCTTTACATCACCGCATTTCTTCTCGTAGGGGGCAGTTTTCCCGCCCAAGCCGAGGAGCGCACTTCCAATCTTTTCTGGGCTCCTCCAAATATCACGGTCGGTGGAGAAAAAATTGATTCCTTGCTCAATTTCATCTTTATTCTTACGCTGGTGGTATTTGTCCTGACCCAAGGCGTTTATATTATTTACCTCATCCGCTACCGCCGCCGTCCAGGACACAAAGCCCACTATAGCCACGGCAATAACACATTGGAATTTTGGTGGACAATCATTCCCACAGCAGTCTTCCTCCTCCTCGCAGTCTGGTCGAATCGTATCTGGTTCGAACTCACTGCTTCGCCCATCGCGCCGGATGCCATCACCGTCGATGTAGTTGGCTATCAGTTCGGCTGGGACCTGCGCTATGCTGGGGCCGATGGACAACTTGGAGAGGGCGATGTGAAGCGCTTCACTGTCGAAAACAAATTCGGCGTAGATCCCGCCGACCCAGCCGGCAAAGACGACTTCACTTCCACCGAGCTCGTCATTCCCGTCGGAAAGCCCGTCCATGTCCTCCTTCGCTCACGCGATGTGATCCATTCGTTCTACGTCCCATCCTTCCGCCTCTATCAAGATGCCGTCCCCGGACGCACCATCAAGTGGATGCAATTCACCACCACCCGCACGGCGGAACTCGAACTCGCCTGCAGTCAACTCTGCGGTAAAGGCCATTACAACATGAAGGCCAAAATTCGCGTCGTCCCCGTCGAGGAATACGAAAAATGGTATGCCGGCAAAGCCGCCGCAGCCAAAGAAGCCGCCGCCGCGCTCTAAACCCGGAACGCCGAAGTCCCCGTCGGCATTAGCGTCCGTAAGAAAAATGGGCCATGCGGGACGATGGCCCTCCCATGAGCATGACCCCGTGCAGCCCCCGTTCGTTACTGAAAAGTAAACAACTCACCCTCTGTGTTCTCTGTGTCCTCGGTGGTCAAATCTGCTGAATGCCCGTTCACCCAACCGCCCGCAAATTAATAGTCATCTACGTTGTTCTTTTGCGAAGGCGCTGAAGGCGGGGGCGGGGGGCGAAGTCCTGATGAGGCGTGGGTGGACTGCGCGGGGCTGCGTATGGATTTCAGAGCTTGCTCGACGCGGTTGCGGATGGATGAGAAATGAAGCAGCAGCTTCGAAATCCCGATCATACCGCCAATGGCCACGGCGAAAACGATAAAACCTGCGATGACATGGAACCACGAAGGGTCCGTGAGAGGGTTTTTCCCAATGGCAAATTCCGATCCGAACACAATCGTGCCAATCGTTAACATGAGAATCCGCGCCAGATTTCCTGCAATCGCCAACGGTGCCGAGCAGAGGAAAAGAATCCACTTCTGCCACCAGGTTTGCAGCCTGAAATTTCCATACAGCGCGCTGGCCATCATGAGAGCAAAAAGCGAGCGAATCCCCGAACACGGATCCGCCACATCCACCGCAAATTTCTTCCCCGCCGGAATCCCCAGCAGCGGCTCCGGCGCCGAAAGGATGCCCGTGCCATTCCGCACCACATCGATCCCTATGAAATCCAACGAAAAAACCGCCGCGTGGGACATGAGCATGCGTAGTGGGAAAGCGATGTAGTTATCCAGAAACGGCACCGGCCAGGCAAAGACGAGAAAGATCAGTGGGAAGCCAAAAAAAGTGACTGTTCTCCAACCCAGTTGAAACCACACCGCGCCGATGACCATTGCTTGAAAGGCAAAAAAGCCGATGTAGTGGGTGCCCATCCGGTGGCCTACCCAGAAAAAGCCAAAAGCCAGAACGACGAAACACATCCCAAGGAAAGAGGACGATGGCGTTGGTAACGGTTTTTGGTAGATGGCGTAAACAAAAAGTAGGAATGCACCAGGCAGCACCATAAGGCAATGCCCCCAATCCCCGCTGCCTTTGGAGATGTTGACGAATTGCTTGAAGGCTGACTCATTGACTGGCCCATAACCTTGAGAGTAGGGTATTAATGCAAAGAGTAAGAAAGGAATGAACCAAGCCAAGCCCAGCGCGATGAGCTGGCGGTCGGATGCGTGTGAGCGAATCTGAGTGAAATATTTATTCAAGATCGGAAGAAGATTGTTGCATAGGAAAGTGCTCTTCGACAATAGCGAAAGTGTGCAAATCTTTCACGGGATGAAGCGTCCAAGCACCGCATTTTTGTGCCTCATCAGGGGAGGGACGGTTTGACACCAGATTTTGGACGAATTTCCCCTGCAATGGAATTTCTCTGATCCGGTAGCCCAAGCGATGCGCCGTGGAGGGGATGTCAAGCTCCAAATACCAACTTGCAAGCACACCATCTGCTGAAACGGCCTCCCAGGCCTGCCGTGACCAAAAGTGGCCGGTTCCAAGCATAGAGAGCGCTACCGGTTGGTCGTAGGTCTCAGTGACCGTGGCAAGCCAATGTGGATTCGTTGAGGCATCCACGCGGCCCAAGTGGTATGCGAGAATGTCCGCTTTTTCTGCGGCGAGGCAGCGTAGCATGCGTGCAGGTAAATCGGCAACCATCGGGAGGTGGTCGTATTCCTGAAAAAGAATATGCGTGAAGGAGCGTCCCTGAAGCCAGTTCGTGGTGCGGGAAAAAATCTCACGATAGCTCTGCCTTTCTCGCTGGTGGTCTGAGGTTTTGTGCTTCGATTCGGTGAGAAGAAATTTCTGGGAATGCGAGATTTTTTGAAACGCATCTTGTCTTCCACCGTAAGCAAGCAAAAGACTGTCTCGCTCAAAACCTGCTTTTGTCCAGAGACATATCGTTTTTTCGACTGATTCTGGATCGCGATGGTCGAGAAGCACAAGAAGGACGTTTTCCCGCTCGCCAGTCGATGCCGAAACTGCGTGCTGTTTTGGAAAATCCACCTCCGGATGCGCCGTAAAGCCAATCGATTGCTTCCAATAGGTCAGACGCTTCTGAGCTATGGGCAGCGGCACGACGGCGCAATCACAGCCGAGCAAATGCACGCGCCCACCCCAATAAAAAATCAAACCCCGCCCCAGCGGCTTGCCCGTTCGGCAGTCGCAGATCTCGGAGCCAATAAGCCGAAAAAACCACACGCTGACGTCGCGAAGGGCTTGTTTGAGTTGTTTCAACATTTTTTAGACAGAATTAACAAAATTGACAGAATTCGAGCGAAGCGGAGAACCACTGCCGCAGGTAACCCGAAGGTTGAGCGCGGGTAGGCAATTTCACTTGGAGGGTCATCCTCCGTGAGGACCACAATTTCGATTGTGAATCAGAGGATTTTCGGATTTTCGAAGAAATCTTCCAGCGAAATGCCACTCGAGCCGATCAGAAGTAGGCTTGCCTTGGGATACTTCTTTTTGAAAGCTGCTAGGCCGGATACTTTATCGGGGCGATCGCTTTTCACTTTGATCCCGACAAAACGTTGATATTCGGAAATTTTTAGACAAAATAAACAAAATTCACAGAAATTGGTAGAGAAAATCAGAATGCGCTTGCTTTTTTAGTCCTCTCTGTGGTCTCTGTGCCCTCGGTGGTCAATTATTTTGCCCTCGGTTTCACCAATTCAGTATCTTTCCTCACATCCTCAAACTCCTTGAGGGCCATACCGACGACTTGGTCCATGTTGTAATAGCGGTAGGTCGCCAGTCGGCCGATGAAGGAAATGCCGGTGCATCCGCAGCCTTCTGGCAGATAGGTGTCCGGCTTCAGCGAGGCTTGGTCGGCAAGTTCCTTGTATTTTTTGTAGAGGGCCGATGAATCCGGCGCCGGGATCGGATAGTAGGGTTCCTTGCCGGGGCCAAAGTCATCAGGGTATTCGCGAACGATCGTGGTGTTCGGGCAATCCTGCCCCGTGGCGTGCTTGATTTCGACAATTCGGGTAAATGGCTCCTCCCCGGGATAATTCACTTGCATCGCCGGTTGATAATGTTGAGGAGGAATAGGAAAAGCGGTAGGCGATGGCTGAGGGGGCCTTGAAGCCAACGCCTCAGGCGTGAAGGATTCCGCCTCGAAGCGGAGCGATCGGTAAGGCAGGCGGCCGAGTTGGAAGTCGAAGAATTCATCGATCGGCCCAGTGAAGACGAGGTGCTTAAACTTCACTTGCGGAAGAATATCGCTGTAGGAGGTATTCAAGCGCAGGTCCAGCTTGTTGCCGCAAGCGCGGATCATGTTCTCAAAGAGTTTGGTATAGCCGTGCTTTGGAAGAGCTTGGAACTCGTCGCTCAGATAGCGGTCATCGCGATTCGTGCGAAGCGGGATTCGCCCGCACACGCTGGCATCCAACTCCCTCGGATGTCTCCGCCATTGCTTGAGTGTGTAGCCTTTGAAAAACTTCTCATAAAGCTCCCAGCCCACCTGCGAAATGATGACCTCTTCCGAATTTGTGGGATTTTCGATCGCAACGCGCTTCTCCGCCAGCCAGGCCTCCATTTCTTCGGTCGTCGACGCGCGGCCGATCAGTTGCTCGAAGGTATTGAGATTGATGGGAAAATTCCAATACCGGCCATCGGTATGTGAGAGGATTTTGTAGTCCACCGCATGCCATTCCGTGAACTGCGAGAGATATTCGCGAATCCTCGGCGAATTCGTCCGGAAATAATGCGGCCCGTAGGTGTGGATGAGCACACCATGTGAATCGTAGTGGTCATAAGCATTCCCTCCGATATGGTTGCGCTTGTCCACCACCAGACAACGCTTGCCCAGCTGAGTCGTCAGCCGCTCGGCCATGGTTAAACCGGAAAATCCGGCACCTATAATGAGGAAGTCGAACATTTTTTAAACAGAATTCATAGAATTTACAGAATTGGGCGGTTGAAACGGAAAGCTTTTTTTAGAAAGAATCTGAGCCCAGCGAGTCCATTTTCTTGGAGGGTCTTCCTCCGTGAGGACCCAAATTTCGGATTGTATAGTCGCGAGGAGGCACGAAAATTATGGCAGAATGATTGTTGGCAAAATCATGGACAGCAAAATTATTGGGGGAAAAACTGAGAGACTCCTAACTAACAAGTTTTATCATGTTATGCAACAGCATTCTATTTAACCACCAATAGAACAAATTTTCACAAATCGGGAGCGGCTTCGCCGGAGAATTTCATCGTCAGTATGATTCGTGTTCATTTGGAAATTCGTGGTTCATATTTCCCTCCAACCGCTCAGCGCCCTCCCGCTGCTGAATTGTAAACAACTCACTCTCTGTGTCCCCGGTGGTTAAATACTTTGGGTGATCGGTAGTCACAGACAGCGGCTACAGGGCGCTTAGGGTAAGCGCTGTGCGGGTTGCATAAAGGGGGATGTGGCGGAGGCGAGGGTCGCTGTGACCCGGTGCGGAATGAATTCGGATTCCGTAGGGTGTAGCGGGATGGCTTTGGAGGAAGAGGTGGAGGCTTTTCAGCGTGCCTGTGGCGCCGGATTTGACTTCAATCGGAATGATGCTGGCACCGACGGCGAGGAGGAAGTCCACTTCGGCTTGGCTGTTGAGGGCTTCGCGAATCCAGAAGTAGAGTTCGGGTTCCTGATCAGGAGGTGCGGCAGCGAGGAGCTCTTGGGCGACGAATTGCTCGGCGGCGGCGCCACGATGGATGCCCAAGAGGTCAGGTTGGGCGACGAGTTCGGAGTCGATGCGCAGGGCGGCGTGGAGGAGGCCGATGTCCAAGAAAGCGAGTTTGACGAGGCGGGGATTTGCTTGTGCGGCGAGGGGCAGGCCTTGTCCGGAAGAGTGGGTGATTTGACGGACGACACCGGCTTTTTCCAGAGCACTTAGAGCTTGGCGGACAGACGCGGCCCGGCGATCGGGGTCAATATTGGAAAATTTCAGGCGCTCGCCAACGAGGCCAGGCGTGCGAAGGAAGAGATTTTCGGCAAGGTCGGCCGGGATGCGCGGAGCGTATTTGGCGAAGTCGCGCCGGTAGGTTTGCAGGATGGAGAGTTGGGCGCGGCGGCATGCAGAGGGATCTGCGTTATCGATCGATTCACGAAGGGCTTCAGGCATGCCGCCCGTGAAAAAGTAGTCTCGCAGCATGGAAAGTGCCACGGTGTGAGCTGCGGGTGGAAGTGACTCACCAGGCGCGAGGCTGGAGATGGCATCCGCAAGGTCGGGCTTGCTTTTGGCGAGAAGGAATTCCGTAAAGTCCATCGGGTGGAGCCAGAGGGATTCGATGCGTCCAACAGGCATGGAGAATTCCGCGGCATCCATCGCGAATTCCAGCAGGGAGCCTGTGGCGATGAGTGGAATGTGCGGCTGAAGTTCGTGAAAGTAGCGAAGCGCCGTGATGGCTGCGGGGCATTCTTGGATTTCATCGAGAAAAAGGAGTCCACCGGCGGCGAGCGGGAAACCGATGAGGGTCAGTTGGCGGAGGATGTCGGCCGGGTCGGGAGTGGCAAAGGCGGCTTTGGCGCTGGGCTGGAGTTCAAAATTTATTTCGACCAGGGGAATTTTTTCGATGCGGGCGAGCTCGCGAATGAGCCATGTTTTGCCCACTTGGCGCGCTCCGTGTAGCAAGAGGGGCTTGCGACTTTTGCGATGAAGCCACTCTTGAAGAGATGAGAGAAGATGTCTTTTCATGTTTTGAAAATAGCAATAAAAATGCTTTTTTCAAGATATGTTTTAGCGGAACTTTTTTTGACAGGATCTGCAGGAGAAACAGGAGGAGTTTTCAGACAAACCCGGAGCGCAGCGGAGAACGACAAATGAAGTTTGCCTGTAGGGTGAGCGTAGCGAGTCAATTAACAAAATTGACGGAATTGAGGGAAGGGAAACAGGAGACTTGAAAACTGGAGATTGCAGTTCTTTGGAATAGCTTTTCAGCACCTGCCACGCTTTTTTCCTCTGTGCTCTCTGTGCCCTCTGTGGTAATCCTGCTGAGTTCGCATGGGGTTATACGCCCAGAATTTCCGAGAACCGGGAAAAGGGAATCACTCTGGCTCTATGTTCCGAAAATTCCACATCTGCTTCTCCTAGGTGGACTTGATAAAACTTCGGAATACTGGATCTTTGCGCGAAGTAGGAGATTTGGCTACTCAGACCTCGCTCGCCCAGCTTGCATTCCACGGCGAAGACCGGTTTGCGGTTTTTCAGCACCACGAAATCCACTTCGCGACCGACTGCGTCACGAATAAACCTCAGCTCCATGGCCTCTCCCGCTGTATCTTCCAAATGGTGGCAATATTTCAACAAATTTGATGCCACCAGATTTTCGAATCGCGAGGCCTCATCCGCACAAACCGACCAGTCCCAAAGATAGAGTTTGCGCTCTTTTTTCAAGGCGCGGAGTTTCGGCAGGCCGAATGGCGAAATTCGGAAGCAGAAGTAAAGATTTTCCAAAATCCGAATCCAGCGATCCGCCGTCTCAAACGAGACATCCAAATCCTCGCGCAGATTGTTGACCGAGAGCGGAGACCCTACACGATCGGGCAGCGTTTGAGCCAGCAATTCGATCTGTCCGACTTCCCGGACTTGCTCGAGAGAAAGCAAGTCCTCCCTCACCACACGGCTCAAATGCTCTCTCTGCCAGCGTTTCCAGTGGCGCTCGTTGGCCGCCAGAAAGGGTTCTGGAAATCCGCCGAATTTCAGCAACTGCTCGAGATTCGCCTTTCCTGTGCTCCCACCCAGTTCCGAGAATGAAAACGGATGCAGCCGGTGATAATGATACCGGCCCTGGAGAGAGTCCCCTCCCTTGCGGTAGTGGTCCAAACGCGCCGATCCCGTCACCAAAAATTTTCGGCTCGATTTGTTCGTGTCATAGAATCCCTTGACGAGATTTCTCCAGCCTTTGTATTTGTGGATTTCATCTAAAACCACCACCTCGCCACCGCTTGGCAGTCCACCGCCCAGCAACATTTTGCGAGCACTCGGATGGTCCCAGTTCAAATAACACGGATCGGACTCCGACCCGCTCTCCAAAAAAGACAACGCCAATGTCGTCTTGCCCACTTGTCGCGGACCTCCCACAAAAACCATCTTTTCCCCAAGGTCCGACGCCACATCACTTCTCATCGCTCGATTCATGCGATTATTTTAGAGTCTATCGGGAAAAATTCATGCTTTTTTTTCGATACACCTGAATTTTTACATGCTTCAGCGCCATTGACGCAGAGACAAATTTTTAGACAGGATGGTTAGGATTTCCAGGAGAAACAGGAGGAGTTTTTAGACAAAATTAACAAAATTCACAGAATCGAAGGGAAGTGAAGAAAGACTATCGCGGGCAGCCCAATTCGCTTGGAGGGTCAGCGACTATGGAAGTTTGTTTTTTCTTCGCCCCGCTCGCCCGGCGAGTGCATCCAAGCTCCTCTTTATCCGTGCCCATCTGTATTGCTCCGTGGTCAAAAAATGCTTTCAGGTCATCGGCGGTCAAAGAGGCCCGCTACAATGCACATCGCCCTCGCTTTACCTCTTCTTGTTTGGCTTGTTGGTTCCTGTGCTTAGCAGCCGATTCACTCAGGGCTTCGAGAGATTGATCTTTAAAAAGTGTGCTCTGCCAGCGCGTGTAGTCGAAAGGTTCTCTAAGCACAAGACTAATAAAACGCTCCGCCTCCACAGAACCCAGTGAAGTGGAAAGCGCTGTCATGCCCTTAACGCGAATCTTCGTGTCAGTCATCATGGTTTGTTGAATTCGTAGTCCACTGGGTTAATCAATGCAAGGTCTGAAATCAAATCGGCCTTCTTGAGAATGCCAGTATCCGTAGTGAAGAAGATGGAGGCGCCGGCTTCGATCGCAAAGGAAAGGTGAATCGAATCCTTAGGCTTAAATCCCATGAAGTGAATACGCCGCGCTCGAGAAAGCACCTCCTCGCTGGCTGAAATGTCAACGGCGGCGAGCCCTCTCCAGACAGAAATGCTAACTCTGCGATCCTCAAATGGATTGGCATCGTTCTCAAAATCCATCATGTAAGACCAAGCAAGTTGAAGTGTCCCACTCCGAATGAGTTCCTGAACAGCCAGTTTAGCTTCTGTCTCGAGCAAGATTCTGATCTTTGATTGATCGTCGAATGGACGGTTGAAGCAACAGTTGTCGAGATAAACGAGCATAATGGCTGTGATTAGTTGGTTTTATACAAATGCCTCTTGGAAAATGGACTATCAGGCAATTTTTTGTGTGGTTAGTTTCTTTCCAACCGCGCAGCACTCATGGTTACTAAAAAACTATCACGTTACGTAACAGCATTCTACTTAGCCACGGAGATCACGGAGAGCACAGAGGAAAATTAAGGGCACGGGTGCATTCGCGTCGCGAATGAGGCAGCGCAAAAACAAAAACTCTGCAAGTAAGCTCGGGGCTGTTCACTCGGAGAGAACACGGGTTCTGAAAAAGGGAACAGCTGTTCGCTCGGAGAGAACACGGGTTCTGAAAAAGGGAACAGCTGTTCGCTCAGAGGGAGCACGAGTTCTGAAAAAGGGAACAGCTGTTCACTCAGAGGGAACACGAGTTCTGAAAAAGGGAACAGCTGTTCACTCGGAGAGAACACGGGTTCTGAAAAAGGGGACAGCTGTTCGCTCGAAGGGAACACGAGTTCTGAAAAAGGGAACAGCTGTTCGCTCAGAGGGAACATAGGTTCTGAAAAAGGGAACAGCTGTTCGCTCGGAGGGAACACTGGTTCTGAAAAAGGGAACAGCTGTTCGCTCAGAGGGAACACGAGTTCTGAAAAAGGGAACAGCTGTTCACTCGGAGAGAACACTGGTTCTGAAAAAGGGAACAGCTGTTCACTCAGAGGGAACATGAGTTCTGAAAAAGGGAACAGCTGTTCGCTCAAAGGGAACACTAGTTCTGAAAAAGGGGACAGCTGTTCACTCGGAGGGAGGACCTATCCGAATTTTTGTGTTCGTCTGCAAACTTGAGTCCTGCTTTTTATAACCCCATCAAAAATTTTGCAAAATTTGGTTTAACGCGCGGCAATGCGGCGCCAAAGCATAGCAAAAACTTCGCCCGAGATCATATAGTCCATGATTTCTTCAAAAATCGGAATGTATCGGCACACCATGCCTCCCATGATCAATTTTCGCACTCTGCGTAGCTGGATAGCTTTGCTGTAAGTCGTAAGTGTGCGGTTGGCGTGGTGAATAATAATGCCTTTTTGCGGCGGAAACCCATGTGAACGAGCATAATAAGTTTTTGGTAACAAGCCCCACTTTTTTCCGAAATCTGGAACTCGGAGGAGTTGATTGATTGCAACCTGGTCATTTTGGGATGAGCTTTTTGAACATATGGCAATAGCATCTTGCAGAAGATTAATTACATAGGGAGTGCTTCGGGCGATGTAGAATCCCGTATTGACCTCTCGAGAATCCGTCCGCAGAACCTCACGCTGGAACAAAACATCAACACCCGCCTGCTTGAAATCTTTTAAAGAATCCTCGATTTTAAAAGTCGGAAAAAACTGAATGTCTATATCACTCAAAATAAAAACCTCACCGGCATGCCCTTTTGCATAAGCAAGAACGACCTCCAGTTTGCTCACGACACCGGTCTGCCAATCTTTGGAAAGGTATGCACCATTCCCGATCATATCAAGTCGATGTTCAATAACAGAAACTCCTTGAGGCAGCGTTTTTAAAAAGTGCTCCTGATACAAAAACTCATGCGATGGGCTTACAACGACTAAAACATTCATTGATGCAATTTTTTTTGGACTTGTTTTTTTACAGCAACATAAAAATGAGAAATCCATTCATAATGAGAGCTTTTTAGTCCAAATTAATCGGACTTGTTGCTTTCAAGTCCCGGACCAAGTTTTGAATGCAATTCCAGACCTCATCAATGGTAATTTTTTCCATCCATTCATTGCCAAGGTCTTCATTTTCTTCTATTTGATGAATAGGTCGAAAATGAGGGTTTTCTTGATGGTGAAGCACATAGGCGAATTTTCCGCTGGGCTTCCACAAAGGGAGTGGGCTCGACCCGAAGAGAGCGACAAGCGGCACTCCAAGCGCATCAGCCAAGTGCATGGGACCAGTATCTAAAGTAACCAGCATCTCAATTTTTAAAAGGGACTTGATCCATGAATCTGTAGTGGTGCACTCGGTGATTTCCTCGATGCCCAGCATTTCTTGGACTTGAACTTTCTGTTCTGGGCCACAGAGTCCGTGAATGGCAAAACCTTGAGCACGAACACGCAAAAGAAGTTCGTGCCATTTCTCGTTTGTCCACAATTTTCCTTTCCAAGGTGCGACCGGCAAAAAAGCGATTTTTTTAACCGGGCGCGGCTTGCATTTTTTATTTTGAATAGATGGGGGTGTCGCGCAAGATTTCCCATATCCAGCAGCGGCAACCAAATCACAGGCAATGCGCCAACGCGGTTGGTGCTGATTTATTTTTTTCGTTTGAGCGGCCCACTTTGGAATTTTTGCGTCCGTTCCAAGATAGTGATCCAGAGTGTAGACTTTGTAGCAGCCTATCAAGTAGAGAAATACGATACTTCTAATGTCACCACGAGGATCGAATCCGATTGCGCCTTTTGCAAGAAGTTTTAAATTAGAAAGTAGCGATGGCCATGGCGTGTTTACCCAGTTGCCAAGTCGATACTTTCCTACCATAGAGTAGCTCGACCATGGAAGATTTATACCAAAAACGCTTGCTTTTGGTATTTCTTGAAAAATGGGTGCCCATTGCGTTTTCGTAATGACATCCACACTATCAAAAGATTCGCACAAGTCCTTCACCATCGGTAAAAGAGAAATAGCATCTCCCATTCCAAATGGCTCGATAACAATGGCCTTTGATTCACATTTTCGGCCTGCCATAGAGAACCGCAGAATCCCAGCTAAAATGCTGAGCACAAAGAGCAAAAACTTCCGCTTAAAAGAAACCTGAATTGGGTAATAAATTGATGGCATGAGCAGTTTTAAAAATCACTGACTCGGCCAGAGGCCTGAAACGCTTCCTTTCAGAGATTTGTAGCCAGTAGAAGTGTGGATTTTTGCATTCATTTCGAAACTCTGATAGGCGCCAGCCAGCAATCGTCGGAAGCGGTTATGAATGACAACGAGCGGCTTGAGCACTCGCGGAGGCCGTCGCGTTTCCGCCCACCATTGCTCCAGTTCATTGCAGTTTTTGTCCGCGCTAAGATTTTGCCCGGTGAAGGCATAGGCTGCCAGAGGCAATCGGCAGGCGTGGATGTTTTTTCGATTTACCAAAAAATGTTCCATCAAGACTGCATCACTTATAACCTTCCAGCGAGGATTCAGTGGCAGACTTGGTAGGGCCGATTTTTTAAAAAACATGGCGCAACTCAGCGAGTGCAGATGGGCCAAGCGCGTATGCCAAAGGCCGGGAACCATAATTCTCCTATAGCAAATGGGCTCCAAGGAGGAATTAAGCAAAATCGCGTCACCAAGCAAGACGTCCAACTTTGTTTGCTGCTGAAAAATCTCCGCTACTTTGGAAAGAGTTTCGGGTAGATATTGCTCATCAGAGTTAAGCCATGCACAAATTTCCCCAGAAGAGCGCGCAAGGCCGCGATTAATGGCATCATACATTCCAGAGTCCTTCTCGCTGAAAATTTTGAGCAAACTACGGGCGGGCACGGTTGGAGAGGAATTAACCACAGAGCGCACAGAGGACACGGAGCGAAAATGACATTTTGCATCATGCTTTTTATAAGGACTATGAAACTTGTTGGTTAGGAAGGAATCGTTGGCGGCCTGGTTGGAAGAGGATTGAAGGATCGCAGGCTGGACGCCTAGGCCACATTCTTTGGCATGGAAAATCAGCTGACCGTCACGGTAAAACTCAGCTCCCAGTTCTCGGGCTAATTCTTCGATACCCGGCGTGCCGGCGTCTTGGATGATATGCTCGACTTGAATAGACGAGGGCAAGACTTGATCCCGCACGCTGGCGATGCACAACCTGAGCCAATCGAGTTGGCAGAAGGTAGGTGTAACGATACTAAATTCAGGTTTCAAGACAAGTTATGGCAGAATGATTGTTGGCAAAATCATGGACAGCAAAATCATTGGTGGGAATTTTTTATAACTACCGATTGCACAAATTTTCACGAATGGGGAGCGGCTTCGCGGGAAAATTCATTGTCGGTTTTATTCGTGTTTATTCGGAATATTCGTGGTTCATGTTTTCCCTCCAACCGCGCAGCGCCCCTTCCTTGCTGAAATGGAAAGAACTCACGCTCTGTGTTCTCGGTGTCCTGGGTGGTCAAAATGTTTTTGGGTCATCGGCAGTCATAGACAGCCACTAGAATGTTTCCGGGGGAAAGATTTTCAGAAATCTTCTTGAAGCCTGCGCCGCTTCAGCCTATGCCAGATCGCGTCATGGTTGCCCAAGTCTGGAAACACAAGTTGAATGAATAAGAACAAAATCTTCCTTGGGGTTGTGATGGCTGCAGCCTTGCTTTTTGCCATTGTCGTAGGTCGTAATGTTGCTGAGAACAATTACAGCCGGTTGGGGATGTATGCGTGTGTGGCCGTGCTTGCGGTCGGGGCATTGGGTCTCAAGCAAAACGCCTGGCTTCTCATTCCCATCTGCTCGGGGTTGGGCGGGTCTTTTGGCGGAGGCAGGTTGCCGGCATCGATTGCCGAAATGTCTGTCGCCTTCTGTTTCGGGCTTTTTGTGCTGTTCAAAGCCTTGAAAGTGATTCCGAAGTTTCCTCGTTTGAATTGGTGCGACAAGTTGCTTATTTGCAATTTACTTTATCTCGCAACGGTCTTCGCTCGAAATCCGGTAGGTGTGGATTTCATCAGTTCCAACCTCATCGGTGGCCGATCTTATTTTGCCATTTTACTAGCCTGTTGCGGATTTTGGGTTCTCCAGCATGTGACAATCAAGCCAAAATTAGCCAAGCTTTTGCCTGTTTTTATGTGTCTGGGGTCTGTAGTAAACGCCTTCAGCGGATTGGTGGGATTTTTTGCACCGAGCCTTGGGTATCGGCTGGCTACCCTTTATTCCGGATTCATGCCTGGCGGCGAAGTAAACCCTATGGAAGCCGTGGACACTGGTCGAGTCGAGAGGCATGGTTATCTCGCAGGCTTCGGGGTGGAGGTTGGCCGCGCCGCCGTATCTTACGCAAATATTTTTAAGCTTATCTTTTTCCAGAACATCATTCTCTCTGCTTGTTTATATATTTCTTTGGTCGCCATTTTATTGTCTGGATTCCGAAGTAACTTGATCGGTTGGCTTTTCGCGATAGCCCTCGCCAGTTATATTCGTGGCGGCATCCGGCAGGTCGTTCCTTTATTCGCGGCTGCTGTGGCGGGTATTGTGATGATTGTTGTTGTGCAGACGGCAGGATTACAGGTTCCGCTCGCCGCGCAAAGAGCGCTTTCTTTTATTCCTATATCGTGGGATTACCGAGCCACTGGAGATGCCAAGGGCTCCGTAGAATGGCGTTTGGATATGTGGCGCTTGGCCCTCACCAGTGACCGATACATCAAAAATAAGGCCCTAGGAGATGGCTTTGGATTTGATCCCTCTGAATTGCGCGGGTGGGCGGCTATGAGTGCCTTAAAAATGGATACAAGCGCAGGCTTGCAAGATTACTACATGATTACTGGCGACTACCATAGCGGGCCAGTATCTGCAATACGCTTCGTTGGGTATGTCGGTTTATTTCTCTTTACCGCACTATTAATTGTTAATGCAAAATATGCTTGGAAAATCATTGAATCAGCTAAAAAGACGGCCTTTTTTCCTTTAGCGCTTTTTTCTGGTATCACTGCGATTGCCCACCCGATTTTTTTCTGGCTGGTATTTGGTGGATATGGAGGAGATTTCGTTCAGGCTATTTTTACTCTGGGAATGCTGAATCTCATTGACAGATCCATCAAGAAAGAAAAAGCGATTGCGGCGGTGGATCAAACAGAGAAGAATTTATGATTTATTCTATCAGTTTTGACAAACATCTGGCCGTGCTCGCGGTTAGTTAAATTTGATCCACTTCCTCGCAGTCCGCTCTGCTCTTTCGACAATGTTTGCTAATCGCTCAACGAGTTTTCCATTGATGGAAAGCTTAATTCTCTTATCGTCAAAAAATTTAGCGACTTCGCTGGGATGCTTGGAATCGACGCTCGGCCAATTCGGGCCCAAGTCGATAGCCAGCAGTCCTCTTTTAAGGCATACCATGCTTAATAGTGACTGGTCGTGCCGATGCTCATAAAAATCGGGCAGTTCTGGAAATCCAAGTTTGCTTGGATCATCGCTGATCATTTGACGGTCTGCTGAAAGTGCCATCCATTCATTTATTATATTCCTTGAATTTGGGTCATTAATCCATATGGAGAAGCTGGCTTGGATGGGTGAGGAAGAGTGAACTTGGGGTAAATCCATTGACATCGATACAAAGGCATCGCGTTTCGTCCACATTGACATTGGGCCGCCCCAAGGAATTTTGATTCCCGGCATTACGGTTTGCTCTTGCTTTTGCATCCAATCCAGAAAAACCTGTAAAGAACCGCTTAATAGCTTGTAGGGAAATGTTCTGCCCACATCACAATAAAAAACGATGTCTCCCTCGGTTGCCACCTCCAGTTTTTTTTGAATGATGAAAGGCTTCCATGCATAAAATCCCGAACCGCGTTCACTGATTCTGATCTTGGGACACCGATTCTCGAATCCTGCCGCCAGAAGTTTCTTGGGCGTCCAGTGCGTTACAGAATCAACAACCTTGTTCGCCAATGCCGACCCGCCAAGAAAAAGTTGTCGGTGGCGAAAGCGGGGGGAGGCAAATGTTACGAGGTGTATAGGCATGAAGAAGCACGCTAATTTTTTCTAAGAACCTCATGGTAGATTTCTATGTGTCGCTTGGCAATTCTGGACGGATGAAACACTTCAAGAGCCTTCCTTTTTCCGGCCTGCCCAGCAGAGATTCGGAATTCTGGATTACTAATCAAAAGCTCGATGCACTTGCGCATGTTCTCCAGATTTTCTGGATCAAATAAAAGTCCAGTAATTTGGTGGTCTACAAGATCCGGCACGCCGCCCACGCGCGATGCGGTAACAGGTAGGCCAGCAGCCATGGCTTCCAATACGACCATGGGACAATTATCTTCAAATGTTGGCAAAACTAACGCAGATGATTTGGCAAACTCTGCCGCCAATTGATCGCGCCCCAGGAAACCTAGGTATTCAATATTTGGAAGAACCACCGCTTCACTTCGAAACGCCATTCCATATTCACCCGCCGGGTCAAACTGCCCTGCTAGCGCAAGTGAACAGCGGTCGGCTTTAAGAAAAGGTGCGCAGGCCTTTAACAAACCGAGAGGGTTTTTTCGTTCATCTAATGAACCTATAAACAAGAAACGAGGGATAGGAGGAGGGCTTAATATGATGTCAAAGAAGCGCGAATCAACTGCATTCGGAAGCGGCCATATTTTGCAAGCAAGGCTTTTGACTAATTGCTCTGTGTAGCTGGAAATAGCAACCACGCCATTCGTGCGCTTCAGACAGAAAGTTTCCAAAATTGCTGCCAATTGATGGTATTTGCTTTTGCGGTGTTCGGGTCTGCGGGCATGAATACGCATATTGCCATGCAGAGTGATTATATTAGGGTAACCAGAAAGAACGGCGGCCATCGCGCAATCCCGCTCTGTTCCTTGTCCATGAACGATATCGGGCTGAATTTCTTTCAACAAGTTTCTTGTTGCTTGAGCACAACCCAAGAATAAAGATTTAGCCCACCCCCATTTACCAACGATTGGTTGGTGGAAGAAGATATTACTAGCAATTTTTGAAGGATTTTTCATCGCGACCCGACTGCAGGAAATGACATGGATTTCGTGATCCGTCAAATTTGCAAATCCATTCAGAAGTCCTTGTGGAGCAGTTCCAAAATATGGCTCTGCTAGCTTGTAGTTCTTAAAATGCTCGCGGCTATCAGTTGTGATCTGAACGATACGCATTATCTATCAGGCTCTGCGTTGAAAGACTCTGTTATGCCCCACTTGAAGAATTTCCTGAAAGACGCTTGAGTCGATCTCAGCGGCAAGGCGAGAAGGACCGGGATGTCCTCCTGTTGCGAATGAAGGAGGGCGATACAAGGTGCTCAAGCCAGAATCATCCAGAATCACTAATCCGCCTATTTTAACGGCTTTCGAACAAGCTACCCAATCCTTAACAACTATTTCGTAATCATGATTCCCATCAATGTAAATCATATCCCATTTGCACGATGCGATTACCTCCAGCGCTATTTTATCTGTTGAGTAAGCCTGAACGAGGTTAGGTTTTGGCAGCCTGAAATGTTCAAAATGAGATAGAGTATCAAGATGGTAATCCAAAGCCCCTCGATACTTAGAGACAGAATCACCTACAGGAGTAAATGGAGATATGCCTGTGATGTTACAGTCAATACCTTCCTGCTTGCATAAAAGGGCAATTAAACTTATGACTTGGCCTCGATAGACACCGATTTCGAGAAAATTCTTGGGTTTAAACTCACGAAAAAGTCGCCACCACATTGAATGAAAGGCATCCTCGCCGAATCCGCGATGGTTGATGCCGAAGTATGCGCGATGATCACGAAGTTCAATAGGCAGTATGCGATGAAAATCCTGAAATGCTCTGAGATAGTAATCAGTGGGATTTTTAAGACTATCTGGAAAATGACTGGGCTCAATCGTGTTAATGAATTTTTGAGATAGAAGATAGCGTGATTTTCGCTCTGAAATCCATTTTATGTATTTTACTTTAAGGAACTTCAAAAATTTCATGTAATATATTAAAAATGATGCGCATATTATATTTTTTAAAAGATGGCTATTTTTAAACTTTTGTCACCGCGATTCGCATTTTATTGCTCCTAATAGTTCTTACGTGTTGCGATCACAATTAGATCGAGCAGTTTTACGGTCTCTTTGCATCTTTTTCTCGCAGCACTTCTGAGATGGGGCCATATTTCATCAAGATATTCCTGATCAGCAGTTCTGAGGGGAATGATTTTCAAATTCGTGAAGCCATTTTTTTCCATGGCAGTCAAGAACTCATCTGCAAAATGTCCTACTGCTCGTTGGTATCTAATAAAAATAAGGTCGAACAACCACTTGGGGAATGTTTGGAAGTCGAGCGGTGGCATCGGGTCTTCGAATAGTCCGTGACCGCTGAGATCAAACTTGTGCACCATGACTCCGCCAAACCTCACGACCTCGCCACAGTAGGAAAAAAATCCTTCCAAATCCTCGACATGTTCCAAAACATCAAACGAGTAAAGAAAATCAACCTTTTGCGGAAGCTGGATTTTTTCCAAAAGGCCTTGGTGATAAGTAGCCTTTTCTGGGTTTAGTTGCGGGGGGTCTCCCGCAATGATCAAATTGCCTTGGTTTGGCAAGCCTTCTTGTCCAACGAGGGCACTAAGCGCCTGTTGGTTCTCCCGAGACAATTCCAAAGGTAGATACTCGACAAGATGAACATGACTAGCTCCGAGTCCGAGCATCATGTCGGCTGCTGCAAAACAGTCGCCGCAGCCTATCTCACTAACCACGGAACCGTTTAAAGATTTGAGATTAGGAATATGCATTAGCAAAGTTTTGCAAATTCTGGAGTAGCGTTCGACTGCATGTTCAATGCCTGCATGCATGACGCGGCTTGCGGGGCGCTGTTTGATGTTATGTTTCAGTTTAAACGCGGTCAAGTGGCCGTAGAATGCAGTCTTAATGGCAGCTCGGTATTGGGTAAACCTGCTCATGAAAATATGATTTCCTTTAAAAAAACTACGATTTGAGGAAGGATGGGCTATTGTCCCGTAACTTCGGAAACTAATTCGCAATAAGAATCGATGTAGCGTTGACGATTATAGATTTTTTCAACAGCCTCTCGCCCTTGGATACCAAGTTGTGCTTGAAGCTCGGGATATGCGGCTAGGCGCACCATTTGTTGGGCAAAAGCTGCTTCTGTGCAAACACAGACCCCTCCGGGCATTTCGGATATGCATCCCGAGTCACGCGCGATCCAAGGCTTGGACTCTCTCATTGCCTCAAGCAGTGCAATGGGCTGAGCCTCGTGGTCTGAAGAAATCACAAAAATATTGCAGGCTGCAATGGCATCCAGTGTTCTGGCCCTCTCAATTTTTTCAAGCCATATGATGCGACCAGACTTTTCGCGAAATGGCAAACGGTCGTCTTCTTCCTTAAAGCGGACCGAATCGTTGTTGAACTCGCTGCCAATGAAGATCATGACTGCGTCCGGAATGGCAGCTGCTCGAAAAGCCCTTGCCGCATACCCCTGATCCTTCCGGCGACTGTAGTTAGCAACACAAAGAAAAATAATTTGTTTGTCCGATATACCATGCTCTACTCGGAAACCTGCTGGATTTATACCTCGGAGTCTCGGGTCCACTCCGTTCGGTATCACCTTGCGTCCTCGATAATGAATGGCTTTGGCGATCCAATGGTCGAAAAAACCGTTAAAGTCTGCTTTTTCACTTAAATAAACCGTTCGATCAATTTTATGAATCCAAGTTAGCATGTATAAAGCTCGGCAGACTGATCTTAGCCAAGTGGCTAGGCCCCAGGGGAAGGACTTATTCTTTATCCACTGCAGGGCAGCAAATCCATGACTTACAAGGATTTTTTTTGCAGGAATTTTTTCGAGTATATCAATAGATGCATACAGAGAGTAAAGATAAGCATGAAAAATAACAACATCCCAATCTCCGTGCTTCAGAAACTTCCTGTATTCATTAATCTCTCCGCTAAGGGAGAACTTTGAATGCCAGTCTTCTTTTATTGCAAACTCATGAATGAAAATTTCATGCCAGACTTTATTAACACGGGCTGGTGCGGTAGGTGCGGTTGCAACTTCTACTTCCCAGCCTCGGGCCAAAAAGCCCAAAGCCATTACCGAGGCTGCCTCGGAAACCCCGTCTTTGTTAGGAGGGAATGAGAATGAGGCGATGAGAATTTTCATCGGATTATCTCCATGTATACTTAAATTTAACTAGTTGGTTATCGGAATTTCGGTGCTAGCGCAGATGCGAGCCAAACCAGGATTGCATGAGGGGTTATTGGCCAGTCGCGCGCGCCGCTCCCGTAACGCGCACCTCAGGAATTCGAAGGCAGGAAAAATGAGGCTTATTCTTTGGGCGAGTGTTAATCTTGGCCCAATGTCGGATTCATTGTAGCTGCCCGTCTTCTGCCAAGCGGATGTGTAGTCGGATTGTTGAGGCCATTTGGTAAAGATTGGCTTATCGTCGACCCGTAGTGCGGTAATGCAGAGAAGAATCTTGTCATTTGTAGTAATTTCGATCCGATGTTTCAATTCAGCAGGTTTCCTCACATTATACCAATTGCCCTCTGCTGCAATAAGCATGCGCTCTACTTTGTATCCGTTGTCTTCTGACAAAACGCTGTGTAGCAACTCAGGACTGAACTGGTAAAAACCGTGGCCTGCATAATTGTGCCAGGGCGTTATCATGATGAAGCGACCGCCTGGCTTTACCATCTGCATGCAGTTGCGAATGGATACGGGAAAATTGAATATGTGTTCCAGCGCGCCGCCGTCGATAAGAGTGTCGAATGTGGAGTGCAACTTTAAACCGATGGGATGGTTCAAATCATGAATTAGGTCAGCGCCTTCGTAGGAGGAGGCATCCATCGCCATCAAAGGTTGCGCGCCCAGAGCCTTAAAAAAATCATCCCCGTGCCCTGGGTTTTCAAGGGTGGCTCCCAACCGAGAAAGCAAGCCCGAGTATTCAGAAGTCGTCATGTAAACCCCTTGGCGACCAAGGGTGAGTGTGCGTCCGAGGCTCACGCCGCGAGCTTTTTCTCCGAGTAGGAATTGCGCCGTGTTGAAGTCCAGTCCCATGCGATGGTGTGTTAGATCGGAGGTGGTCCTTAGTGCTTAATGGCAAAGGCTAGAGTGGTTCCGGAAACTCTCTTTGATACAAAGCTGGATTTCTTGATGTATCTTACTACTTCAGAGTGGCTTGGCACGCAGTCGTGCCACGCAATCACCCCTCCTGAGCGAAGCATCCGCCAGCCTTTTTCGGTGTCGTTCTTTACGTATTCATAACTATGTGCACCATCGACGAATACAAGATCCATAGTTCCGAGGTAGGGTTTCTCGTCAAAAGTTGCTGAGTCGGATTTTAAGAAAGTTACTCGATCCAGCAAGGTTTTTGGAATTAAAGAGCCTTTAGCCCCTTCTGCGGCTATTTTTTGCTCATCAAGCTTGGGAATCGGCAGGCTGTAGGCCGGGTGGTCTTCTGGTAGATCAAGAGTGAATACCATTCCCCCTGGTGCAATATTCAGCACGAGTTGCGTGGTCGAGACGCCTTTATATGTTCCAAACTCAAAGATTCTTTTTGCTTCTACAAGGTGCGCAAGTGCCGCAAGTGCTGCGCACTCCATAGGGGATACCGAGGCTCCAACACCTGGGAAGGATTGCATAGCCCATCTCTGGCTACCAGGGCAAATGTCAAGGAGATCGATGGATGGAATCGATCGGATATCCGCGACGGGATCGACGATTTCTCCAGCTGCCCAGTTTGTTATACCAAGTATATGTTTAAGATCCTGAGGATTTCGCAGAGCAATTTTTAGAAGACGCCTGATAAGTTGATTAATTTTAGAGCTCATTTTTAATTATTAAACAATTTTCCGAATTCGGAAAATTTTTCGGGATACATCACAAATGATTATTTTTATTTCGTTTTTAATATCCTTACTAATAGCTATAAACCAAGCTGAAGGAAGTGCTATTATTCCAAAAAAAATCGCTTCTAAGCACAGTTGCAATTTGGTGTCGAGAGCCGAGAAGAACGGAATAAATGACAAGGAAAAAAGTCCTGCAATTAGCATAATGAATCCGCCCGAACGCGCGACCCATCCAACAACTTCGAGGCGAGGGATTCGAAAAAATGCACCTGTTCGATATACTCCATAAGTTCCAGTAATTCCCAGGTTACAAAGTAAAGCGGTCGTTAGGAGGCCGATAAATCCCATGCTAGGCACAACGAGAATTGAAACAGAGACAAACACAATGCCCTCGATGAGATAAACATACTTCATGCCACTAATGTGTTTTGTGATTCCGCTAAGCCCTATATGGCAGCGTGTAACAGTGGTAATAAACAGCACGCAAGCCAGAAGGTAGTTGTTCCAAGGAGACCATGTCACTTTTCCCGAAGTCCAAAGTTCTACGAAGGAACCATTCATGAGAGCGATGCCGGCACCTACTGCGCTAGCCATGATTGCAGAGATGGCAACTAAATCGCAAAAACGTTTCTTTAAGCGACTGAATTCGCTGCGGACGAACATTTCGGCCAAGCCACCGGCAGAAGAATCAAAAATACGCGACACAAATTGTTGCGCCATAGTAAAGACCTTGGTGCAAATTGCCCATGTCGCAGCAGCTTCAATTCCGAGTGTGCGGCTGATGATAATAACTTGACTTGCCGATGCTAGCTGAGCTCCCAAATTCATCAAAAAGAGCCCACCTCCAAAGTGAAACAATTTGCGGAAAATCGCAGGATCAAATTGGCCCTTGTATTGGTGCGAAGGATACAAACCGAGCCTTTTGCAGGATGAAAAACAGAAAGTCAAGGTAACGATGGTTCCTATTGCAGCAGAAATCAGCAAACTGTAGAGATGCCACCCAATATAAAATCCAAACCATAATACAAAAAAAGCAACAATTAAGCTCAAGCCCGTAGCAAAATTGCTCAAATCAAGGCGTTGGTGACACCATAAAGGAGAGCCCAGAGTGGTCAGCGAGAGACGTATTCCGCTCAGCACTGCTTGTGTCGCCATTAGAATCGTGAACGAACTCTCCATTGAGGGAGGGAGTCCGAAAAAAGGAGCACCAAACCAAGCGAGAGCTATTCCTGAAATTGCTACGAGCCCGCCTTGGATCGCAAAAACGAGCGAACCAGTGCGCAAGATGCTGCCATAGATGCCGTCTTCAACATAGTCCTTATGATCGGAAAGTGAGCGAGCGACAGCGCCATTCATCCCAAATTCGAGAAGCATCAAGTAACCCGAAAGCTGCGTCACCAAGGCCCAAAGCCCAAATTCATCTTTGTCAAGGTAGTGCAATGCCAAAGGAACCGACGCCAGTGTATAAAGAATGTTGACGCCTATCGCAGCATAACTGGATAGCAATCCGGAAAAAAAATGCTTTAATCGAGACATTAAAGAGGTTAAAAACGCTTTCTTATTTCTTGATGAGCGTTCTAAATAATCTCTGTAAGGCTTGTCTTACTAAGTTTAAAATCCTTTGGAATTAAAGCAGAGTTATGACCTAAATTACGCTTAAAACCTCTCTCTAGAGACCCATTAGCATTTAAAACAGAATATATATCATATTCATCTGGAATAATATCCATAATTTCTGGATCGGTTAAACTGATATGCTCAAAAAATATGATAGGCTTTTTTCTGGTGATAATACGCTTTAGACCGCGAATTACAGAAGCCTCATGACCTTCCGTATCTATTTTAATGATATCTGGGAATGGCCCTCCATGCTTTTCTATAAAGTTATCACCTGTTTGGCATTCTACAGATATCGAGTAGCCAGTTCTTTTTGTCTTGTTTGCTTCTAATGTAGCGGTTGTGCTACCCCCATATGGGACTATCATGTTGACAGAGCCTAAACTATCTGAGAGTGCTATTTGATAGCCTGTCACATTTTCAAAGACAGCGTTTCCATCCTTTGCAATTGAAAACATCTTCGGATTTGGTTCAAAAAACGCGATATGAGAGTTTGGAAGCATCTTTGCTAAGTTGTAGCTCAACAACCCACAGTTAGCACCGCAATCCCAAATTGAACAATTTTCAAAACTGAATTGGGTAATTGCTATTAAAAGCGCTTGTTCCTCAAATTTGTCTTGAAGCACAGAGTTCAACCAGTAGGAGGCCGAAACATCTCGCCAATCTATCGTCACAAAATGACCTTCATCAAGTTTTAATTGGAAGGACTGTAGGCCCTTGAGAAAAGGTGCTGTTATTCGAAGTAAAAAACCCGCTCCTTTGAGGCCAAGTCGCCCATGCCAAAAACGATAAAAAATTACTAAAAACTTTGCTATCATATTACTATTCAGATATTTTTTGCAAGAAAAATTGCACCTTTTAAGAAAATATTGATTTACAATTTTATATTTTTAATTAGATTCCAAGTTATCTTATCAGCGTGCAATTGCTCTTGCCACTTTGCAGCCATTGTAGCCGGGTCGCGGCATCCGTTCGCCCATTGATTGATTTCAAGATCAATTGCATCAGCAACATCGCTCACTGCGTGCGATCTTGCTATAGTGCCTGATGCCAGAGTTGTGAACCATGAAGTTGAATTGAGTAAAGGGTGACGAGGCACCACGATGGAACAACCGCAACAAACAGCCTCTGCGGATGCGATATGAAATGATTCGTAGTTCGAAACGCAGAGAGAGATCTTCGCATAAGCCAAGACCTCTCTTAGTTTCTGATGGCTAATATGGTTTATAAAGCTGACTCGCTTTAAAAGAGCCGAATCCCAATCGTTTGTAAATGTCCTTGTTAAATCCATCGATGATCGACCGATAATTTTCGCATTCCAACTTGGATGACGCTTCAAAAACTCATGAATCGCCTTCAATGTTCCAGATGGATTTTTTTGCACATGATCTTCTAGGTTCCACCTTCCCACTACCGCCAAAGTATTGGCCTTTGTCTCTCCACAATAATTCATAAGGGGAGATACAGGATGAGGAATGACGATTGTTTTATTGCCAATTTGCTGCTTTTTAAGTGCAGTTAGGTGGTTAAAGAATGATTCTTTTGCTTCAGGGGTAACGCAAGATACAAAGTCCGATTCAGCGATCATTTCTAATCTGCCAGTTTCAAACGCAAACGGGAAAAAATCTCGAATTGTTCTCCCCGCAAGCCGGAGTCTTTTTTTTATTGATTTTTCGATCTTAAAAAATTTAATTATACAATTAAGCCACTGTTTAAAGTCTGTATAGGGGCTTGGAAACATAGCACAGTCCAAATTTTGGATAAGAACTACCGATGCTGTTCTTATGGCTCTCGCGATTGGCTTATATCTGGGGTTTCCCCAAGCATAAAGTATCACTAAGTCCAAGCCCAAACTTTTCCACCATTCTGAATCTTGAAGGCATGCGTGACTGCAACGCACCAGATCGCTTGGGTCATTTGGCCTTGCTGTGCCTGGCATAATGGAGATTGAATCATGGCCTATTATTTGAAAACCTCTACAAAGAAGCCCCGTGTCCCGACTGTAAAAACCAAGGTTAGCTTCAAACTCCACTGGGGTGCATGTCCCGATTCTCATATTTTTAAGGGTAGTTTGAAAAATTCCGAATTTCCGCGTCATCCTAGAGGCTTAAATTTAAAAAATAGGAGTAAGGTATTCCTGAAAAATTGTTTCGAGTCTCGATGGGTTAAAATACAGGCTTCGTTCTACCGAGGCTTGGCAGGCTAGGAACCAAGATTCTGGGTCACTCGTCCAGTTTGAGATTTGTGCAGCGGCGTGCTTGATCCATTGTTGGGCATTTGGAAAATACTCATTCATGCCAGTTCCGCGACCTGCAGCGGTGGCGATGCCGCCGATCCCGAGTGTGACGGAGGGCATTCCTGTAGAGTAGGCCTCTGGAAGCGCGCTGCTGGAGGAGTCGTGCATCGTCGGGTAGACAAATGCATGGGCCGACGATTGCATTTCCAAAAGCTGCTCACGAGGAACAAAATGAGACCAGGTGATCCATTGATCCATTTGAGAATCTTGCGCGATTTGTCTCCACGCCGCCTCGGCTTTTCCTTGCGTTACCATCGTTAGTGTGGCATTCACGCCATTCTTTCGGAGGCACTTCAAGACCAGAATCGCTAAATGCCCACCTTTCCACCACAACGCGCGGCCGGAAAATAAGAGTTTAAATTCTTTGTGGAGTTCGGACATTTGCTTTTGGCGTTTTAAGATAACTTCACGAGCATTAAATTGGGATACAAATACATCTGGAAATACTGTGCTAACGGAGCTACATCCGCTAAGTGTTAAAAGGCGGGCGGTTTGAGGAGTTGTAGCCAGCGTATGGCTTGAATTTTTTAGGACTGGTGTAACCAATGGATTCACGGCACAGAGGGTATTTAGCACGGGCCGAGTAAGTTCTTTGCAAAGCTCGCGGATAGGGAGATGCGCAGAAATGGCGAACGAAGCTGGCACATATTCGCCACCGCCGAGAGGTCCGAGCGTGTATTTGATTCCTAAAAGATCATAGCGTGGGAGGATTCTAAATGATCCCATAGTAGGATGATGTAATCCAACAGGCTTAATCGCTCGAAGTTTTGCTTGAATCTCGGGAATGAGCAAATCACACCAACTCTTATACCACTGGTAGAAAGAAAAGAATGAATTCTTCTGAGGATATGGATGCTCTATCTCGTGGAATACCCAGTTTGCGGAATCGGGGTGTCTTTTACAATTTGCAGCGGCTGTTTTTAAGCAGAAAACATGAACCTCGAACTGTGTGGCCAAGGCACGGGTCCATGCAAAGGCCTTCCCTGGCTCACTACCTGCATCGGGATGCGGATCGGGACAACAAACGATGAGCCTTGGTTTGGGCATGGTGTGATTTTACGAAGTTACGACAGAATCATCGATGGTAGAATGATTTTATCTGCAGATTTGCGCAGATGGTTCGGCTGGAGGCTGCAACAGAAGAGATTTTAGACAAAATTAATAAAATTTACAGACCCGGAGCTTAGCGGAGAACAACAAACGAAGTTTGCCTGCAGGGTGAGCAGAGCAAGTCAATTAACAAAATTTGCTTCTACGTCACGTGACTCCTGCGTGACGATTGGAGTGGTGCCCAGTTTACGATTTTTGAACGGGTCATTAGTTGCGTCCATCATTTCTTAGGACTTTTTGTGCGATTTCTTCTAAAACTTGAACGAGAGAAATCGGCAGGCTTGCGGCAACTGTCTCTCCAACATGCTTATGGTGGGGAAATGTAGAAAGATGCCGGTGGTGTGGCGCATCATCCCAACGAATAAGGAGACCGCCTTCAGAGGACTGCCAGTGATAGGAGTAATGCCTCTCGTTGCGATTAAAAAACTCCTGCGCAAAAAGCAAGCTGCCATCTTGAATGTGAATCTTGATTTTATAGTAAAACCCGTCTTCCCAAGTCCGGAATCCCAAAACTTCGAACTCCGAAACGATGGTCGACTGATCAAGTGAATGAAAAATCTCCACGGCGGATTTCCAAAATGCGATGAGCCAAGTCTTTCAAGGTCATTTTGAGGCTTTGATATTCCATCCAGTCGTCATAAAAATTGGTATCCTCACTGGATTCACTCCCGATGTCAGACCATTCTCGTTCAAGCGCGCTTCCGTGCTTGCGTTTAAGAATAGCATCCAAATCATGGAGACGTGTTTGCTCCGCAAGTAGTTCCAACAAAAAATAATTTGCACTTTGTTTTTTATCGAGCGTGAGCATGAATGGAATTTCTCTCTTAATATATTTTTTTCAAGTCTCTTTTTTGCGTATTTTTAACGGGAGCCACCTTCTCGCTGTGCGGCAAAATTATTGGATTTGGCGAAGTGTGTTGAGGAAAGGAATTGGTGGAGAAAAAATGATCTCCGGGTAGTGGATGTCCAAGTCTAAAAGGTGTGGATCATAGCTGATCAAGTGTGTGGAATGACCATTCATTGCGCAGAGCAGAAAAGCGATGTCATTCTCATCGATAGGGTAATGGCGAAAATGGAAGAATTTGATGTCAACGATCTCTGCGAGGAGGGCGAGTTGGCGCAGAAAAGTCAGAATGGCGTTATCATCCACGCCTCGTTCGCGTAGTTTCGTTGCGTATTCCGCAGCGATGTCTTTGGAGAGGAGTAGGGTAAATTCGCCTTGAAGCCACCGGTCTATGATTTCACGATTCGGGCTACTGGATGACTGGGATTTTCCAGCTGCAACAGCAACTGTTGTATCAAGAACGGCACGAATCACTGGGCGGTGATGGATTGATGGATTTTTGACATTTCCAAGCGCGCCTGTTTTTCGTCGAATCCTGAGATTTTGAGTTTTTCGGCTTCTGCGAAGGCCTGATTGACGAGGCTAAGAATCTCGGGACTGAAGCGTTTTTTTAGGATTTGGCGGCGTGAAATTTCCGACTTGATGAATCGGGCGACAAGATTCTGCAAGTCATGAATTTCGTTGGCTTCTTCAAGCAGCTCTTTAGGTATTGGAATGCTTGTCATAATATTAAGATGCGTTGATTTGAAATGGTATGCAAGGTTGAAATGAGGAGGAACGAATAATGGGTAAGTGATGGCGAGTTTGTAGCGGCGGTCTATGACCGCCGGGGTTGGGGCTGGGCGACTTTCGGCGGTCATAGACGCGCCGCTACAGGGATTGGCGTTGGAATGTGGACCAGATGTCTGTAAGGGCGTGAGTGATTATGGCACCGTCGAGGAAATCTTGATGTGGAAGAATGGGTTGAATGTCCAGGATGCGTTGGATGTCGCGAAGGTGTTTTTCGCTTTTACCTTCTTTATAAAAAATCATTTTCCAAAGGATAATGTATTCGGCTGGGGCAATGTGGATCGAGCCGTGCGGTGTTTGTTGGGTGAGTCGGTTTTGCCAAGCCCATGCGAAGGTGGCGTCGCGATTACCGGGGTAGAAGTCCGCTTTGAGCCCTGTCGGGATATGGATAATATTGAAGTGGCTGCGGCAGTCGCGAGCAATTTCCGAGGCGATCACATCGCCAGGCGGACAATAATACTCGGGTTCTTGAAAAAGGGATAAGAGCGTGGGGATGTCTTTGAGACTGACAAGCAACGGGATATCGATATCAAGGGTGAGTCGAGGTTCGCTGTAGTGCATAGAACCGACCGATCCAGCAATAATGTAGCGGAGGCCAGCATCGTGGATGGGGCGCACGAAGAGGGCGAGCAGATTAGGTTCTTGTTCTGGCGAATTCACGGGCAACGGATTTTTGGTGTTCTTCTTCGGTGAGATGGGGATTCGCTCGACGGCTTGCCGCCAGGCGGGCATCGCGGGCCATGAGCCACAATCCTTGGGCCACGGCCCACTTTTCAGCGAAGCTCATTTCGCGGAATCTCTGAATCTGAATGGGATGGAGTGGCTCAAGTTGCATGGGAACAGGAGTGGTTTTTTTAGATCCGCCTACGCGCTGCGCGACTACGGCGTGAGGTGTCCGCCTACGCGCTGCGCGGTTATGGCGTGATGCAGTGGCTGATGGCGAATTTGTAGCGGCGGTCTATGAGCGCCGGGGTTGGCTAGATTTTCTTGGAACTTAAATCGGTAAAATCCTGACTTTCTTTTTATCCGATGCAAGGGTAACTATAGCTCCTTCGAGAAGAGGTGTTTGAAATTGCTCAAGCAGCTGCACAACTAAAAGGCCAATCGCGTCTGGACCGGGATCTTGAACTCTGGCTTGAATCACGCTCGGGCTCTTCGATTTTGTCTGCGCAAGCAAAGTTCCAAAATCCAGATCATGAGTAAATATAATAAATTTGTTATCATGAGCATAGGAAAAAATGACGGAGTCGTCCGCATGACACTCGCCGATCGTTGTCCAATGGATGGATTCAATTCCACGAGTCCCAAAAAACGGAACCCAGTCTGGAGACAAGCAGACATCAATCAAGATTTTCATGCCGGCAGCAGCTCGGCATCAAAAGCTTCTGACAACCAACAGGCGTAGGAGAGGGCGGCTGAGATATCCTCCATTTCAAGATAAGGATAGAGATAAAGAATTTCCTCACGGGATCGCCCCGTGGCAACGAGACCTGCTATGGTTCCCACAGTGATTCTCATCCCTCGGATGCAGGGCTTACCGCCCATGACCAGAGGATTTCTGGTAATTCTATCTATCGTATCCATAAATTAAATTCTTGAAAGTTCCTGAGTGAAGCTATGTTTCGATCTCGCTGTCATAAATTGCAAGCCTGTAAAATGGGCTTTTCTGGCAGGCGACATGTCTCCCTTACGATATTGTGGTTTTGCAATCCGGCAATTAATTTTTAGACAAAAGTAACGGATTCCACCTACGGGGAGGAGAGGTAACTGGTGGCGGGCTTTGTAGCGGCGGTCTATGACCGCCGGGGTTGGGGCTGGGCGACTTTCGGCGGTCATAGACGCGCCGCTACAGGGGTGGAGCGCTGGTTTTCTCGAGACAACCTCTAAAAAGCCCTTTATCGTTCGGCATATTCCTCTTTGATTCTCTCGCTGAGCCAGACCTTAATGATGGACTGTCGCGTAACCCCAATGAGGTTGGCTTGGCGATCCAGTCTCTGGATCATCCAAGTTGGTAAATCCACATTGACTCGCTTTTGGTTCAAGTTGGGACGCCGCAGCGTGGACATGTCGAGGTAAGGCAGAATGTCTTCCTTTCCATCATCAAAGATTTTATCCAGTTCTTCTGCTTTCATAATAGATTTGTTACAGAAGTTTTTTAGACAGGATGACAGGATTTGCAGGAGCAACAGGAGGGGGGGGAGACAAAGCAAAATTGACGAAATTGGGGGAGGGTGAGGAAGCCGTAACTGATGCCGAGTTTGTAGCGGCGGTCTATCCGTCGATCAGCGGTATTTTCGGCGCTCACAGAGCGCTGCTATAGGCTCGCGGCGAAGGCTTCGAGGTCTGTGCAACGGGCGGCGCTGGCCAGAAGTTGGGTGAGTTTGGGAAGGTCGTTGATGTTTTCGATAGCTTCTATCAGGCCTTCGGGCACTTGCTCGAAACGGGTCTCCAAAACTTCCATGACGGATTGCTGCTTGGAGTGGATTTGTTCCTCGCGGCGGCCTTCTTGGCGGCCTTCTTGGCGGCCTTCTTGGCGGAATTGTTGTTCGAGTGTCATAGCGGATGATTGGATACTTGGGTTGGTGATGTTTTTAACTTTGCGAAGGAATTGATCTTTGTCAATATCAGCTCGTAGGATGTAGCGGAGGAGCATCTCGATGGCAAACGGGGGGAGTTGTGTGAGAAGGGGTTCGTCCCAAACGGTATCATCCAAGAGTGCGCCAATGCGTTCGGCCTTGAGGGCTCGCAGGGTGAGGATGCCCATGGGCGTGCCGAGGATTTTATCGAAGGGAATGCGATAGAGTTCGACGAGGCGGTAGGAAAAATCTGGCGTATGGGCAGCGAGATCGTTGGCGAGATTGGAGGGAACCTCGATGAGGTCGGAGAAACGAACGGGTGCCTGCCAAAGCTTGTCGCTCTGGGCCAGCACGATGGGGACAATGGGAGGGAGTTTTTTGAGCGAGGAGTCAGCACGCAGGGCTTTTTCCCAGATGCGAACCATGTAGGCGAGAAGGCGGAGGGCGATCCAGCGGTCGTCGGTGCTCTGGTGTTCGAAGAGAATGTAGAGGAAAGCTTTGGACTGATTGATGGTGGCAGTGTAGAGCAGATCGCTCTCGGAAGCGGCAAATTCTTCAGCAATAAAGGTGCCGCTCTCGACGCGGAGCGTGGCCCAATCGACGCTGTTCGAGAGGCCGGGCTCGAGGTGTTCTTGTAAAAATGCAACAGCGGTAGGGATATCGGAGAAAGTGGCCTTTGCCAGCTTGTCATGGGGGTTGTGAATGGAGTCGTCAGACATGCAGGAATGGGTGGGAAGGCTCTTTTAAACAGGATTGCAGGGATAGACAGGAGGGACAGGAAGAGATTGTAGACAAAATGATCCACCTACGCACTACGCGACTACGGCGTGACGGGTCACTGGTGGCTGATATCTGTAGCGGCGGTCTATGACCGCCGAGAGGGGGTGGATTTTCGGCTGTCATAGACGCTCCGCTACAGGGACGGGCGTTGGAACGTGGACCATACGTGTGTGAGGGCGTGAGTGATTATGGCGTCGTCGAGGAAATCTTGATGCGGAAGAACAGGTTGCGTTTCTTAACCTCTGTGTCCTCCGTGCTCTTTGACTCGCTCGCACCCGCTCGGCTCACCCTTCGGGCCAACCTTTGGTTGCTCTATCTCAAAGGGCCCGCCTTTTCGATTGTGGTTAAATCTCCTCGTATCACGCTGTGGGATTTTGGTTTTCAGCAGGTAATACAGGAAGAGGGAGTTCCACTTGAGATAGCGGACAGCGAGGCGGCGGGGTTCCGTGGCGAGGCGGTAGGTCCATGTGAGGCCTGCGCGTTGCATCCAAGCTGGGGCGTCGGGTTTGGTGCCGGCATTGACATCGAAGGCGAAGCCGACGGCGAGAAGGATGCCGCTGGGGAGGAGCGGCTTGAGGCGTTGGAGGAGGTGGTATTGCTTGGGTGTGCCGAGACCGATCCAGACGAAATCGGGGCGTAGTGCTTGAAGTTCTTGGATGACTTTGGACTCATCTTCCAGCGTGCCTTCGGCCTTGCATTTTCCATGGTAGGAGCCAAGGACGTTCAGGAGTGGATTTTTTTCGAGCACGCGCTCGCGGAGTTTTTTTCCGCATTCTGGACTGCCGCCGAGGAAGTAGTGAGAGAATTCGGAGGGGCAGGTGGCGAGGAATTTTCGCAGGAAGGTGGGGCCGTAGACGCGGTCTTGAAGGGCGGCGCCTTGGCGGTTTAGGCACCAGATGAGTGGCATTCCATCGGGGACGAAGAGGTCGATGCTGGCTGTGGTGGCTGCGAAGGCGGGGTCGTGCCGCCGCATGGTGACGATGTGGGTATTTGAAAAATCGACCGCGTAGGGGCTGGGTTGCCGAGAACGGGTTAGGAGTTTCGCGCCGAGGGACTCGTAATCGGTGCAGGCGAGGTCGGTGGAGAGGACGCGGCGGGTTAAGGGCATGTGGGTGAGATGGGAAGAAGTGGCGAGTAACGAGTCGCTGGGACGAGTTTGTAGCGGCGTCTCTGTGAGCGCCGGACTCGGTGGTGAAATGCGGCGGTTTTTTGGCCAAATGGCTGATTATTTTAACCCATGCTGCCGCCTTTGGTTGCGACTTTTGTGAAAAGCAGCTCCATGGCGGGGAGTCTTGGGTGGTAGCGTTTCCAGAACGCGGTTTTTTAGTCGATGGATGTGGGGAACTTCGAGGCGGTATCGAGGAGCTTTTGGGCTAGTGGGATGAATCGGAGGGCGCGGTCGTGCCATTGGGTGACGCGCTTGAGGCGGAGTTGATAGTCGTCGCTCTTCTCTGAGGTCAGGCTGGGCAGGAGGGGCTTGAGCGCGGTGAGTTGGGTTTTGCTGGAGTCTAGGCGGGGTAGCAGGCGCTGGCGGACAAAGCCGGAAATGAGGGCTTTTAGCTCAAGCTTGGCCGCGTAGGTGGCTGTGCGCGTGCTGGCGTCGCGCTCGATCGCTCCTAATGTCTCCAACGCGCGGAGACCTTGACTCGCGGAGCCTTTGCTGATGCCGAGGCGCGAGGCGATGTCATCCATCGTCAGTGGCTCGGGCGAGGCAAAAAGAATGCCATAGATCTCTCCGTGGGAGCGAGGATTCCCGAAAAGATCGGCTAGCTCGGAAAAGACCTCGACGAGCGTGTTTTCGAAGTGCTCGCGGGAAGCTGTATCGGTGGCATGCGTTCTAGGAGCAGGCTGTGCGGCGAGGCTCATTGGTAAACATTCTTCCACGAGCGGTCTTACAGTTCAATTCAAAATGAATTTTATTTTTGGGGAAGGGAAGCGATGCGTTTCCACGATTGAACGGGAAACATCGGGAGGCTGCCGGTGTGGAGGCGGAGGCGTCCCCCGGCGGCCAGCGAGAGGTTGTATTCCTGGAGGTCGATGCCGACGACGCGACCGGTGCGCGTATCGAAGTGCTTGCGCAGATCGCGAATGAGCCAGCGGGATTGACCTGCGGGCCGGATATCTTGCCACTTGGGTTCGCCGATTTGCCAGCCAGCCTCGGACATGGTTTGGGGCAAAGAAATAATGCGGCCAGTGAAATCCGTGCCGCTTTTTTCGATCTGGATCACGCAACCCGCGAAGGCGTCGTCCAGACGCTCCCAGCGGCCTTCGAGCGGCTCATCCGTGCCAATGAGAAAGAGGAGGAAATCCACGATGTCCGATCAGATCAGGCCCCCTCGCAAAACAAAAGCCTTCATGCGAATCCAGCAGTAGAAGACAGACGAAAAAAATACCTGCTGTGAAATAAGCCAATGCTCATTTGGTGTATTTCCTCTCTGCGTATGAAGTGCTAATACCGAGCTATGGATTTCATCGATCTCAAGACCCAGTATCTCAAATTCAAGCCCGCCATCCACGAGGCGATCGATCGCGTTCTTGAGCACGGGCGCTTCATCATGGGACCTGAGGTCGAGGCGTTGGAAAACACGCTCGCCGATTATGTGGACTGTCTTCATGCCATCACGGTGGCTAGCGGCACGGACAGTCTGGAAATAGCCCTGCGCGCGCTGGAGATCGGCCCCGGCGATGAAGTCATCACAGTTCCCTTCACCTGGATCAGCACGGCGGAGGTGATTGCGCAGGTTGGCGCGAAGCCGGTGTTCGTGGACATCGACCCCTTGGATTTCAATATTGCTGTCGAGCAAATCGAGGCGGCCATCACTCCCGCCACGAAAGCGCTTTTGCCCGTGAGCCTCTTTGGCCAGATGCCGGACTACGATGCCATCAACGCCATTGCTTCAAAACACGGCCTCACCGTCATCGAAGATGCCGCACAGAGTTTCGGCGCCACGCGCCTCGGAGTGAAAAGCTGCAATGTCACTCAGATCGCCAGCACGAGCTTCTACCCCGCCAAGCCGCTCGGATGCTACGGCGAGGGTGGCGCGCTGTTTACAAATGACGACGACCTTGCTGTGAAAATGAAAGCCATCCGCACGCACGGTGGCGTTCGCCGCCACTACCACGACCTCGTTGGAATGAACGGCCGCTTCGACACGCTGCAGGCCGCGATCATGCTCGCCAAGTGGCCCGGCTTTGCCGCTGAGGTCGAGGCCCGCAACCGCATCGGCGCCCGCTACTCCGAAAAGCTCCGCGATGTCTGCGCGACCCCCGCCATTCGCGAGGGGAACACCCATGTTTACGCCCAATACACAATCCGCGTGCCAGACCGCGACGCCCTCGCCGAGAAACTCAAAACGCTCGGAATCCCCACGGCCGTCTACTACCCGAAGTGCCTCCACGAGCAACCGGTCTTCGCTCCGCTCGGCTACAAATACGGCGACTTCCCCGAAGCCGAGTCCGCTTCCCGCGAAGTCCTCAGCCTCCCGCTCAATCCCTACCTGACCGAAGAAGACCAAGACCGCGTCATCGCCGCTGTCAGACAGGCTTTGGGGGTTTGAGGCATCGCCTGAAAATTCCTTTGTAAAGAAACAGTGCTGGGGACATTTCTCATCGACAAAAATTTCGTTAGGCAAATGAAGTGAGATGGCGTGAGAATATCGGCCTTGGCAAACGGCTATCAAATCGCTGAGGGCAAAGCCGAGTCTTAGGTTTCTTGCGATATTCCAATGTCAATCTCATTCGACAAAATCAAAACTCTAGAATACGATATTCGTATGAGTTCGCTCTTGGAAATTGAAGAAGCTGCCGATGTTCTTCCCATTGAGGAAAAGAAAGAACTTGTAGCTTTCCTCCTTACCCGCCTTCGCGGTGGTGGAGACGAGCTTCCGCCAGTGCGTGATATTCCGAAAGCAACCATCGACAAATGGGTTGCTGATGATGAAGAGGGTTACAGAAAATTTCTCGCAGGAGCGTGAGAATCTTTCTTGATACAAGTGTCCTTCTTGCTGCCTGCCGTTCCAAATCTGGAGCATCAAGAGCCATTCTTTATATAGCTGAAAAACAAGGCTGGAAGCTTATCGCCAGTCCATGGATTCGTAGTGAGGTTGCAAGAAATCTTTCCGAGTTTCCTTTCGAATCCACGGCGATTTGGATCACTTTGCGTTCCCGCATTTCCCTTGTCGATGATGTTGTCTCCATTCATCGAACCTTGGTTTTTCCAGCCAGCGAGGATCGACCATTTTTGATCAGGGAGCGAAATCAAGGTCGCTTGGACTGATTCAATCCCCAATCAAGAGCTTTTCTGAAAAAGGATTGGGGAAGTTTTGAGACTAAAAAAAAATCTGCTCGGGGGGGGACTCGAACCCCCATGCCTTGCGGCATGCGCCCCTCAAACGCACGTGTCTGCCATTTCACCACCCGAGCGAAGGAAGAAAGAAAGTAGCGGGTTTTCGATCGGTTGCAAGCACGAATTTCAAGGGAATGCGCTTGCTGCTTCCAGCAGGCTGAAACTACATTTGTGGCATGAAAGTATTGGTGACCGGCGGCGCCGGATTCATTGGCTCGCACGTGTGCAGGCGCCTCTTGTCCGAGGGGCACGAGGTGGCGGTGATCGATGATTTTAATGATTTCTATAATCCGGCCATCAAGCGGGCGAATGCTGTCTCGCTCGGTAGCGGAGCTCTTATTCACGAGGGCGACATAAGGGACCGCGATTTTGTGCGGCGGGTTTTGGCCGATGGGCGTTTTGATGGCATCATTCACACAGCCGCGCGCGCCGGTGTGCGGCCCTCGCTCAAGGATCCCCAGCTTTACATCGACACCAACATCACGGGCACGCACAACCTTCTGGAAGCGGCCCGGGAGCAAGGCGTGGGGAGATTTATCTTTGCATCCAGTTCGTCGGTTTATGGACTCTCCAAGACGGTTCCTTTTACCGAAGACCTTGCACTGCCTCAAACGCTCAGCCCTTATGCGGCAACGAAGCTTGCCGGCGAGCATCTCTGTGGAAACTACGCGCATCTCTACAAAATGCGGGTGGTGTGTCTACGATTCTTTACCGTTTACGGCCCGGGGCAGCGTCCAGATCTGGCTATTCACAAATTCACCGACGCGATCCACCACGGCCGCTCGATTCCGCAGTTCGGCGATGGCTCCACGCGGCGCGACTACACCTACGTCGACGACATCGTGCAGGGCGTGATGGGCGCACTGCGCTACGAGGGCCCGCATTTCGATATTTTCAATCTAGGAGAAAACCAAACGACGACCCTCTCGGAGCTGATCTCCGCGATCGAAAGCGCGCTGGGCAAAAAGGCCATCATCGAGCGCCTGCCCGAGCAGCAGGGCGACATGCCGCTCACGGCAGCGGATATTTCAAAAGCCCGCGAGCTGCTGGGCTATGATCCTCGAACGAAAATTCGGGAGGGCATTCCAAAGTTTGTGGAGTGGTATTTGAACAAATGAACGACGTCGTCGACATCGCCTCGGCGCTCATTCGCATTCCCAGCGTGAATCCCGACGGCGGCGATCCCGGCACGGATCAAACCGGCGAGGCGTCTTGTGCCTCGTGGGTGGCGGATTTTTTGCGGGGCTGTGGAGCGGAGGTTTCCTTGCGCGAGGTTTTGCCTGGACGACCCAATGTCGTCGGACGATTTCCGAGCCGCTGCGCTGCTGGTCGCCGGATTCTTTTGGCTCCGCATCTCGATACGGTGAGCGTGGCTGGCATGACGATCGACCCCTTCAGCGGCGAGGTGCGAGATGGGAAGCTGCTCGGACGCGGCGCCTCGGATACCAAAGGCACGGCGGCTGCCATGCTTTGCGCGCTGCGCGAGGCTAGGGAGATTTTGGCCGAGTCCCCCTACGAAATCTGGTTTGCCGGGCTTGTGGGCGAGGAGGCCGGACAGTTCGGAGCGAAGGCTCTGGCGGCCGAGGAGACATTTGATTTTGTGATGGCCGGTGAGCCGACATCCCTGAATGTCGTTTACACGCACAAAGGCTCCTGCTGGCTCCAACTTCGGACCCACGGGCGAGCCGTCCACGCATCCCAACCCGAGGCGGGGGAAAATGCCATTTATCAAATGATGCAGGCGATCGAGTGCTTGAGGAGTGAGGGGATTCCCAGATTGGCTGCGAGTTCGAATCTAGTTCTTGGCACATCAACGCTCAGCGTCGGAACAATCCGGGGCGGATCGAAGGTCAATATCGTTCCCGATTTTTGCGAGGCCTCGGTGGATATCCGCATCATTCCCGGCATGGATCCCGAGTTCATCTTGGATCTTTTGCGTCAGCGTGTGCCGAATATCGAAATCGACCTGAAGCGTTCGGAACCACTTTACACCGACCCCGCTCATCCGGTGATCGTTCGCCTTCAATCGCTTGGTTCCGAGTTGGTGGGGGCACCTTGGTTCTGCGATGCTGCGGTATTCGCCTCGCACGGATGCCCCTCTGTGGCCATCGGTCCGGGATCGATTGCACAAGCGCACACGGCGGATGAGTTCATAAGGGTCGCCGATCTCGAAGCCGGCGCGGATTTTTTTCTGCGTTTCTTGAAGTCACTGCAGTAGGCCCCAGCATCAGCGTTCTTGATCTCTCGCTGGCGAAATGGAAGATTCGCGACTATAAGCAAGGAATATTACAGTTGGGAAAAGGACTCTCGGGCTTCTGAAAAGCCATTCTACGCCCGCAAAATCGTGTGGGTGCCGCTGGTGGTTTTAGCTGTGGGTGTCCTGACAGCATGGATAGGCTTCGGCGTGCTCACACAGAAATACGAGGCGCGTGCAGAGGAATTCGACCTCAAGCAGGTGAGTCAGATGGAGGCGGCATCGATTCTCTACGACCGCAAGGGGCGCGAGTTCGGGAAGCTTTTCATTCAAAACCGGCAACCGGTGCCCTACGACCGCCTACCCCCGATGCTGGTGAAGGCTGTGATCGCCGCAGAGGACAACCGTTTTTACGACCACGACGGCGTGGACTACATGGGCATCTTCCGCGCGGCCATAACAAACTGGCGCAAGGGCCGCATCTCGCAGGGAGCCAGCACAGTGACCCAGCAACTCGCCCGAAATTCCTTCGAGCTTCGCGAGCGCACCTACGAGCGCAAACTGGTAGAGCTCTACCTCGCCTGGCGAATCGAAAAAAATTTCAGCAAGAAGGAGATCATGGAGCACTACCTGAACCGCGTCTATTTCGGCAGCGGGTTCTACGGTGCGGAAGCCTCCTCGCAGGGGTATTTTGGGAAAAACGCCATCGACATGACGATTGGCCAGTGCGCGGCCCTCGCCGGTCTGCTCAAGAGCCCCCAGGCTCTCTCGCCATTTAACAACCCCAAGGACTCCACCGAGTCCCGGAATTTCGTCCTCGGGCGTATGCGAGAGCTGGGATTTATTACGCGTAAGCAATACGAGGACGAGCTCAGCTCGCCGCTGGGCACCGTGCAGCGGACGAATCCCTTCAAAGTCAGTTATGCCATCGAGCTGATTCGGCAGCAGGTCATCAAGGCGCTTGGCTTCGAGCGGGCTATGAATGGTGGCTACCGCATCGATACGACATTGGACTCCGACCTGCAGCAGGCAGCGGACCGTGCAACGCGTGAGGTTTTATTAAAAGTCGAGCAACAGCCTGGCTATAGTCATCCGACATTCGACCAATATCGTGCGACCACGAAAAAAATCGAAGACGCGATCAATCGTGGCAACATGTCCGTCAAAATGCCCGAGCCGAAATACCTACAAGGAGCCGCATTGGTTGTAGAGAACACGGCGGGCGGAATCCTCGCCATCACCGGCGGACGGGATTTCAAGCACAGTGAATACAACCGCGCCCTCCAAGGAACGCGATCCGCCGGCACGGCATTTACGCCTTTTGTTTTCGCATCCGCCTACGAATCCGGCATCTTCCCCGGCGAAATCGTGCAGGACGCCTGTATCGACAACCGCTATGTGATGGTCGGCGGCGAGACCGGTCTCCTCGGTGAGTGGGGTGTTGAGATCGAGGACAACGAATACGAAGGACCCATGACCACGCGCGATGCTCTCGTGAAGGGCAAGAACGCCGCCACGGTGCGTCTCGGAATGCAAGTCGGTCTCGATGCGGTGAAAAAAACTGCTGCCGCCGCAGGCATCACTTCGCCGCTGAGGGATTACTCGAACGCCTTTCTTGGCAGCAGCGAACTCAGCCTCGACGAACTCGTGCTCGCCTACACCGTGTTTCCCAATGTTGGTCAGCGCCCCGCCGACCTCTACATCATCCAGTCGATCCGCGAACCTGAGGGCGAGATCATTTTTAAGGCCCCGCGCAAACGCTACCGCGCCATCTCGCCCGCCGCCGCCTACGAGACACATTCTGTGATGTCCGATTTTATGGAGCGAGGAGTCGGTTCGCTCGGACGAAAAAAATTCGGTCTCGGCAACTTCCCAGTCGCTGGAAAATCCGGCACCGCCTACGGATTCACCGATACCTATTTCATAGGCTACACAAACACCGTGACCTGCGGCGTGTGGGTCGGCTTCGACAAACCCACAAAAATCTACCGTGGAGCCTTCGGCAAGGATCTCGCCCTCCCGATCTGGAGCCAAATTATGAACGCCTCCGCGCAGAGCTACCCGCCTCGCGAGGTCGAGCGCCCCTCTGGTTTGAAGGAAGTCGAAATCTGCCGCTCGTCTGGGCTCCTCGCCACACCGCGATGCTCGGCGAAACCAGCCGACACGGTCATAGGCCAACGCCCCCCTGAAGCGAACACCTACAAGGAACTCGCCACCGAAAAACAAGCTCCTACAATCCCCTGCGACATCCACGGCGGCGGAGTCCGCACCTACGCGAGGGAATTCGACGAGGCAGACTGGCCACGCGCGGCAACCGCCATCGATCTCACAAAAATCCGCCCTGTTGCCGTGACCTCTCCGCCGTTGGTTGGCTTCAATGACATCTACCGCTCCGTCCGGCCCGGCGCGGAATCTGAAAACGACGAGGACATTCCCGTGGCCAAGGCGGTTCCGGTCAATACGCCACCTCCCGCCGCCGAGGGAGCTGTGCTTGCTGCTCCCGCATCTGGCGAAGTCGAAATCCGCCGAGCGGAACCTGTGAAATCCCAAACCGCTCCCATGGAACAACCCGCCATCGAGGCACCGCCGCCTGCGGCGATGGATTTTTTCTAATTCTCCGATGGTTGAACTCCGCCAAGTCAGCAAGCGCTTCGGATCACACGAGGCTCTGAAAGACGCGAGTTTTGCAATCAACACCGGCGAGTTCATGACATTCCTCGGTCCCTCCGGATGTGGCAAAACCACCTGCCTGCGACTCATCAGCGGATTCGACACGCCAAGTTCCGGCCGGATTTTTATCGATGGCAAGGATGTGACATTTGATCCCCCCTACCGGCGCGATGTGAACCAGGTTTTTCAAAATTACGCCCTCTTCCCGCATCTCACGATTTACGAAAACATCGCCTTCGGGCTGCGCATGAAACGCGTCGCTCCGGCGGATATCACACACCGCGTCCAGCGCGTCTTGGAGATGACCGCACTGGGCGATTTCGTGAACCGCAAGCCAGCCCAGCTATCCGGCGGCCAGCGCCAGCGCGTTGCCTTGGCCCGCGCGATCATCTGCGAGCCCAAAGTTCTCCTCCTCGATGAACCCCTCAGCGCCCTCGATGCCAAGCTGCGAACCCAGATGCGGGTGGAACTGAAACAACTCCAGAAAAAACTCGGCATCACCTTCATCTATGTGACCCACGACCAGGAAGAGGCTCTGACGATGAGCGACCGCGTGGCCGTAATCAATGCCGGCCGCGTCGAGCAGATCGGGACCGTGAGCGAGATTTACTACAAGCCCGCCACACGTTTTGTCGCCTCTTTCATTGGCGATACAAACATCGTCGAAGCACAAATCCTCGACTCCGACTCCGGCATGCTGCGGTGCCGTCTGAAGGGTGGACTCGAGTTACGCGTCCGCCGACAGGAATCGGATGCGTCTGCAAAACTCCTCCTCTCACTGCGCCCGGAAAAAATCCGCCTTCATCGCATCGATCCCCGAGGCGTCAATTCCTTCTCCTGCCAAGTCGCCATGGAAATCTTCAAAGGCGCCGTGGATGAACTCACCCTCACCGTTCAGGGAAATCTCCAACTCGGTGCGATTCTTGCCAACGACGGCAACGCCGAGACAGACTTCCATGAAGGAGATCAGGTTTTCGCCAGTATCCAACCAGAGGATATCCACATCGTCGCGGAGTGATTTCGCTTGCCTTGAACAGAAGGAGGTCAATTTGCAACAGCCAAGTGATCATTTCCGTTCAAATTTTTTTTTGAAAAAAAGATTTGACCACTAATTTCAATGAGATACGACATGGCACAGATAGTGCTTGAGCAGTGACAACCACCGTATCAGGCAGGTTATCTCGGGACAGCCATGAGGCGACTCCCGCGAAAAGAAACAAACAACAAACAACTAAACTAAAATGAAACTGAATAAATCGATTGTTGCTCTCACGAGCCTCGTGGCCTTTGCCGCGACGCCGCTCTTCGCGGGAACCGGTAAAACCTTCAAAGAGACCGTCGTGGTCGAAGAGGAAGAATCCTCCTGGTATAACGCTGCTCTCAGCACGGGCTATGACAGCCTCTATATGTTCCGTGGCGTAAACACCCTTCGCTCCAATGGCGGATATGGTAACAGCCTCTGGTGGACTGATGCCAACTTCACATGGAATGTTTCCGACAACGACACCCTCACCGTCGGTGGATGGCAGGCCTTTGGTTTAAGCGCAGCCAGCTATCGTGAATTCGACGCCTATCTTAACTATGTGCACAGCTTCGGAGATCTCTCGGTTGGCCTTGGATATACATTCTATTATGTCTATCCTCCTGGCGGTCAGGACTTCGCTAATGAGTTGAATGCGAAAGTTGCCTACGCCATCGATCTCGGTTTCATGACATTGACACCATCGGCGACCTACTTTTTCAACCTAGGTCCCGATAACGATACCGGTCTTCAAAATGGCTTGGTCAACACGGCCAGCAGCTATCTTGACCTTCGCGTCAATGGTAGCATTCCTGTGATCAAAGATGTTCTCTCTGTTGATCCATGGGCTGCCTTCGGTTTGAACTTCGGTTACAACTTGGACGGAGATCTTCAGCAGTTCGATGGTGCCAACAACCTCGAATTCGGTGTGGCTCTTCCTTGGAAAGTGAACAAAATCATCACCGTCTCTGGCTATGTCGCTTACAGCTATGCCTTCGAAGATCTCTATGGCATCACCCAGCCGAGCACCTTCTGGGGCGGCGGCAAAGTGGCCCTCGCGTTCTAAGATCGCCTAATAAAATCTCAACAAAAACCCCTTCCGGTTATTCCGGAAGGGGTTTTTTATTGTGCTCCTGGGAGCAACTTGGAATTGGCCGTTTCCGCGCGCTGTTTGGCGACATCCTGTGCAGACACCTTGCGAGCCTGCGGACACCAGTTGGCGAGAATGTAATTCAAAACCTCTGCTGTTTGCTCATCGGTCAAATCCGCGCGCCATGAAGGCATGATGCCCTTGTAGATTTTTCCATCGCGCTCCAACGGTCCACGCTGGCCGAGCAGTAGAAGGCGAATCAATTCCTCAGAAGGCCCAGCAAGACGCGGCGAACCCTGAAAAGGCGGGCAATTTCCCGAAATGCCTCCGCCATCGACCTGATGGCATGCCGTGCAGCGCGTCAGGTAAATATCCCGACCAGTCAGCGGTGTCGTATCGACGGTAGAATCCGGAGTCGGACCACACGCCGAGAGTGTCAGTGCGCAAAGCATCCCCGCGCCGAACTGGGCTCGAGATTTCCATCTAAGCCCAGTATCCAAGGGGTTTTGTAAAAAAATCGGCCTATCCATCTCCTCTGTGCTCTCTGTGTCCTCTGTGGTCAATCCTTCCGCTGCGGCAAACCCAGCACGCGCACCATATCGGCCGCCAGAGCCTCTGCATTCGCAAGCTGATCCATCTTATAGACCAAGCGCAGCTTTCCCTTGGGATCGATCAAGTAAGTGCTAGTCGAGTGGTCGATTAAATAATCCTCCTTGCCTTGAGGTCCTTTGGGATCCTTCCGGTAAAAGGCACCGTAAGCCCGCGCCGTGTTGCCAATCGCCTCGGGCGTTCCTGTGAGGCCGGTGAATTTTTCATCGAACATCGGCATGTATTTTTTGAGGTCGGAAATGTCGTCCCGTTCATCCACGCTCACAAAAACAACGCGCACCCGATCCCTTGCCTCCTCGGGCAGGGCACGGCGGGCGGCGGCGAGGTTGGCCAGCGAAGCCGGGCAGATGTTCGGGCAGCAAGTGAAACCAAAATTCAGCAAAACCAAACTTCCGCGCTGATCCTCTAAGCGGAAGGGTTCCCCATTCTGGTCGGTGAGTTCGAACGAATATGCGGCCCGCAGCGGTTCTAAGTTTTTTCCAAACCAAGCGGCGTCATCTTTTTTGGGAGACTCCATTCCGGCTATAATCCAAATCGCGCCACCAACCAGAACGCCGAGTGCCAGAGCGAGCCTCAATCCCTGGCGGCGGGGTTTCGGAGCAGAAGTCTCAGACATTTTTTAGCATCCGGATTTCCTCGGCAGCATCCTGCGCGTGGAACACCGATGTTCCAGCGACGAGCAAGTTGGCCCCGCTGCGAACCGCCTCAGCTGCGGTTTTGACATTGATGCCGCCATCGACCTCGATGTGGAAATCAAACGCTCCTGCCTCACGCCAAGCCGCCGCTTCGGCGACTTTGGCCAGCATCGAGGTCAGGAATGGTTGACCGCCAAAGCCGGGGTTCACAGTCATAATCAAAAGAATATCAAATTGCCCGAGAAACGGCTTCACCAACTCCACAGGCGTTGGTGGACTGACGGCCAGCCCCGCCAGAAGCCCGGCATCGCGCACGGCCGCGAGGGTTTTCGAGACATCATGGTTGGCCTCGACATGCGATGTAATCGAACTCGCGAGAGGAAGAAAACGAGGGAGATAGTGGTAGGGGTTTTCGATCATCAGGTGCACATCGAGCGGCAGGCGCGTGTGGCGCGAGGCCGCTTCCACAAAGGCCGGACCGAAGGAAATGTTGTCCACAAAATGGCCATCCATCACATCGCAGTGAATCCAATCCGCGCCAGCTTGGGTGACGCGTTCCACCTCCGCACCGAGGCGGCTGAAGTCACAAGCTAAAAGAGACGGAGCAACGATGGTTTTGCGCAGAGCCATAGAAATGACATACCTTACCACTATGGAATTTGCCAGCGACGAATACTTCATGCGCGAGGCGCTGCGCCAGGCCCGCCGTGCCTATGCCGCCGATGAGGTGCCGTGCGGCGCGATCATTGTCAGGGAAGGGGAAATTATCGCCCGCGCCTGGAACCAAGTCGAAATGCTTAAGGACGCCACAGCGCATGCCGAAATGCTCGCCATCACCCAGGCCGAGGCGGCTGTGGAGGACTGGCGCCTCAACGATTGCGACCTCTATGTGACCAAAGAACCCTGCCCCATGTGCGCCGGAGCCATTGTCCACACACGACTCCGCCGCGTCATCTTCGGCTGTCCCGACCCTCGTGGCGGCGGCGCCGGAGGGTTGGTGAACATTCTCCAAATGCCCCAACTCAACCACCGCTGCATCATCACTTCCGGAATTCTGGCCGATGAATGCGCCGGCCTGCTGCGTGATTTTTTCCGGGCGAGACGCGAGGAGGCAGGCGTTATGAAATTGACCACAGATGAAACAGAAGAAAGACCGATATGAAGAGCGCGGCTGCGGTTCCTTTTGAAACTTTTCCCGCTTTGGATGCTCTCCCTGCGATTCGGGCGGTTTTTTTGCAGCGTGTGCCGGGGTTGGATGTGAAAACCGACCGCGAAACCGCGTTGCAGCGTCTCGCCGGCATTCAACGCGAGGCTTTGAGTGAAGCGGGGTTTGCCGGGATGCCCCTTGCGAAGGCCAGCCAGATTCACAGTGCCAATGTTGTGCGCATTTCCAGCGCCGACACCTTTCCCGTTCCCGACTGTGATGCTCTCGTAACCACGGAGCGCCACCTCTGCCTCGGCGTCTATGTTGCGGATTGCGCCGCCGTTTATGTCGCCGACCGCCACGGTCGTGGCATCGGACTCGCACACTCGGGGCGCAAGGGAACGGAGCTCGGCATCGTTCCACAAACCATCGCCGCCGTCTGCGTGGCCACCGGAGCCGACCCACAAGACCTCATCGTGCAAATCTCCCCATGCATCCGCCCACCGCACTACGAAGTCGACTTCGCCGCCGAAATCCGCACCCAGGCCGCCGAAGCAGGAGTCCGTGAAATTCACGACTGCAGGAGTTGCACCGGATCCAATCTCGAAAAATACTACTCCTACCGAAAAGAAGAACGCCAAACCGGCCGCCTCCTCGCGGCGATGGCGCTGATATTACTCGCTCCACGGGTGGAGGCGTGAAGCAAGGCCGTGGCTTTGGAGGGAGTGCTTTGCGAGAGGCGTCTTGGCTTAGACTGTTACGGTTTTTTGGATTTCGAGCAGGCGGGTGATGCCTCCTCTTGCGGCGGCGACCATTTGTTCCAATTGGGCTGGGCTGAAAACATTTTCTTCGCCGCTGCCTTGGAGTTCCACGAAATCGAGTTTGTCGGTCATGACGACATTCATATCGACGCAAGCGTCGCGGTCTTCGATGTAGTCGAGATCGACGAGGACTTCGCCGTTCACGATGCCCACGCTCACGGCGGCGACTCGGTTTTTGACGGGGAGTTCCTTGATTTTTCCTTGTTGGACAAGCCATTGGCCGGCGAGTTCGACGGCGACTGATGCGCCGGTGATCGCGGCTGTGCGCGTGCCACCATCCGCCTGCAAGACATCGCAATCCACCCAAAGTGTGCGCTGGCCGAGTTTTTCCAGGTCCACGACGGCGCGAAGGGATCGGCCGATGAGGCGTTGAATCTCGGTGCCGCGTCCGTCCACGCGACCGCGCGAGGAGTCGCGTTGTTTGCGGGTGAGGGTCGAGTAGGGGAGCATGGAGTATTCGGCCGTGATCCATCCGCCGGTTTTGTTTTGTTCTTTCATCCAACGCGGCACGCTCTCTTCGATCGTGGCGGCGCAGATGACCTTGGTATTGCCGAAGGAAACAAGGACGGAGCCCTGGGCGTGAGGGGCGATGCCTTTTTCAAGGGTGACGGGTCGGATTTCGTGTGCTTGGCGGTTGTCGTGACGGCTCATAAAAAGTGGGGATTCTGATGGCAGGGAGCGGGGTCGGGCAAGGAACGATTAAAAAAACGACCGCTTGACGCTTCGAGGCGCGTTGCATACCCTGCGCGTCCAAATTTTTAGAAAGTAGGTGAATTTATGCCGGAAATAATCGTTCGAAAAGGCGAGCCCATCGATAGAGCCCTGAAGCGTTTGAAAGGGAAGATCGATGCGGAGGGCTTGATGGATGAAGTGCGTCGTTTACGCGCTTTTGAAACGCCCGTTCAGCGCACGCGTCGCAAAGCGAAAAACAACGCCAAGCGCGCCAAGTTGAAAATCCGATTTAATTTCAACCCCGTGTCCTGACGTTGGACAGGGGTCAAATTGTCATCGCCGGCTGCGGTTTCCTTGGAGAAGCCGCAGCCGGTTTCTTTTTAGAGGCGGGATGGCGCGTGCTCGGGCTGTGCGCGACGGCGGAATCCGCTGCCAGACTGGCAGGGCGGCCGTTTTCCGTCGCCGTCGTTGACATTTCCAAGCCCATGACTGCTCCGTCTGGATGGGAACATCCCGACGTGGTCGCGCACTGCGCGAGTTCGGGACGCGGCGGGGCGGATGCCTATCGAGCCGTGTATCGGGATGGCTTGGAGCACCTCCGTGACGCCTTTTCGCCGAAGCGTCTGATTTTCACCGGTAGCACGTCGGTTTACTCGCAAGTCGATGGGGGGTGGGTCAGTGAGGAATCCCCGGCCGAGCCGGATCGCGAGACCGGGAGGGTTTTGCTTGAAGCAGAAAAGATCGCGCTTGATGACGGAGGCATTGTGGCGAGATTGGCGGGAATTTATGGCCCTGGCCGCTCGGTGTTATTAAAAAAATTTCTCGATGGCTCGGCTGTTCTTGAAGCGGGAGGCAACCGCTGGATCAACCAAATCCACCGGGATGACGGCGCGCGGGCGCTGCTCCAGTTGGCGCAGAACGAAACGGCGGCCGGTATTTACAATGTGTGCGACGACACACCGACGACCCAGCGCGAGATTTACGGATGGATTGCGGATTTTTTGAATCGCCCTTTACCCCCGGAAGGCCCGGCGGACCTGAACCGCAAACGCGGGTGGACGAGTAAACGCATCAGCAACGCGCGCCTGCGGGCGCTGGGATGGAGTCCGCGCTACCCTGGCTATCGTGAGGCATTGCCGGAGCTCGCCGGTGCATAAGGATTAAGTTTCCGGCTGGGCCTGAACCTGAATAACCGGTAGCGGGAAGCGGAGGCGGAGTTCGCCGTCGATTTTGACTTCCACCGTATAAACGCCGGCCGATGGGATTTGGAGTCCACCGAAGACATGGACATTTGTGGCATGGGCATCGAGGGCGGGGAGTTGGAATTCGACCTCGCTCTCCGCGATGGGGGTGTCCTCCTCTGGTGTGAGGATGGCGGATTGTTGCGTGAACCGACCGACGCCACCGCACCAGCGGGTCCAGAGGCAGAGTTTAAAAAAGCCGAGAGGCAGAACTGGGGCGGGGATCATCCCGATGATGCCCACGAGCGTCTGCTGGCCGCTGGCCTCCTGGCGCACATCCTCGCAGAGCACGCAGGCCTGTAGATCGGGTAAAATGACTTCTGACATGTCGACAATAGACTCCTCGATGCGTGTTCATGCACGAACGAAATGAGAGGCCCGTCCCGGCGCTCGTGGAACTTTCTAAATTCTGTGCAAAGTTTGTTTCGGGGCGCAGAATGCCCTTATGCCAACCGAGTCCGAAATCCACCAACTGCGTCGTGATTACAAGCGTGAGCCGCTTGATTTGGCTTCATTCCACGACGATCCGCTGGTTCAGTTCCGCGTGTGGTTTGAGGAAGCGCGAAGCGCGGGGATTCTTGAGCCGAATGCCATGACGCTGGGCACGGCGGATAGCTCGTGCCGCGTTTCGTGCCGCACGGTTTTGCTGAAGGGCATCGACGGCGGGGGATTCGTTTTTTTCACGAACTATGGCAGCCGCAAGGCCGGACAAATTGCGAAGAATCCTCAAGCTGCGCTGCTGTTTCCTTGGATCGCGTTGGAGCGTCAGGTCGAGGTGGCTGGCCGCGTGGAGAAGATTTCCGAGGCCGAGTCGCTGGAGTATTTTCTTAGCCGCCCCTTCGGCAGCCGCATCGGAGCTTGGGTGTCCGAGCAAAGTTCCGTGATCCCCTCACGCGAGGTTCTGGTTTCAAGATTCGAGGAGCTGAAAAAGCAGTTTGCCGACGGGAATGTGCCGAAGCCCGAGGGTTGGGGTGGCTACCGTGTGGTGCCGGAGACGATCGAGTTCTGGCAGGGCGGCGCCGACCGCTTGCATGACCGTTTTCTCTACAGTCGCTCGGATGCGGGATGGAAAATATCCCGGCTGGCTCCTTGAAAGTCGAATTCAGCAGAATTAACCACAGAGGACACAGAGAGCACAGAGAATGAGTTGTTTGCACTTCGATGCGCATCCAGCGTTTTGTGCAGTCTTCAACATTCCCTAAGGCATTCCTGTGAATTCTGTCATCCTGTTTAAAAATCCATTTGCGGGTTGAAAGCCTCCGAGCCACGCGGCGGCTTTATTTTGCCGGCTTATGCTGGTCGTCGAAGTTCAGGTAGGTGTAGAGCGTGAGGCTTTTTTCGTAGTCGTCGAGCAGGCGCATGGCCTCGTTGGGCTTGAGGCGGTCGCTTTTGATCGCGGCGTCGGTTTGGGCCTTCATCTGGCGGGCGAGTTCGTTCACGTCCCACTGCGTGAGCGAGAGAACCTGACCGATGGTGCTGCCGGGGAGGACCTCTTCGACATAGTGTCCGGAGTCCTCGTCCTCATCGAGGTAGATGTGCATTTCGTTGACGCGGCCGAAGAGGTTGTGGAGGTCGCCCATGATGTCTTGATACGCGCCTGCGAGGAAGAAGCCGATGTAGTAAGGCTCGCCAGCATGCCAGCGGTGGAGCGGGAGGGTTTCTTTCACATCCTGCAGGTCGATAAATTTCGCGACTTTGCCATCCGAGTCGCAGGTGATGTCCACAAGGGTCGCGTTACGGTCCGGGCGCTCGTTGAGTCGATGGATCGGCATGACAGGGAAGAGTTGGCCGAGTGCCCAGTGGTCAAGGAGGGATTGAAAAACGGAGAAGTTGCAGAGGTATTGGTCGCCGATGGCGATTTCGATTTCGCGGACTTCCTCTGGGATGTGTTCTGCGTCGCGGAAAAGCTCCACGATATTTGCGGCTATCTGCCAATAGACGGTCTCGATGCCAGCCTTGGCGCGGAGGTCGAGGAGTCCGAGGTCGAACATCGATTGGGCGCGCTCGCGGATTTCCTGCGCGTCGTGGAGGTTCTCAAGGCGGTTTTGCGGATTGAGATTGTTACGGATTTCCAAGATGTCGGCGAGGAGTGGAATCTCTCCGACTGATGTCGCCGCTGGGGTTTCCTGGCGGCTTGATTTTTCGATGGCGCCAAAGGTTTCCACAATGAGCACCGAGTGTTGCGCAACGATCGCCCGACCACTCTCGCTGACGAGCGTGGGATGGGCGACAGACTCCGAGTCGCAGACCTCCTTCACGGTGTAAACAATGTCGCGCACATACTCGTCGAGTGAATAGTTCATCGAGCTATCGAAAGTCGTGCGGGATCCATCGTAGTCCACGCCGAGACCCCCGCCGACATCGAGATAGCCAAGTTCGTGGCCCATTTTGGAGAGCTTTGCGTAGAAGCGGGCGGCTTCGCGGACGGCGCGTTTGATGGTGCCGATGTCGGGCACTTGGGAGCCGACATGGAAATGCACGAGCTTGAGGCAGTGAGCGAGTCCGGCGGCATGGAGCATGTCGCTGGCTTCAACGAGGTCGGCGGTGGAGAGGCCGAATTTGGCATTCTCGCCGCCGCTGGTGGCCCATTTACCGGCGCCCTTCGAGAGCAGGCGGACGCGAAGCCCGATGAGGGGCTCGATTTTCATCATCTGTGAAACACGAAGGATGTGGGCGAGTTCTTCCAGCTTTTCCACGACGAGGATGACTGTCTTGCCGAGCTTGCGGCCAAGGAGGGCGTTTTGAATGAAGCTGGTGTCCTTGTAGCCGTTGCAGATCACAAGACTTTCAGGGTCCGAGTGCACGGCGAGCGCTGCGAGGAGCTCGGGCTTGCTGCCAGCTTCGATGCCGAAGTGCCAAGGTTTGCCTGCATCGATGATCTCTTCCACGACTTCGCGGAGTTGGTTCACCTTGATCGGAAAAACCCCTCGGTATGGCGCATTGTAGCCGGATTCGGAGATCGCCGTGGCGAAGGCTTTGTTGATCGTCTCCACTCGGTCGCGCAAGAGGTCGTGAAAACGAACGACGAGCGGGAAGGCCAGCTTGCGGCTTCGCGCCTCGGCGACGACATCCATGAGATCGATCGTTTCCCCGTTGCGCTTGGGATAAACGCACACATGACCGGCGTCATTGATGCCAAAGTAATCACCGCTCCAGCGGTCGATATTGTAGAGTTCGCGGGCTTCGGCGATGTCGAAGGATGAGTGGGATTCCATGGCTTAAAAATGAATGACGGCGATTAAATGAGAGGCTCAGTCTGCGATGAGGCTTTGGTCTGTTGGACGGAATGGATTCATCAAAAGAGTCGGCACACTAAGTGTCCGCAAATTTTTTTCCATTCGAATTCTGCGGTTCGCATGTTTTTTTATCTCGTGAATCTCTTCCGTGGTGACATCGGCGGCTTCGGGGATGTATTGATCGCACTCCGACCAACTAAATATGCATCGACCCAAATCCGCGGAATTCACCGAAGAGCAGGGCGTTTTTTTTCCCGAACTGGCATCCGCCGACCGCGCCCGTGCGGCAGGTGCTGTGAAGAACTTTGTCTTGGATACGAATGTTCTCCTGCACGATCCGAATTGTCTGAATCGTTTTCAAAACAACCATGTTTTCATTCCGGTGGATGTCTTGACCGAGTTGGACAATTTCAAGAATGAGCAAAGCGAACGCGGTGCGAATGCACGGCAGGCGCATAGGCTCTTGAGCGGGATTTTTGGCCATGACTCGGTGAGTGTCACGGGCGGCGCTCCGACCACTGGTGGCGGAACTGTGAGGGTGCTGGTGAACAATTTCCTCGAGAAAAGCCGTCAGTCGGCAGGCATGAAGCGGTTCGTGAAAATTTTCCCGGATCAGAACCGCATGGATCACCGGATCATTGGCGCCGCGCTGGCACTGCAGGAGCAGGAGACTGCGCCCACTTTTCTTGTCACGAAGGATATCAACATGCAGCTCCGTGCGATGGCCATCGGGCTGCCTTGTGAGGATTATCTCAACGACAAGGTGGCCGTCTCTGATGCGGAGAGTGTGGAGTTGCGTTCGATCGAGGTCGAGGCGCACGAGTTGCAGCGTTTCGGAAGCTCGGGTTCCATCGAGTTGCCCGCGTCGCGCTCTAGTGGGCTGGATTTGAACGAATATGTTCTGCTCAAGGTGTCGGATTCGAAGCACCTCCCGGCCCGGCATAACGGCCAAGGCCGCCTGTCTCGTCTGAATATTCCGCCAAATCTCCATATCCCGAAGGGCATCGAATTGCGGCCAGCCAACCCGGGGCAGCAGTGCTTTTTGGATGCATTGCTGGACCCCACGATCTCGCTGGTGACTTGTTACGGTCAGGCGGGAACTGGAAAAACGCTCCTCGCCGTCGCGGCGGGGCTTTATCTCACTGGTCGGAATGATTTCAATGGCCTCACGGTTAGCCGTCCGGTCGTGGCCATGGGGGATACGCTCGGATTTCTTCCCGGAACTCTGAATGAAAAAATGCACCCTTGGCTGCAGTCCATTTACGATGCCTGCGAGGTGCTCTTGCCGCTCCAGCCAGCCAAGCGCGGTGGAAAAAATCGTTTCGATGCGGAACGTCGTAAGGACGCGCCGCCCATGCAGCAGGCGGGGCAGCACCATCCGGTCGTGAAACCCTATGAGCAACTCATCGAGCGAGGTCTGCTCGAAATCGAGGCGCTCTGCTACATTCGCGGTCGCTCGATTCCGAACCGCTTCTTTGTGCTCGACGAGGCTCAGCAGCTCACGCCTCTCGAAGCCAAGACCGTGGTGACGCGCATGTCCCGAGGATCGAAATTGGTCATGGTGGGCGATCCCGCCCAGATCGATAATCCGTATGTGGACAGCCGCTCGAACGGACTTGTTTACACGCGCAATCGGCTTCGCGGTCAGTCGCTCACGGCGCACATCCGCTTGAGCAAGGGCGAGCGCAGTCCGCTGGCTGAAATCGGCGCGAGCAAGATGTGATGGGAGTTTTTAAAATTTCAGCGGCAGCCGTTGCGAAGAGAGTCATAATTTCACCATGGATGATCTGAAGAATCGAAATATCCACCCGGAGACGCGGCGTTTTTTAGGGCGGAGCGAGAAGGAGGATTTGCTCGGGCAGCGCGGTGCGGTGCTTTGGCTCTACGGGCTCTCAGGTTCGGGAAAATCCACGATTGCCAATGCAGTCGAGCGGGCTTTGCATGCGGAGGGGCGCTTCACGGCGATCCTGGATGGCGACAATCTGCGTGCGGGCTTGAATGCCAATCTCGGCTTCTCGGATGAGGACCGGGCGGAAAATGTCCGGCGCGTCGCCGAGACAGCCAAGCTTCTCGCGGGTTTGGGCGTGATCGTGATTGTGTCTGTCATAACTCCACGCCGGGAATTGCGGGCGGTGGCGGGACGAATCATCGGCGGGGATTTCCACGAGGTGTATGTGCGCGCAGCCTTCGAAACTTGCGCGGCGAGGGATCCCAAGGGTCTGTATGCAAAGGCCAGAGATGGCGCGATCAAGCAGTTCACTGGCAAGGACAGCGGTTTCGAGGAACCCGACAACGGGTGCCTGACTCTTGACACGGAGGCTTCTTCGGAAGAGGAATGTGCCTCGCATTTGCTCGAATATCTCCGCTCGGCCACGGCCCACGGACGCCCGCTCTGACCAGCGCGGCCGCTTTTGCAAAGCGCTCTTCAATCACACATGCCAACTTATTCTCTCGACCATTTGGACCAGATCGAAGCGGAGGCCATCTACATCCTTCGCGAGACCGCCGCGCAGTTCCAGAACCCTGCTCTGCTATTTTCTGGCGGTAAGGATTCGATCGTGATGGCCCACTTGGCCGCCAAGGCCTTCTGGCCGGCGAAAATTCCCTTTCCGCTCCTCCATGTGGACACCGGCCATAACTTCACAGAGACCATTGAATACCGCGACGCCTTTGCGGAAAAACTGGGTGCGCGTCTGGTAATCGGCTCCGTGCAGGCATCCATCGATTCCGGCCGCGTGAAAGAGGAGAAAGGCCCCTTTGCCTCCCGCAATGCTCTCCAGACCGTCACACTGCTCGATACGATCGAATCTCAAAAATTCGACGCCTGTCTCGGTGGCGGCCGCCGCGACGAGGAGAAGGCCCGCGCCAAGGAGCGCTTTTTCTCGCATCGGGACGAATTCGGCCAATGGGACCCCAAAAATCAACGCCCCGAGCTGTGGAATCTTTTCAATGGGAGATACCATACCGGTGAGCATTTCCGGGTTTTCCCGCTCTCGAATTTCACCGAGATGGATGTGTGGATGTATATCCAGCGCGAAGAGATCGAGCTTCCATCGCTCTACTTTGCCCACGAACGCGAGGTCTTCGCGCGCAACGGCTCGTTTCTTGCGGTTGCCGACTGTGTTGCCATGCTCGAAACCGAGAAGGCCGAGAAAAAAACCGTCCGCTTCCGCACGATCGGCGACATCACCTGCACCGGCGCGGTGGAATCTACCGCCTCGAATCTCGACGAAGTCATCGCCGAAGTCGCCGCCGCCCGCCAGACCGAGCGCGGCACCCGCGCAGACGACAAGCGCTCCGAAACCGCCATGGAAGACCGCAAACGCGAGGGGTATTTCTGATGATTGACCACAGAGAACACAGAGGCCACAGAGCCCAAAACCAGAGTATGTTTGTTCCAAAGAGTGACTCTTTTTCTCAATCCCGCATATCTTTCCAAAATTTCCCAGCCTCTGTGCCCTCTGTGGTCAACCCACGCGCTTTGATTTAAAAAAACCAAAATGGATCTTCTTCGCTTCGCCACTGCCGGTTCTGTTGATGACGGCAAATCCACTCTCATCGGACGCCTGCTTTATGATTCTAAGAGCATTTTCGAGGACCAGCTAATGGCTGTCGAGGAAAGCTCCCGACGCCGTGGAGATGCCGTCGTAAACTTGGCGCTCCTCACAGACGGCCTGCGCGCCGAGCGCGAGCAGGGTATCACGATCGATGTGGCCTACCGCTACTTCGCCACGCCACGCCGGAAATTCATCATCGCCGACACGCCCGGCCATATCCAATACACGCGCAACATGGTCACAGGCGCCTCCACGGCCGACCTCGCGATCATTCTCGTCGATGCCCGCAAAGGCGTGATCGAGCAGACCAAGCGCCATGCGTTTGTTTCGAATCTCCTCCGCATGCGACACCTTGTGCTCGCGGTGAACAAGATGGATCTCGTCGATTACAGCGAGCAGGTTTTTCAAGACATCGTCGCGAGTTTCTATGAATTTGCATCACGCCTCGACAATGTGGCGGACATCACGGCCATCCCGCTCTCGGCCCTCAACGGCGACAATGTCGTGGAGAAATCCGACAAGATGCCGTGGTTCAAGGGCTCCTCGCTCCTTTATCATCTTGAGACCGTTTACACTGGCGGCACGGCGAACCATGTGGACGCCCGCTTTCCGGTGCAGTGGATCATCCGCCCGCTCTCGCAGGAACACCACGACTTCCGTGGCTATGCAGGCCGCGTGGCCGGTGGAGTTTTCAAGCCCGGCGACGCCGTGACCGTGATGCCGTCTGGCTTTAGCACGCGCATCAAAAAAATCCACATGCCCGGCGGCAAGGAACTCGGCGAGGCCTTCCCGCCTCAATCGGTCGTGATGACTCTGGAGGATGAGATCGACATTTCCCGTGGCGACATGCTGGTGAAAGCCAACAACCCTCCCGAAGCCTCGCAGGACGTCGAGGCCATGGTCTGCTGGTTTTCGCAAAAACCTATGGAAACCCGTGGCAAATACCTTCTTCGACACACCACGAAGGAAACAAAGGCCATCGTGCAGGAATTGCGCTACCAAGTGGACATCGAGACCCTCCATAAAAAAGAAGGCACCTCGGCACTCGGAATGAACGACATCGGCCGCATCGCATTGCGAACAGCCGCCCCGCTCTTCTACGACTCCTACCGCCGCAACCGCCTCACCGGTTCTTTCATCCTCATCGATCCCGGCACGCACGAGACCGTCGCGGCAGGCATGATTGTTTGAGGCTACAGGAGTCCCGCTCTCCATCGGCCGAGCATAGCTCGCCGAACAGCGAAAGGTGTTGCTTGCAGGGTTGCTGTGGAAAAAGACAACGGCATCCCAAGCGTGGATCGCCGAGAATCTGGGTATGAAAAACACAGCCAATGGAAGCGGGGTAATCCATCTTGACTGTTCTCGGTGCTTCAATTCCGACCTTCGCCTCATTTTCCTTTCTGAGCCGCTGTAGTAAAGGTTCTGCAGTTTTTTTGGATTTTTTGACTCCTAAACAACCTTGGAGAAAGGTTTTTTTGCACACGCACAATGAATGCCAATCGCAAAAAAAAGCTAAAGTCCGATTGAATGTCTGCCGATAACTAAAGAACGGAGAATTTCTCCCCCAGTGAGGTCGAACACTGAACCAAAGCGGCCCGAAAGCGAAACGGACTTCGCACCATAGAAAGACAAAGGATATGTCAGTAGTAATCAACACCAACTCAGCTGCCACATCGGCGGCCTACAACCTCAGCAACACAAATGTAAACCTGCAGCGCAGCCTCAACAGGCTCTCTAGCGGTTCACGCATCAACTCATCCTACGACGACGCCGGAGGTCTCGCAGTGTCGATGAAGCTCAGCGCTTCCATTCGCCGCACCGACGCCACTCTTGCAAATGTCAACAACTCCATCGCTTTCCTGCAAACTCAGGATGGTGTTTTGAAGACAGCTGATAAAGTTCTGAATCGCATGTCTGAGCTTGCCACACTGGCTCGTGATGTAACTAAATCTACTACAGATACTTCTCTTTACGATACAGAATTCGGGCAATTAAAGGGCCAACTGCAATTAATGGTGGGAGAGGCATTCAACGGTATCAATTTGTTCAGCTCTGGTGCTGATGCACAAGGCACCATGACCCCAGATCTTGCCAGCACATTGCAAGTTGTGACATCTCATGATGGAAACCAAAGCGTTGGAATCACCCAAGCTGACTTGAAATCCATTTCTACATTGGTGGGCACATCTGCTCAAGATGGGCTTTTCCTTTCATCTCCTCTTGGAGCAGAAACAGCGCAGGGCGATTTACAAATTGCCATTCAACATCTCGCTACGCTCCGCGCCAACAACGGAGCAGAGCAGTCCCGATTAACCTTTGCCGCAGACATGCTGGCGGTGAACAAAACCAATCTCGAAGCAGCTAACAGTCGGATTCTGGATGTGGATGTTGCCGACGAGAGCACAAAACTCGCCCGCTTCAACATCCTCCAGCAGGCAGGCACAGCCATGCTCGCTCAGGCCAACCAATCAACCCAATCCATTTTGCGCCTCATTAGTTAAGCCAGAATCATCCTCAAAAAAGAAGCGGGATTTTTTCCGCCTCTTTTTTTTTTGCTTGTTCTGAAATTTTCGGCTGCTAATAATGCCCCCACGCATGTCTTTCCCTATTAAAAGCTGCAAATTCTGCTTTCATCAATTATGAAAAACCGCCGACTTTTTTCTGCTATTTTTGCTCTGCTTTTTATGCAGCAATTTTTCAATGCACATGGGCAGTCGCTGGCTATTTCTTCTAATAGAACATTTTCTTATGCTTCTGGCGCAAAAATTGATATCCAACTCGACGCGACAGGAGGCACAAAGCCTTATATCTGGAGCAATGCCACCAATCCAGGGCGTAGAAGCCCTTCGCTTCCTGTAAATCTTCAAATTTCACCTGCCGGTCGTATCACAGGAAATTAACATTAACACAAAACAGCACATTTGAGTTTGATATTCAAGTCAAGGACTCTGCGAATCCTCAGGCAGTAAAATACGCATCTTCAGATCTGCGATTAATCAAAATCGAAGTAGCCTCACCCCTCAAAATCACCGGTCCCGGAAATGCGAGTGTGCAGCGATATCAGGCTTTCCCATCCCAGACATTCACTGCGAGTGGTGGAAAAACGCCCTTCACTTATAGTGCAAGCGGACTACCCGGAAATCTCACGATCAACTCCACCTCTGGTGTTGTTTCTGGAAATGCCACTGCAGCAACCGGAACATACCTCGCGACGATAATTGTGACGGATGGCAACAACCAAACGGGCACGACCACCTGCAATGTGACGATCACCGCGCCACCTACATTGGTTTGGGTCGTCGACCCCGCTCCTGGATCTGGAGTGTCTGGAAATGTGTATGCCAATTCCAGATTGAGTGCCGCCAGTGGCGGCACGGGCAACTTCACCTACGAACATGTGAGCGGCCTTCCGAATGGCCTGATCTTCAACGGAACCACCCGAACTATTTCCGGCACCCCCTCAGACCAAATTTCAGCCGATACCACTTACAATGTCTCATTTCGAGTCACAGACAATATCTCCGGAGCAATGGCAAACGCCACATTAAAGAACTCCACGGTTCAAACTATCCCGATCACCATTCAGTCAAAACTGAGCATCAACGGGACGGATACGATCGTTGGAGACCAATACAGCGCGATCACGCCAGCAGCATTTACTCCTGTCGGTGGTATTGCGAACTACACATGGAGCGCAACATGGTCGGGCAATGCCACGGCGCTGGCGATCACCCCATCGAGCGGCGTTGTATCAGGCAATTTGACCACTGGAACGAGCAGCCTCACATCCGCTCCTGGCAACTACACGATGGTGTTGAGCCTTCGCGACGGCAGGAACCAGACGGCCAACAAGACGGTTGCCGTGCAAATCCGTCCGCGCACGATGTCATGGGTTACCAGTGCTGACCTGCCGAGTGGCAAAGTCTCAGTCGGCCACACGGCCAATATCACTGCGAGCGGAGGCTGGGGGAACATCACTTATGCGCTCAAGAGCCCAAGCGTGCTGCCTGGAAATCTGACGCTGAACGGATCAACGGGAGTCATCAGTGGCACGCCAACGACGGCAGGCAACTACACCTTCACTGTAGTTGCGAGCGATTCGGCATCGCCCACCAAAAACACGGTCGAGCGGGAGTTCAAGCTGGGAGTGAGTGGAATGGATCCGCTGGCGTGGACGGTCAACCCCGCGCCTGCCAGTGGCAAAGTGGCGATCAGCTACAACGCAACGCTGTCTGCTGCCAGCGGTGGATCGGGCAACTATAGCTACTCGGCTAATCTCAGCACGCTGCCACCCGGGTTGGGTTTCAATGCCACCACGCGCACGATTAGCGGCCAGCCCACGACCTCCGGCAACTTCAATGTGTCGCTGAGCGTGAGGGATAATTTTGGCAATGCGACGGCGAATGCGACCTTGGCGAATTCCAGTGTGCAGACGATTCCAATTGTCATTGAGCCCTCGCCAAGCCCAACGCCAAGCCCAACGCCAAGCCCAACGCCAAGCCCAACGCCAAGCCCAACGCCAAGCCCAACGCCA